>Ga0326728_10000852_pt1 | contig 114749 bp, 87 predicted proteins | sample MB3enrmetagenome_FD_207602 | JGI IMG/M metagenome (GOLD analysis project Ga0326728, IMG submission 207602) | Lab enriched peat soil microbial communities from McLean, Ithaca, NY, United States - MB31MN | ecosystem: Environmental > Terrestrial > Soil > Wetlands > Peat | place: USA: New York... | reverse complement strand
CCAAAAGAACAAGCGATGCATCCCGGCCCAATCCGGCCGGCGCCATTGATGCCGCGATGGATCGTTTGCGGGCTGGAGGCGCGAGCGTATCGTTCCGCCCCGGTCCAAGACAAACGTATGACGACAAATCAAAACCCGGCTACGGACCGCGTGATTCCACGGACCGGATTCACGCTCATTGAACTGCTGGTCGTAATCGCGGTCATTGCCATCCTGGCGGCGCTGCTGCTGCCGGCTTTGGCAAGGGCCAAGGAGAGCGCCCAGGCCACAAAATGCCTCAGCAACATGCATCAGTTGGCCGTGAGCTACATCATGTACGCCGACGACGAGACCGGTGAGTGCGTGGCGCTTTATTCGCTGGCACCGGCGCCCCCCGGCGCCTTTTTTGACCCGGGGGGTGAGTACACGTGGTGGCCGGACCTGCTCCGTCCCTATCTCAAGGAGACAAATATCTTCATCTGCCCCACCGTGATGGGCGATGTCGTGCGCACGCCCAGCGACAATTACGGGGGTTTCGGCATTGCCCTTGCTCATCCGGAGCTGTCGGCTTATCCTGACATGGGCTGGACACCCAAGTTGATCACGCTAAAGAACCCGGTCAACAAGATCCCGTTTGCGGACGCGGGCTTGATCGCCAATCCGACGGAGAGCAATGCGGACCTGTGGGTCGAGGTGCCCAAAGAGCAGGCTCTTTACTGGCGCGCGCCCAGCAACACGGGTTGGTACGACGACGACCCGGAGCGGCCCGTCGGCCGCCACAATGACCGATGCGAGGCGGGGTTTGCCGATGGGCATGCCAGCGGGCTCAAAGTCAGTCAGATTGGCCTGCAATTCTATCCAGGATTAACCGAGCAGGGCCAAACCGCCACCGGGTTGGGCGGCAATAACCTCTTTGATGATCGCTGGATGTGGAGTTGGGGCACAACGGATTGAACCCTCCCCATGAACCTCCAAACTCCAGAGGGCGTTGCTGCCGCAACGCTCAAATTCCAACTATCTTTGATTAGGATTAAGATTAAGATTAGGAGAAAGAACCTGTTACCCAAAAAACAGCTTCCTCAACGGTAGGGTGAGCCTCGTCGAACCCTGACTAGAGCGACAATCGCAGGCGCCACGAAAACCAGTCACGCCCCGACGGAATCTCGCCCTGCCGTTTTGGACTTATCCGCAAAGCCCGGGCGGCCGGTCGTTTGAAACCTGAAGAGTTACGGTGCGGGTTTGTTGCTCATTTGGTTTCGTCAGCTTGCCGCGTCATGGCAAAGTAAATGACGTAGAACCACGAGAAAAAACCCGCCAGTATCGCCCATAGAATCGAACGATTCCGCTGCCACGAACACACCACCGCGATGGCCGAACCGAGTCCGATTCCTGTCTGGGTGACCGTTGTCTGATTGACGATTTGAGCAATGATCATGGAGTCCTCACGGGGTCAACTCTCTCACGTCCACCGCCTCCATCCCGGCGGCGCGGATGGCTTGCAGGCCCAGGACGGTGTCCTCGTAGGCGCGGCAGAATTGCGGCGGCACGCCCAGGCGCCGCGCCGCTTCCAGGAATATGTCCGGCGCCGGCTTCGGGCGCTGGACGTCCTCGCTCGTCACCACCGCCTGGAAATACCGGCGCAGGCCCACGTGTTCCAGCACTTCGTTGGTGTGCGCCCGGTTGCCGCCGGAGGCGACCGCCATGGGCAGCTTGCCGGCGTTCTGGCGCACGATCCTGGCCACCGGTTCAACCAATTGCACCTCCTGCAAAAACGAAATGTAAGCCGCCTCCTTTTCCTTCGACACCGCCAACGGGTCCAGGGGGCGGTTCTGTTCGACGCTCAGTATCTTGAGAATGTCGCGGGCGGGCACGCCGCCCAGCGCGTAAAAGCGGTCCTCCGAAAATTCCAGGCCGTGGCGCCGGGCCACCACCTGCCACGCCCGCCAATGCAGCGGCATGGTGTCGGCCAGCGTTCCGTCGCAGTCAAAAATCAACGCTTGTGGATGGGTCAAATTCATAACTCCAAGGCCGCCAGCCTCCTCTCCAAATCGTCGGCCATGAGCGCCTCGATGATCTGGTCCATGTCGCCCTCGAGGAAGCGGGGCAGGTTGTAGAGGGTCAGCTCGATGCGGTGGTCGGTCACGCGGTTTTGCGGAAAATTATAGGTGCGGATGCGCTCGTTGCGCTCGCCGGTGCCCACTTGCTCCTTGCGCCGGGCGGCGTACTTGGCGTCCTCCTCGGCGATCTTTCGTTCCAGCAGGCGGGAGCGCAAGACTATCAGCGCCTTGGCCTTGTTCTTTTGCTGCGACCGCTCGTCGGCGCAACGGACGATCATGCCGGTGGGCTTGTGGATGATCTGCACCGCCGAATCGGTCGTATTGACACCCTGGCCGCCCTTGCCGGAGGCGCGGCAGACGTTGATCTCCAGTTCCTCCGGCTTGAGTTCCAGGTCCACCTCCTGCGCCTCCGGCAGGACGGCCACGGTGGCGGTGCTGGTGTGGATGCGCCCCTGGGCCTCGGTGGCTGGGACGCGCTGCACACGGTGAACGCCGCTCTCGTACTTGAGCCGCTTGAAGACATCGGCGCCGGCGATGCCAAAAATGATCTCCTTGAAGCCGCCCAGGTCAGAGGGGCTGCTGTCCATGTTCTCGACCTTCCAACCGCGGCCCTCGGCGTAACGGGTGTACATGCGATGCAGGTCGGCGGCGAAGAGGGCCGATTCGGAGCCGCCGGCGCCGGCGCGGATTTCGATGATGGTGTTGCGGGAATCGGCCGGGTCGGGCGGCGCGAGGCCCATTTGCACCTGCCGGGCCAGGCGCTGTTCCTGCACCTGGAGTTGGGCGATTTCCTCCCGGGTCAACTGCGCCAGTTCGCTCTCGGCCGGTTCCATCTTCAGAAAGGCCGTGTGCTGCGCCAGGTCATCGAGCGCCTTGAGGTAGCGCCCGCCAACGTCGGTCAATTCCTTGAGCCGCGCATATTCGCGCGAGGTCTGCTGGAATTTGGACGGATTCTCAAAGAGCTTCGGATCGTTCAAGGCGGCCTCGATCTCGCCCAGGCGGCGGGTGAATTTTTCGATGTAGGGGCGGAGATTCATCGCAAAAAAGCAACCCGCCCGCCAAAGCCGGAGCTTCCGCGGGCGGGTGGCGGTGAAAGGGAGCTACTTTCTCCTTTTCTTGCCGGCGGCGTGCGCCGCCTGCGCCGCCTGGGTCTTGACCATGCGTTGCTGGAATTTGTCCACCCGCCCGGCAGTGTCCACGAATTTTTGCGTGCCGGTGTAGAAGGGATGGCAGAGGTTGCAAATGCCCACCAGGATGGTCGGTTTGGTGGAACGGGTCTTGATGACGTTGCCGCAGGCGCAACGGATTTCCGCCTCCACATACTTCGGATGTATTTTCGCTCTCATAAAACCAAGGGCGCACAACCTAACAGCGTTCGGCCATTTGGCAAGCGCCAATTTCCGGGCGTTCAGAGCGCCAGGAAATTCCGCAAAATCCCCCGCCCGTTCTCCGTCAGGATGCTTTCGGGATGGAATTGCACGCCCCAGATCGGATACTCCCTGTGCCGCACGCCCATGATCTCCCCCTCCTCGGTCTCCGCCGTCACTTCCAGGCAGGCGGGCAGCGTCTCCCGCTTGATGACCAGCGAATGATAGCGCGTGGCGGCAAAGGGGTTGGGCATGTCGCGGAACAGGTCCTTGCCGTTGTGCCGGATGGGCGAGGTCTTGCCGTGCATGATGCGATAGTTGACAACCACTTCCCCGCCGAAAGTGTAGCCGATGCACTGGTGCCCCAGGCAGACCCCCAGCAACGGCGTCTTCGGCCCGAACCCGCGAATGATGTCGTTGGACAGCCCGGACTCCCGCGGCGAGCACGGGCCGGGGGAGACCAGGATGCGCTCCGGCTTGAGCGCGCGGATTTCCTCCAGGGAGATGCAGTCATTGCGCCGCACCACCAACGGCGCCTTCATCTCGCCCAAATACTGGACGAGGTTGTAGGTGAACGAATCGTAATTATCTATGACCAGAACCACGGAGCGAGTATCGCACCCGCCAGCGGCGGCGTCAATCCTTCGCCCCCCGCCCATCCGGGCAAACGCAAGGACGCCAAGACGCCAGGACGCAGCTCGGCAAGCCGCAACCAAAGAAATGCATCCACGGATTTCACAGATGGCACGGATAAGAAGCGAGGGGTTTCCCATCCGTGAAATCCGTGAAATCCGTGGTAAAAAGTCTTCCCGGAAATGAATGATTTTGACAGATTGAACCGCAAGACAAGGCCCTTGCCGCGAAGGAAAATTGGCGCGGTTGCCGGCGTCTTCATGCCTTTCGTGGTGATGAACTCGGATGCCCGCCGGCGGCTCAGGGCGAGCTGATGCGGTAGTAGCGCCCGGAGTAATTCGTCCACTGCGGATCGCTGAAATAGAACAAACCGTTGGTGAGCGTAAGGGTCTGGAGCGGAACCCAAACAGGGCTGGCCAGATTGGCGCATGCTTCCACCACAATGGGGATATTGGTCGTGCCGGTGATGTTGAATCCAAATTGATTGTTCCGCACGCCGAAGCTGCCGTCGCCGGTTTGGATCAGCGGGTTCCACAGCACGGTTGGACGACCGGTATTGGCTGAGAAGCCACCCCAGCCCGTGGTGCCAGGCAAATAATAGACCGTCGCGTTGGTGTCATCAGCGAACATATACGAACCAACGGTGGGAGCGTTGCCCCCGATGAAAACGCTGCCCAAGTTGGTGCAGACTGCGAACGCGCTGGCTCCGAAGTTGATCGCGCCGCCAAGAATCGTAACATTGGTCAGGCTGGGACAGTTATTACACAGACCCGACTCCACGCTGGTCACGCTACCGCGAATCGTCACCCTGCCCAGGTTGTTGCACTCGCAGAACGCGGCGCTCCCGATGTTGGTGACACTTTCGGGAATCGAAACGCTTGTCAGAGCACAGTCTCCAAACACCTCGTATCCGAGGCTCGTGACACTGCCAGGAATCGTGACGCCGGTCATCCCGCACCCAAAGAACGCCCCGCCTCCGATGCTGGTGACGCTGCTAGGGATCGTGACCTCGCTCAGGGCTACGCAGTAAGCGAACGCCCCGCTTCCGATGTTGGTGACGCCGAAGGGAATCGTGACGCCGGTCAGGGAGCGGTTTTCGTCGAACTCACCTGACGCGAACGCGTTCTCTCCGATGTTGATAACCTGCAGATCGTTGATGGCGGCTGGAATGCTCACTGCCCCGCCAGGCCCGGAGTAACCGGTGATGGTAAGGGTGATGCCATCGGCGTTTGTCGTGTAACTGAATTGGGCTTGCACCACTGCCGGCGCGGCCAACAGCAGCAAACCCAAAAGAACAGGCCACGTTCTTGTCATATTTCTTACTGACTATTAGAAAACGTAACTGATATCCGGTCTGGCGTCAACTTTAAATTTCCTTTCCACCCTTCGAAATATAGATGCGCTTGCCCTGGCCCGCCCATGCCCTCCGAAATTCACCCCTTCCTCCGGCGGGCCGGGCGGAAGAGCTCCATTTGCTGGCTCTTGAAAAATTCGTAGTTCTTGAACACGCGGATGATTTGCAACAGGTCGGATTTGTCGTAGTTCCGGTTGATCTCCGCCCCGGCGATCAAATCCGCCAGCATGGTGCGGAAAGGAATGACGGCGTCCACTCCCTTGGCCCGCAACAGCTCGATGGTCTGCTCGCGCGCCTTGGCCGTCTGCGCCAGCGCCGGCACAACAAGGATTTTCGACGGCGCAACGTCCGGACTGAACGACCGGGCCGCCTGTTGGAATACCCCCGGCTCGACGAAGCGGAACATCTCCGGCGAATTCTCCAGCGTGCCGGGGCCGAAGGATTCCGTGTGCCAGCCGCGCACGACCACCACCGCCCGCACCAGCGCCGCCAGGTCCTCCGAGGTCAGGACAAAGGGCATCGGTTCCACCCGCGCGCGCGGCGCGGGGTTCCACACAAAAAAGTCAATGCCGTCCCGCTCTGGCCTCTCGCGTCCGGCATGTTTTCGGACGTGCCGCACCAGAAACCCGTGCAATTCGAAGTATTCGCGGACAATATTTTCGCTCACGCCGGCCATATCAGTGTCGAATAGGTTTGACTGCGGCGGGCGCGGCCAGGACGCCGCCAATCCATTCCGCCGGAATTTTCCGCCCCGGCTCGACCCGCCCGATGCGGCGCGCCAGGACAAATTTGATCTCGCCCTCGCTGACCTTTTTGTCCAGCCGCATGGCTTCGATCAGCGCGCTTTGCCGGCGCGGGGAAAGTTGGAGGCCCGTCGGCAAACCGGCGCGCAGAAACAGCTTCTCGATGCGCCCGGCCTCCTCCACCGGCAGACCCGCGGCGCGCACGGATAGTTTCGCGGCGGCCACCTGCCCGATGGAAATCGCCTCGCCGTGCAAATAGCGGCCGTAGCCGGACACGGCTTCGATGGCATGGCCGATGGTGTGGCCGAAATTAAGGATCGCCCGCAAGCCGGTCTCCGTCTCGTCCTGGCGCACGACATCGGCCTTGATTTCGCAGCAGCGCGCCACCACGGCCGCTAAAACTTCCGGGTCGCGGCGGAGCAGCCGGGGCAAATCCCGTTCCAGCCGCGCGAACAGGGCCGTGTCGTAAATGATGCCGTATTTGATGACCTCGGCCAGGCCGGCGCGAAATTCGCGCAGCGGCAGCGTCCGCAGCGTGGCCAGGTCGCACAGCACAAATCGCGGCTGGTAAAAGGCGCCGACCAGATTCTTGCCCGCCGCCAGGTTGACGCCGACTTTGCCGCCGACCGAACTGTCCACCTGCGCCAGCAACGTGGTCGGTGCCTGCACAAAGGCGATGCCGCGCAAATAAGCCGCCGCGACAAATCCCGCCAGATCGCCCACCACGCCGCCGCCCAAAGCCACGATGAACGATTTTCGTTCCAAGCGATGCTTGGCCAGTTGATCGCAACAAGTTTGCACCATCCGCAAACTTTTAGATTTCTCCCCCGCCGGCGCCACGATGAGCGCGGGTTCAAAGCCCGCCTGGCGCAGGGAAGCGGCGGCGGATTTGGCGTAGAGGGGCGCGACATGCTGGTCGGAAATAATCGCGCAACGCCGGCCCAGCCGCAGCCGCGCGCAGTGCCCGCCCAAGCCGGGGAGGATCTTTCCCCCGATGAAGATGGGATAACTCCGGCTGCCCAATGGAACATTGACCGTGCGCATCGCCCCGCAGGATAAGCTGCTGGAAGGCCGCCTGCATAGCGCAAAAATTTGTTGCCTTGTCATTTGCCGGGCCGCCCGCCAATTTGTGGCCGCGCGAGCAAACAACACCATGAGCCGCCAAAAAAAAAGAATCTTCGGCACCGACGGCGTGCGCGGCACGGCCAACGTCGAACCGGTCACGGCCGGCACGGCCCTGAAACTGGGGCAGGCCGCGGCCCACGTTTTCAAAAACCTGGAATCCCATTCCCGCGGGCGCGGCAAACACAAAATCGTCATCGGCAAGGACACCCGCCTCTCCGGTTACATGCTCGAAAACGCCCTTTCCTCCGGCATGCTCTCCATGGGGGTGGATGTCCTGTTCATCGGGCCGCTGCCCACGCCTGGCGTGGCTTACGTCACCCGCAGCTTGCGGGCCGACGCCGGCATCGTCATCACCGCCTCCCACAATCCCTATGATGACAACGGCATCAAGTTCTTTCACGCCGACGGCTACAAGCTCGATGATGAAATCGAGGATCGCATCGAGAAGTTGGTCTTCAGCGGCGAGATCGAAAAAATCCGCCCCACCGCCAGGGAAATCGGCAAGGCGGTGCGCATTGACGACGCCCTGGGCCGCTACATCGAGTTCGCCAAAAGCTCCTTCCCGCGCAATTTGACCCTCGACGGCCTGCGCATCGTGGTGGATTGCGCGCACGGCGCGGCCTACAAATCCACTCCCTGCGTCTTGCGCGAATTGGGCGCGCAGGTCTTCGTTTACGCCAACCAGCCCGACGGTCTGAACATCAACAAGGACTGCGGCGCCCTGCACCCGGAGCACTTCTGCCGCCTGGTGCGCGAGCACAACGCCCACGTCGGCCTCGCCCACGACGGCGACGCCGACCGCGTGCTGCTGTGCGATGAAAAGGGCGTGCTCGTTGACGGCGACGACATCCTGGCCATCATCGCCTTGGAAGGGCTGGCCGCCGGCACGCTGGCCAAAAAAACCGTCGCGGCCACCGTCATGAGCAACGCCGGCTTGGACCTGGCCATCGCCGCGGCCGGCGGCCGGACCATTCGCGCCGCCGTGGGCGATCAAAACGTGCTGGCCGAGATGCGCCGGCAGGACCTCAACGTCGGCGGCGAGCAGAGCGGCCACGTCATCCTGCGCGATTTCAGCACCACGGGCGACGGCCTGATCGCCGCCCTGCAAATTTTGCGGGTCATGCAGACGCGCCGCCAGCCGCTCTCGGAATTGACGCGGTGCTGGACGCGCTCGCCGCAATTGTTGACGAACATCGTGGTGCGGGAGAAGAAGCCGCTGGAGCAAGTGGACGGCCTTTCTCAGCTTGTGGCGGAGGCCGAGGCGCAACTCAAGCCGCAAGGGGGCCGGGTTTTGCTGCGCTATTCCGGCACCGAGCCGAAGGTGCGGTTGCTGCTCGAAGGCCGCGACGCCGCCCTGCTGGAACAATGGAGCCGGACAATATCCCAAAAGCTCAAAGAAGCGTTGGAGTGAGGGCCTCTCAGGTTCAAGCAGCGGACGAAATGGAAACCAACGTGAATGTTGAACTGATCAAACACTGGCCGCTGGACCCCAAGGTCGTCTTCCTCAATCACGGCTCCTTTGGCAGTTGTCCGCGGCCGGTGCTGGAATTCCAACGGCGCTGGCGCGACCGCCTGGAACGCCAGCCCGTCCAGTTCCTCGTGCGCGACCTGGAGCCGTTGCTCGATGAGGCGCGGGCCGCGCTGGCGCAATTCGTCGGCGCGCGCGCCCAGGACCTGGTCTTTGTGCCCAACGCCACCAGCGGCGTCAACACGGTCTTGCGCTCCCTCGCCTTTGCCCCGGGGGATGAATTGCTGGCGACCGACCACGAATACACCGCCTGCCGCAACGCGCTTGATTTCGTCGCCGCGCGCGCGCGGGCCAAAGTCGTGGTGGCCCCGGTGCCTTTCCCGCTGCAATCCACCGGCCAGATTCTCGAGGCCATCGTCGGCCGCGTCACGGCCCGCACCCGTCTGGCGCTCTTGGATCATGTCACCAGCCAAACGGGTTTGATCCTGCCCATCGCGCAAATCGTGCGGGAATTGGCAGCCCGCGGCGTGGAGACTTTGGTGGACGGCGCGCATGGGCCGGGCATGGTGCCGCTGAATCTGGAGACGCTGGGCGCGGCCTACTACACGGGCAACTGCCACAAATGGCTCTGCGCGCCCAAGACCGCCGCCTTCCTCCACGTCCGCCCCGACCTCCAGCCGGCCATCCATCCGCTGGCCATCAGCCACGGATTGACCTCGCCGCGGACGGATCGCTCGCGTTATTTGATCGAGTTCGGCTGGACCGGCACGCTGGAGCCGTCGGCCTGCCTGAGCGTGCCGGAGGCCTTGCGGTTCATGGAAAGCCTGACGCCGGGCGGCTGGCCGAAAATCATGGCCCGCAACCGCGCCCTGGCCCTGGAGGCGCGGGAAATTCTCTGTCAAGCATTGGAAATCGCTTCGCCCTGCCCCGCCGAATGCGTCGGCTCCATGGCCGCGGCGCCGCTGCCGGACGCGGGCGAACCGGAACGGCCCGCCTCGCCGCTTTACATGGACCCGTTGCAGGACGAGCTGCTGGCGCGTCATTCCATCGAAGTCCCGGTCATCCCGTGGCCGGCCTTCCCCAAGCGGCTGGTGCGCGTTTCCGCGCAATTGTACAACCACCGCGCACAATACCAATTGCTGGCCGGCGCGCTGCGGGAGATATTAAACCTCAAATGATCGCTTTGATTGACTACGATTCGGGCAACTTGCGCAGCGCCCAGAAGGCGCTGCTCAAGGTCGGGGCCGATGTCCGCGTGGCCCGGCGGCCGGAGGAACTGGCCGGCGCCCGCGCCCTCGTGCTGCCGGGCGTCGGGGCGTTCGATGACTGCGTCAACGCCCTGCAAAGGCAGGAGTTGCTGGGCGCGGTCAAGGACTTCATCCAAAGCGGGCGGCCCTTTCTCGGCATCTGTGTCGGCTACCAGGCGCTCTTCGAGCGGAGCGAGGAATTCAACAGTTGCGCCGCCGGCTTGGCCGTTTTCCCCGGCAAGGTCGTCCGCTTCTCCGGCAAAAGCGGGCTGAAGGTGCCGCAGATCGGCTGGAATCAACTGGACATCGTGCGCCCGGACTGCCCGATCTTCCAAGGAATTCCCAATGGCAGTTATGTCTATTTCGTCCACAGCTTCTTTCCCAGGCCGGCGGACGGCTCGATCACCGCGGCCCAGACCACTTACGGCGAGCCTTTCGCCTCGGCCGTCTGGCGGGAAAACGTCTATGCGACGCAATTCCACCCGGAAAAGAGCCAGGCGGTCGGATTGCAACTGCTCAGGAACTTCGTTGCGCTGGCCCGTTGAGCAGGCGAGTCCCTTCGGGCGCAAGACCCGCGCCCCAGGAACCCGCGCTCTCCAGGCGCGTCCCGCCGCACCTTGACGGTGGGAGCACCGGGACGGTGCTGAAACTCGCAGCCGCTGACGGCTGCGCTGCAAAGCCCCGGCGGCACAATGACTGGGACGGGGGGCCGGACGCTCCGAACTGGCTCTTTTTTGCCATCCGCACAGTGTTTTAGGTGCTAATAGGTGCTAATAGGTGCTAATACGTGCTAATTCCTCTGATTCCCCCGAACTGGCTCTTTTTTGCCATCCACACGGTGTTTTAGGTGCTAATAGGTGCTAATAGGTGCTAAAAGGTGCTAAACGGCGCCATTGCCGCCGCCGCGAATCGCGCGGGCGCGATGGCGCCCGCGCCGCCAACATCCCGGCGCCGAATCCCGGTCGCAGGCTGCGGGAAATCCCTTCCGCGAGGTCTGCAACATGTCAAAGAACATGCCCTGACTTCGGCACTATACCACACTTTTGTGGTTTATCACGTTTTTTTTCACTTTTTTTCCGCGCGGGCGCAGATCACTTTTTGGGGCCGCGTGTGCCGGTTCCTAATCCTAATCCTAATCTTAATCATAATCCAAATGAGGAGATTAAGATTAAGATTAGGATTAGGAGAGGCTACCCGAAAATGTGAGACGCGCCCCCGCGGTATCTCATCTTTTTACAACACGCGGCCGGTCAAGCGCGCGAAAGCCTCCAGGTACTTGGTCGTCGTCCGGGCGATGACCTCCGGCGGCAGGGCCGGCGCCGGAGGCTGCTTGTTCCAGGAGAGCGTTTCCAAATAATCGCGCACAAATTGCTTGTCGAAGCTGGGCTGGGCGCGGCCCGCCTCGTATTGGTCCGCCGGCCAAAAGCGGGAGGAATCCGGCGTCAGCGCCTCGTCAATGAGCACCAGCTTCCCCTCCACCAGGCCGAACTCAAACTTGGTGTCCGCGATGATGATCCCCCGTTGCAAGGCGTAGTCGGCGGCGAAGGCATAAATCTGCAAACTCAGCTCCCGCGCCTTGCCGGCCAGGTCGCGCCCGACGATCTCGCACGCCCGGGCGAAGGAAATGTTTTCGTCGTGCCCGCTTTCGGCCTTGGTCGCCGGGGTGAATAGAGGTTCGGGCAGCCGCGAGGACTGGCGCAGGCCGCCGGGCAGCTTGAGGCCGCACACCGCCCCGCTCTTCTGGTAATCCTTCCACCCCGACCCAGAGAGGTAGCCGCGCACGACGCATTCGATGGCCAGCGGTCGGGCCTTGCGCACCACCATGCTGCGCCGGGCCAGCAGGGCGGAAAACTTTTGCAAATCGGCCGGCAGCGGGTCGCCCGCCCTGGCCGCCAGGTGGTTGGGCGCCAGGCGCTCCGTTTGCTCAAACCAAAAATAGGAGATTTGCGTCAGCACCTCCCCCTTGCGCGGGATGCCGTTGGGCATGACGCAGTCGAAGGCCGAGATGCGGTCGGTGGCGACCAGCAAAAGGCGTTCGCCCAGATCAAAGACCTCGCGGACTTTACCGCTCTTGAGCTTTTTGAGGCCCGGCAGTTCCAATTGCAACAACGGTTCGTTCGACATCGCGCCCAAAAACGTAACGCCAAAATTGGAAGTTCAAAGTTTAAAATTTCCCTTCCGCCTTTTGATCCCATGGACCCGTCTCGCAAAAGCCCAGCGGCGGAAGTGTAGCGACGGCGGACTCGGTCGCAGGCGTCGGCGACCCGGCGACGGATTACAATCCTATAAGCAAATGTGACTGTTGCTGTTTTATGGTTTAGCAAGTCTTGTACTTTGAATAATTGGGGCTGTTTTGTTGTTCAAGAGAACCAGTCTGTGTATAGTAAATCCGTAGCGCAATGACCAGACTGAATCCTTGACCGTTTATGAAAATCAAATTCATCCCCTTGCTCATCACATCGGCGTTGCTCGCCGGCATTCATCCGGCCGCGGCCCAAGGCACGGCGTTCATGTATCAGGGCCAGCTCAACGCCGGGGGCAGCCCGGCCAACGGCAGTTACGACCTGGCCTTCTCCTTGTTCAACAGCGCCAGCGGCGGCACGGCCGGCGCCGGGCCAATCACCAATGCCGCCACCGCCGTCAGCAACGGCTTGTTCAGCGTGACCCTGGATTTTGGGGCGGGCGTTTTCACCGGCACAAATTACTGGCTGGACATCAGCGTCTCCCCCGCCGGCAGCAACACTTTCACCGAGTTGAGTCCGCGCCAGCCGCTCACGCCCGCGCCCTACGCGGTTTTCGCCGAGAACGCCAGCAATCTGTCCGGCACACTGCCTGCCAGCCAATTGAGCGGCACCGTGGACAACAGCCAATTGGCCAACGGTTCCATCACCGTGACCGCCGGCCCCGGTCTTGGCGGCGGCGGTTCGGTGGCGCTGGGCGGGTCAACGACTTTGAGCAACACCGGCGTGCTCTCGGTGACGGGCAACGCGGACATCACGGTTTCCACCGTCGGCGGCGCCGTGACGCTGGGCGATACCGGCACCAATGCCAACGCCGCCAGCTCCATCGTCAAACGAGATGCAACCGGCAGTTTCTCCGCCGGCAGCCTCACCCTCACCGGCAATTTGAATTTGCCCGCGACAACGGCGACAGCCGGTCTCATTTATTCCAGCAGCAGCACACTAATACAATCCTTTGGAACCGAAAACTTCTTCGCTGGATCTGGATCGGGCAATTTGACGATGAGCGGATTTGGCAACACGGGGGTAGGGTTTAATGCTCTTAAAGACATCACGACCGGCGAGTTCAACATGGCCAACGGCTGTTTTGCCCTTGAGAACAACACGACTGGCACCGAAAACACGGCCACTGGCGCCTCGGCGCTTGAGGGCAACACATCCGGCTCCGACAACACGGCCACCGGCAGTGCAGCGCTTAAGAACAACACGACCGGCAGCAATAACACGGCCGACGGCTATTCGGCGCTTTACGCAAACACAAGCGGCAGCAACAACACGGCCAACGGTTGGGAGGCGCTTTACAGCAACACAACAGGCAACAATAACACGGCCAACGGAGTTAACTCGCTTCTGCTCAACACGACCGGCAGCGACAACACGGCCAACGGCGACTCGGCGCTTTACGCCAACACGACCGGCTCCGCCAACACGGCCAACGGCGTGGGTGCGCTTTTCGCCAACACGACTGGCAACGCCAACACGGCCAACGGTTGGGAGGCGCTTTGGGCCAACACCGGCGACAACAACACGGCCACCGGCTTCCAGGCGCTTGCCAGCAACACGTCCGGCGGCAGCAACACGGCCAACGGATATGAGGCGCTTTGGGCCAACACGAGCGGCTTATATAACACGGCTCTCGGCAGTCAAGCCCTTCAACATAATACGACCGGCAACGCCAATACGGCCACTGGCGTTATTGCACTCAACCAGAACACGACCGGCTATCAAAACACGGCCGACGGCAACAATGCGCTTTACAACAACACGACCGGCTATCAGAACACGGCCATCGGCTGGGGTTCGCTTTACAACAACACGACCGGCTTCCTGAACACCGCCACCGGCTATGAAGCCCTTCACGAGAATACCACCGGCTTCCAGAACACCGCCACCGGCTGGTGGGCTCTTTTAAACAACACGACCGGCGTAAACAACACGGCCGACGGCCAGAATGCGCTGGCTAACAACACCACCGGCATCAACAACACCGCCACCGGGTTGCAGGCGCTTTACAATAACACGAGCGGCGGATACAACACGGCCAACGGCGTGGGTGCGCTGGGGACCAACACGACCGGCTCCGACAACACGGCCAACGGCTTGAATGCGCTTTACAATAACACGACCGGCTCCGACAATACAGCTAATGGCTTAGGGGCGCTTGTTCTAAACACAAGCGGCGCAAACAACACCGCCGACGGCGTCCGGAGCCTTCATAACAACTCAACCGGCAGTAATAATACAGCCTTAGGCTATCAAGCCGGTTCCAACATAATTACCGGCAGTTACAACATCGACATTGGCAATTCCGGCCTCTCGACGGACACCAACATCATCCGCATTGGCTCCGGGCAGTCCCAAGCCTTCATAGCGGGCCAGATCGTCGGCGACGGCAGCGGGTTGACCAACATCAACTTTTCGCAATTTGCCAGCGGCACGATTTCCCTGGCCCAGTTGCCCACGGCGGTCGTTACGAATAATAACGCCGCCAGCGTGACTTTAAGTGGCACGTTTTCGGGCAACGGCGCTGGTTTGACTAATCTCGTTGTATCTCAATTGGCCGGCGGCAGTAACAACGCCAGCAGCGGCGCGCAATCTGTCGTTGTTGGAGGCGTGAACAATACCGCCAGCGCCAGCGTGTCCACCGTCGGAGGCGGATCTAACAATACCGCTGCCGGCTATGCCGCAACCGTGCCGGGCGGTGATAACAACACGGCGATGGGTAATTACAGTTTCGCCGCCGGACAACAGGCCCAGGCGCTTCATCAAGGCGCCTTTGTCTGGGCCGATTCCCAGAACGCGCCCTTTGCTTCCACCACCAATGATCAATTCCTCGTCCGCGCCCAAGGCGGCTTAGGCATCAACACTAACAATCCGCAAGGCGCGGCCTTGAACGTCAACGGCACGATTGTCGCCAGCGGCACCGTCACCGCCAACGGTGTCCTCCTGACCAGTGACCGCAATGCCAAGGAAAATCTCGCCGCGCTGGACAGCCAGACCGTCCTGGCCAAAGTCGCCGCCCTGCCGCTGACGGAATGGAATTACAAGAATGAAGCCGCCGGGACGCGCCACGTTGGACCCATGGCCCAGGATTTTCAAGCCGCCTTTCAACTCAACGGCGGCGATGACCAACATATTTCCGTGGTGGACGAAAGCGGCGTGGCGCTGGCGGCCATCCAGGGCTTGAACCGGAAGCTGGAACAGGAAAGCAGGGACAAGGACGCGGAGATCAGGGAGTTGAAGCAAAACGTGGCCGAGTTGAAAAAACTGGTGCAATCCCTCGCAGCACTGCCAAAACGCTAAACTGTGGCATAATGGCGCATGTCCCGGAAGGGAATGCCCGCCCTACAGTTTGCCTTGCGCGGCGGCGTTTAAAGCGTACCGTGCGCCGATGACTGAAATAGAGAAGCTGCTGTGCGATCTCATCGCCTTGCCCAGCGTCAACCCGGCCTTCCTGCCGCTGAACCATCCCGACGCGGGCGAAGGGCGCGTGGCCGGGTTCCTGGCCGCCACCGCCCGCCAAGCCGGGCTGGACGTGGAACTGCAAAAAATCCTGCCCGGACGCGCCAACGTCCTGGCGCGGCTTTCTCCCGCCGGCAAAGTCAAAAGACGCATTTTGCTGGCGCCGCACATGGACACGGTGGCGGCGTGCTCGCCCGGCCAATTCACGCCGCGCCGGCGGCGGGGCCGGCTTTATGGCCGCGGCGCCTGCGACACCAAAGGCTCCGTTGCCTCCATGCTCACAGCCCTGCTCGCTTTGGCCCGCAACGGCCCGCGCCCGGCCGGAACGGAGATCGTTTTCGCGGGGTTGATTGACGAGGAGAACGGCCAGGCCGGCTCGCGCGCGCTGGCTGCCGGCGGATGCAAGGCCGATCTGGCCATTGTTGGCGAACCGACCCGGCTGAAAATTGTCACGGCCCACAAAGGCAGCCTGTGGCTTCGCCTGGAAACGCGCGGCAAGGCGGCGCACGGGGCCTGTCCGCACTTGGGCCGCAACGCCGTCCACCTGATGGCCCGCGTGGTTGAGGTGTTGGAAACCGAGTACGCCCGGCGGTTGCAAGGGCGGCGCCACCCGTTGCTGGGTTGCCCGACCGTCAGCGTCGGCTCCATCGCCGGCGGCAGCCAGCCCAACATCGTGCCCGCCCGGTGCGAAGCGACCGTTGACCGGCGGACGTTGCCGGGCGAAACATTCGTCTCGGTTCGCGCCGAGATGGGCAAGCTCTTTCGCCGCCGCGCTTTGCGGGCCTCCATCCGCGATATGAAATGCGGCGCGTGTCCGCCGATGGAAACGGACGCGCGATTGCCGCTGGTGCGGCAGTTTCTGCGAGCGGCCGGGCAGAAGGGGCCGGCGGGCGTCAATTTTTTTTGCGACGCCGCAGTGCTGGCGAAGGCGGGCATTCCAGGCGTGGTCTTCGGACCCGGGGACATCGCCCAAGCGCACACGGCTGAGGAATGGATCGGGTTGAAATCGCTGGAAACGGCCGCCGCCTGGCTGCTCAAGTTTCTCCAGTCCCTGCCGTAACAGAAGTTAGCGTGAAACGCCAAGTCGCCTTTTTTCGCCAGAGCAGTTGGATGGTGACCGCCACCTTTGCGGGGGGGCTGTTGATGGCCCTGGTGCATACGGTGGCGCGGAAAATGGGGCCGCAGGAGTACTCGGTCTTTGTCACGCTGCTGCGTCTGCTGATCATCATGGGCATCCCGGCCACGGCGCTGCAGACCATTTTTGCCCGGCAGGCGGCGGCGGTCACCGACGAGGGACAGGAACGGCAATTGATCGCCACGACGCGCGCCGTCCTGCTGGGCACCTTCCTGTTGTCGCTGGTTCTGGCCCTCGGCGCGGTGGCCGCCACGCGCCCCCTGACGCATTTGCTCAAGATCAGCCACCCCGCCGGCCTTTATATCACGGTGCTGATTGGTTTGATCGGCCCGTGGATACCGGTGCTCAAGGGATTGTTGCAAGGGCAGCATCGCTTCGGCGGCTTGGGCTGGCTGCAAATCACCGATGGGGCGGGGCGCTTTGGGGTTACGCTGGTCGTCATCCTGCTTTTCCACGGCAAGGCGGCCTCGACCATGTTCGCCGCCATGATGGGACAATTGATCACCGTTTCCGTCGGCGCCTGGCTGACGCGCGCGACTTGGCGGTCGCGGCCCGGGACGACGTTTGATTGGAGGACCTGGCTGGGCCACGCCCTGCCGCTGACTCTGGGATTGGGCACGGTCCTGGCGATGTCCAGCATGGACATGCTCTTCGTGCAGGCGCTCTTCGCCGACTCCCGCCAAACAGCCTTGTACGGCGGGGCGATGCTCACCGGTTTTGCCATCGTTCAATTCATCGCCCCCGTGGCCCTGGTCATGTTCGCCTGGGTGGCGCAAAGCGCCGCGCGCTCCCAGCGCAGCGACAGCCTGGGCATGACCCTGGCGGCGACCCTGCTCTTTGGCGTCCTGGCGGGGGTGGGCTGCACCTTGCTGCCCCGATTGCCGCTGCGGTTGATGTACCTCGCCAACCCGGAAATGTGGCAGGCGGCCCCGTTGGTGCCCTGGTTCGCCTGGGCGCTGCTGCCCCTGACGGCGGCCAATGTCCTGGTGCAAAACATCCTGGCGCGGGGACACTTCCGCGCCGTGCCGTGGCTGGTGCTGGTTCCGCCGGCCTACGCGGCCGCGCTTTGCTGGCAAGCGCCCGCCCTGGTGCTAATGCCGCACTTCGACGGTTTCATCCGGATCATTCAAACCCTCGGCGCGGCCAGCGTGGTGCTTTGCCTGGTGGCCGCGTGGTTCTCGCGCAACCCCAAAACGGTTACTGCTTCGGATCCGGTTTCGGCGCCGGGGCGCGCAGTTTCCGATAGAGCCAGTACTCCGCCGGAGCAAAAAGGGGCCGCACACATTTGAGGGGCGAGTAGATCCACCGCACCCGGATGACCGACAGCAGCATGGTCAGGGAGGTGCGCAAGAGCGACACTTTCGACCCCGTCTTGTCCGTCCATTCCGTCGGCACTTCCAGCACCGTCAATCCGTTGCGCTTGAGCAAGTAGAGCAGGTTGATGTCAAAGGCCATGTCGGCGACGCACAAGGAGGAATGAATCTTTTCCACCGCCTCCCGGCGCATGATCTTCGCGCCGCATTGGGTGTCGCGGATGTTCATGCGGAAAAGAAGCTGCACAATGGCGTGGAACGACCGGCTGGCAAAGCGCCGCTGCCCGGACTGCACCTGGTGCAGCACCGCCCCCGGCAGCCAGCGCGAGCCGATGACGCAATCGGCCTCGCCCGCCCGCCGCACCAAATCCAGAAACGCCGGCGGCTCCGTCGCGCCATCGGCGTCCACGTAGCCCACCAGGTCGGCCCGCGGCGCCAGTTTGAGGCCCTCGATGAGCGCGCCGCCCTTGCCGATGGGGTCCGGATAGACCACCCAACTGACGACGGGAAACTCGGCGGCCACCGTTCGCACGACGGCCAGGGTGTTGTCGCGGCAGCCGTTGAGAACGACGACCAGTTGGAACTTTCCCTCATAATGCCTGGGCACAAACTCCGCGTAACCGCGCAAGACGGGACCGATCCGGCGCTCTTCATTGTAAGCCGGAATCAAGAGCAAAACGCTTGGAAACCCTGGGTTCACGCGCCGTGTGTACCCAACCGTCGCTTCATTGTCGAGGCAATCCGGCATGGCTGTCACTAATAGTTTTTCAACGCCGGGATGGCCCCAAAAAAGCCCGGCGCGTCAGGGCGGGGGTGGTCCGAAGTAGTAAGCCCGGAAGAATTCCATCTGGTCGGCCTGGGAGACTTGGTAAAAGTTCGTCAGGAGGCCGGTCAAAGTAAAGTTCGTATATGCGTTCCAGACGACTGGAGGGAGAAGATTGGTGGTGTACTGTATAAAATAATTGGTCCCGGGGTTGCCGTAGAGCGTGATTTCGGGCGTCGTTCCGTTCGTTGACAGCTTTATCTCCAGCCTCGCCCCCAGCAAGGGCTGCCCTTCAATCAACGCCAACTCTCCTTCCCGGCCATACGCGGGCACGGGCGACGTGGCCGTCGGCGACAACGCGACAATATTGGTGACCACCAGCGGCGCAAAAACCGAATAACCCGAGTCCAGCGCCTCCACACAGATGTATCCCAGCAACGATGATCCCGTCAGCGCCTGCCCGGTTTGAGTGGCCAAGTTGAACTGCGGCTGCGAAGCCAGCGGATCCTGGACTGTGGCCAGGCCGATGGCGCCGTTGGCGGGGTTGATCGTCCAATTGGTGAAACGATCAGCCAAAGTCAGGATGGAGAAAGTCAGATTGGTGATGCTGCCGGTGGAAAAGAGGTTGACCGGAACACACGTGCTCTGGCCGATTTGCACCGGGCCGGAGCCGACGCTTACTTCCACGCATTGGCCCACGATGACCGTGAAGGTCATGGAGTTGCTGAGCCGCGGGCTGCTGCTGTCAATGGCCCAAATGGTGATGAGATTGGTCGTGCTGCCTTGATCGCAGGCGGGCGCCCAGCAGAAAACCCGGTTGGTGCCCACGTGCGCGCCGGAAGGATCACTGGCTGCCCGGCAGAGCTTGACCGGGGGCGTCCCGCCAAACACCTGATTGGTGAAGATCAATTCCTGGCCTACTTGCAAAACCTGGTTGCCGATATTGGCCAGGCTTGGCGGACCAGCCGGGCTGGTGAACCGGAAGACCGTCCCATCGCCCCCGTTGCCCAAATCGTTCGTTCCACCTTCCATCGTCGTCCCATAAAACACCCCTGGACTGGCCTGGGTCAGACCCGCGCTCGGATAAGCGCCGTCAGCACCGCCGTCGAATGAAAGCAGGCTCGTCAACCCCCCATTGATCGTCACCCGGAAAATCGTGCCGTAGCCCGTCGGAAAACCTGCTCCGCCGCGCACGGTTGTGCCGTAAAAATTATCGTCGCTGCCCAGCGCCAAGGTGCCCTGCGGAGAAACGCCATTGGTCCCGTCGAACGCGGCCAGGGTCGTCAACGAACCATTGGTCGTAATGTCAAACACAGTGCCGAATCCGAGGCCGTCGTTGAGGGCCGTATTGCCGCCGCCGGTGGTCGTGCCATAAAGGCCGCCATCAGGTCCCACCGCCAGGCCGGCTTGCGGAAAATAACCGTCCGTCCCGCCCGTGAAGGAGTACAAACTGGTTATGACACCATTGGTCGTAATCGAGAACACGGTGCCAAACCCTCCGCCCGAGACGTTGTTGGCGCCGCCGGCTGTCGTCGTTCCGTAAAGAACGCCATTGCTGGATTGCACCAGGGCCGACTCCGGCATTCGTCCATTGGCCGCATTAAGCGAGATGGCCCAGACCAGCACGCCGTTAGTCGTCATCTTGAAGATGGTCCCGTCGCCCCCGCCGCTGACATCATTCGTGCCCCCTTGCGCGGTGCAGCCGTAAAGGCAACCGTCGCTCCCCAGAATCAGGGCCGCCTGCGGATTGGCTCCATCAACCCCGTTGGTGAACGAATAGAGCGGAGTCAAGGCGCCGCCCGAGGTGACGCTGAAAACCGTGCCAAAGCCCGCGCCTCCGTTGACCGTTGTCCCATAGAACACACTGCCGCCCCCTTCCACCAACCCGGCGGCGGGATTGGCCCCGGTGGCCTGCGTCAACCAAACCGTCCACAACACGTTGCCGTTGGTGTCCATTTTGGAAACCGTGCCGTCGCCGCCGGTGCTGACATCATTGCTCCCGCCCTGCGCCGTCGTCACGTAAAGATTGCCGTCGCTGCCGCAAATCACGCTGGAGTCAGGTTGGCTGCCGTCTGTGCCGGCATCAAGCGAGAGCAGCGGCGTCAACGTCACCCCCGGCGCCCGGGTGGCCGGGGCCGAAACGGACAGCGTCGCCACCGCGCTGGTCTGCCCGCCAAACAAGTTCGTCACCACCACTTGGTAGCTGCCGGCGCTGCCGGGCTGCACATCAAGCAGCCGGAGTGTCTGGTTGGTCGCCGCGTTGATGGGCGCGCCATCCCACCACCACTGGTAGGAAAGCGGCGCGGTGCCCGATGCCAGCACTTGGAATGTGGCCAGGAAACCCTGCGGCACCGTCTGGCTGGACGGCTGGCCTCCAATCGCCGGCCCCGTGCCGGCGACAATCTGGAGGGGCAGCGGCGGGCTTTGCGCCTCTCCGTAGGAATTGGTGACCAACAACTGGTAACTGCCCTCATTGGTCGCCTGCACGTTGGTGATGGTCAGAACCGAATTGGTGGCGTCCAGGATGGCATTGGTGGTCATGCCATCCGGCCCTTCGAAATACCATTGGTAGAACAGCGGGGCCGTGCCCTCCACAAAGGCGGTGAATGTCGCCGTGCTGCCCAGCGTGGCCGGGCCGCTGGTCGTTGTTCCACTGACCACGGGCCGCACCGCGACGGTCAAGGGCAGAATCGGACTGCTGGTCTGGCCGTAGCTATTGGTGATGAAAACCTGGTAGCTCCCCGAATTGGACGATTGGGCGTTGGGAATGCTCAACGCCGAATTGGTCGCTCCCGCGATGGCAGCGCCATCAAAATCCCACTGGAAAGTCAGCGGCGGCTCTCCGGTCGCGAGAACCGAAAACGACGCCGTGGAGCCTTCTGTCACCGTGTTGGAGGAACTCCATCCGATCACCGCCGGGGTCAGCACCACCTGGAGCACGACCACGGCGCTGGTGGAGGAACCGAAATCATTGGTCACCACCACTTGGTAACTGCCCTGATTGGACGTCTGCACATTGGGAATCGTCAGAAGCTGGCTCGTCGCCCCCTCTATCGCCGCGCCATCGAACGACCACTGATAGAGGATGGTGGGATCGCCGCTGGCAGCGACAAAGAAATTGACCGTGGCTCCCACTCCAGCCGTTTGGCTGCTCGACAAAAAGGTGATTTGGGCTTTGTTCCCGGCATGGGCCAGAGGAACTGCCGCACAAATGACAAGCCCGACGACCAGCGACGCCAATCGCTCAAATGGTTTTACTGACATTCGCATAATCTGGAATTTCCGCCGGAGGTGATGGTTAAAAACGTCAATCTGGCCGTCGAACCGGAGAGTTCAACCTGTTTTTTGCGGCGCCAAAAGCAATTCCTGTCGGCGATGAAGGCCGGCCACTCCACACAACCCCAGAAGCGTCGCCGCCTCCAGACCGAATCCAATCGAGGCATCGGGCACAGAAGGGGACGGATCAATGCCGCCGGTCCAGGACGCATCCAGATTGTCCAAGGACGACCAAAACGCGGAATTACCCACCAGTCCAATATCCGAAGTGGGACCGACAGCGGTGACCTGGAAACTATAATTTGCGTAAGCATCGGAGGAAGGCAGACTCATCACCGTAACGGGTGTTTGATCCCAAAACATGGCAAAATCCACTCCCGCTTCCCCCAGGGTTGTGCCTAAAGCGAAGCTTATGTCGTAATAATATAGGTCCGTGGTTGGGAGCGATTGCGACACCAGATCCAATGAACTGCCGAAAAAATCGAAGCCGGGCGTGTAAGTCCAACCGGCGGCGACGGGGCCGCCCGTGCTTTGAAATGTCGGTGTCTGTCCATAAAACTCCGGGTTGGTCAGCACGTTTACCCCTGCTCCCGGTGTTTGAGCGTGGCTGCCGACAGCCAGCGCCAAGAAGGCGCCCGCCAGCGCGACGTTTGACGATTTAAATATTGCTTTTAATAACATAATCTTAATACTCCAATCTGCTTTTTTATCACGGTTCCAGCCCATTGCAAGTAAATTCGCATCAATTTTGCTGAATTGAGCGCATCTCACTTTTTGGCAGGGTCGGCTCCCCCCGCCGGCTTGGACGCGGCAGAAGCCGAACAGTAAATCGGCGGCCCGCTTTGGGGGAGGCAGCATCCATGCCTGGGAATTGGCTCAAGCACGAAATGCGCTCGCGGCGCGCTTCAATTTCACATTCTTCACATCTTCACGGTTTTCTCGACAAAAGCGGAACATGAGTTTAAAATTGGCACTGGCCACATTGAAAGCCGCAATGTGGCCAGTGCCAATTTACAGTTGCTCCCCGTCTCTCAGATGGGATCATCCTGGTTTTTTAACACCCCCCTGATTCACCCCTGTTGCTTTCAACCGGACTTGCCGGGCCATCTCGGCGCCGGTTCCGGCCTTGCCGGCGCTGGCGGGGGGCGCAAAAGGCCGGCCCCGGCCCTGGCCCCAGCCCCAAAACCCGGTCCTATGAACTTGCCAGCGTCGCGCCGCCGGTTAAGCTGTTTTTGTGAATCTTCTTTTTGTCGGGGATATTGTCGGCGAGCCGGGGCGGCACGCCTTGCGCCGGCTCCTGCCGGGATTGCGCCAGACCCATCAGATTGACCTGGTCATCGCCAACGGCGAAAACGCCGCCGGCGGCGCCGGCATCACGGTCAATACGGCGGGGGAAATACTGGAGGCCGGGGTGGACATCATCACCACCGGGGACCACCTGTGGGACCAGAAGGAGGTCGAGATTCTCCTGCAAACCGAGCCGCGCCTGCTGCGCCCCTGTAATTATCCCCCGGGCGTCATCGGCCAGGGAAGCACGGTCTGGCGCTCCGGCTCCCTTCCGCCGGTGGGCGTGCTCAATCTTCAGGGCCGCACTTTTCTGGCCCCGCTGGACAATCCCTTCCTCTGCGCCCGCGCCGAGGTCGCCCGCCTGCGCCAGATGGCCAAAATCATCTTTATTGACATGCACGCCGAGGCGACCTCGGAAAAGATCGCGCTGGCCCGGATGCTCGACGGCCAGGTCAGCGCCGTCATCGGCACGCACACGCACGTGCAGACGGCGGACGAGCAGATTTTTCCGGGCGGAACGGCTTACTTGACAGACGCGGGCTTCACCGGCCCGCACGAGAGCGTCTTGGGCCGGGAAATCGAGCCGATCATTGAGCGATTCTGCACCAACACCCCCCAAAAATTCGGCGTGGCCAAAGAGCGCATCTTCCTGCAAGGGGCGGTGGTGCGCATTGACCCCCTCTCCGGCCGCGCCGAGGCCATCACCCGCGTCTCCCAGCCGCTGGCCTGAAGGCGCCCATGCCCAGAGAAGCCTCATCGCAATGGGATTTCGGCGGCGAACTCTTCCCCAAGGAAGCCACCCGCCGCGTCTTCTCGGTCAGCGAGTTGACCGCCGACATCCGCCGCCTGCTGGAACGGCATATCGGCCAATTGTGGGTCGGCGGCGAAATCACCAATTGCCGCCCCCAATTCTCCGGCCACGTCTATTTCACGCTCAAGGACGCCGGGGCGCAGATCAACTGCGTGCTTTTTCGCGACGATCCCGTGGCTGGCCGGGAGGCTCTGCTGGACGGCCAAAAAGTGGTCCTCAAGGGCGAACTGACCGTCTATGAGCCGCGCGGCCAGTATCAACTCCACGTTCTGGCCATTGAGCCTCAAGGGGTGGGCGCGCTCCAGGCCGCCTTTGAAAGGCTCAAGCAAAAGCTCGCCGCCGAGGGCCTTTTCGACCCCGTGCGCAAGCGTCCGCTGCCGCGCTTTCCGCAACGCATCGGCCTGGCCACCTCGCCCGCCGCCGCCGCCTTGCGCGACGTGCTCCAGGCCGTGCGCCGCCGCCAGCCCGCGCTGGAAATCATCTTCGCCCCGTGCGCCGTGCAGGGCGCGGGCGCCGCCGCGGAAATCGCCGCCGCCATCGCCGCGCTCAATCAATGGTCTCAGCGGCCGGGCCAAAAACTGGACGCCATCCTGCTCACCCGCGGCGGGGGCAGCTTGGAGGATTTGTGGGCCTTCAACGAGGAGGCCGTCGCCCGCGCCATCGTGCTATCCGCCGTGCCTGTCGTCTCCGCCGTCGGCCACGAGATTGATTTTACCATCAGTGACTTCGCCGCCGACGCGCGCGCGGCCACGCCCACCGCCGGGGCGGAGATATTGACTGAAGGCGCTTTCGCCGCCGGCCGGTGGATGGCGCAGGCGCGCGGGCGAATGCGCGACGCGGCGCTCCGGCGGCTGGCGTCCCAAGTGCGTCATCTGGGCCAGGTCTGGCAACGATTGCGGGCCGCACATCCGCGGCGGCAGTTGAACCGCCAACGGCAACGGCTGGACGAATTGCACGGCGCCTTGTCCCGCGCCCTCCGGCGCGAACTCCAGCGAAGCCGGCTGGCCGCGCGCACCTTGGCCCTGCGCCTGGCCCGATTGCGTCCGGGTCGGATGCTGGCCCAGCGCCGGGAATTGCTGGCGCAGCGGGAGGGGCGATTGCGCGAGCAGACGGCCCATCGGCTGCGCACCCTGCGCCAGCAGTGCGAGGCGCTGGCGGCCCGCCTGCGATTGCTGGGGCCGGAGCAGGTGCTGGCCCGCGGTTACTCCATCACGTTGGACGCCGGCAGCGGCCAGGTCATCCGCGCCGCCCGCGAAACCCGCCCCGGCCAGAAACTGCGCACCCGTCTCAAATCCGGCCAGGTGCAAAGCATCGTCGAAAAGGTAGGGCGAAACTCCGTCGAGCCGTGACTGGTTTAATAGTGAGCAACACCTGTACGCATGGGTTGGCTCATCCCTCCGTTTGACCAAAAAAGAACGCAAACCCGCCGCTTGACATCCCTCAAGAACGTTCCACTCTCCTGTTAATTGAATTTGATATGAAAAAGATCGCCATACTAATCCTTCTTGTCATTGGCGCAGAATTGACAGTCGCGCAAACGACCCCAAATGAAACTCCCGCGCAACACGCGGAACGGATGGCCTGGTGGCGGGCGGCGCGGTTCGGAATGTTTATTCATTGGGGACCGGTCAGCCTGGCCGGACAGGAGATCAGTTGGTCGCGCGCCAATTCAAATACCAACTGTCCAAACAACGGTCCGATCCCCGTCGCCGTTTACGACAATCTTTACCGGCGCTTCAACCCCACGAATTTTAACGCCGCCCAATGGGTCGCCGTGGCCAGGGAGGCCGGCATGAAATACATGGTGCTGACGGCCAAACATTGCGACGGTTTTCTCTTATGGAATTCAAAAGTGGACGATTACAACATCAGCGCCACGCCGTTTCACCATGATATTTGCGCCGAACTGGCAGCGGCGGCGCACCACCAGGGCATGAAGATCGGTTGGTACTTTTCGCCCATGGACTGGCGCGATCCGGATTGCCGCTCGGCCAACAACGACCGTTTCGTCAAAAAAATACAGGACGAATTGCGCGAACTCCTTTCCCATTATGGCAAGATTGCCGTCCTCTGGTTCGACGGCGACGGACAACCCGCCGTCTGGCATCCGGCCGACACTTACCCGCTGGTGCGCGGGTTGCAACCGCAGATCGTCATCAACGACCGTCTCTCATACAATCACGACCCCAATGAAGACTTCTACACCCCGGAGCAGCGCATCGGCGCTTATGATGACAAAGCCCCGTGGGAAACATGCATGACCCTCGGCACGCAATGGTCGTGGAAACCGGACGATAACATCAAGTCAGCCAACGAAGCGGTGCATATTCTGGCGCAATGCGTTGGCGGCGATGGCAACCTGTTGCTCGATGTCGGCCCGATGCCCGATGGACGCATCGAACCGCGCCAGGTCGCCGTGTTGCAGGAAGTCGGCGCGTGGCTGCGCAAAAACGGTGACAGCATTTACGGCACGCGCGGCGGCCCGTGGAAACCTACCAAAGCCATCGCCAGCACGCGCAAAGGAGGCACAGTCTTTCTTCACATCCTGCGGTGGGACGGCGACTCAATCGAGTTGCCGGAAATCGCCCGCCAAATCAAATCCGCCTCATTGTTAAGCGGTGGCGAAGTCAATGTCAGGCAACAAGACGGAAAACTCATCCTCACCGTTCCCGCCGCCGGGCGGGACAAGGACGATACGGTCGTGGTATTGAAATTCGACGGGTCCGTCATGGATCTGCCGGCCCTGGCGTGGCGGCCGAACGTCAAAGCCGCCGCGTCCAATGTCTATCAAAACGATGATGCCGATTACGGTCCGCAGAACGCGTTTGATGGAGATGACCAGACACGCTGGGCCACGGACGGCGGAACGAAGCAGGCTTGGATTAGCGCCCGTTTTGAAAAAGACCAGACCATCCATGGACTGCGCGTGGACGAAGCCTACGCCGGACGCGTGCAGAAGTTTGAGTTCCAGTATCGTGCAGGTGAAGGGGACGATTGGAAAACGATCTTCAGCGGCACGACTTTGGGTGAAAAATTTGAGAAGAATTTTGACCCGGTGACAGCGCGTGAATTCCGCTTGAACATCCTCGATGCCACGGACGGCCCGACGATCAACGAAATCCAATTCCTCAAACAATAGCGCCCCCCATGAACCGCTCATGAATAGAGCGGCCCGCCGCCAAGATAAGGCTACCAAGGAACCAACGGGGAGAATGGGGTGGTTCCTTGGCGCATTGCACCACATATAGTGGTTGGAGTCTATGGCGGGACAAGCAACACGGGATGGCGTAGCGGGGGAAACAATTTTCCTGGAACTTTAGTTCAATAAAATCGCCGGGCTTCAGCGCATTCACAGCGTCAGAAATCGGGGCGAGATGCTTTTGGATTTCCGGCCAGCCTGTCGTCGGAAGCGCCAGAATTGTATCCGTCTGGGAGGGCATGGCCGTCTCGACGGGCTCCCTCAGCCAGCAAATCCAATGCACCGTTCGGGTAAAGGGCTTCCCAATGGACCTTCGATAAAAAATTGTCGGTTTTGGCCGGGCGGCGCACACTTATAGGCGAATGCAGCCAATGAATGACAATGCGCTGTTGCGGCAATATGCGGAAAATGGTTCCGACGAAGCATTTGCAACGCTGGTGACGCGGCACGCCAATCTGGTTTATTCCGTCGCGATGCGGCAGGTCGGCAACCCGCACGAGGCCGAGGACATCACCCAGGCCGTCTTTATCATTCTCGCCCAGAAGGCGGCACAGTTGCGCCAGGGCAAAGCCCTTTCCAGTTGGCTGTTTCAAGCCACGCGGTTGACGGCGAATAATTTTGTCAGGAGCGAATGCCGGCGTCACCGCCGGGAAGAGGAGGCGCAAGTGCAGTCTTTTTTAAATGAATCGGAGAGCGCAGTCTGGGCCAGGCTCGCTCCGTTGCTGGACACTGCCGTGGGAAGGTTGCACGAGAAAGACCGTCAGGCCATCCTGCTTCGATTTTACGAGGGCAGAAATTTGCGCGAAGTCGGCATCGTTTTGGGCGCGAGCGAAGACGCAGCGGAGAAAAGGGTCAGCCGCGCATTGGAAAAGCTGCGGAAGTTCTTCGCAAGGCGCGGTATCAATTCCACCACGGCAACCATTGCCGGGGCGATTTCCGCCCATTCCGTTCAAGCCGCACCTGTGGCACTTGTAAAAGCTGTGACCTCAGTGGCGATTGCGAAAGGAGCGGCGGCGAGCGGTTCAACCTTAATCAATGTGAAAGGAGCAGTGAAACTTATGGCATGGACAAAAATGAAAATGGCCGCCGTTGCTGGTGCGGTGATACTTCTGGCGGCCGGAACAACTACCGTAATGATTCACCACCAACAGGAACCATTGCCCACCCCACAGCCAATCGCTTCCAATCAGGTTGAGGTTCCCAAGACATCCTGGCGATTCGCAGGACATGCCGACCCCGAATCGGCTTTTGAATCTTCGTTTTGGGCGATGAGCCAAGGTGACGCAAAAACATATATGGCCACCTTGGCTCCGGATGGAGGGCTTTTCAAAGAAGCTCAAGGTAAATCGGAAAACGAGATCGTCGCCCAAAACAGGCGGACAGTTGAAGGACTAACGGGATACAGAATTATTGACAAAAAGATCGTCTCTGAAGACAGGGTCATCCTGACGGTTTTGCCCGAAACCGCAACCGGTCAAGGACCAAAGCGTCCGGGAAAACTTGTGATTCTACGAATTGACGATGGATGGAAAGTCTCAGGATAGCGCAAACCCAATGAAAATCAATTGGTTCAAACGCGTTGGTTGGTTTTATGTTCCGGTGTCAGTTCCCGGTGCAATTGTATGGCTGCTCGCTGGTTTGTTTTGCCTGACGGCTTGCGCAATGTGATCACGATGGCGCCATGATGTCGCGCGCAAGACAGCGGAATAGTGTGGAAAAAGTCTTTGCCCGTTGTCACAAAGATGGCGCTCTGCTCTTGCGCATGGGCGAATAATTTGTCGTCAACCGTGCCCAGTGGAAAAGTGTCCAAGGCATGACTGGCTTTGTGTCCGGAATCCCGGAGATGGGCCAAGGCGGGACGGGGAAAGTTTTCCTCGAGAAAAAATATCATCTCGCGGCGGATTCGGTCTCAAGGCCTTCCATGGCCGTCAACCGGCCCGCAAACTCAAGGCACGCTCGAACATCCGCTTCCGTCAGTGAAGGGTAATCCTGCAAAATCTCTCGCCTGGCCTCTCCGGCAGCCACGGCCCCAACGACATTGGCCACCACGACACGCGTGCCCCGCACAACGGGCTTGCCATGACAAACCGCAGGATCGAAAACGATTCTCTCTGACAACCAAGTTTGCATGCTTGCACTTTAACCCCATGACGCTCCGTTGACGAGCTAAATAATCTTCTGGCGGGGCGGGAAAAATGGAGTAAAGTAGCCCGTCGTTTTTAAATTTTATGAAGCTCTATTCCTTGCAAGTCGGCCGCGCCTTGGCGTGGTTCGCATCGGCCTTCATCGCCTGGTCCGCGGCGGCCCAGACCAATCGCTACTCCGGCCCTCTATGGTCCTTGGTGGACGCACGCAAGGTCCTGGAGGCCGCGGCGGACATCACCCTGGCCAAATACCCGGATTGCGACGACGCCACGGTGGAGAAAAAAATGATGCGCGTCTATCGCACCGACGGCACCGGCGAGTGCCAGGACGAGACCTATACCAAAGTGCTGACGGAAAAGGGCCGGCGCAACAACCGCACCCTCTCGCAGAGCTTCACCATCCCCTATTCCACCGTCCAGGTCGTGCAGTTGGAAGTGATCAAGACCAACGGCCAAATCGTCCCGGTGGACGTCGCGGCCAATTCCAAGGAGACGATTGACGAGAGCCAGATGCACGCCAATATTTACGACCCGAACAACAAAGTCCTTGAGGTCAACATCCCGGGTGTCGAGGTCGGCGACCTCATCCATTCGGTCACGCGCCAGCCGATTGATCGCTCCTACGTCCCCGGCCAGTTCGCCGAGGAGACCGTTTTGGAGGGGCCGGGTTACATCCTGCACTCTTCCTACGAGGTCCACGCGCCGGCGGACCGTCCGCTCCTGCGCGTGGCGTTGCGCGACGAGGTGCCCGGAACGGTCGCCTACTCCAAAGAGACCGAACCGGACGGCGGGGTGGTCCATCATTGGGAGATTCACAACGTGCCGCGCATGTTCGACGAGCCGGCCATGCCGCCCTACGAAATGGTCCTGCAACGCCTCTTTGTCAGCACCATGCCCGATTGGCAGACGGTCTCCAAATGGTACTGGAACCTGAGCAAATCCCACCTCGAAGCCACCACGCCCGAAATGAAGCAAACGGTGGACTCCCTGACTGCCGGCGCGGCGACCGAAATGGACCGCATCAAGTCGGTCTTCTATTTCGTCTCCAAGAACGTCCGCTACATGGGACTGACGCCGGAAAAGGACCGGCCCGGCTTCGAACCGCACGACGTGGAAATAACGTTTGACAAGAAATACGGCGTCTGCCGCGACAAGGCGGCCCTTCTGGTCTCCATGCTGCGGGAGGCCAACCTGGATGCTTATCCGGTGCTCATCAGCGTGGGCGTCAAGCGCGATGCCGAAGTGCCCGACCCGGACTTCAACCACGCCATTGTCAGCGTGCAACTCAAGAACCGCGAGTATCTCCTGATGGACCCGACGGATGAGAATACCCGCGCCTTGCTCCCGGCCAACGATTGCGACCAAAGCTATCTGGTCTGCCGGCCGGAGGGCGAGGGCCTTAAAATCAGCCCCGTCCAACCGCCGGAAGATCATCTGATGCGCGTGGTCACAACCGGCACCCTCACAGCCGAGGGGGCGCTGGAGGCCAAGTCGGATTTGTACTTCGACGGTGTCAACGACGACGCCTACCGCAACGCCTTCGCCCACATGAAGCCGGACGACCAGCGCCGCTTCTTTGAGAGCAGTCTCAAACGCTCCATGCCGGGCGCACAACTCCGCTCCTTCAAGCTCACGCCGGCGGAGATGCTCGACATGTCCTCCGCCCTCCACGCCCAGTTGGAGTATGCGGTGGACGGCATGACCGCCAGCGGCCAGGGCAAAGCGATTGTCAGTCTGCCCTGGATTGGCAAGGACTTCGGCGTCGTCAACTTCATTCTCAACGGCGCCGGGTTGGACAAGCGGAAGTACCCCATGCAAACCTATGTCGCCTGCGGCCTGGCCGAGGGCATCTCGCTCAAGCTCTCCGGCGGCTTCGGCCAGGCGGTCTCCCTGCCGTCCTACACGCCCATTGACGACCCCTCCTTGAGTTATCAGCAAAACGTCACCGCCCGCGACGGCGCCTTGAACTGCTCGCGCCAGTTGACTTTGAAAGTTGTCGAGTTCGCGCCCGCGCAGTACGCCACCCTCAAGCAAACCCTCAAGTCCCTGGAATACGATCAGCGCAAATCTCCCATCCTGGCCGTCTTGGACACCGCGCCGGCCGCCGCGCCCGCGCCCGCCGGCGAGGCCGCCCTGCCGCCGGTGCAATCCAACGCCAAAATACTCGAAAGCCACAAGGAACTGGAGGTGACGGACGCGCATACCTCCACCTATAAAATCAATTTTTCCAAGCGCATCCTGACTTACGCCGGCAAGAAAAAGGAGGCGGAGATCAAGGTCGCCTACAATCCCGCCTGCCAGACGGTACGCTTGACCCGCGGCGTGGTCGTTTCCAAAACCGGCCAGCGCCAGGAAATCTCCGCCGGCGAGATGAACGTGATGGACGCCGGCTGGAACGCCTCCGCCAAAAGATACACCGGCGAAAAAATCCTCGTGGCCAATCTGCCGGGTGTCGAGATCGGCTCCACCATCGAGGTGGCCTTTGAAATCACCGGCAAAGACCTGCCGTTCATCTCCGGTTTTGAACCCTTTCAATTGCCCGATGAGCTGGACCGCAAGTCCTTCGCCCTGACCGCCCCCGTCGGCCTGGAATTACTCCAGAGGGTCAGCGGCCCCGCCGGCCTCGTCACGATGGAGCATTCCGCTGAGGGCGGCAAACAGACCTTTCGCTGGCAGGCCGAACACATCCAGGCGCTGCCGGACGAACCGCAGTTGCCGCCCGAATGGGTTTTCAATTCCGGCGTCTCTTACTTCGTCGGCGACATGGCCTCCTACCTCAAGGAACTCAACGACACCATGCTCAATCGGTCGGAGCAACGCGCCAAAGCCGGCGCCTTGGCCGCCCAAATGGCCGCAAAGGCCGGTATCAAATTGGACGCGGTCACGGCCCTGCGCGATTTCGTCGCCAAGACCATCCGCCAGGCCGGGCCTTCCTTCACCGAGTTGCCCTTGCGCGAACTCTCTGCCGCCGACACCACCCTGGCCGACGGCTACGGCCATGCCGCCGACCGGGCCATCCTCTTGCACGCCATGCTCTCGGCCGCCGGATTCCAGCCCGAATTCGTCCTCGCCTCGGAACTGCCGCCCATCGCCGGCATCACCAACGTCGCGCTGGCCTTTCCGTTGCCCCGCTCCTTTGAGCATCCGCTGGTCCGCGTCACAGTGGACGGCGCGGCCTATTACCTCAACGACACCGACCAATACGCCAAGTTAGGCTCGACTGGCTTCGATGGCCGGCTGGGCCTGGTCCTTTCCAGCCAGACCAGCGAAGTCATCCACGCCGTGCCCGGCTGCGAGAACAGAGTCGAGACCGATTACACACTCGCGCCCGACGACACCGGCCGCACGCGGGTGAACGTGACGCGCCGCTATTTCGGTGTCAACTACAACGGCAAGAACCGTTACTTCTCCGAGTTGCCGCCGGAGGAGCGCCGGCGTTACTTCCAGGAAATCGTCTCCGCCCTGGCCCAGGGCGCGCGGGCCGTCGGTGATCTCACCACCCGCTTCGACTCCTACCCCGGCCTGGAACAATTCACCGCCGACGTTGACAACTACAGCGTGCTGGACGGCAATTACTATTACTTCGATCTCCCCTTCACCCCGTCGCTCTTCCCTGCCGGCGCCGACCGCCGCGCCTTGCCCCTTTTCATTTCGCGCGGGAGCGACTTCGCCGTGCGCGCGGAGATCCAATTGCCCCCCGGCTTCCATCACGTCGTCATGGCGCCCGGCAGCCAGACGCTCGACGCCCCCGACGGCAGCGGCCAGGCAAAAATCACCTCCACCGACAGCGCCGGCAAATGGGTCATCACGGACGAATTCCAGACCGCCCCCGCCATCATCCCCCCGCCCGACTACGCCGCCATGCAAAAAGTCGAGTCCGCCTTGGGCCGCAAAAGCGCCAAGGCCTTTCTGCTGGAGAAAGACTAACCGCGCAGCTTGAGCAGCAGGTCCTTGCTTTCCACCGTCTCGCCCACTTGCGCGTAAACCGCCTCCACCGTGCCCTCGCCGGGGGCGTAGAGGGTGCTCTGCATTTTCATCGCCTCCAATGTCAATAATTTGTCTCCCCGGGCCACTTTGGCCCCCACGGCGACGGCCAGGGAGGTGATCAGTCCGGGAATGGGCGCGCCCACTTGCATCGGGTCCGCCGGATCGGCCTTGGGCCGCGCACGGGCCTTGGCTTGAATGGAACGGTCTGTGACCGCCGCCTCCCGCGTCATCCCGTTCAACTCGAAGGTGATGACCCGCCGCCCATCCTTGTCCACCGCCCCGGCGTGGCTGAGCTTGATGAAAAGCGTTTTGCCTTCCTCGATATCCACCGAGATTTCCTCGCCGGGCTTGAGGCCGTAGAAAAAGGCCGGGGTCGGCAGCACGGACACGTCGCTGTAATCCCGCGTGAATTTGGCGAAATCGGCGAACACTTCCGGGTACATCAAATGGCTGTAAAGATCATCGTCGCTCGCCTCGTGTTTGAGCCGGGCCGAGAGTTCCTCCTTGATCTTTTTCAGGTTCAGCGCCTTGAGCACGGCGCCGGGACGCCCGCGAATCGCCTTGCGGTCCCCCAGCACGACCTTCTGCAATCGAGCGGGCCATCCGCCCGCCGGCTGGCCGAGGTTGCCCGAAAGCATGTCAATGACCGAGGCCGGAAAGGGGACGCTGCCGGGTTCCAGGTTCAAAACATCGGCCGGCCGGATGCCCCGCGAGATGAGGAACATGGCCATGTCGCCGACCACTTTGCTGCTGGGCGTGACTTTGACGATGTCGCCAAAAAGTTGATTGACCTCGGCGTAGGCGCGCGCGATTTCACCCCAGCGTTGCCCCAGGCCCATGCTGGCGGCCTGCTCCTTGAGGTTGGTGTACTGCCCGCCGGGCATCTCGTGCTCATAAACCTCCGCCGTGCCGCTCCGCGGCGCCGTGTCGAAGGGCGCGTAATAGGCCGCCACCTTTTCCCAGTACTCGGAGAATTCGTTCAGCGCCGCCAAATCCAGCCCGGTGTCGCGCCGGGTGTGGGCCAGGGCGGCGACGATGGAATTAAGATTGGGCTGGCTGGTCGAGCCGCTCATGGAGGCGATGGCCAAATCCACAATATCCGCCCCCGCCTCGCTGGCTTGGAGCACGGCAGCGGCATTGACGCCGCTGGTGTCGTGGGTGTGGAAATGGACCGGCAGGCCGATGTTCTCCTTGAGCGCCTTGACCAGCGCGCGGGCGGCGAAGGGCCGGCATACGCCCGCCATGTCCTTGATGCACAGGAAATGCGCCCCCATTTTTTCCAGCTCCCGCGCCAGCTTCACGTAGTAGCGCAAGGAATACTTGGTGCGCCTGGGGTCCAGGATGTCCCCGGTGTAGCACAGGGCCGCTTCGCACACGGCGTGCGTCCCTTGCACCGCCTCCATGGCCGCCTTGAGATTGGGCGTGTAATTGAGCGAATCGAAGATGCGGAATATATCCATCCCGGCCGCCGCCGCGTGGCGGACGAAGCCTTTGACCACGTTGTCCGGATAGTTGGAATAACCGACGGCGTTGGCGCCGCGGAAGAGCATTTGAAAACAGATGTTCGGCACCCGCTGGCGCAACAGCCGCAGCCGCTCCCACGGATCCTCGCGCAGAAAGCGCATGGCCGTGTCGAACGTCGCCCCGCCCCACATTTCCAGGCTGAACAATTGCGGCGCCCGCCAGGCCATGGCCGGCGCCACCGCCAGCATGTCGAAGGTCCGCGCGCGCGTGGCCAGCAGCGACTGGTGGGCGTCCCGAAACGTCGTGTCCGTGACCAGCAGCCGTTTCTGCCGCAGCGTCCACTGCGCGAATTTCCGCGCCCCCATTTCCAGCAGCAATTGGCGCGTGCCCGGCGGCGGCGTCCCCTTGCCCTGGTGTCCGGGCGGAACCACCGGCGGCAGCGCCGCCTGGAGCTGGTGGCCCTTGGCCTGCGGATTGCCGTTGACGATCACGTCGCCCAAAAACGCCAGCAGCTTGGTCGCCCGGTCCCGCCGCGGCTTGAAGTGAAACAGATCGGGCGTGTTGTCAATGAGCGTCGTGGTTGCCTGGCCGGAGCGGAAGACGGGATGGGCGATGACGTTTTCCAGGAACGGGATATTCGTCTTGACACCCCGGATGCGAAACTCGCGCAACCCGCGGTCCATCCGTTGCAGGGCCATCTCGAAGGTCCGCCCGAAGGCCGTGATCTTGACCAGGAGCGAATCGTAAAAGGGCGTGATGACCGCCCCGGCGTAGCCCATGCCGCCGTCCAGGCGCACCCCGTAGCCGCCCGTTGAGCGGTAAGTCAGTATCTTGCCGTAATCGGGCGTGAACTTGTTTTCCGGGTCCTCGGTCGTCACGCGGCATTGCACGGCGCAGCCCATGCGCGGCATTTCCGCCTGCGCCGGCAGGTTGATCTCCGCCCCGTGCAAGCGATGGCCTTGCGCGGCCAGAATCTGCGACCGCACCAAGTCCACCCCGGTGATGACCTCCGTCACCGTGTGCTCGACCTGGATGCGCGGGTTGACCTCGATGAAAAACCACTCCTGCTTCTCCAGGTCGTAGAGGAACTCCACCGTCCCGGCATTGTCGAACTGGACCGCCCGCCCCAGGTGGACGGCGGCCTGGCACAAATCCCTCCGCACCGCCTCCTCCAACCCGCCGGCGGGGGCGAACTCGATGACCTTTTGATGCCGCCGCTGCACCGAGCAATCGCGCTCGTGCAGATGAACCACGTTGCCGTGCCGGTCGCCCAGGATTTGCACTTCGATGTGCTTGGCCCGCGGGATGTATTTCTCCAAAAAGACAGCCGGATTGCCGAAGGCGCGGCCCGCTTCGCTTTGGGCCTCCTCCAGCAGGTGGGCCAGATCGGCGGAACGATGCGCCACGCGCATGCCCCGTCCCCCCCCGCCAAAGGCCGCCTTGATAATGAGCGGGAAACCGATTTCGTGGGCGATCTTGAGCGCCTCGGCGCGGTCGGCCACCGGTTCCTCCGTGCCGGGCAGGGTGGGGACGTTGTTGTGGCGCGCCAGCGCCCGCGCCGCGACTTTGTTGCCCATCAATTCCAATATCTCCGGCCGCGGCCCGACAAATGTGATCCCCGCCGCGGCGCAGGCGCGGGCGAAGCCGGCGTTCTCGGCCAGGAAACCGTAACCGGGATGGATCAGGCCCGCCTCCTTCTCCGTGGCCAGCGCGATGATGCCCGAAATGTCGAGGTAGGCCCCCACGGGGCCTTTGTCCTGGCCGATCAGATAGGCCTCATCGGCCTTGAAGCGATGGATGCTCAGGCGGTCTTCCCGCGCGTAAATGGCGATGGTGCGCAACCCCAATTCGGTCGCGGCGCGGCAGACGCGGATGGCGATTTCATTGCGATTGGCCACCAGCAGCCTCTTGGCCGGCCGGCCCGCGGCCGCGGCCGTGGCCGGCGACGGCGGGGTCGGAATCGCAGATTGATCACGCTGAAGCGAGGCGCTCATTTTTGACCGGGCAGAGTTTACGGTTCAAAGTCCAAAGTTCAAGGTTCAAAGTTTCCCTTTAACTGCGAGGAGTCCAAGAATTATGTCGCTCATCAGCTTGGGAAGGCCTATAATTGTCTGATGCAGACTGAACTGCCAGAACAGGATTTAATAGCGGTCACGGTGAAAGTGCCGGCGTCCGTCGCTGCCCAATTCGGCCCCGTTTCTTAGAGCATTGCCCGCCGGCTGCTTGAGCAGGCGGCAGCAGAGGGATACCGCTCGAATCAGTCGTCGCGCGGATTGGAAAAAGAACTTGCAAATCTATGGCGCAGGAGCAAAGTCACAAGAAAGGCCCACGCTGGTCGTGGGCCAGAAGCCAAGTGGGAAATCCCGGTTAACCTATTCAAGCATGCGCGGCAGAAATCTAACAAGGCAACCCTATGAGAAGTGCCGCCCTTGCTTTTTCGGGCCTTATCGCTCTGCCACTCCTCCCGACCGAGGCGGCCGGTCTGCCCACGGTGCAAGCCGGCGCTTCGATCACAATGTACCTGTTCACATTTCCCGCGCTGAGGCCCGTGCAGGGCGACGCCCGCGGCCTGACGTATAAAAATGCCTGCTGAGGAGCACGACAACCGTATTAGGGACCAGCTCGAAGCGGCACCAGCCGCCGCGCGCGGCTGCATGTCCATTCGAGGGTGCGGAGTTGTCGCTTTCACTCTCATTGAGTTGCTCGTTGTCATTGCGATTATCGCTATCCTGGCGGCCCTGTTGCTGCCCTCCCTGGCGATGTCCAAGAAGGAGGCCATGCGAGCGCAATGTTTCAGCAACCAGCACCAGATCGGCCTGGCTTTCCACGTGTATGCGGATGACAACCGCGACTATTATCCCAGCCACAATGGTTTCGCGGCCGATGGCGGACAATTGTCGCCCAACCCGGACTTGGTGGATACCGATGCCAACCCCATTTATGGCGGCGTCGTGCCTGAGACAAACCGCCCTTTGAATATCTATGTCAAGAACGTCAACACCTTTCACTGTCCGGCGGATGCCGGGGACCCTCTCAATCCGCAGGCCAAGAGCTGCTGGGCGGGCTGGGGCAACAGCTACCTGGTGATGTGGGCTGCCGACTATGACCAGGTCAAGTTCGTCACCGGGAGTTTGGGCGACTTATACGAACCCAACTCGGGGATCAAAAATGCGCAAATCGCCGTCCATCCCGTCAACAAAATCATTCAAGGCGACTGGGTTTGGGGGTTCAACCGCACGACGGCGGTCGGGTCCGGAGATTGGCACAACAACAAGGGCGATCGCAAGGAGGTGATGCTCTGGGGTGATAGTCATGTCTCGTTCTTCCAATTCCCGTTGAATGCTCTCGTGGTGACGGATGTCACCACGCCCGATCCCAATTACCTTTTTTGGTGACTCGGCTGCGCGTCATGTCGCACAGCCCCTTAACTGATGATCCCAGTGTCACCATGAAAAACTTTCATCGGGCGCTCCCCTTGTCGGCGCTCACCTTCAGTTGGCTGGCAGTTTCCGCCCTTCAATGTAACGGATATGAAGTTGTAAAACCAGGCTTTCTCCGTTTTCGCGCCTTCCATGGGAGGGAAATGCTCTAAAAGAGCAACAGCGGCATTGAGTAGTTGACGCTTCCAGAGGGAAAAGGCGGTCAAGGTCAGCGATGACGGCCAAGCTCTGATTTTGCGTTTGTTCAATGTCGCGACCAGGGCGGAAGCATGCCGGTTTGGTTGGAACTCGGTTTTGCCGCGCGCGATTTGGCTCACGGACCTGACTGAAACGCCGGTGAAAAGGGCGAGTGTGTCACGAGAAATCGCGGGGCACGGAGTCTTGAGCTTGCGGGCCGACCTGCTTTGATTTTGGGATGGCGGTTATGCGATTTGCGTTGGTTATCGGAATTGGATAGCATTGTAGGACAGAAATGAAATTTGCCAAGAAGAAATTTGCCGCGGGGTCCGTTTTTTTTAAGAGGATCACGGTGGCTCAGAGTCGGGCCGGGACAGCGATGGTTTTGATCGCGATCATGGCGACGGCTTTTAGTGCCGGTGCCAGGCCGGGAGTCCCGACACTGGATGAACTGGCGGCGGACTGGATGAAAGTGGACGACATTCAAAACCAGCCTTCCGTCAACAGCTTCAGCGGCGGCATCAAGACCGACCAGAATTTGCTGGGCATTCGAGTTTTGACGTGCCCGCCGTACTCGCAAGGCGCTGAGAGCACAGCCACGTTTTCGCTCGACCGGCAGCGGGTGCGCGCGGAAGAGTCGCGTTGGTTCCCGTACCAAGTGCTTCGCCGGGCGCATCGTGGCGCAATAGAAATGGAGACCACCGTGCGCATGGTGTTCGAACGCGATGGCGTGCTCTTTCGCGCGCGCTTGAAAAACACCGGAAGCCAGCCGCAGGCCCTGAATGTCGGCGTCGAGTTACTGGGCAACATTCGTCGTTGCGATGGCACCTGGTCCTGGGATCCGCCACGGCCCAAATCTTCGGGTTTCGAAGCGCTGGTGACCAATACCGTATTGCTCGTGCGGGACACCCGGAGCACGGCTTGCACGGCGTACGCATTCACGGTTTTTCCCGAGTCGTTGCACGCCGCCGGAGATCGAGGCCAGGCCGCCTGGTCCTTCACGCTGGCGCCAGGTGAATCCCGCACGGTGGATTTCGCGATGGCAGTGACTGACGCGCCGGCTTCCGCAAGCGCTGCCGCCTCGCGCTGGGCTGGCTCGTTTGCAGCGTGTTTCAGCGGCGCGCAAACGCTTTGGGAGCGACGCTGGCAGGATGCCTTCACGCCGGGCAATGGACATTATTCCGGAAATGCCCCGGTGCTGCTGACGCCCGACGCGAAACTGAGGCGCGTGTACTATCACGGGATTCTCACAGTCTTGCTGGCGGAACGAACGACCTTGCCAATCTCACCGCGAGTCTATCTCACGGCCGGTCCGGAATGGGGCTCGGCGCTGGAGTATTTCTGGGACACCGGGCTTTGGTCGCCGCTCTTCGCGTTACTCGACCCGGCGATGATGCGCGACCATCTTAGAGGCTTTCTTACGCTCGATTACTACCATTGCTACGCGCGCTGCTTTCTCTCCGGGGGTCCCGCCGGCCCGTGGTATAGTTGCAACGATTACGCGCTCTTCACGTTGTTTTGGAACTATCTGACGACCACGGGCGACTGGGATTTCCTCCATGAAACCGCTGGCGGGCGCACCATCCTCGAACACATGGATCGCCTCGCCTGGCACTGGAAATCCCTCATCCCTGCTAACGGCGTTCTCGGCGATTACGGCGGAGCGGACAACCTTCTCGAATGCGTTCCGACCTACGTCAACCAAGTGCCTTCGCTCAATGCCGCCAACGTTTGGATGATGCGTTGCATGGCCGGCGTTCATGAGCATCTCAACGATTTCGCACGAGCCCGGCAGTTTCGTGGCGACGCCCACGCCCTGGCGGCAAAAGTACTGACGCTCTACGTTCCCGATCAGGGGGTCTGGAACTGCATTCACGATGACGGCACGAAAGTGCAAGTGCGCCACTGCTGGGACTACATCACCGTCGGCCAGACGATGACGCCCGATTTGAGCGCGACCGTGAAAACGGAAATGACCGCTTTTGTCGAGAGGGAGTTGCTGGTGCCCGGTTGGATGCGGGCGCAATCGTTGAACGACCCGGCAGCCAAAGATTCGGACCGATCGGATCACGGGCCTTACGGAGCCTACGACGCGTGGCCCGCACTGACCGCGCTAACCATGTGCTCCTTCAGCCAATACGACCAGGCTCTGCACTTGGTGCGCCAGTGCGAGGGCGTGACGCGGGAGGGGCCGTTCGCGCAGTCGCACCGGTTGTTGCCACTGTCCCGGCGCCCTGGCGCGTCCCACGCAGCGGGTGCGGCGAGTGGCGGACCAAACGATGTCTATGCCCGCATTGCCGGTGAACAGGATTACAATGAGATCTGCGGATCTGCCTTCGCCTCGGGTGCGATTATCCGTGGATTGTTCGGCTGCCAGCCGGAATTAAATGGAAAACTGACGGTGAGTGATCTCTCCATGCCGCGCGGCTTTGAAGGGCAGTTAACTGGCGTTCGGCAAGCAGGAGGGTACTATAAGATCATCAGCGGCGCCCAAGGTCTGATATTGGGAAAGGGGCCTGAAGGCAGCCGGTAGAACTAAATTTCCCGCACATGACTGCCACGCTGGGTTGAAGTGCGAAAACCTTCCCACCCAGAATCAGCGAAACCCTCCTCGAGGCGGCAATCCGGCGACGCGCCGGAGCGAAGCCGCCCCCGACTTGAGATCTTTGAATTCAAAAACCCCTTGCGTTGCCTGACGGGCGCTCCAAGGAATTGCGATGTCTTAGCGGTTCTGCTGCTTGTGCGACGGCACGGCGGAAAGCTTCGCCTTCGGCTGGCCATTCTGCGTCATCGTGAACTCCTCGCCGCCCGCGACCTGTTTGAGCAAATCCGCGAGCATGGCCTGGGCTTTTTCAAGGGCGACTGTTCGCATAACGCTAAAACTTTAACCCGCATTCCTGTGCAAGGCCGATTCTTTTCACGCCCCGACGATTTGGGGTTCTGTCCTTGCGGCCGGGCGCGGCGGACGACTATCGTGCGGCGCGGAACAAGAAGTATGAACAAAGCATACGTCCACGGCTACCATCATCGGGAAAACCTGCGCCTTCAAGACCAGGCCTCAACATTGGCCGAGCTGTTGCACGCCGACACCGCCTACCCGGCCGGAAGCCGTGTTCTGGAAGCCGGTTGCGGCGTTGGCGCGCAGACCGTCACCCTCGCCAGGAACAGTCCGCATGCGTTGATCACTTCTGTTGACATATCCGGGGTGGCCGTTGCTGAAGCCCGGCGAAAAGTCGCGGCGGCAGGTCTGGGCAATGTTCAGTGTGAACAAGCGGACCTCTTCCATTTGCCCTACGCGGCGGCCTGCTTCGACCACGTTTTCGTTTGTTTCGTCCTGGAACATCTCCCGCGGCCCGTCCAGGCGCTGCGCGTGCTGAAAAAACATCTCCGCCCTGGCGGCACCATCACGGTCATCGAAGGGGACCACGGCTCCGTCTATTTTTATCCTGACAGTCCAGCAGCCCGCCAGGCGATTCAATGTCAGGTTGAACTGCAACGGCGGGCTGGCGGAAACGCCATGGTCGGGAGAGAGCTTCATCCGCTGATGTGCAATGCAGGCTATCGCTCAATTCACGTCTCTCCTCGCATGGTCTATGTTGATTCCAGCAAGCCCGAACTCGTCGAAGGATTCACCAAGAACACCTTCACCGCCATGATTGAGGGCGTCCGCGAATCAGCCCTCAAGGCGGGAATCATTGCGCCAGACGATTTCGATAACGGCATCAAGGGCTTATACCGGACCGCCGCGTCAGATGGCGTATTCTGCTACACCTTTTTCAAGGCCGTTGGCAGGAAATGACCTCCGGCCTGCCGGATGGGGCGGCGAAGGAGTCGCCCGATCGGGTGAGCCCCGAGCGCTGTTGATCGGGCCGCCGGGAATGGGGAAGCCGATGCTGCCAGAAAGTTACCACAAAATTTTCGCCGGATATTTTGAAAATGCCGGGTCGCGTGTGACAATGGTCATGCCATCGGCCAGCGCCTGCGCGATCAACAGCCGGTCAAATGGATCTCGGTGATGAAACGGCAACGCCGCCAGGTGATTCAATTGCGCGCAGGAAATCGGGAGCAGTTCAAAACCGTTGACTTCAAGTTGCTGCGGAAAAACTTCGCCGAACGGACGCGGCAATTTCAATTTCTCCAAACTCAATTTCACCGCGATTTCCCAAAGACTGGCCGCGCTGACGAACTTGTCGTGCGCCGGATTTTCGATGTTCTCGCGGGCGGTGGCGCTCAATTGCGGATCGTTGCCGATGAACCAGAGCAATGCGTGCGTGTCCAGCAGCAGCTTCATTGCATGTAGTCTTTGAAGTCATCCAGCGGCGCGTCAAAATCCGGCGAAATCCAGATTCTTCCCGCCAAACTTCCCGCGTGCGCTCGCTCGCGCTTGTGCGACGCCACGGCGGATAGCTTCGCCTTCGGCTGGCCATTCTGCGTGATAGTGAACTCCTCGCCGCCCGCGACCTGTTTGAGCAAATCCGCGAGCGTGGCCTGCGCTTTTTCAAGGGCGACTGTTTGCATAACGTTGGAATTTTAACCCCCATCCCTGCGCAAGGCCAGTTCTTTTCACGCGGCCCATCTGCCGGCGCACGTGCGCGGGCAACCTGCGCAACCTCAGATACAGGCATGACTTGCGAAATCTGTTCGCTGCGCATTCGCATCATAGGAACTGGCCGTTCCTGTACATGAGCACCCCGTCGAGGTGGAAGTCAATTCCGGCTGGGGCAATATCCGGATGCCTTCCTCTCACGCATATCCAAACGCCCGGCAGTACGGCTCCAAAATCGGCTCAATCGGCCCCAGGTGCCTCTCGTACGCGCGCCAGCGCGCCACCGAACGCGCATACACCGGCTGGCTGGCGTCGTGATAGGTGGGCGAATACATCCGCTTCTGCCTGCTCTTCTCATAAAACCGCCCCTGCTCCGGATGCCACGACAATCCAAGAAACTCCGTCACGCGCCGACCCTCCTTCTCCAGGTCCGCCACGATGTCCTCGTAGCGCGTCTCAATCCAGGCCAGCCCTTCCCATTGCCGCACCGCCAGCCAGACATCCATCAAATTGGCGTAATGCCGCGCGGCCCGCTCCAGGCTGAGAAAATTCGCGTTGATCGGATTGAGCGGAATGTTCTGAAAATAGCAACTGATCACCACGTCACGCGGATCGCGCAGGGCAATCACGACCCGCAACTCCGGGAAAATTCGCAGCCAGATCCTCAATTTGGCCGTCGGCGACGGGTTCTTGTCCAAAATCAGCTTCCCCTCCGCCTTGCCGTCCAACTCTCTTTGCACCGCCTCGAGATAGCGCCGGCGAATGACGTTCAGGCGCGCCGGCGGGAGTTGCGGCGAGGTGTTGAACAGAGGCGCCGCAACCATGGTGAAGGCCTTCGGCTCATCCAGCGCCGCCACGTCCGGATGCGCCCCCAGGATCTGCTCCAACAGCGTTGTGCCGCTGCGCGGATGGCCTCCGAGAAAGGCCAGCCTTGGCATCGGCTCGCGGCTGCGTTCGGGAAACTCCTTCGACCATGTCCGCAGGATGTTCGCCGGCAGGGCCTGGGTCGTGCGCCGGTATTTCCCCGCCTCCTCCTCATACTCCTTCAACATCGCATCGGTATCCCCCAGGGCGCGCACCAGTCTCTTGGCTTCCCCCAGCGTTTCCATCGCCTCGTCAAATCGCTCCGTCCGATTGAGCGTCTCGGCCAGCTCATAACGGCTGGCGTACTGGACATATTGATGCCGCGGCCCGGACGCGATCAAATCGCGCAACCGGCGCTCCGCCGATTCAATCTTATTCTCGCGCCGGTCCAAGACGGCCGCAAAATATCGCGCCTGGTCGTCCTGGGGATCAATCCGCAGGCAATCCTCGATGGCCTCGCGCGCCTCCGCGAAACGATGGTTTTGCTCCATCAGAATGGCCATCGCCATGCGGGGATCTATGGCGCGCGCGTCCGCCGCCGCCGCCCGCTCGAAGTGGGCGCGCGCCTTGTCCGCCTGGCGCAAACCCTGATACTGATGGCCGATTTGCAGCAGGAGCTTGCCATTGGCCGGTTCCAGTTGGACCGCCGTGCGCCATGCCCGGTCGGCCAGATCAAACTGTCCCCCGCCCCCCGCCGCGCACCCGTATTCAAACCAAATCCAGGCCCGGCGCGGGAACTGTTGCGTCAGTCGTTCGTAAGCCGGCACGGCCTGGGCGAACTTGTGCTCCTGCAGAAACTGGCGGGCCTCATTGAGCCTTTTGTCTGCCGGCGCGGCATTCACTTTTTCACTGTTCCTAATCCTAATCCTGATCTTAATCTCAGTCCACTTCGTCCCAGCCGTAATCAAAACCGGATTACGATCAGGATTAAGATTAAGATTAAGAACAACAAACCGCCACCCAAAATGTGCCGTTCCTCCTACGATTTCTCCGTTGACTTTGAACTTTGAACTTTGAACTTTGAACTCCTGCCGCGCCGTAGCTTGGCGAAGGCGGGTTGAACCTTGAACTTTGAACCGGTGAATCTCTTTTATCGAACCTGGCTTTGCCTGCTTGCATCCGTGACCGTCATCGGCGCGAGCAGCGCCCCGGCCCGGGTCGCCGTGCGGTTCCATTGCGCCGGCGGCGCGCCGTTGGCCGCCAACTCCAATCTCACCGCCCTCCACAAGCTTCTGGCTTTGCCTTCAACGACCAATTTTGAAAACCTCGCCCTCACCCGCATCGCGGGGTTGCTGACCAACAGCTTGCTCCTCGGCGCCAATCCCCAGGCCGGCTCGATGATCGAACCGTTGTTGCGCGATGTTGTGGCTGCCGAATCGCTGGGCAGTTTCGCCGACGCCTCGAGCCACGCTCCCGACTTTATTTTGGCGCTGCGCCTGGACGCAAACCGCGCGCAATTGTGGCACGACAATCTGGCCAAGGCCTTTGCCGCCAGCGGCGAGCCCTTTGCAAGCGAGGGATTCAGCGGCTGGCGCTGGAATGCCGGCCCGTCCAATTCCTTCCGGCTCATCCCGGCCCGCGATTGGCTGCTCGCCGGGCGCGGCGATGCCTTTCTGCCCTTGCAGGCGGAATACCTGCAAAAAGTCAGGGCCTTGGGCCGTCCCGCTCCGCCGTTGGAAGGCCATTGGCTGGAGGCCGATATTGACTCAGAGCGGTTGGGCGGATGGCTGCGGCTCTTGAAGCCGGCCCGCATCAACATCACCATTGCGGCCAAAGAAGACAATCTGCGCATCGCCTTGCGCGCAGATTACGCGCAACCCATTTTGTGGAAGCCCCAACCGTGGCGCATACCCAGGGACTTGATCCGGGGCCAGCTTGTCAGTTTTACCGCCGGGCAGGATGTGGCGGCGTTCTTCAATCTGAATCCGGCTCTTTCCCGTCTTGGCCACAATCCATTGACCAACCAGTTCTGCTTCTGGGCCTTGAACCAGATGCCCCTGCTCAATTACATGGCCTGGCCCGTGGCCAACGCCTCCAACGCCCTGCTGCAACTCGCCGCCCAAGCGCCCCCCGCCTTCAATCCAGACCTGAAACGTTTCAACGGCACGGAACTGGTTTGGCTGCCGCGGGCCGACCGGCTGCTTTTGCAGAATATACGATTGTTTGCCCCTGCCGTGGCGGCAGTGCAAGATAATGACGGCCAGTTCCTGTTTCTGTCCAGTTTCCCCAGGCCACCCGCTGGCGAACCCGCGCCGGAGGCCTTGCTGGCCCGCATCCAGGGGCACACCAACCTGGTCTATTACGATTGGGAAGTGACCGGGCCGCGCTTGCAGGAATGGCAGCTTCTGGGCAAAATGATAGCCAATCGCGCCTCCGGGCAAAATAACCAGACAGAGGCCGCCATGCCGGTCGAATTTTCCTGGTTAAGCGGATTGGCGCGTTCGACCGGAATCACCGTGACCGAAATAACGCGCGTCGCCCCCAACGAATTGTCTCTCGTGCGCAGCGCTCCCCTGGGCTTTACCGCGGTGGAACTGACCTTGCTTTCTGATTGGCTCTGTGACGCCAATTCCGGCTCAATCCACCCTCCGTCGTCAACCGGTCCCCCAACCCCCTTCCCCGGCAAACGATGAAAGGCCTTCTCTTCCTCCTCATCGCGGCCGCCGGACGCTGCCTCGCTCAACAGTCCCCGCAGGGCGTCGTCTGGCCCGGCGTCCAGCCCGACGGTTCTGTCCTGCTGCATAACCAATGGTCGGTTCATCCCGCTGGACGCCAGATCGAGTTGGGCAGTTGCTTCCCAGTCAACATCGCCCTCGAGCCGGCGGGCCGCTACGCGGCCGTTTTGCACGCCGGTTACGGACCGCATGAAGTCGTGGCGGTGGATTTGCAGGCCGGCGCCGTGACCTCGCGCGCGCCGTTGCACGAAACCTTCTATGGACTGGCTTTCTCGCCCGACGGCAGGACGCTCTTTTGCAGCGGAGCGGGTGACGAAGTGGTTCACCGGTTCTCCTTTCTCAACGGGCAACTGGCCAATCACGCCGCCATCAAGGTGCATGAACCAACCCTGCGCGCCGTGCCCTGCGGCCTGGCGGTGGATCGCAATGGCCAACGCCTCTTCGTGGCCGACGTTCTGGGCGACAGCGTCGCCCAAGTCTCTCTGGGGCCGATTCCGGCCACGACCGATTTCAGCCTCGGCGCCAACCCGGCGCTTCTCTCCATCCCCCCGGCGGAGAACCGGGCCGAAGCCGCCATTGACAATTCGGACCCCGATCATTCCTATCCCTATGCCTGCTGCCTGGATGAAAAACGGCAGCGCCTCTATGTCAGCCTCTGGGCGCAGGCGGCCGTCAGCGTGATTGATCTCCGCGCGGGCCAAATCCTGGGCCGCTGGCCGGCGGAGGAGCATCCGTGCGAAATGGTCTTGACGCGCTCGGGCCGCCTGCTCTACGCCGCCAATGCCAACCGCAACACCGTCACCCTCTTCGACACCGCCACCGGCCGGACGCTCGAAACCCTCTGGGCGGCCTTCTTCCCCGGCGCGCCTCCCGGCTCCACGCCCAACAGCCTGGCGCTGTCGCCTGATGGCAAAACGCTCTATGTCGCCAACGCCAACGTCAACGCCATCGCCGTTTTCGATGTCAGCGCCCGGCGCAACGGCGCCTCCCTTGGATTCATCCCCGTCGGTTGGTATCCCACCTCGGTGCGGGTGACGCCGGATGGCCGCCATCTGCTGGTCGCCAACGGCAAGGGCGGCTCGGCCAGGGCCAACCCCCGCGGCCCGCAGCCGGACAAACAGTCCTCCGAGTACATCGCCGGCTTGTACCACGGAACCCTCAGTGTGATTGACTTGCCCGCCCGCGCTCATCGCGACGGACAAATGGCGGCCTGGACGGCGGAGGTCTGCCGCCGCGCCCCGCTCAGGCCGGGGGAGGCGGTCGCGTCGGTTGCGCCGCCGGGCAATCCCATTCCGGCCAGGGTGGGCGAGGCCGGCCCGATCCAATTCGTCATCTATATCATCAAGGAGAACCGGACCTACGACCAGGTGTTCGGCGACATGCCGCAGGGCAATGGCGACGCCAAACTGTGCCTCTTTCCAGACCGCCTCACACCCAATCATCACAAGCTGGCGCGGGACTTCGTGCTCTTGGACAATTTTTACGCCGACGCCGAGGTCAGCGCCAGCGGCCATGAATGGAGCATGGGCGCCTATTGCACCGATTTCGTGGAAAAAATCTGGCCCTTGAGCTACGGCCACAATCACGACGGCAAATTCCCTTATCCCGCCGAAGGCAATTTCCCCATCGCCGCCCCCGCCAACGGTTACCTCTGGGACCGCGCGCGCCAGGCGGGCGTCACTTATCGCAGTTACGGCGAATTCGTCAACTACGACGAACGGCGGCCCCAGCCGGCCCGCCCGCGGGTCAAGGGTCTGGAAGGACACATTGACCCGATGTACCGCGGATTCGATCTGGGGTACAGCGACTTGAAGCGCGCCGACCGGTTTATCGCCGAATTCAAGCGCCTGGAGCAGGCCGGTCAAATGCCCCGCTTGCAGATCGTGCGCCTGCCCAACGATCACACCCACGGCGCCACCGCCCTCTTTCCCACCCCCAGGGCCTACGTGGCGGAAAACGATCTGGCTCTGGGGCGCATCGTCGAGACCGTGAGCCATTCCAAGTACTGGTCGCAAACGGCCATCTTTGTGCTCGAGGACGACTCCCAAAACGGGGCCGACCACGTTGACGCCCACCGCACCGTCGCCCTGGCGATCAGTCCCTACGCCCGCCGCGGCGCGACCGATTCGACGATGTATTCGACCACCAGCATGTTGCGCACCATGGAATTGATCCTTGGCTTGAAGCCGATGTCGCAATTCGACGCCGCCGCCACGCCCATGTACAATTCCTTCCAACGGGAGCTGGACCCGCGCCCTTACGAGCTGGCGCCGGCAAACGTCAATCTCGACGAAAAAAACCCGCCGACGGCCTGGGGCGGGTCTCTGAAAATGAATTTCGCCAAAGAGGACGCGGCCGACGAGGGCCTCTTGAACGAAGTGGTCTGGAGATCCGTGCGCGGGGCCGATTCCCCCATGCCCGCCCCCGTCCACGCCGCCTTCGTCCTGCCGCACAAAAACGACGATGATTGAATTTATATTTGTCATTGGCAATTGAGCAACTGGGGAGGCGGGACGCAATTGCAAATGACAAATTCTCAATGGCCAATTCTCAATCATCGCTTTCGAACTCTCACGCCTTTCCAGACGGGTTCGGTCGAAACGGCGCTGGCAAAACCGGAAGTTATATTTGTCATTGACAATTGAGCAACTGGGGAAGCAGGACGCAATTGCAAATGACAAATTCTCAATGGCCAATTCTCAATCAACCCTTTCGATCTCTCACCCATTCCGAAACGGCATTAGCCGAAAGGGCGCTGGCAAACCGAAAGTCATTTTTGCACGGACGCTTGGCTGCGGCCCTGCCTCCCTAACCCACACAACGGCAGCAGCTTGCAATTCCCCGCTCTGACAAGGCCCTGTTTTTGCCCGAAAAACAGGGCCATTTTGCAGAAAAACCGCCCTCCCGCCGAAACTATTTTGCACTTTTTTTTGCGTTTTTCCTGTTTTTTGGGACTTTTCCCTTTGCAACCCCTTGCCTCTCAGCCAAATGCGCCCATCCCGCCCCGCCAAAAAAAATCGTGCCAAAAACACTACCGTAGGTTTTTTGCTCTCCCCGCCTCCTGCCACAATCCCCCCATGAAAAATATAAACTTGCATCGTAAAATCAAAAACCCGTCCGCCACGTCCGCCCCGTCCGCCCCGTCCGACTCGTCCGACCCATCCGCCCCGTCCGACCGGTCCTACCACACCGCCTCCCACCGCGCCCGCAACGGCAAAATCGCCCGCCTGCCCCAGGCCCTGCGCGCCCAGCTCAACCAGCGCCTGGCCGACGGCCTCCCCGGCCCAGCCCTCCTCGACTGGCTCAACGCCCTGCCCGAAACCCGCTCCCTCCTGGTCGAATCCTTCGATGGCCTCCCCATCAGCCTGCAAAACCTCAGCCAATGGCGCCAGGGCGGCTTCGCCCAGTGGCTGGCAGAGCGCAACCTGCAAGACCATTGCCACGACCTCCGTCACTTCGCCTACCGCCTCGAAGAAACCGGCCCGCCCTTCGGCCACGTGGCCGACGACCTGCTCACCGTCCTGAGCGCCCAATACGCCCAACTGGTCGCCGCCGCCTGCGGCCTGGACGGCGGCCAGACCCGGCAGTGGGAAGAGCGCTTGCAGGCCCTCCATCCGCTCCTGCGCGACGCCATCCAATTGCAGCGGGCCGTGCAGCAGGCGGCCGATCACCAGGACGCCCTGCAGCAGGCCGCCGAGGCGCAAGAGGCCGAAGAAGCCGCGCACCACAAAAGGGGTGCAGAGTTCGTCAAGATCCTGGACATGATCCTCCAAAAGAACGCCAATGGTCAGGATTTGCCGCAACCGGTGGACCGACAGGAGGCTCCGGTGCCCATGGACCCAGAAGACCCGCCAGCGCCGGCGGAATCGCCAGCGCCCTCCGAGGACGAATCAAACCCAATCAAACCCAATCAAACTCAATCAAACCCAAAAACCGCCCCCGCCGATCAAACCGCCTCCCCCGCCCAGCCCGCCGCCCCTGTGTCCGCCACGTCCGCCGCGTCCCCCCAGTCGGACCCCGGTGAGTCCCCAAAAGCGCCAGAAACGCCGGAAGGAGATCATAAGTGATTATATCTAATTGCATATATTACAATAGCTAAGTACCAATAAAATGTCGCAGGTAGGTCATTTTACTGGTAGCACCCGCCAGCCGGCCGGCTCCCGCCAACGCCCGCCGCTTTTGACTTTCCGCGCCGCTTCCCTTGGCGCCAATCAAACCCAATCAAACTCAATCAAACTCAATCAAACCCAATCACACACCCTTCACGGGCCGATGCAGGCCAGCCGCCGCTCAAAACCGCCAGCCCGCCTTGACATCCGCGAATGATTGCAGAAAGATGACGCCCAATGGTGGAATCCAAGCCTGATGATTTGATGGAACGGATTGTCTCCCTGTGCAAGCGCCGGGGGCTGATCTTTCAATCCTCCGAAATCTACGGAGGCATCAATGGCTTTTGGGATTACGGCCCCCTGGGGGCCGAACTCAAACGCAACGTCAAGGATTATTGGTGGCGCGTCATGACCCGCCTGCGCGACGACATCGCCGGCCTGGACGCGACCATCATCATGCACCCAAAAATCTGGGAGGCCAGCGGCCACGCCAGCACTTTCGCCGACCCGATGGTGGATTGCCTGCTGACCAAAAAGCGTTACCGCGCCGATCAGATCGTACCCCAAAGCGGCCTCGCTTACCACTTTTCCGGCGCGGAGGAGGGCGCGACGCCGGCCGCGGGCAAGCCCAAGATGTGCGCCGAGCCATATTCCTACCTCGTGCCGGACGCCAAAAAGATCGAACTGGCCCGCCAAGCCGCCAGAACCTTTTACCGGCAACGCGGCCTGGCCGAGCCGCGTTTGCTGGGCGAACGGACCGAAACGGTGGTGAATTCGACCCGCTACAACCCCGAGAACGGCAGTCTGCTGACCGAGCCGCGCCTGTTCAATCTGATGTTCAAGACCTATGTCGGCCCGGTGGAGAGCACGGAGAACATGGCTTACCTGCGCCCGGAGACCGCTCAGGCCATCTTTGCCCAATTCAAAACCGTGGCCGAAGTCGCCCGCCAAAAGGTCCCCTTCGGCATCTGCCAGATCGGCAAGGCCTTTCGCAACGAGATCAATCCGCGCAATTTCACTTTCCGCTCCCGCGAATTCGAGCAGATGGAGCTCGAGTTTTTCATCCGCCCCGATGAGGCCGTCGAAGCCATCTGCGGCCGCGTGGCGCGCCCGGAAAAGCCCGGCCATCCCGGATCGCCCCAACCCGATTGGGGCTGGCAGATGTGGCACCAATACTGGGTCGAGGAACGCCTGGCCTTTTATGAAAACATCGGCCTGCCCCGCGCCAGCCTCGTCGAATACTGGCAAAAGCCGGAGGAATTGGCCCACTACGCCCGCGCCACCGTGGATATCCTCTACAAATTCCCCTTCAGCAAGCGCGACGACAAAGGCGAGTTGGCCGGCGAGGAACTCGAAGGCGTCTCCGCCCGCGGCGATTTTGACCTCTCCCAACACCAGCGCTTCTCCGCCAAGGCCATGACCGTCTTCGACGAGGAGTTGAAGGCGGCCTGGGCCGGACTGGACGAAGCGAAAAAAACGGCGCTGGCGGAGCGCTACTTCGAGGGCCGGCGCGCCTATCTTGTCAAGATGAACGAACCGGCGGAGGCCGCCGCCCGGCAGGCGCGCCAGGAGGCCGCCGCCCTGGCCCACGGTCTTTACCTCCCGCACGTCATCGAGCCGTCGGCCGGCGTGGACCGCCTGGCCCTGGCGCTGATTTGCAACGCCTACTGCGAGGACCAGGCGCCCGACGAAAAGGGAAAAATGGAGAAGCGGGTCGTCATGCGTTTCAGCCCCCGCATCGCCCCGCTCAAGGTCGCCGTCTTTCCCCTCCTCAAGAACCGGCCCGAACTGGTCGCCAAGGCCCGCCAGATCCGCGATTTGCTCCGCCCTCTGATGACCGTATTTTACGATGACGCCGGCGCCATCGGCCGGCGCTACCGGCGGCAGGATGAAGCCGGCACGCCCTTTGGCGTGACGGTGGATTTCGACACGCTGGGCGAACAGGGCGAGGGCCTCAAGGAGACCGTGACCTTGCGCGACCGCGACACCATGAAACAGCAGCGGGTGAAAATCAGCGAACTGCCGGCCCTGCTTCTGGAGAGGATTCAGTAATGTCATCGCAAGCCAACGCCCCCGCTCAAGGACTGGCCCCCGCCACGCCGGAGCCGCCGCTCAAACGCGCCCCGACTCTCTACGTCATCATTTTTTTCAAGCTGATCAAAGGACTTCTCTTTATCGCCTTTGGCATTGTCCTCTATTTCCAGGCCACCCACGACCTGCCCAAGGAATGGCAGGATTTGCTCCAGCAGCCGTTTGTCGAGCATGTTTTCGAGCGGCTCAAAATCCACCCGGAAAACAAATTCTTCCAGCACATCGCCGCGCAGATTGCCAACGTGACAGAAAACCAGGTCCGGGCCGGGGCCTTCGGCGCCATGCTCTTTTCCCTCTTTCCCCTGGTCGAAGGGATCGGGATGCTCTTCCGCGCCGGCTGGGCCGGCTGGCTGGCCATCGTCGAATCGGCCTTCTTCGTGCCGATCGAAATGTACGAACTGGCCAAAAAGTTTTCCTTCTACATGCTGGCCGTGATGATCGTCAACATCCTCATCGTCTGGTATCTCTATGCCAACCGCGAGGCCCTCTTTCACCACCACCATCGTCGCGCCTAGCCTCGCCTCCCAATCTCAATTCTTAATCCTAATCTTAATCCTAATCCTAATCAGAATAAGACAAGATTATGATTAGGATTAAGATTAGGATTATGAGAAGCCGGACAGCGAAGTTATCCCCCCTCACCAGACTTCCACCGGCCCCTTGGGCACCGGTATCTCGGAGCGCCCCGCCGACGCCGGCTGGCCCATGAAGGAGGCGGCCATCGGGGCCGGGCGGTGCTTCGGCTTGAGCCGGCCCTGGCCGTCCAGGAATGGCCGCCGCCACCGGCGGTAACCGTCAAGTATATCATCGAATTCGGCCACGCTTGACAACGTCACGATCCGCCGGTTGAACTCGCGGGCCGGGCCGAACCGTTTGGCGTACCACGGCCCCACCTTGCGGAACAGCCGGCAGCCGTGCTCCGGGCCGAAGACCTCCGCCATCAACTCCAGGTGCCGCCGCATCACCCGCGCCCGCTCCTCGAACTCCGGCTCCGGCGCCGCTTGGCCCGCGCTCAGGAAAACCTCCGTGTCCCGGAAAATCCAGGGATTGTAGAACGCCCCGCGCCCGATGCTCACCCCCGCGCAGCCCGTCTGGTCCAGCATCATTTTCGCCGCCGCCGGCGTGGTGATGTCGCCGTTGCCGATGACCGGAATCCGGCGCAGGGCCTGGACCACGGCGGCGATGCCCGCCAGGTTGACCGCGCCGCCGAAGCCCTGCTGCCGCGTGCGGCCATGCACAAAAATGGCCGCCACGCCCGCCTCTTCCAGCACGCGCGCCAGGTCCGGCGCGGTGAGGTTTTGCTCGTCCCAACCCAGCCGCATTTTGGCCGTGACGGGAATTTTCACCGCTTCGACCATGCCGCGCACCAGGCGGGCCGTTGGCTCCAATTCGCTCATCATGGCCGAGCCGCCGCCAACCCGGCAGACCTTGCGCACCGGGCAGCCCATGTTGATGTCCACCGCCGCCACGCCGATGGATTGGAGATACGCCGCCGCGTCGCGCATTTCTTCCGGCACGGCGCCGAACAGTTGGACGGCCAGGGGTTGGTCCGCCGGGCGGGTCTCGATCAACTTGAGCGCCTTGGGATTTCTCTCCAGCAGCGAGCGGGCGTTGACCAGATCGGTCGTGGCCAGGTCCAGCCCGCCGATTTCGCGCACGACCAGCCGGAACGGCAGGTTGGTGTAACCCGCCAGCGGCGAAAGAAACAAGTTGGACTTCAACTGGAGCGAACCAATCTGCACACGACTAATGAACCACAAAACAACGCCAACTGACAGGACAAATGCATCTCATTTAAAAAGCACTGCCATCTGTCTGAACCACTCATTCTCGGGAAGGTTTTTATCACGGATTTCACGGATATTCACGGATGGGAAATAGGCGTCTTCTCGTCTTCGCCAGCCCCGTCAGGGGCGACCTCTCTGTAGAACCAGAAACAAAAGAATATTCCCAAGCTCCGTCAGGAGCGGCCTCTTCCCCGCCCGGTGAACACATTGAGCCGCCGGAAGAGAATATGTCGCCCCGACGGGGCTTGACATTTTGTGGGGTGTGGTTTCTACAACGAGGTCGCTCCTAACGGAGCTTTTTGCGCCCTGTTTTATCCGTGAAATCAGTGCCATCCGCGGTCGCATTCCTTTAGTTGCGGCTTGGCGCCCTCGCGGTGCAATCCACAAGAATTGCGCATTTCTGGCAAAATTTTTCCTTCTCCGTTTGCTCTTGTGACATTCCCGATTGGGCCCGTAGCGCGCCAGCCTCTGTCGCAATTGCAAATTGAAAATTTTCAATTTCCAATTCTCAATTCAGGCGTGAAATCTGTGATTACCCTGCTTTGATTGCGGCTTTGCCGCGCTGTGCCCTTGCGCCTCTGCGTTGGATGTCTGTCATCGTTCATCGCGGTTGGCAACTTTTCCAAGGCAAAGCCGCGAAGGCGCAAAGATTCGGCATGTCAGTTTTGGCTGCGTTGGCCCTGCGCACACCGGCTCGCGGCCGTTCACTGGCTGTTGGCGGTGGTCGGCCCCGTATGGTTCTGCTCCCAGTTTTGCTCCCAAGCATCAAAATTTCCGTCAGGTGGGATTGCCACTTGGACGCCGCCGTCGGACATGAGGTACACCCTCTGCGAGAGTCCCTGTGGCGATTGGCGTGGAGTCTGCTCGCGGAGCATAAGTTTTATCAGGGTCAACATCGCGCCGCCTCCCGCCGTTGCATTCGCGAGTGAATTGCCGATCAGCGCCGCCGCCAAACCAGCCGGGGCCGCTTGCACCGCCTGGGAGGCGAGCGCGGCGGAAAGCGCAGTGGTCGTGGTGGTGACGCCGCGCCGCTCAAGCGCAACGCGCAGCTTTTCGAGGCCGCGGGCGACGCGTTTTTGGGCCGTGTCATCGCTCACCCCAAGGGCGGCGCCGACGGCGCGGAAATCCTGGTTCTTGAAAAAGCGCAACAGCAGCGCGTCCCGCTCCTGCTCGCCAAGCCCGGAGATGGCCTCGTCCAGGAGGGGAGAAACGCTGTTCCAATCGGGCGAAGACTCGGAGGCGGAATGGAGTTCTTGCATGACCTGCCTTTCACGGGCATGGCGGCGGCGTTCATTGCGCAACAAGTTGAGCGCCGCGTAGCGCGTGGCCCGATAAAGCCAACCGGCCAGCGACGCATCCTCCCGCAGCCGGCCGGCCAGCGAGCGGGCTTTGCGCGCCAGATCAATGAAAACCCTTTGGGCGATTTCACCCGCCGAGTCCGGCGACCCCACTTGCCGCAAGGCCGCCGAATACACCAGGTCGGCGTGCCGGTGGACGACCTCTCCAAAGGCCGGTTCAGATTTCTCAATGGCGTATTCCCGCAGCAGTTGCGCATCGGACTTTGCTGGCATCTCTCCTATTAGACAACCGCCCGGCGCGAAATCCGACAGGAAATTTTCCGCTTCCCTCCGGCCGGCGGGCCGGGTAACATCCGGGCCTGAGAATTGTATGAAATTATTCAATGCACTATTGGTTTCAACCTCGTCCCTCATGCTCCTGACGCTGCCGTCCGGCGCGCAGGACAACAACACCCTGACCGACGCCGAAAAAGCCGCCGGCTGGCAATTGCTCTTCAATGGCAAGGATTTCGACGGCTGGCATAGTTTCCATCGGGAAGGCGTCCGGCCCGGCTGGGAAGTCAAAGACGGCCAACTGTCCTGTGTGGACCCCCGCCACGCGGGCGACATCGTCACCAGCAACAAGTTCGATTGGTTTGAGCTGCAATTGGATTACAACATCTCCCACGCCGGCAACAGCGGCATCATGTATCACGTCACCGACGACGGCCCCGCCATCTGGTCCACCGGCCCCGAATTCCAACTGGAGGACAACGTGGCCGCCGCCGACCCGGTCCGTTGCGGCTGGCTTTACGCCCTCTATGAGCCGCCGATTGACCCGGCCACCGGCAAAACACTCGACGCCACCAAACCCGTGGGCGAGTGGAACCACGTCCGCCTCCTCATCTCGCCCAAGCAATGCGTCCACGAGATCAACGGCGTGAAGTACTTCGATTACGTCCTGCACAGCGATGATTTCAACGCCCGCGTGGCCCGCAGCAAGTTCTCCCGCATGCCCAATTTCGCCAGGGCGGACCTGGGCTACATCGGCTTGCAAGGCGACCACGGTTCGATCTCATTCCGCAACATCAAGCTCCGCCCCATCAAAGATTGACGGCTCCCTCCTCCGCCCATCCCATTCAAAGTCAACGAGCGCGCAACGGAGGCAACGAGGCCGCAAAAGGCCATAATGGTAACAAAGGCGTTTTATGCTCACACAGCAAGCTGTTCTGGACGCGCTCAAGACGGTCAAATACCCCGGCTACTCCCGCGATGTTGTTTCCTTCGGCCTGGTCAAGAATGTCGCCGTCAACGGCGGGGCCGTCAGTGTCTCCCTGCACTTGACTGGCGGCAACGCGGACATCGGGCGCCAAATCAAGGCCGAGGCGGAGAAGGTCTTGCGCGGCGTTCCTGGGGTGGAGCGCACGTGCGTCGAGGTCCTGGCGCCCGCCGCCTCCCAGGCGCCGGCGCCGGCGGCTGATCCCTGGTCCGGGCAAAACAGGGTGCCGGGCATCCGGCGCATCGTCGCGGTGGCCAGCGGCAAGGGAGGCGTCGGCAAGTCAACCGTTTCGGTCAATCTGGCCTGCGCCCTGCGACACCTTGGAGCGGAGGTGGGATTGCTGGATTGCGATATTTACGGACCGAGCATCCCGTTGATGATGGGGATTCACGACAAGCCGACCCTCAGCGAGGCGCAAAAGCTCATCCCCCCGTCCAATTACGGCGTCCGTTTGATGAGCATGGGATTGCTCATCGAGGGCGACGCCCCGGTGATCTGGCGCGGGCCGATGATCATGAAGACCATCCAGCAATTCATTTCCGAGGTCGAATGGGGCGAGTTGGATTTTCTGGTGGTGGATTTGCCGCCGGGGACGGGCGACGCCCAGCTTTCCCTCTGCCAAACGGTGCCGCTGGACGGGGGCGTGATTGTCACCACGCCGCAAGAGGCCTCGTTGGGCGTGGTGCGCAAGGGCATTGCCATGTTCGAGAAGGTCAACGTGCCCATTCTGGGCATCATCGAAAACATGAGCTACTTCATCGCCCCCAATGGCGAGCGCATCGAGATTTTCGGCCATGGCGGCGGGCGGGCGGAAGCCGGGCGGCGCAACCTGCCCTTCCTTGGGGAAATCCCCATTTACGTTGAAATCCGGCGCGGAGGCGACGCCGGATCGCCGGTGGTGGCGTCTCATCCGCAAGAAGCCCCCGCCCAGGCGTTTTTAAAAATTGCAAAATCCTTGCGTGACAAGTTTGTTTAGATTACGTTACAAGGAGGACGTATGGACTGTTCGGCAGATAATGGCCAGACTGGCATCAAACCAACCGGCGAAAACCCGGATGGGTTGGAACAGTTGGTGTGGGCCGAGTTGCGCCAGTGCTACGACCCGGAGATTCCCCTGAACATCGTGGACCTGGGCCTGGTTTACAGCGTTTCCGTCCGCAACGGCCAAGCCAATGTCAAAATGACTCTGACCTCGCCGGGCTGCCATTTGGGCGGCCAGATCGCGGGCAGCGTGCAGGAACGACTTTTGTCGCTGGACCCCATTCAGGAGGCCAACGTGGAATTGGTCTGGGACCCGCCCTGGCATCAGAGCATGATCAGCCCCGAGGGCCGGAAAGCCCTGGGCCTGGAGGCGGACTAATTTATGTTGCTATCAAAGAACAAGCGCGGTACTTGCTGTCCTCGCAAAACAACGAACTGAACGAGAGCTTATGCCCCAAACCATAACAGAAGGCTCCAACGGCAGTGATTTGGTCAGAAAATCCTCCTTCTACCGCGAGTTTGAGGCGGAGAAGGAGGAGATCATGAAACACAAGTGGATCGAGTCGGAGAAAGCCGGGCACGATATCGGCTTTGAGCTGGCGTTGACCGACTGGATCGTCAAGCACCGGAGCAAATGGCGCCGCAGCCGCCAGACCTCCACGGCCCAAACCGGGTCATAAGGCCGGTTTTCCGGCGGGGCTTTTAAGGCGATCCGGTGAGGTCGCCAAGGCAATGAAAATTACTATTCGACCCTCGCGGCAGCCCAATCCGTTGGGACGCCTCCGAATTATTTTATGCCCTCATCCACTTTAGTCCTCGACGCCCCGGCGATGCAACGCGCCTTGACCCGCATCGCGCACGAGATCGCCGAGCGCAACGAAAACTCCTCCGATGTCGCGCTGGTGGGCATCCAGCGGGGCGGCGTCTTCCTGGCCCGGCGTCTGGCCGCCATCTTGCTGACCATCTGGAATCAAGCCGTGCCCGTGGGCGAATTGGACGTGGGCATGCACCGCGACGATTTGGACCACAAAACACCCGACATGCAGCCGACGGTCATCCCCTTTGACATCACCGGCAAGACGGTCATCCTGGTGGACGACGTGTTGTTCAGCGGACGCACCACGCGGGCGGCGCTGGACGCGCTGAACGATTTCGGCCGCCCCAAGCGGATCCAACTGGCGGTCCTGGTGGATCGCGGCCATCGCGAATTGCCGATCAAAGCCGACTTTGTCGGCAAAAACGTCCCCACCGCGTCGCGGGAACGGGTCAATGTCTGCTTCCGCGAAGAGGGGGGCGCGGACGAAGTGACGCTGGAGAAAACCTAGAAATGGCCTGGAACCAAAAACATATTCTTGACATCCAGTCGCTCACCGCGGAGGAAATCGTCACCGTGCTGGACACCGCCCGCGCCTTCAAGGCCGTGGGCGAACGGGCGATCAAGAAAGTCCCCGCCTTGCGCGGCAAAACGGTGGTCAACCTCTTTGTCGAGCCCTCCACCCGCACCCGCATCAGCTTCGAGCTGGCCGCCCAGCGCCTGACGGCCGACGTCATCAATTTCTCCGCCGAAGCCTCCTCGCTCAAGAAGGGCGAGACCCTCCGGGACACCGCGCGCAATCTGGAGGCCCTCAACACCGACATCATCGTCATCCGCCACAGCGCCAGCGGGGCGCCGCATTTTCTGGCCCGCTTCCTCAAAGCCAGCGTCATCAACGCCGGCGACGGCGCCCACGAGCACCCCACCCAGGCGCTGCTGGACGCCTTTACCATCCGGGAGAAAAAGGGGCGGATCGAAGGGCTGAACGTGACCATCCTGGGCGACATCCTTTACAGCCGCGTGGCGCGCTCGAACATCTGGGCCTTGACCAAGCTGGGCGCGCACGTGACCTTGTGCGGCCCCTCCACGCTGGTGCCGCGGGTCTTTGAGCAATTGGGTTGCCGCGTGACCAACAACGTGGAGGAAGCCATCGCCGAGGCCGACATCATCAACCTGCTGCGCATCCAGCACGAGCGGCAACGCAAGACGATGTTTCCCAGCCTCGGCGAGTACGCCAGCTTGTTTGGCTTGAACCAGGCGCGGCTGGCGCGGATCAAGCCCGACGCCTTGATCATGCACCCCGGCCCCATCAACCGCGGCGTGGAAATTGACAGCGAAGTGGCCGATGGCAGCCAGTCGGTCATCATTGAGCAGGTGACCAACGGCCTGGCCGTGCGCATGGCTGCCTTGTTCCTCATCAACGGAGGCCAGGGACCGCAGGGCGTGGCCGCCTGACTCCTCTTTCAGCCTGCAAACGCTCACCCTGGCGCGGGATGGCCAATGGCTCTGGGCTGGCGGCAACGTCGTCATTTCTGTTGCGGCCTGTTTGCTCGCCGGCATCAAGGTGGAGTGTGCCCGGATACGCAAAACAAGTGGCGCTCGCCCCGGATCAGCAACCGGTCTGCAAGAGCCACGGGAGAGGCGATGATGCGCTCTCCCATTTCGTTCCCGCCAAGAAGCTCGAACTTTCCCACCACCCGGGCCACGAACACGACGCCGTCTTCCCGTGCGGCGTAAAGCAGGCCGCCCGCGACCAGCGGCGAGGCGTAATAACTGGCACTGGCTTTGGGAAGCGCCTCCCGCCAGAAGCTCTTGCCAGTTGCCGGGTCGAGGCATTCAACCTCGCCTCGATCCCGCAGCAGGTAAATCCGTCCCTCGTATGCGGCCGGCGTGGGGACGAACGTGCCCGTGTCGTCTCGCTTCCAAAAGCGATGCGTGGCGGTCACGTCACCGGCGCCGCCGAGTTCAATGCCATAGAGGTGGTTTTGGCCGCGCGGAGGCTTGCCGCAGGAGACGATCACAACGTCCCGGGCAATCACCGGGGAGGCGACGGATGGCCAATTGGCCACTGCCTGTGGATTGAAGCCGCCGCAGGACCACAAGAGCGAGCCGTCGCGCGCATCGTGGGCTGTCAGGTGCTCCGCACCCCAAACCAACACGGCTTCTTGCCCGCGGCGCCGGATAACCAGAGGGGTCGTATAAGCATGATCCCCTTCTGTCGGCGTTTGGTAGTTGCGCGGCGCCTTCCAGCGCATCCGGCCCGTTACTTTGTCGAACGCCGCCAGCCATGACCCGCCATGTTGCAGGCGGGCGATGATCACGTCGTCCCGGGTCAACACCGGGGAGGTTCCTTGATCCCAATAGAGGCTGACCGGGCCAAAGCCCGCCACCAAATTGGTCTGCCAGAGCAGGTTGCCCGCCAAACTCAACGCGGCCAGAGTTCCGCTGTAGAAGTAAACGAAGACCGCCTTGCCATCGGTCACCGGGGATGGATTGCTGCCGGAGCCGTTCTCATGCTTTCCCGCCTGTTCCGGCCCCAGCGTCGTATGCCAGAGCGGCTTGCCCTCCCAATCAAACGCCAGCAGCGCATCCAATCCGTTGCTTGGGGCGGTGAGGAAGATGCGTTTGTTCCAGACGACGGGCGTGGAGCAGCCTGTGCCCGGCAGGGGGGCTTTCCACAGAACGTTGGTGGCGTCCCACTTCACCGGATAAGTTCCCTTTCCGGTGCTGCCGTTGTCGGCCGGACCGCGCCAGTGCGGCCAGTTGGCTGATTCGGCCGCCGCGCTGGAGACAGTCGCCTGAGGGAACTCATACATGAGAAGGGTGAGACACGCTGCGAAGCGGGCCATTGAGCTGCTCGAATGTCTCATCAGATTCAACTCGCGTATGAATGTTCAAGGCGAACTGTGGCGAACGACCAACACGTCTGAAACGGTCGAATAGCGTTCAGCTTCCCAATCAAACTCAATTCGGCGACCTGGATTGTCGCCGCAACCGTCCAAGTAGCCGCGAATCTTCTCTTCCATGAGCGGCTTCGCCCGCTTGAGTTTCCAAGAATCAAAATAGTTTCGCTGGTCAACGAGCACCAAGAACAGACGATTCGAGGCGTCGAAGCGCCGGTCACCTTGGTTCTCGTAAAGCCAGCGAATTAACTCGCCGGGGTCGCGTTCGATTGCGGTGACGAGGGCATTCCGAAAAGCTACAAGCTCGACGATGAGTTGTTTGCACTCCGCAGACGGATGGTCTGCCACCTTGGCCCACAGGTCTTGAAGCAGGGCAGCATCCGCCAAGTCGGTAGAAATGGGCAGTCCATGAGTGCGAGCGGCGCGCTTCACCAATGTCAATTCAGGGCGGAGGTCGGCTGATTGGCGTTTCTCCTTCAGGTAGCCCTCGGGAAGATAAGTCACCTTCAGATCGAATGGGACATCGCGGACGAAAAAATCAATCTTCTTCACGAGGCCCACGGCAGGCAGGACGTTCGCGTGGTCTTTGAAAATGTCTTCGATGATGATGGAGGTCCAGTGGTTATACCACGAGCACACCACGTAGCCCCGCATACTAATGAGCAACTCGTTCTCGACGCACCGACAAAGCGCCTCGTAGTCGGTGATTTTCTTCACGTAATTGTCCACGATGGTTTTCTCCAGGCTGTTCTGATGAAGACCGCCCCAGTTGAACTCCTGCACGCGGTAAAGCTGGTTCACCAACTCCGTCTCTTTGGCGCGCCGCTGCTCTCGTTCCTCACGGTAGATTTCACGGACGCACGTCTCAATCGTTGCGGTGTTGATTTCGCCATTGAATGCCGCCTCGAACAACTGACGCGCTCCAACATCAGGTTTGGCAATTCCTGCAAGCTGAAAGAGCCGTTCAAGATGTTCGGTTCGGCTCAGTGAACGAATTTTGAGAAAGCGTTTACCATCCGCATCGGCGCACAACTCATTCAGGCGGTCTTCCTTAAACAACGAAACAGCTTGGGTGAATGATAAGGGCATGATTATTCTTTGGGAGTTGGCAGGTTGAACATCCATCCGGGAATACCGGCCAGTGAATAGCCCACCCCAGCGGGGCGTGAAAAGACGAGACCGTAATCCGTGCGCAACGCTCCGTCCCTGTTGTCCTGGACGACAGAAGCCGCCGAATAGACCAACGGAAAGCAGCCGCAATACACCATGCCCGCTGTATTCGCGCTCGCTGAAAAGCTGTTCAGAAACTCCCAGCTCGCCTCAGTGCGCGCGTTGAAGAACAGCACCAGGAAACCACTCGCGCGCAGCTTGCGGCTCGCGATTTCCAGAAACTTCGACATGGCCTGATTGTACGCGGGCAATTTCTTGGAGCGTTCCTTTGCATTCGACACCACAATTTCGGCCTCAAACGGCGGCTCTTCCCCGAGGATGACGTTCCAAATCTCGGAAAGCTCCAAGTAGGGAATGCGGTCGCTATGCGGCGGGTCAGTGATGACCAAATCCACGGAGTTATCGGGAAGCTCCCGGAGCAGTTCAAGGCAGTCTCCATTGAGAATCGCGTGATCGGCGTCGCCGCTGCAAACCTCCGAAAGCGTGCCGGGCTCGGCGTCGAAGTGAATCGCTTCCGATTCGGAAATTGCCTTCATGAGCTTTTGGACTCGGCGCTCAAAGCAACTCCATACGTTGACTTCAAAATGCCGCTCCGGCCGCCAGTAGCCGATGACCCACGAACCGACTTCCATCCGCTCGCTGCTGGCGCCGGTTGTCTTTCCCCGTCCAGTGATGGCAAAGACCATCTTGCTCATCTGGCCAACCGCCGCCGTCAAAGACAGCCGCAGCGGTTCTTGAACCGCCGACGGCAACTCGTCAATCGTGGCAAGCAACAATTCGATGTTGCGAAGCGCCCTTCCCGTGAACAGGTCCTTGAATGTCAGCGACGGAAAGGAATTGATGCGGGAGTTGGTGAAGAACCGCGGAGCGCGCAACCGCTGGGGTTGGTAAGACGCGAAGCTTTCCGCGAGAGCAATGTCGTATGCGTCCGGTGGCAACTCCAAACGGTTGCGACTTTCCCCGTTCGTCCGCCAGACCATCTCCATCACTCCGTTGCGCCAAACGAAATGCGTAGCGGGCCCCTTCTGCGCTGTCGTATAGCTTTTGAGGATCGGATCTTTCACGAGCGCGCTGACATGCCTAAGCGCTTCATGCACGGCGCGAGCCGAGGGCGGCGACACCAGCAGCCGCGCAAGCCTGACAGCAGCGGGATTGATGTCTATGCCGATAAAACGGCGATGCAACTGGACCGCTTCAAGCGCGGAAATGCCCGAACCGAGAAAGGGGTCAATCACCAAACCGCCTTCGGGACAAAGATGCCGAATGAGGTAACGCATCGGTTCGGCCGGCTTCTTGCCCCAGTATTTGTGGAAGGCGTAGAGACCGCGATACGCCGCCGGGTCAGCCAGCGTGGCAGCCGTGGGCGCTTGGGCAAGGTTTGGAAAAGCGAGTTGCATCTGGTTCAGTGTCCTAGTTTTTGTTCAGCACCGTGAAGTCGTGAGCTTTCGTCAGAGTCCAGAACTTCCCTGACTTTTCCAGGACGAAGAAGAGCGTAAAGAACCGCGACATCGCGTAAGCGGCCGGATTGATTTCAAAGCCGTGCGCCGCGCGATTCCTGGCCGCGCACTCCTGAAGCACCGTGCCGCTGCCGCAGAAAGGGTCAACCACCAGCCCCGTGCCCTCGTTGGCCGCGTCCAGCAGATAGGCCACGAACTCCGGCGTGAACTGCCCGCGCCAGCCGAAGATGTTGCTTCGCGTCTTGTTGGCAACGTCCAGCTTTTGGCGGTCGAGGGTTTTCATTTGCTACGAGGCAGGGTTGAAAATCATCATTGCCGCGCCTGTCAATCAATCCGCACTCTCCGCCGCTTGGCGCAGGGCAAGAAACGCTTCTTTCAAAGCGTGGCTGACCGCGCTATCCGGCTCACGAAGAACAATGACTTGATATTGGTCGAGAAAGTCTTTGCGAAGGCGATGAAACAGATGCAGAAAGTGGCGCAAGAATCCGATGCAATCGAGAATCGCGATTTCGACACCGCCCGTTTCATCATACTTGGAGCGGGCATATTCACGGATGTCGTCTGCCACAGGCTCGGTCGAAATGAAGATGTAGTTTTGAACGTGTTTCCCTTGTGCGGCGATTTTCTGGAGCGCGCGATCAATGTCGCCGCGCTGCACAGCCTTGTTCTTCATCTCATAGCTCGTCACCACTTTGTCGTCCCCCAGCACCGTGATTTGAATATCACCCACCGCGCCAGTTTGTTCGTCGGCGGCATTGTGAGCGGTGAGATTGAGCACACGCTCGCCGAGTCGGGTTTTCGCCGCTTCGTAGGCGGCAGCAACAATCAAAACCAGCAAACGACTCGAACCTTTGCAGCGCAGATGCTGCTCAATCAAATTCACCGTGTCCTCGGATGAAAGCGGAAGCGCGCTGGCGACACGACCAACGCCCGAAAGCAAAGTCTGCAGGCGAACTTTTCGCGCATCCCGTTCGAGCGGCAACAACCGAATGGACTCATCCAGGACATCCTTTGCCGAGACTCGTCCGGCACGCACATCATCCAAAAGCTGCAACGCCTCTTGATACATCGCCGCTGGCCGTCCGACCAAAACAACTTTGGTCGTGAGCGTTTGATCCATGTTCCGCAGCGTCGGCGTGAGAAACGCGGTGGTGGAATTGCAGGGCAGATTATGGCGCGTAATGAAATCACCGATAAATTGCTCGTCGTAACTGCGGCCAGAGAAACAATCCTTGCCGCCAATTTTCGTGTAGGGCTTGCGCGGGTCAATTTCCGGGCGATGCATCTTGGCCAACATGCATGCCATGAGCAGCCGCACACCGGCGCGATTACTGGGACAGTTCACCACCGACACCACGCGCGCCACGATTTTTTCATCGTGGATGAAGGAATGGCCGAGATTCTTCTGGGCGCGATTCAACGAAGCTTCAAGCAGTGGGGAACAGTTCTCCATTCGAGTTCCTGCCGTTGCGTTTGAATTTGTGCGGGTTGTAATTTGTCCAGAGAATCTCCACGCGCTTGTCTTTGGTGGAATGGTTCGTGCGCGCGGGCGAAACCGTCTTGTGCCACCTCGGAGCGGGATAAAGCTGGTCGAGGATGCCGGCTTGATAATTCGAGAAAGCCACCATGCCATGAACTGCATTAAGAACTTCCGCCAGTTCGCGATGCTGTGCATCGGTCATTTCAAATCCGTAAGCCTTGGAGTCGCCGCGGGTCGAGTGGACATACGGCGGGTCGCAGTAAAAAAGGGTCGCCGGTGAATCGTACAGACGAATGACGTTGGCGGCGGGACGGTTTTCAATTTGAACACGGAGCAACCGTTCGGCAACCGCAGGCAAATCTTCTATCGAGCCGAGCCAGCGGCTGATGACGCCGCTCATGCCGGCGCGACTGGTGTTCTTGCAATTGGCCCAACGACCGATGGAAGCCGTTTGCGCCAGGCCCGTGCGAACCTGGCGGGCGCGAACGTAGAAGCGCCTCGCGCGCTCCAGGGCCGACAGGTCGGGACTGATTTCGCAAGCAAGCGCAAATTCTTCGCGAGCGAACGGCGTCAATCCAATGGCCTCAATCAACCGTTCCTTGTCATCGCGAAGCACGCGAAAAAAATTCACCACCTCGCCGTCAAGGTCGTTGAATGTTTCCACCGGTGAGGGGTCGCGATTGAGAAGCACCGCGCCAGAACCAGCGAACGGCTCGCAGTAGTGATGACAATCGGGCAGCAACGGCAACAGCCAGTCGAGATGCGAAAACTTTCCACCATACCACCCGAACGGGATGAGCTTCTTTTTCTCCACGAGACGGGCGACGGGTGGAGGCGCCATCCGCCCGCCTCGCAAGACATCGCCGTTGACGTGATAGGGCAACGGGTCTTCGCGCAAAACCATTGACTCCACCTTATGTCTGGGGTGACCACGAGACGGGTGGGCTTGCTTTCGTGTCGTTGGAGCCTTTTTTATGTCATGCTTCATTCATCCGTGCGTTTCGCTACGTTTCATAAACCACAGAATTGAAGCACAAGCAATGATTTCCATTTCACGCCTTCGCGTAAAGCTCGCTGCCTTTCTCGATGAACTCGCGGGATTTTTCCTCCATTCCCTTTTTCAACGCTTCCTCCTCGGAGAGGCCCTGCCGGGCGGCGTATTGGCGCACGTCGTCGGTGATCTTCATGCTGCAAAAATGCGGGCCGCACATGCTGCAAAAATGCGCGGTCTTGGCGGCTTCCTGCGGCAGGGTTTGATCGTGAAATTGACGGGCGGTTTGGGGGTCCAAAGCGAGGTTGAATTGATCCTCCCACCGGAATTCAAAGCGGGCCTTGCTCAAGGCGTTGTCGCGATATTGCGCGCCGGGATGGCCCTTGGCCAGATCGGCGGCGTGCGCGGCGATCTTGTAGGCGATGACGCCGTCCTTGACGTCCTTTTTGTCGGGCAGGCCCAGGTGTTCCTTGGGGGTGACGTAGCACAACATGGCGCAGCCGTACCAGCCGATCATGGCCGCGCCAATGGCGCTGGTGATGTGGTCGTAGCCGGGGGCGACATCGGTGGTCAAGGGGCCAAGGGTGTAAAAGGGGGCCTCGTGGCACCACTCCAATTGTTTGGTCATGTTTTCGTGGATCAGGTGCATCGGAATGTGGCCGGGGCCTTCGTTCATCACCTGCACGCCGCGCGCCCACGCGCGTCGGGTCAGGTCGCCTTGCGCTTTCAATTCGGCGAATTGCGCCTCGTCGTTGGCGTCGGCGATCGAACCGGGGCGCAACCCGTCGCCAATGGAAAAACTCACGTCGTAGGCGGCCATGATGTCGCAAATATCGTCCCAATGCGTGAAACAGAAATTTTCCTGATGATGGGCCAGGCACCATTTGGCCAGGATGGAGCCGCCGCGGCTGACGATGCCCGTGGCGCGGCGGGCGGTGAGCGGGATGAAACGCAGCAGGACGCCGGCGTGAATGGTGAAGTAATCCACCCCTTGCTCGCATTGTTCGAGCAGGGTGTCGCGATAAATCTCCCACGTCAGGTCCTCGGCTTTGCCGCCGGTTTTTTCCAGCGCCTGGTAAATGGGGACCGTGCCGATGGGCACGGGCGAGTTGCGCAGAATCCACTCCCGCGTGGCGTGAATGTTCTTGCCGGTGGACAAGTCCATCACCGTGTCCGCGCCCCACTTGATGGCCCAGCGCATCTTTTCGACTTCCTCCTCGATGCCGGAGGCGACGGCGGAATTGCCGATGTTGGCGTTGATTTTGACCAGGAAATTGCGCCCGATGATCATCGGCTCCAATTCGGGATGGTTGATGTTGCAGGGGATGATGGCCCGGCCGCGGGCGACCTCCTGCCGCACGAATTCCGGCGTGATCCGCGCCGGAATGGAAGCGCCAAAGGCCCGGCCCGGATGCTGCCGCTCAAGTTCGCCGTTGCCCTCAAATTGATCCCGTCCCATGTTCTCGCGAATGGCGATGAATTCCATCTCCGGGGTGATGATCCCCTGGCGGGCATATTGCAATTGAGTCACAATCCGGCCGGACTTGGCGCGCAAAGGGCGCCGCGGCGGGAAGTTGGAAGGTTCCGCGCCCGCCGTCCGTCCGTCGTATTCTTCAGTGTCGCCGCGTTGGAGAATCCAGTCGCGGCGCAGGGGCGGCAGGCCGTCGCGGACGGTTCCGACGAACGATTCATCGCCCCAGGGGCCGCTGCAATCATAGACGCGGACCGGCTCGTTGGGTTCCAGGCGGCCATTCCGGGCGGCGGTGGGGCTTAAGGCGATTTGGCGCAGGGGCACGCGGATATGGGGATGGAGCGCGCCGGGCAGATAGACCCTCTTGGAATTGGGCAGCGCGTCGCTGCTGTGCGATTCGGCGGAATTATTCGTGGGCATCATAAACGGCACCCTGCTATTTGACCAACCCCAACTCGGCGGCGGTCGCTTTTTCGCTCTTCAATTCGTTGACCGAGGCGGTGATCTTGGCGCGGGCAAACTCGTTGAGGTCCAATCCTTGCACGATTTGAAGCTTCTGGCCGTCGCTGCGGACGGGGAAGGAACAAATCAAGCCCGGCTCAATCCCATAACTGCCGTCCGAACAGACGGAGACACTGTGCCAATCGCCGTCGGGGGTCGGGCGCAGGAGGGATTTGACGCTGTCAATGACGAAGCGACAACAACAGAAGCAGTGTTGCTGCCCCACAGTCGGGTGCAAGATGGATTTGACCGTGTCAATGACGGCGTTGGCGGCGCTGGCGGCGCTGCCGGCTTTGCGGGCGTTGAGCACGGAGGTGCCCCGTTGGGCGACGGTGGTGACAAAATCGGTCTTGAACCAGTTTTCGTCGCGGATGACCTCCGTGGCGGGCCGGCCGCCGATTTTGGCGTGATAGAAATCCGGGAACATGGTGGGACTGTGATTGCCCCAGACAGCCAGATTGGAAACAGAGGCGATGTCCACGCCGGCCTTTTTGGCCAATTGCGCCTTGGAGCGGTTTTCGTCCAACCGGGTCATGGCGAACCAGCGGTCGGGGGGAATGTCCGGCGCGCTGTTTTTGGCGATGAGGCAATTGGTGTTGCAGGGATTGCCGACGACCAGGATACGGAGGTCTTGGGCGGCGTTTTTTTGCAGGGCCCGGCCCTGGCCGGTGAAAATTTTGCCGTTGATGGCCAGCAGGTCCTTGCGCTCCATGCCCGGTTTGCGCGAGACGCTGCCGATGAGCAAGGCCCAGTTGATCCCGCGGAAGCCTTCGTCCAGGTCCGCCGTAGGCGTGAGTTTGCGCAGGGCGGGGCAGGCGCAGTCTTCCAGTTCCATGACAACCCCCTGCAAAGCGGGCAGGGCCTCCGGGATGTCAACCAGATTGAGGATGACCGGTTGATCGGGACCGAACAACTCGCCGGAGGCGATGCGGAAGAGAATGGAATAGCCGATGGCCCCGGCAGCACCGGTGACGGCGAGAGACAATGGCGCTTTATTCATAATCAGGATGCAAATCATGCGCCGGACTTACGCAGAGGCAAGCGCAAACAACGGCCAGCCGGCGGGTCAGGGCGCATCGTTACAACGCCAACTTGCGATTATCCGCTGTTCATCAAAAACCTGGTTGTAAAGCACTGAAATGAGAACTTGTGCCCGGATGGGAGGCTGGTAGCTTACGCATGATGTCGGAGCCAATGCCCGCCGCGGAACCTCCAAAGCCAGCCGGCCGGTCCGTCCGGCGGGACTTCCTGTTCGCCCTGGCGGTCCTGGGATGCGTGTTGACCGGCTTGACGGCGCTGACCTGGCGCAAATGGCCCGACATGCTGCTGGATTTCGGGCTGCAACTTTACCTTCCCTGGAGGATTTCCACCGGCGCGGTGCTGTATCGAGACCTGGCTTACATGACAGGCGGCCCGTTGTCGCAATACTTCGACGCCTCTTTATTCCGGCTTTTTGGGGTTTCATTCTTGACACTCGCCCTGGCCAACCTGGCGCTGCTGCTTCTGCTCCTGGGGTTGGTCTATCGGTGCTTTTATCAAGCCGCCGATCAACTGACCGCCCTGGTATGCTGTCTGGCCATCCTGCTGGTGTTCGCTTTCAACCATTACAGCGACTATGGGATTTTCAATTATGTCACGCCCTACTCCCAGGAAATCTACCACGGGCTGATCCTCTCCATCGCGGCGGTCGCGCTCCTGGCCAAATGGGCCGCCGCGCAAAAACGGAGCGCCGCCCTTGCCGCCGGTTTTTGTTGCGGCCTTGTTTTTTTGACCAAACCGGAGGTTTTTCTCGCGGTGGCCGCCGCCGTTTTGGCCGCCCTTTTCCTGGCTTGGCGCATCACGCGAAAGTGGGAAACAGCGGTCAAAGGACTGGGGCTGATGACGTTGGCGGGCGCGGTCCCGCCGCTGGCCTTCCTGGTCTATTTCCTTCGATTTGCCGATCTTCAACAAAGCCTCAAATGGACCTGTTGGGCCTGGGTGCCGGTGCTGGCCTCATCGGCCGCCAAGAGTCCGCTTTATCGGTGGTGCCTGGGGATGGACGCGCCCGGCTTTCATCTCGCCCGAATGCTCGGCGATTTCCTCGGTCTCGTCGCCATTGTCGTCCTGGGCGCTGTTCTGTTTCGCCGCCGGGGCCGGAGCGCGCGCGATGCCGCGGTATTCATGCTGGTGGCCGCGCCGCTGGCGGCTCTGGCGTGGCGGTTCGATTGGGTCGAATGCGCCCACAGCCTCCCATTGCTCTGCTTGACAACGCTGGCCTTCCTGCTCTGGCGCGCCCGGAGCGCCGGGTGGAATCCGTCCGCGATTTTCATGGTTCTATGGACGGTCATGAGCCTGGTGTTGCTGGCCAAGCTGGGGTTCTACTGCCGCATTTGGCATTACGGATTTGCGCTCGCCATGCCCGCGTTTTTGACCGCCATCTGCCTCCTGCTGCGCCTGGCTCCGGAATTCCTGCAACGATGGGCCGTGCCCCCCAACTGGTGGCGCGGCCTCGCCTCCATCCTGCTCCTGACCGGTTTCGCGCAACTAATCCTCTTCTCGAAATATGTTTATCAGCAAAAAACCGTTCCCGTCGGAAAGGGCGCGGACATGCTCTGGACATTCCGCCCGGAATTCCGGCCCTCCGGCGCACTCATGGAGCAGGCCCTCTCATGGATGCAAACCAACGCCCCCCCCGGTTCCACGCTGGCAGTCCTGCCCGCCGGCGTCATGCTCAACTACATGCTGCGCTGCCCCAATCCCACCCCCTACCTCCGCTGGAATCCGCCCGAATTGGCCGTCTTCGGCCAGGCCAACATGACTCGCGCCATGGAGCAATCCAAGCCGGACTACATCTTCCTGCTGGGCGTGGATACCAGCGAATTTGGCGTGAACTTTTTTGGCGACACGGACAGCTTCGGTCGCGGACTCCTCCGGTGGATCAAACAGGCCTACCAGCCGGTGTGCCTGATCGGCCACGACTGGGCCAAAGACGGGCAGTTTGGCATCAAAATCCTCAAACGAACCGGCGCCCATGCTCTGGACGCTCATTAATTCCGCCGGGCCGGCCTGGGGCGCGACCGCCCAATTGAAAGAACGTATCTCGCGCCCGCCCCGTGGGGGGCGCGCAAATGTGGTTGTAAAAGAGTGGAAAAAGGATGACCATTGGGCGGGTGCATGAGCGTGAAACCCCGAACTTACAAGACTGCGCTGGTGGGATTGGCCGCCCTGCTCTTTTGCGTCTCGGCCCAAATGCAGAACTGGCTCAATCTGGAGCGCCGGCAGCTTGGGCTGACGCACCTGGAGCCGCTGAAGAACGCGCCGCCGCTGCTGGCCTTCACGAGCGTCGCCCTGGGCGGCTTCCGCGGGCTGATCGCCAACGCCCTCTGGATGCGGGCGAACGACTTGCAGGAACAGGAGAAGTACTTCGAGTTTGTGCAACTGGCCGATTGGATCACGGACCTCGAACCGCATTTCACGCAAGTCTGGACGGAGCAGGCCTGGAACATGGCCTACAACATCTCCGTCAAGTTCAAGGACCCCGAGGACCGCTGGCGCTGGGTCGAGCGGGGCATCCGCTTGCTGCGCGACCGGGGCATCCCGCTCAACCCGGACACGGCCCTGATTTACCGCGAATTGTCCTGGTTTTTCCAGCACAAGATCGGGCAGGACCTGGACGACGCGCACATGCGTTACAAGCTGCGCTGGGCGCAGGAGATGCAGGAGGTGGTGCCGGGTGGGCGGCCGGATTTCGAGGCGCTGGAGCATCCCAAGACGACGGCGGAGAAGGAGCGCGCGCGGAAACTGGAGCAGGATTACAAGATGGACCCCGAGGTCATCCAGAAGGTGGACCAGGAATACGGGCCGTTTGACTGGCGGCTGCCGGACGCGCACGCCATTTATTGGGCGGAAAAGTGGCGCCAGCACGCCAGGCTCAACGCCCAAGATTCCGACACGCTGCGCCGTTCCATTTTCCAAAGCATGCAGATGGTTTGCTTTCGCGGCGGGGCGCTGTCGCCCTCGGTGACCAACGTGACGGAGCGCAACTTCATGCTCTGGCCCAACCTGGACCTGGTGCCGACGATCAACGCGACCTACCTGAAAATGATCGGCGAGCAGCCCAATCTGAACTTTCAGACCGGGCACAAGAATTTCCTCAAGCAGGCCGTGCCGCTGCTCTACGTCAATGGCCGGGTGAAGCAGGCCGCTTACTGGTTCAACTATCTGACCAACCTTTACACCAACGCCTTTGTCGGACGCCAAGCCAACGTCTCCCTGACGGACTACGTGGTGGCGACGGTGGCGGAGGACAACGGGGAAACGGACATGAAGAAGGTGAATTACAACCTGGCGGGGATGTTTACCACCGAATTCCTGTGCGTGATCGGAGACAATGATGCCGAAGCGGCGAATTACAAGAATATGGCCCAGTTGGTGTGGAACCATTATCATGAGAAAATCGGCCCGCTTTCCAACGAGAGACTGAAACTGCGCCCCCTTTCGGAAATTTACCAGCGGGTTCTGGACATGATGCTGGACCCGCGCGGCGGCTACCTCTCGGACTACAACCGGGCCTACCTTCGCACCAAACTCGGATTGCCCAATCCCAACGCCCCGACGGCCGCGCCGCCCGCCGCCGGCGCCGAAGCCGCCTCCCCGCCGTAAGCGGCGGTTCACCCGGCCCGGAAGGAAATCCGGGCGATGAGGTCGCGTCCAAAACTGTTTTGCAATCGCTCCAAAATCTCCCGCCGGCGGTAGCGGACGATTTCGTCCAGCCACGCGCTGCTGTCCACCGAGACGAAGAGGGTGCCGTTGCGAAGGCCGGTCGGGTGGGCGTGGGCGGCGATATTGGGATCCAGTTGGTGGTTCCAAACCTTGAGGATTTCCGCCTCCGCCTGGCGCCGTTCCAGGCGCAGGCCGGTCAGGACTTTGGGCATGATGTCGGCGGCGGGTCTGGCGGTAGGCCGGCGCGATTTCTCCTCGGCGGACCAATCCCATCGGCGCCATTGCGCCAGGACCCGTTGGCGGGCGGAGGCGGCGGGCGCCGGGGGGCGGAAATCGCGATAAGGAAAGGGCCGTTCCATGACGTTGCCAAGCTATCAGGCGGGCGGAGAATTCCAAGCCCGATCCGCCAGGGGCCAGGGAGCGTATCATTTTTTGGGTCGCGTTTGCCGGGGACAAAATTCCGTGGCAAAATTGGGTTGGCTTTTTGGCGGGGGGAGGGGTTAAATCCCGGCGTGTTACATCAACAAACTCTGCGCAATGCGGCCAGTTTCGCGGGCGTGGGCCTGCATAGCGGCAACCGGGTCAATATGACCTTCCTGCCGGCGCCGCCCAATGCCGGCATCCGCTTCCGGCGGGTTGACCTGGAGGGCAAGCCGGAGATCGAAGCGCGCATCGAGAATGTCTCCACCACCCAACGCTCCACTTCCCTCTCCAAAGGCAACGCCAAAATCCTGACCGTCGAGCACGTCCTGGCCGCCTTCGCCGGGCGCGGGGTGGACAACGCCATCGTGGAATTGGACGCCAACGAGCCGCCCATTGCCGACGGCAGCGCGCGGGAGTATGTCAAGATGATCCAGGCGGCGGGCGTGGCGGCCCAGGACGAGCCGCGCGAGGTTTTCCGGCTCTCCTCGCCCATCTTCTATCAGAAGGAGGACACGCACATCGCGGTCTTTCCGCATGAGGGCTTGAAGATCACTTGCACCAGCGCCGATGCCAAGGGGCGCTTCACCCAATTGTTCAGCGTCGAGGTCACGCCGGAGACGTGGGAACGCGAGCTGGCCCACGCGCGGACCTTTTGCTTCTTCGAGGAGATCGAGTACTTGATCAAGAGCGGATTGATCAAGGGCGGCAGCCTGGAAAACGCGGTCGTCATCCGCGACGACGCCATCCTGACGACCGAACCGTTGCGCTATCCGGAGGAATTCGTGCGGCACAAGATGCTGGACATCATCGGGGACCTGGCGCTGGTGGGCTGCCCGATTGGAGGGCACGTCATCGCGGTCAAACCGGGCCACGAGGCCAATTGCGAGGTGGCGCGGCAAATTGACCAGCAGCGGCGCAAGCCGCTGGAGGCGGCGCAGAGTTTCACCCCGCCCCCGGCGGCGGCCCCGGGGCAGGGGGAGGCGGTGGTGATCCGCGACGGGGAGGTGTTGGACACGGATCGTTTGATGAAACTCCTGCCGCATCGCTACCCGTTCTTGATGGTGGACAAGATCATCAAGATCGAAGGCAACAAAATTGTCGGGGTCAAGAACGTGACGGTCAACGAGCCCTATTTCCAGGGCCATTTTCCCAACCAGCCGATCATGCCCGGCGTGTTGCAATTGGAGGCCATGGCCCAGGTGGCCGGGGTCATGATGCTCCGGCAGGCCGAGAATTTCGGCAAGCTCGCCTACTTCATGTCCGCCGAGAGCGTGCGCTGGCGCAAGCCGGTGCGGCCGGGCGACACGCTGGTCATCGAGGTGGAATTGACCAAAACCCGCGGGAAGATCGGCAAGGCCAAGGGCGCCTGCCTGGTCAACGGCGAGACGGTCAGCGAGGCGGAAGTAACGTTCATGCTCTTTGCGCGAACGTAGTTCAACCTTCGGCTTGCAGAGACACTTTTGAGGTGTTACTTTCGGGGCGTGAGCATCATCACGGCAAAACAATTGCACCAGGAAACCAAGGCGGTCTTGAACCAGCTTGAGAAAGGCGAGTCTTTGCTCATCACCCGCAATGGCCGGACCATCGGGCGGATCGAGCCGTTGGCCGCCGGCGGGCCACCCGGCTGGAGTGACATCATGGCCGAGGTCTGGCGCGCGCAAAAAAGTGTCCAATCCAGAGATCGTGTTTCCAACCCGGTATTGCAGGAACGGCAACGCCGCCGGCGATGAAAATTTACGCTGATACTTCCGCGTTGATTGCATGGTTTCACCCGGCAGATGAATTCGCCCAGGCAGTAACGGATTGGTGCCGGGAACGCTCGCCAGAGTTTAGTTGGAATCCTCTGCTGCGGATTGAACTGCGCCACAATCTTCGCCGGCTCTCCGGCAAATATGCCGCGCCGGCGTGGCACGCCTGCCGAGCCAGTGAAACCTCCCGAAAGCTGCGGCTGGAAATCCATCGTCTGTCCGATCTTCTGGATTGGGGCGATGAATTGAGTGCCCGCTACGCCCAAAGCTCCCAGGCCGGCACTTGGGATTTTGTCCACGTTGCCGCCGCCCAGCATTTCCGCGCCGAGATGTTCATTACTTGCGATGCCGCACAGGCAGAACTGGCCCGGGTCGCTGGACTGACTCAGGTTCATCTATTCAAGTAAGGACAACACACGCGATTATGGCAAGCCGGTTCGAATCTGGTTGATCTGCTGCGAAGCGGGGCCTTCTGCTAATTCGAGACCGCCCACTGGCTCCTGGGAGACCACTCCTCCGGATGCGGCTGGTTGTCCAGGTTCCAATTGCGGGCCGTCCGCGGCGGATACAAAAAATCGTTCCGCTTGACCCACGCCACGTGCCCGTCAACAAAGAGCATGTTGTAGCCGCTCCCGTGCGGCGGCGCCGTCTCGTTGTCCAAGATGTAGGGCGACATCTTGATGCACCCGGCCACGCCGGCGAAGGACGGCCCGGCGAGGCACCGCGCATCCGCCACCGCGTACATCCGGCTCGGCGCCACGATGGCCAGTTCTTTCGCCACGTCTCTTGGCAAATGACCCAGTCCCAGAGGAATTGTCCCGCGCGCGCCGGCGCCGATGCCCAACCAGTTATAGGCGTAGCTGATGCCAATGGAGTTGGTTATCACCATCTCGCGCGAAACGACTCCGTTCCGGGCGATGTAAACCGGACAGTTCCACGAGGCATTGGTCCAATACAGCGGAAAGTATGGGTATAACCTGTCAAAGCACACTGAAGGCTCGCCCCTTTGCGCCAGCGGCGGATACCAGCCGTAATCCGAGGCGTACATCTTCAATCCAAGGCCAATTTGTTTCAAAAGATTCTTGCAAGACGCGCTGCGCGCCTCCTCGCTGGCTTGGGAGAGCGCCGGCAGCAACAAGGCCGCGAGAATGCCAATGATGGCGATGACCGCGAGCAGTTCAACCAAAGTGAATCCGGCGGCCCGCTTTGGCGGTTCCCCGGCAATGGGCGATCTGATGTGTGACCCAAGTCGGTTTCCGCCTGCCGTTACGTTCAGGGCGATCATATTCCGATCCTTTTGACAATTACCGCCTTCCTTCGTTTTGTTCAATCCGCCGTTTTTCGGTGATGGCCGGCAGCATACTCTCCATCTGCAATAAGAATGACGCGCCCCGGCGTCACTTGATCAAATCTTCATATTCGCCATGAGAACCGATCCAGAACCACTCAACGGTCTCTCCGCTCCACACGGCCAGAGCGCGATAATTGCTGCCGACGCGGGCAGACCAAAAACCCTTCACCTTCTTGAAATGAAGCGATGGATGGGCGGGGTCACGAAGCCACAGCTTGAAATTTTTCCGGGCCAGCCGCTGAATTGCGGGCGGAAGATTCCTGAAACGGTCACGAAAGCTTTTCGTTGTCGAGGAATTCATCGAGCGGGACGCTGGGTTGGCCTTGGTTTTCCAATTGAAGGCGCTCGTACAATTCGCGCAACTTGCCGCTGCCGGCATCTTCCTCGATCTGCCGATCCCACTTGCGGTTTCGTTCGGCGTCGAACCAGCGCTCCAATTGGACAAACTCCCCGGGGGGAAGTTTGGCGATGGCCTGTTCGATCTCGGCTACGGAACTCATGCAAAACATATAGCACAACACATGCGGTTATGGCAAGCCGGTTCAACGGGGATCCGGTCTGTTGGGCACTCCCAGTTTTTGAACACGTCCGGCTCGGCTGGCTTGCCAAGCCGCAGCCCGCCGGCTTGAATGCTGTGCCCGGCCCGCCTTCGCCGCGCCTCCGCCTTCGCTAAAGACCGCAGCGGGACAAGCCGGCGCGACAGCCTTCGCCCTTGGCTTAGGCGCCATTCGTGCCGGTTTTCAGTTGAGAAACTCCTGTGTTTTCTCTTCGCTCCGGCAAATTCGCGGCGCAGTTGGCGGAGCATGAGCGCAGCCTGCCAGAGAAACCGCCGCTCTCAACCAGTTTAAAAAGTGCGGCACTTGGACACGTGTTATCCTTTGAAATTCTCGATTATGCGCACGCCAAGTTTCTGCGCGAGCTGGCGGCATTTTGCGGTGAGACTGGATTCAAGCAAAAGAAAAGATGTCACGTCTGGACGACCATCGCAATGGCCGGCAGTGTGCATTGCTTTGAGAATGGAGCTGTACTTTATCGTTTGATAGATGCCCCGGATACAATCGTCTTCATGTGAAATCCGCGACTTTACCTCCACGGCGACGCACGTCTGTCCCGAAAGAAACAGAACGTCGATAAGATCGAGCGACGGGAGCGCAAATTCGACAAAGGACTTCCATGACCGTGCTGCTCCCACAATCTCCGGGTTGGCGCGGACAGCTTCTTTCAACGCCAGGTGATGGATAGATTCGCCTCCGCCACGACCGTGGCGGATCGTTTGCGCTGTTGTAACGATGGGCAGTTTCAATCCCTCCAACACCTCGTTCCAACGCGCACCGAATGTGCCGATTTCTTTGTATTCGGCCAAAGCTCGATCTCTCTTGGCCGCTTTGCTCATATCCGGGTAGCCTGGCCAGAACTCTTCGATGCCAGTATCTGGCAGCCCTTTAAGCGGCCCACTCTTCCTTACAACCAAACTCTGAATCTCGGGGATTCGGACGTCCCATTCCTGGCCGAGGTTCTTTAACATGTTTCCGAGGTGACCAAGAATTTTTCCCATCCCTCGTGGATGCGCCTCTCCACTCGTTTCTCTCAAACGACCGATTCGCCGGGCGAGATCCTCGTAAGTGATCGGGGACAAGGATTGCTCGGTCTGATCGAACACATGTTCAACGAGCTTTGACAAGCTTTGCTTCGCACGTTCTGGAATTGAAGTCATTGTAAGAGTCCTTCGCGTTTGAGGATTGGGATCTGTACCACAATCTGTAGGTGATTCTGGGCTAATTCCGGGCTTTTGCAAGCTCTTTTTATGACGGATCTTCCATCGGACGCCACCGGCGTACTTCTGAGCGGGGGTGGGGATTGGAAAGGCTAAAGGATGAAAGCAGTCGGCCGGTGCGCCGACTGCGACACGCGGGCGCGCGTGGTCCCCGGAATGGGCTTGGGGGAGAATTTCGGGTGAATTGGCGGCTTGCGTCCGGCCCGGTCCTCTGCAAACGTGGTGGGAAAGAAATGATTCATTCGACGGCAGTGGTGGATGCGAAGGCGCGGATTGGCGCGGGCTGCGTCATTGGCCCGTACTGCGTCATCGGCGCGGACGTGACGCTGGGCGACAATTGCCGGCTCCATTCGCACGTGGTCATTGACGGCCATACCACGCTGGGGGAGGACAACGAGATTTTTCCCTTCGCCTGCATCGGCTTGAAGACGCAGGATTTGAAATGGAAGGGCGGCCTGACGCGCACGCAAATCGGCAGCCACAACACCTTCCGCGAATATGTCACCGTCCACAGCGCGACGGGCGACGGGGAGGTCACGACCATTGGTTCGCACAACAACCTCCTGGCTTACTGCCACGTCGCGCACAACGTCACCCTGGGCGATCACGTCATCATGTCCAACGTGGCGACGCTGGCGGGGCACATCGTGGTCGGGGATTGCGCCATCATTGGCGGACTGGCGGCGGTGCATCAATTCTGCCGCATCGGCACAATGTCCATCATCGGCGGCTGCTCCAAAGTGGTCCAGGACGTGCCGCCCTACATGCTGGCGGACGGAAACCCGGCCCGGACGCGGACGATCAACAAAGTGGGCCTCGAGCGCAACGGGGTTTCCGAGGAAGCGCAAGCCGCCCTCAAGCAGGCCTATAAAATCCTGTTCCGCGAAGGGCTGACCATCCCCAACGCGCTGGCCAAAATAGAATCCGATTGCGCGCCCCTGGCGGAACTGCGGCGCCTGGTGGAGTTTGTCCGCGCCAGCGAGCGGGGCATCAGCAAGTAAGGGGCGCGTTTGCCGGCTCCTAATCCTAATCTTAATCTTAATCTTAATCCTAATCCTAATCCTAATCCAAATGAGGAGATTAAGTAACGCGTCAGTAACGCCGGGAAAAGATGGGGCGAGACTCCCTTGGCGCGCCATCTTGTACCGCCATAGCTTTAGCGACGGCGGAAGCCTTTGGCGGCGGCGGGTGTCGAGCCGTGACTTTTTCCCCGGGCCGGCTTTTCCGAAAAAATAAAAAAAAATGTTGTAAAACCACAAAACCGTGGTATAGTGCCGAAGTCAGGGCATGTTCTTTGACATGTTGCAGACCTCGCGGAAGGGATTTCCCAGGGCCTGCGACCGGGAATCGGCGGCGGGATGTCCGGGGCGCGGCCCGCATCGCCCCCGCGCGATTCGGGGCCATATCGCCCTGTGTCCTTCGCCTCCAACGTCCCGCCTTCGCCACCGGAAGCGCCGGCCACCGAAAAGTCTAAGCTGCGGTCTCCATCGCAGCCCCAACCGTCAAAAAACAGCGGGAACAGCACGTTTTAGCACCTTTTAGCACCTATTAGCACCTATTAGCACCTAAAACACTGTGTGGATGGCAAAAAAGAGCCGGTTCGCGGCCATGTAGCGCAGCCGTTTTATCGCGCCGTAGCAGCACGAAGGCGGACCCGGTTGCGAGTTCCAGCACCGTCCCGGTGCGCCAAACGCCGAGGGGCGGCCGGACGCCACCACAAAAACCATTCCCATGACGCAAGAGGAAAGCGGAAATAGCACCAAATCGCACCAAATCGCACCAAATCGCACCAAATAAATTATTTTGCTGGCAAAAAAGAGCCGGTTCGGGGCCTTCGGGAGCCACCCTCGCAGCCATTTTTTGTCTGTCAGTTAATTGTTGTCATTTGCAGCGAGACGGTGCGACATTCCCAGCATGGATGGACCTTCGTCGCCAAATCCGCATTCACCGGAAATCGCAGCCTCCGCACCGCCGGACCGATTTGTGAAATCGGTTGGAAGGCGGGCAGCCAAAGTTAGTTTTTGGTCTCCGTTTGCCGGACTCTTTTTGTTGTGCGTGCTGGATTCTGCGGTAGGGAATCGGGAACTGGGTGACCAGAGTCTGATTGCAATCAGCGGGATTTCCTCTTTATTTTTTGCGGGCGGGCTTGTTTTGGGAATCAAGGGCTTGCGCAGAATGAAAGTCGAAGGCCGCAAGGGCATCACGGGACGGGCACTGACCGGCGTGGTGCTCAACGGATTGCTTTTTTGCCTGATGATCTTTCTAACGGGCGTCGGTGTCTTTGTCGTGCAGGTGACCGCCAAGCAGAAAGAACAAGAAGCATCTGCGGCCCAGAAGCGGAAAGAGATGGTGGCGTTGCGGGACAGCTTGACTGCGGAGTTTGGGCTTAAAGTGAAGGAGTTGGTCAGGAAGTATCAATCTACCGGAACGGCGCTGATTAATCTTCCGGTGCTGGATATGGCTCCGGTGAAAAGCAGGGAAGAATTGAAGGTTCGGGAGAAGATGATTGGCGAGTTCATTGCGGCGAGCAAAGCTTTGCAGGATCTTACGGAACATGGGACGGAACTTTACCAACAGGAACTGCTGAAACACAAGTTGCCGCGCACGCTTCGAGAAGCCAGCGTCAAGATATTTGCGGAATCATTTTCGGCCGCCTCGAATCCGCAAAACATCCCCCGGCGCCAAGCAGAAGTGCGCCGGGGAGAAGCGATGTTGAAGGTGGTCACCATTCTCGATGGGGCCTGGGGACAATGGGAACTCCTCCCGGCCACGCAAAAACTCGAGTTCAAGCACCCAACGCAGGCGGCAGAATATAATGCTGCTGTCAAGGAATTCAGCCAAGCCAACGAGGAGTCGCTTCGGTTACAGCGGCAAAGCTCCGAAAAAGGGATCGGCCAGTAAGAGCGACGGCACCATCCGGGCTGACCATCCCCAACGCGCTGGCCAAAATAGAGTCCCATTGCGCGCCCCTGCCGGAACTGCGGCGCTTGGTGGAGTTCGTCCGCGCCAGCGAGCGGGGCATCAGCAAGTAATTGGCTCACATCAGGTCAACGGGATCAATGTCAATGGTCATGGAAACGTCATCGGGCAGGCTCAAGGCGGCGGACAGTTCGGCCAGGAGGCGGCTCAGGCGGGCCATTTGCCGGGTGCGCAAGAGGATTTGATGGCGATACCTCGTCTCGGCGCGGGCCAGCGGCGCGGCGGCCGGGCCGGCGATGACCAGATCGCCGACCGCGGCGGCGCGCCTCTCGATTTCCTGCCTGACGTGCGCGGCGGAGAACTGCACTTTCTCCTCGCTGCGGCCCTTGAGCAGGAGCAGGGCGATGCGGCTGAGCGGGGGATACTTCAGTTGCCGGCGGAATTCGATTTCCTGTTCGTAGAAGCCGGCGAAATCATGCCGGCGGGCGCACTGGATGGCCGGATGAAACGGGGTGAAGGCCTGGACAAAGACTTCGCCCTCGACATCGCCCCGGCCGGCGCGGCCGGCGACTTGTGTCAATAATTGAAACGTCCGCTCGCCGGCGCGGAAATCGGGGATGTGCAGGGCCAGGTCGGCGTAGATGATGCCCACCAAGGTGACGTTGGGGAAGTGGAGGCCCTTGGCGATCATTTGCGTGCCGACCAGGATGTCGGTCTTGCCGGTGCGGAAGTCTCCCAGAATGCGCCGGTAATCCTCCTTGCGCTTGAGGGCGTCGGAATCCATCCGTTGCACGCGGGCGCGGGGAAAAAGTTTGGCCAGCGTGGCCTCGACTTTTTCCGTGCCCATGCCGGCGAAATGGATGGCCGGGTTGCGGCATTTGGGGTCCGGGCAGGCGGCCGGGGCGGGAGCCTCGTAGGCGCAGATGTGGCAGAGGAGGCGGCCGGCCTGGCGGTGGTAGGTCAGGGCCAGGCTGCAATTGGGGCATTTGGCCACGTAGCCGCACAAGGGGCATTGCAAGGAGGTGGCAAAACCGCGGCGGTTGAGGAACAAGAGCGATTGCTCGCGGCGCTCCAGGCGCCGGTGGATGGCCTCCTTGAGCTGTTCGGAGAACATGGGCGGCCCCTTTTCCCGGCGGGCCGCCTGGCGCATGTCAATAACACGGACGACGGGCAGCTTTTTTTCGTCCGCGCGGGTGGGCATCTCCAGCAGGCGGTATTTGCCCTTTTGCGCGTTGAAATAGCTTTCCAGCGACGGGGTGGCCGACCCGAGGAGGACGACGGCGTTTTCCATCCGCCCGCGGACGACGGCGACGTCGCGGGCGTGATAGCGCGGGGCCTCCTCCTGTTTGTAGGAGTGCTCGTGTTCCTCGTCCACGATGATCAAGCCCAACGGGTCCACGGGGGCGAAAACGGCCGAGCGCGCGCCGATGACAATCCGGGCGCGGCCCTGGCGGATCTTGTGCCATTCGTCGTGGCGTTCGCCGGCCGACAAATGGCTGTGCAGGACCGCGACCAGGGTCCGCGGAGCGCCGCCGCTGAAGCGGGCCTTGAAACGCTCGACGGTTTGCGGCGTCAACGATATTTCCGGCACCAGGACGATGGCGCCCCGGCCCTGTTGCAGGGTGTGGGCGATGGCTTGCAGATAAACTTCCGTCTTGCCGCTGCCCGTCACGCCGTGCAACAGGAAGACCGGCTTGTGCCCGCCGGCGCCCTGGCCGGCAGGCGAGAGGGCCTGGATGATTTGCCCGACGGCGCGCTCTTGCTCGGCGTGCAAAGCGAGCGGCTGGGTGGGAAGGATGATTTCGCGGGCGTAGGGGTCGCGTTCGGAGATTTGGGGCGCGATGTGGATCAGGCCCCTGTCTTCCAGGCGGCGCAGGGTTTGGGTGGAGGTGTTGGCCTGCCGCAATAAGTTCTGCAAGGGCAATTCCTTTCCCGCGCGGGTCATTTCGAGGATTTCCCGCTGGCGCTTGCTCAGTTTTGGGTCCAATTCCGGCGCGGGCAGGGCGCGGACGAAAAGCTGCTCGCGCCAGCCTTCCTTCTCCTTGCGCACCGCCTCGGGCAGAACGGATTTCAAGGCGGTCTCCGGCGGGCAGCAATAGTAGTCCGCCATCCAGCGGGCCAGTTCCAGAACCCTTGGCGTGACGAAGGACTGGCGTCCGATGATTTTGAGGATGGGCCGCAGACGGGGGTGGGGGGAAGTTTCCAGCAACGCCGTCACGCAGCCCAGGACCTGGCGATGGCCGAAGGGGACCTTGACGCGGGCGCCGACTTCGACCTGGTCCTCCAATTCATCGGGGATGAGGTAGTCGAACTCCTTGCCCAGGGCCAATTCGAGCGTCACGCGAGCGATCACGAGCCAAGCAAAGCGGAAACGGGGCCAATAAAAAAGGCAAAACGCCGGGCCGGAGGCGCGCGCCGGCCCGGCTCGATCCCAAATTCAGGGCGCAAACAACTCGGCAATTTGTTGCTGAATCTCCTCGGCCTTCTGCCTGGGATTGGGCGCATTTCTGATCGGCCTGCCCACGACGATGTAGTCTGCTCCTTTGAGAAAGGCCTCTTTCACTGTCGTTATTCGTTTCTGATCATCCACCGTTCGGTTTTCCACCGGGCGAATCCCCGGCGAAACGATCAAGAACTTGTCGCCGTGAATTTTCCGCAATTCCTCCGCTTCCAAGCCGGATGAAATGACCCCATCACAGCCCACTGCCAAGGCTCGCTTTGCCCTTGACAAGACCAGCGTCTTGACGTCGCACTGGAACCCCAAATCCTTCAGATCGTTGTCGTCCAGGCTCGTGAGCACGGTGACCGCCAAAATTTTAATGCCGGTTTTGGCAGCAACGGCCGCGGCCAGCATTTGATCATTTCCATGCACCGTTGCGAATGAGATGCCTCTGTTTTCCAATTGAGAGACAGCCAGCTTGACCGTTTCGGGAACGTCAAAGAATTTGAGATCAGCGAAGACCTTTTTCCCCTTCCGTGTCAGCTCTTCGATCAATTCATAATAGGCGCCGGCCAGGAACACCTGAAGCCCCAATTTGTAGGTGTGGACAGAATCGCCGAGCCGTTCGACCCACTGCCGGGCTTCGTCAAGGGTTGAAACGTCCATGGCAAAGATCAAGCGTTCTCTGGCCGGAATCGGCTTTTGCGACAATAAACTCACAGTCATGCTTTCAGTTTCCGCAAGCGCGGGCATTTTGAGATGATTACTTGTTAATAGTTATCAACAGCTTTTTCACTTTTCCAAGGCGAAAGCGGCGCTGTCGCGCGCCCTCCAAAACCTGGCCGAATTTCAAGAGTGGGTCCTGAGCGCGACGGCATGTGAACTTTGAGCTTTAAATTGTCGCACTCGTGAATAAATTGTTGTCCCATGCGCGCGCTGATCAAACACGTTCTGGCCGCCACCGCACCTGAGGCGGCCGTCACCGTCAAAGGCTGGGTTCGCACGCGGCGTGACTCCAAGGGATTCTCTTTTCTGGAACTCAACGACGGCTCCTGCCTGGGCAGCCTGCAATGCGTGGTGGACGGCGGGACGCCCGGCTACGATCAGATCGCCCACTTCACCACGGGCGCTTCCGCGGTGGTGGAGGGCCAACTGGTGCCCTCGCCGGCGCCGGGACAGAAATGGGAATTGCGCGCGGCCAAGATCGAACTCATCGGGCCGGCGGACGCGACGTATCCGCTGCAGAAGAAAGGGCACACGCTGGAGTTTCTGCGGAGCATCGCGCACCTGCGGCCGCGCTCCAATCTTTTCGGGGCGGTGTTCCGGGTCCGAAGCAAGCTGGCGTATGCGGTGCATGAGTTTTTCCAGAGCCGGGATTTTGTCTATGCGCATACGCCCATCATCACGGCCAGCGATTGCGAGGGGGCGGGGGAGATGTTCCGCGTCACGACGCTGAAGGGAAACCCGGACGAGAAGCCGGAAGCGGATTTTTTCGGCAAGCCCAGCTACCTGACGGTGAGCGGGCAACTGGAAGCGGAGACCTTCGCGTGCGCGCTCTCGAACGTCTATACCTTCGGCCCGACGTTCCGGGCGGAGAATTCCAACACGGCGCGGCACGCGGCGGAGTTCTGGATGATCGAGCCGGAGATGGCGTTCTGCGATCTGCAAGGGGACATGGACCTGGCGGAGGAGTTCGTCAAGGCGATGGCCCGCCACACGCTGGAACGTTGCGGCGAGGACGTGGCGTTTTTTTCAAAGTTCGTGGAGAAAGGACTCAATGAGCGGCTTCAATTCGTGGTGGAGCGTCCGTTTGTGCGGGTGCCTTACGCGGAGGCGATCGGGATTTTGAACCAGTCGGGCCGGAAGTTTGAATATCCGGTGAGTTACGGCCAGAACCTGCAATCGGAACACGAGCGGTTTCTGACGGAGGAACATTTCAAGTCGCCGGCGACGGTCTTCAACTATCCGCGGGAGATCAAACCGTTCTACATGAGGCTGAACGAGGACGGCAAGACGGTCACGGCCATGGACGTGCTGGTGCCGGGCATCGGGGAGATCATCGGCGGGGCGCAACGGGAGGAGCGGGCGGAGCAACTGGGGGAGAACATGAAATTTCACCGGCTGAACCCGCGGGATTACTGGTGGTATTCGGACCTGCGGCGCTACGGGACGGTGCCGCACGCGGGGTTTGGACTGGGTTTTGAACGGATGCTGATGTTCCTAACGGGCATCGGCAATATCCGGGATGTGATCCCGTTCGCGCGCACCCCCGGGAACGCGGAGTTTTAAAATCCGGCAGAAACAACAGGGGCCGGGATTGTGTCCCGGCCCCCGTGTGAATGGCGCTGAAGGCGAAACGATGCAAGTTAGAGCTTCGCGCGGTAGAACACGTTCGTCCCCAACTGACTGGCCACGTAGGGACTGGCAGCCCAGATGTTTGTCCACGGGCCCCCTGAGATCGGTGGCGGATTGCAGGCCGCCCACGTTCCAAGTCAGCCCGTTGAATACTTCTCGTTTTCTCATCGGTTTTCTTCGACGGAGCGGCCAAGTTGTTGGGCCGCGATTTTTCACTCTGGTTTAATCGGACGGACCGTATGAAGCTGGAGCCAGGTCACGTCGTTGTCATACGGCACAATAAGCGGATGTCGTGCCGCCGGGCCGTTGGCGGCGCCGACGTCCGTGTTGAGCGTCGAGATGAGCGGCGGGGTGGTTCTGGGATCGTGCCAATGGACGATTTCCGCGTGGCCGTCGGCAAAGGCGAAACCAGCGGAGCGAACGTGGTACATGCCAGGCATATCTTCGTCAAACTCATAGATCCCAGGCGCAGAGGGCGTGTCGCCCGCCATGTCGGTCAGATAGTTTCCCCAATTGATGCAGTCCTGCCGTTCGTCCAAGAAGACCCAGGTTAGGGAGGGTCCGGGCGACTTACCGGCAATCAAGTCGGTGGTCTTCATATAAAGGGGGTAGTTGGCAGCATCCCAGTCGACCCCTGCGGCGTTGGTCGCACCGTACCCGCCGAAGCCTCCGAAGAAAAAGTTCATGGAGACGGTGCGAACGCGGGGCAAGAGTATGCCTTGGTGACTGATGGTGGAAGTATCGGCCGGGCAGCGATAGACCATGTAAGAATTGATATAAGGATAGAGCGGCCCGATCGTGATGTCCACCGTCGGATCATAGTTGTAAGCACTGTCCGAAAAATCCTCCTCCTGCTTGGTCCAGACATATTTGTCCAACGGGTCATTGGCAGTGCCGGACAGACTGGCCAGGACGACGTATTCTCGATTTTCCTGGGCGTACATGCGCCAACCGAGGGCCATTTGCCGCATGTTGCTCATACATTTGATGCCCATGCTCTGCTCCTTGGCATTCTTGAGTGCCGGCAGCAAAAGAGCCGCCAATATGGCGATGATGGCGATGACAACCAGCAGTTCAATCAAGGTGAATCCGCTGCTTTGGCGCGGGAAGGGCCGGGTCCTTTGGTCTATGATGTTTTTCATGCGGATTGGGAATATTGCCGGTTCGCATCGGATTGCCGGAACGAAGCCGGCATGGGACTTGATCTTGTTTTTGGGGTTGGGAGGGAACGGGAACGAACGCCGGCAATTTTTCGCCGGGAATTTGAGACACTCTTGGAGTTGCGGACCTGAGGCCTGTCCGCCGATGCTGCGTGGGCGAAGGACGCATCTTGAGTTGACCGAGATGGCCCGCGATCAAACCGTCCAGACGCCCGTGTTACGATCTTCCACATGGTTCGTGCAACTTTTTCACGGAAGCTCCGAGGATGCCGGCAGTGGCTATTGCCGGCATGACTCTTTGAGCGCATCCACAACCCATCCGCTCTTAAAGCTCAATTCCCGCCAGGAATCGTGACGTAAACGACACATTTTTATTACAACCAATAACCTGTGAAACCCGCCGCGTCAATGGGAAAAACAGGAATTCTTCAATTCCAACCGATTGCAGCGCAATAAGAACGGTTCATTATCTGTTGCCGACGCGTTAGACATTGTGCAAAGCGTCTATAGTAAAGATATTGGACTTTAAGAGTTGAACTTTGAAATCACCAGACACCCGCCGCTGCCAACTGGGCGGCGGCTTTGGCCGCCCAACCGGCGTTGGCCGCCGGAGAGGCGGGACTGGGATGGAGAATCTGTCCAACCTGGACGGGCAGGCCCGCGGCGACGATTTGGGCGCGCTGCCTGGCAAAAGCACCCACGCCGATGACCCACTTGGGGCGCAGGATCTCCAGGACGCGGCGCAAATGGGCGTCGCAAATCCGGTCCAGCGGCGCCCTTTCGGCCGCCCGGAGTTTGTCGGGGGTTTGATTGTTACCGCCGGCGGCGAGGAAGGCCAGGGGGCAATAATTGACAACGAAATGGCGGGCGAAGAATTTTTCCGCCGTCCCAAACCGCCGCGCGAACAAACCCCACAAGCGCTCTCCGCTGACCTCGGAGCGCGCGCAGGCAAAACCCAGGACGGGCCGTTTGGGGTGTTCGAGGGCGGGCCGGCCGATGGGGGCGCAAATGCGCATCCAATCGCGCACGGCGGAGATTTGGCCGAAGGGGACGCCCGTTTGGACCATGCCAAAAGGCCCCGGATTCATGCCGAGGAAGATGACTTCCTTGGGCGCGGCGCCGAAGCGGCGGAGGTAAATCTCATGAGCCCGCCAGGCATAACGGAGGGGATTATAGACGTGGGTCACGGGCGGTCCGAAGCGGAGTTCATCGGCCCGCGTGGCCAATTGGCGGGCGGCTGTGACCAGAGGAGCCGTCATTGCGCAAATCATTCGGGGTTGGCGCATTTGTGCATCCTTTATGCACCCAGTCCTGCTTGCGCGGCAAGTTCAGCGCGAAAAAAATCTGCAGTGGTTGTATTCACTTGTACTGACCTGTACTGGCTTGTACTGGGCCTGGTCCTTTCAGTGCGGAGTGCAGAGTGAGAAGTGCTGAATTCTGCCTTCATCCTGCAACCTTCCGCCTTTGGCCTTTGTGGCCCGCCCCACCTGTAGGCGAGATGGGGCCGGGAGGCTCCGCCGCGCCGGCTTGTCCCGCCATAGTTTCAACGACGGCGGAAGCCTGGCGAAGGGGGGTCATTCCTGCCTTCCCGCCCCTTCTTCCGTTTCCCGCTGCAAAATGTCAAAGAACAGGCGCGCGAGCGCCGCACAGAGGCCACATTAACACGTTTTGATGGGAATGCAACAAAAAAGTTTGAAATATTTCACGCCGGACCCGGCTTGACCGGCAAAGCTCGATTGGGCATGAGTCATAGACAAAGGAGGCCGCGGGATTGAACACAATTGAATGGCCGCAAAAAGGCGCAAAAAGCCCAGCGCGGCCGGCCGCAACCAAAGCGAAGATGGAAATGGCGGTCGAACCCATCAAAAGCAGTCGCTCACCGACCGATTGAACAAAAGGAACTCCATAAGAGTCAGAAGAGATCATATGAAGAAGTCCTCCAACATGCAGGAAAGCGAACTGTTAACCCCCCTGTCGGACCCCGTTTCCCGCGGCCTCCAGAAGCGATTTCCTGTCAGGAGTTGGAGCCCGATCAGGCACTTGATCGCGGCGACCGGAGTTTTGTCCATGATGCTGGGTTTTCGCACGTCGGCTGTCACGGCGACGAGGCCGGAAATGATGGAGGCTCGCCAGTGGGCAGCGGCGCATTTTGAGGGCGTTAGCGAGGGCGAAACGCCTGCGCTTGCCTTCTCGTTCGTCTATGGTGGGCGGCCTTCGGCCGAGTTGCTCAAGGGCTGGAAATATGAGCGAGGCGCGAAAAACCTGGATGAGCAGCGAACCGAACACACGCTTACCTGGAGTGATCCCCGTACGGGGCTGAACGTCCGGTGCGTTGGCGTTGAGTATCACGATTTTCCCACGGTGGAGTGGACGTTGTATTTTAAGAACACCGGCGGGGCGGACACACCGATCCTGGAAGACATTCAGGCGTTGGACCTGCGCCTGGTGCGGGGTGAAAAGGGGGAGTTCATCTTGCATCACAGCGTGGGCAGCCCGAATTCGCCCAACGACTATCAGCCGCTGGTGACCACGTTGGGATCGAAGGCGACGAAGCGTCTTGCGGCAGCCGGGGGGCGACCCACGGGCACGGATTTATCGTATTTCAACCTGGAATGGTCCGGGGAAGGCTTGATCGTCGTGGTCGGCTGGCCGGGCCAATGGGCGGCCCAGTTCACGCGCGATGAGACCGATGGGCTGCAGCTTCGGGCCGGACAGGAGCTAACGCACTTTAAACTGCATCCAGGGGAGCAGGTGCGCACTCCGCTGATAGTTCTCCAGTTCTGGAAGGGGGAGTGGATTCGGTCGCAGAACATTTGGCGTCGGTGGATGTTGGCGCATAACGCGCCCAAACCGGGCGGCCGGCTCCCGGAACCGGAGCTGTTTGGCTGCAGCTCGCATTTCCACGCGGAGATGACTTTGGCCAACGAACAAAATCAGATCGAATGGACGGAACGTTATTTGGAGGAAAGAATCAAGATTGGGCATCGGTGGATGGACGCCGGCTGGTATGTGAACAAGACCGGCTGGGGCAACACCGGCACCTGGGAGGTGGACAGCAATCGTTTTCCGCGCGGGCTGCGGGCTGTTTCGGATCACGCCCACGCCCACGGCATCAAGACCATCCTTTGGTTTGAACCCGAGCGGGTGACGCCGGGAACCTGGCTGACGGAAAATCATCCCGAGTGGATCCTGGGCGGCAAGGGCGGAGGTCTGCTGAATCTGGGGGACCCGGCGGCGCGCGCGTGGCTGACGGACCACGTTGACAAGCTCATGACCGAGCAAGGCATTGATCTGTACCGGCAGGACTTTAACATGGAGCCGCTGGCTTTGTGGCGAGGCAACGACACCGCGGATCGTCAGGGCATCACCGAGATTCATCACGTGGAGGGTTATCTGGCCTACTGGGACGAACTGCTCCGCCGGCATCCGGCTATGTTCATTGACTCGTGTGCCAGCGGGGGACGGCGCAATGACTTGGAGACAATGCGCCGGGCCATTCCGTTGTGGCGGAGTGATTACCGGTGCGAGCCGGTGGGCACGCAATGCCACACGTATGGCATCTCACTGTGGATTCCATTGTCCGGCACGGGCGCGGCCGACGTGGACAGCTATATATTTCGGAGCAACATGGCCCCATTCAGCAACCTCCTTTGGGACATGCGCGATAAGAAGCTGGACTATGACCTGATGCGGCGCCTGACGAGCGAGTTCGGGCGAGTCGCTCGCTACTGGCTGGGCGACTATTACCCGCTGACTGCGTTTACGACGGATCGGGAGGCCTGGATGGCTTGGCAATTCGATGTTCCGGAAACAGGGGAAGGCATGGTGCAGGTGTTCCGCCGGGCCGAGAGCCCTTTTTACGGTCTGCAACTCAAGTTGCAAGGGTTGGATCCCTCAGCCCGGTATGAGCTGACCGATCTGGATGTTCACCATCGGCCGACGACGCACGCGGGCCGGGAGTTGATAGAGCAGGGCCTAGCGGTAAATATCCCGCACCAGCCCGGGGCGGTGGTGCTCACCTACAAAAAACTCAACTAAGCACTTGAATAGCCCCCTGCCGTAAACGGTTCTCGCCTCGATATTCAGAGTTCAAATCCGCCTTGCTCTTGCCGGTTGCAATTATATGCTCCCGGTTGTTCCCGGCAAGGACGCGAAAAACATGGCCAAAACTGAAGAGGAAAAGCCTGGCAACGCTACCCGGGCAAGAAACCGGACAGGGTGTCCGGATTTGCCGACGACTTTCCGGGATAACCGCACAGGTTGACCTGCAACCCGACATCCTCAGAATATGAGGAAGTCCTAAAGACGATTTTTCGGGATCCCCGCACAGGTTGACCGGCCGCTATGGCACCGGCTGGAGGGGGCGGGGGCGGATCGGCGGAGCGGGGGCGAGGTCGCGCGGGTCTTGGGCAATCTGTTGCAGCAGATAGTCTATCGCACGATCCAGTTGCACGTCGTTGCCGTGGAGCAAGCCATCCGGGTTGAGGTCCAGTTCCACGTCCGGATCAACCCCGTGGCCTTCGATGATCCAGTCGGAGCCGTTGGGGTACCAGCCGCCGAACTCCGGTTGGGTGATCATGCCGCCGTCGCGCAGAGGTTTGTCACCGCGAATGCCGACCCAACCGCCCCAGGTGCGGGTGCCGATGACCGGACCGAGCTTGAATTGCTTGAACCCCAGGGCGAAGGTCTCGCAATCGCTGCCGCCCTGGCGGTTGATCAGGCAAGCCATGTAACCGTTAAAGGCATGGGAGGGGACGGTATCCACGTTGCCGTTGCGTGTGCCGCCGATGGCCAGAATCTTCCGGTCGAGCTGGGCCAGGATCATCGCCGCCACGTCGCCGCCATGGTTCCAGCGGTCGTCCATGATCAGGCCGCGTTTGCGCCATTGTGAGGGGTAATCGCGCGCAAACTGCCGCAGGCCGCGGCCGCTCATGTCATACAAGTGGATATAGCCGATCTGCCCGTTGCTTTTCCGGCCAACGTATTCGCGATTCTCGCGGACCCAGTCGGCGTAGCGGATGCGGGTGTCGTCGGCGACGGTCTTGACGACAATGCGCCGCGCCGCCTTAAGGACCGGCGTGTCGCTGATGGAAAGCTCAACTTCCTGTCCGGCGCGATTGGCCAGGCGCTTGAGGTAATCTTCGCCTTTGGCCAGCGGCTGGCCATCAATGGCCACGAGCCATTGGCCGGCTTTGACGTGGAGGTCGGGCCGGGAGAGCGGGGAGGTCCAGGCGGGCATGGGGAAGTCGCCCTGATAAATTTTCTGGATTTGCCAGAAGCCGGTGGCGGCGTCGTAGCGCAAATCGGCCGCGAGCAGGCCGATGCCGATCCTTTTGCCGGAACGGGCGTCGCCGCCCCCGTGGTAGGCGTGGCCGACGTTCAATTCGCCGAACATCTCGCCGAGGCAATCGGCCAGGTCGCCGCGGGAGCCGATGCGGTCGGCCAGGGAGCCGTACTGCTTCCAGACGGCTTGCCAATCAACGCCGTGCATATTGGTGTCATAAAAGAAATCGCGTTGCAATCGCCAGGCTTCGTGCAATTCCTGTTTCCATTCCGCGCGCGGGTTGACGCTCAAGGACCAGCCGGAAAGGTCAACCTTGGCTTCCTTGGCCTCGTCGTCCTTGGGCGCGGCGGTGGCGCCGGCTTCCAAGCGCATGAAGCCGTCCTTGGTTTGATAAACTAGGACCTTGTGGTCCAAGGAGAGGGCGTAAGCCTTGACGCCGGAGGCGAGGGAAGAGAGCTTCTCCTTTTCCATATCGTAGGTTTGCAGGTCGGCGCCGGTCTCCTCGTCGGGGTCATCGGATTCATAGGGCATCATGCCGCGGTTGGGAGATTTGAGCCAATGCAGTTTGCCCTCCACGGCGGTGAGGTCGGAGTAATTGCCGGGGGCGACCGGCACCTGGACGAAGCGGTCCATCAAGCCCTCAAAATCAATGCGGATCGGCTCGACCTTTTCCTCCTCCGTGTCTTTGTCTTTCTTATCCTTCAGGTCCTTTTTGTCCTTTGGCTTTGCCGGGTCCGTGTCGCCCCTGGGCGCGAAGGGAAGGGGCGTATCGGCCTGCAAGGCCAGCACACAGGGCAAGGTCGCGTCGTTGACGATGAAGCGGGACTCGAAGCGGTCAAGGAACGGGTTGATGTAGCGTTCGGAGAGGAAATAGAGGAACTTTCCTTTGGGGTCCCACGCCGGGCAAGACGAGTTGTAAGCCGGTTCGGTGACCTCATAATGGCGGCTGGAGTGGCCATCCCAAAGGCGCACCTGGGTAAAGAGATTTGATTGCATCAGTTCGTAGGCGAGATAACGGCTGTCGGGCGACCAGACGTAATGATTGATTTCCCATTCGCCGTGGTCCACGACGACACTTTTGCCGCTGGCCGCATCGGTCACCTGGAGCCGGTAGTTCTGGTCTCCCCAGGCGATCTGTTTGCCGTCGGGCGACCAGGCGGGCGCGAAATGCCAGCCGGGCGGCATGTTGCCAACCTGCTTGGGCGGCTCGGCATTGTCCGCGGCGTGGAGCACCAGTTGTTCTTCGCCATCCACCTCGGTCCAAGCGGCCACTTTTTTGCCGTCGGGCGAGAAGGCCGGGGTCCTGCTGCGGGAGGCACTGCCCTCGGTGAGGCGGCGGATGAGGCCCTTTTTCCTGGTGCGCGCGACGAACAGGTCGCCGCGCGTCTCCAGGGCGATGCGCTCGCCGTCTTTGGAGAGCGCCCAGCCGTTGAGATACTGCTTGGGGTCCACGAATTTCTCGCGCACCTGCAACCGGTCGCTGGGAAGCTGGATGGGCACCAACTGGTTTTGGCCCGAGGCCAGGTCATAGAGCCAGATGTCCATTTTGTGTTGGTAAACGATCTTGCCCTGGCCCATCGCCGGCCAGCGGACGTCGTAATCCTCGAAGGAAGTCAGGCGTTTGACATCGCTGCCGTCCGGCAACATCGAAGCCAGGTTGGGCCGGCCCCAGCGGTCGGTGATGAAATAGATGCGGCCATCGGAAGCCCACATGGGGAAGGCGTTTTTGCCGTCATAAGGGGTCACTTGGGTAAAGGCGCAGTCGTCAATGGTGCCGACATAGATCTTTTCCGCCTCGCCGCCCTTGTAACGCTTCCAGTTATGGAACTCAAGGCCGATCTTCTGGAAGGCGGCGCGCTTGCCGTTGGGCTCAAAGCTGATCCAGGCGGCCGGCTCCAAGGGGATCATTTCGGGCAAGCCGCCTTGGGGAGAGACTTTGTAGATGCGAAAATCGTTGTTGGGCGTGTCGCGCCGGCTGCGGAAGAGGATCTGGCCGTCGGCCGTCCAGCCCAGGGCCTGGTCGGGCGCGGGATGAAAGGTCAGCCGCACCGGCTCGCCGCCCGAGGCGGACATGACATAGACCTCATCATTGCCGTCGTATTGCGCGGTGAAAGCGATGAACCGGCCGTCGGGCGAGAGCTTGGGAAAGGCCTCTTCGCCTTCGTGAGCGGTGAGGCGCAGGGCGATGCCGCCCGTGAGCGGCACCTTCCAAAGGTCCCCTTCAGCGGCAAAGACGATGGCCCCGCCGCCAACGGTGGGATAGCGGTAGAAGCCATCCGGCAGGGTATCGGAGGCCGCAAAGATGGAGGGGGGCACAAAGAGCAGGGCAACCGCCGCCGCCAATGAAAACCTGGTATAGGTGAACATGGGCAGGGAGATTAAATTTCCGCGGCGGAATGTCAAGCCGGTTCCCACGGGGACAGCCTGATTAAACAATCAGAAGAAATTGTGAATTCAATCCAACGGCAGGCGTCCAATATGACGAGTCCGGAGAAGCAGGCGGAAGACCAGAACAAAAGATGAAGTGAATCGAACATAGCGCGGCTATGACAAAAACTTTTTCCAATGCCACGCACGGCAGGCGGATAGCGTTTCTGCTGGTTATGTGCGCCGTAGTGGTGTCGCCGCGCATGGGCGGGGAGGAATTGGCCGTCATCAAAGGTTCCACCGCCAAAATCGCCGTGCCCGACGGCATACGCAAGCTGATCATTGGCAGCGAGACAGTCATCACAGCCGGACCGCAGGAAGACGGGCGGGCGGCGCTGGTGGTGGGGCTGGCCGAGGGGTCCAGCGAACTGCGCATCCAACGGCTGCAAGGGCCTGATTTGGTCTATAAAGTGGCCGTGCGCCCTGATTCGATTGGGCCGGTGGGGCAGATTGAGGAATTGTTGGCCGACGTGAGGGGCTTGGAAATCAAGACCGTGGGCAATAAGGTCGTCCTTGAAGGCAAGATCAAAACACAAGCCGACTGCGAAAAAATCAAGAAGGTCGAGGCGGCCTACGGGGGGATGATCCTTAATCTGGCCACCTTCGATCTGCCGGGAATGACCGAGGCGGTCAAATCTGCCATCTTTAAGGACCTGCATGACATGGGAATGGATGCGGTGACGGTGCAGTTCACCGGGGATACGGTGATCCTGGACGGGGTGGTGTACAGCGATGCGGACCTGACGCGAGCGGTTGAGACGGCCAAGCTGCGCATGCCCAACGTCAAGAGCCTTTTGCACGTGCAGCAAGTGATGATCGAGACGGACTTGCAGTTTATCGAAGTGGGCCAGGACACCCTGGCCTCGTTTGGCCAGAACCTTTTCGACAACAACATCGTGCTCAGTCCGAGTTTTTCAGCGACGAGCACCGGAGGACGACCGGGCCTTAATCTGGCTGCCACGGCCACGTACAAGATCAACACGGCGCTGACGGCCGCCAACTGCAGGAGCATTTACAAGGAGCACATCAGCGGCGCCAGCGGCCAAGAAGTGGCCTTCAAGCAGGGGCGCACCATCTATGCGGCCGGGCTGGCGCCCGTCCCTTACGGCGTCATCATCAAAGTCAAGCCGACCTTGCAGGGCAGCAATGACATTCTGACCGACTTGTCGGTGGAAGTCAGCACGGCGGTGGCCGGCCCGGGGCTGGTGACAACGACGGAATTCAGAACCGGCACCTCGGTCATGTCGAAGGTTGGGCAGACGGTCGTGTTGTCCGGCTTTGAGCAAGCCCTGCACAAGACCGACAACGACAAAACCCCCCTCTTGGGAGACATTCCGTTGCTCAACCTGTTGTTCGCCAACAAGAACAAGTCCAAGGCCCACAAGGAGGCGGTCTTGTTGTTGACGACGCGCCCGTCCTACCCCGAAGCGGCCACCGGCCCGGCCTTCAGCACCCAGAGCAAGAGCATCCTCGGCGACGCGCAGGCGAAATAAGCGGCGCTGTGAATTTTTGTGTCGCCAGCCGGCCTGCGGCGCGTTAAGCAATCGGCATGAACGGCCCGGCCGCCAACGTTCCTGCCCGCCGCAATTACCCGTTGCTGCTGGGGAGCCAGTTTTTAAGCGCGTTCGCGGACAACTTCATTTTGATGCTGATCCTGGGGCCGTTGTTGACCGAGCTTGGAAATGGCAAAATCAGCGAGCGGCAGCAAAGCCTGGCCAACATTTATTACACCAGCCTGTTGTTCGTCCCGTACGTGTTGCTGGCGCCGCTGGCCGGGTATCTGAACGACCGCTTTTCCAAGAACCGCTGGCTGCTGGGGGGCAATTTCATCAAACTGCTCGGCACCGCTGCGGCCGCCGTGGGCATCGTTTCCGGCCCGGCGTGGCTGGCGGCGGGATATTTCATTGTGGGTGTGGGCGCGTGCGTTTATTCGCCGGCCAAGTACGGGATTCTGCCGGAAATCCTGCCGACCGAGCGCCTGGTCAAAGCCAACGGCCTGTTGGAGATGCTGACGCTGGTGGCCATTTTGATGGGCAGCATCGGCGGCGCGAAGGCCTTCGACCAACTGCCTCTGGGCGTCTGTTACCTCATCACCGGCGGCGTCTATGCGCTTTCTTTCGGATTGAATCTGTTGATGTCGCGGACGCCCTCCTACCGCGAGGTGCGGTTCAACGACAGCGCGGGGCAGTTTTTCCGGAATGTGGCGGCGCTTTTCTCGCAAAGGCGGCTGGCGCGGGTGCTGACGGGCACGGCGCTGTTTTGGGTTTGCGGAGCGGTGCTGAAGATGAATTTTCAGCCGTGGGGGCAACAGGTGCTGCAATTGAAGACCATGACGCAAATCAGCCTGCTGGGCTTGTGGCTGGCCCTGGGTGTGATGACCGGCAGCGTGCTGGCAGGACAGTTCTATGCGGTGGGCGACCTGCACGCCACGCGGCGCTACGGCTGGCTGCTGGCCGGGGGCATCGGCGTGCTGGGGAGCATCGGCTGGTTCCTGAACGAGGGAATCAACTATCCGATGACCCAGGCGGTGGCGGTGCTGATTCTGACCGGGCTGATGGCGGGATTGTTTTTGATCCCGCTCAACGCCGCGTTGCAGGCGGAGTCGCACCGGGACAAGCTGGGCAAAACCATCGCCACGCAAAACGGGTTTGAAAATCTGGCCATGCTCTGCGGCAGCGGGATTGCCTGCCTGGATGTGAAAGTGGGCTTCAATCCCTCGGAACTTTTGCTGGCGCTGGCGGCGTTTGTCGCCATCGTGACCGTCTGGCTGAAAATACCGGAGAAAATCGCGGATGAACCCCTCGGCGTCATTGCCAAATAAGCCGCTGAGCTGGACGGGCGGCCTGTCGTTCGCGGCGGCGGCGGTGGTCTCGTTTCACTTGGCCTATCAGTTCGCCATCTGCCATTGGTGCATCGGCCTTTTTCTTTACTGCCTGTTTCGTCTGGCCGGCCTGGCCACCGCCAGGCAGGCCCGCTGGTTTGGGATGGCCATCGGGCTGGCGGCGTATGCGCCGCACCTGGCTTTCTTCTGGACGTTGTTTGGCGGCGGGGCCATTGCGCTCTGGTGCGTCCTGTCGTTTTGGCTGGCGTTGTTTCTGACGGCCGGCCGAGCGTGTCTGCTCCGGTTTGGCCCTGTCAACTGGGCGGTCGCGGCGCCGTTTTTGTGGACGGGATTGGAGTACTTCCGCAGCGAACTCTACTACCTGCGTTTTACGTGGTTGAACGCTGGTTACGTTTTTTCCAATTCGCCCGCCCTGCCATTCTTGGCGGGATTCGGCGTGTACGGAATCGGCTTCCTGCTCATGGCCTGGGCCGCTTTTGTTGGCGTGGCCGCGCGGTTGTCCAAGGCGGGCCGGCTGGCCGGCGGGGTGGCGCTGGCCGGCGTCTCGACATTGCCCTTGTGGCTGCCCGCCGCCGCCGGGCCCGCCGGCAAAGTGATCCACGTGGCGGGCGTGCAATTGGACGGCTCATCGCCCATGCAAACGCGGTCCGCGCTGGACATGCTGCTCAAGAAATTTCCCGGGACGGACCTCTTTGTGCTCAGTGAATATGCGTTTTTGGGTCCGGTGCCGCCGGAGATCCGCGGCTGGTGCAAGGAACGCGGCCAATGGCTCGCGGCCGGCGGCGAGGAAGTGATCTCGCCGACGCAGTATTACAATACGGCGTTTGTCGTGGGGCCGGACGGCGCCATCGCCTTTCAACAGGCCAAGTGCGTGCCGGTGCAGTTTATGAAGGATGGTTTGCCGGCGCGCGAACAGCGCGCGTGGGACTCGCCGTGGGGCAAGCTGGGCTTCGGGATTTGTTACGACGCCAGCTACACGCGGGTGACGGACAAATTGATCGGGCTGGGCGCGCAGGCCTTGATCTTCCCCACGATGGACAGCGCGGACTGGGGCAGGGGGGAGCATGAACTGCACAGCCGCATCGGGCCGATGCGCGCGGCGGAATACCAAGTGCCGGTCTTTCGCCTGTGCAATACGGGCATCTCGCAAACCGTGGACGCCCACGGGCGCGTCACGGCCTCGGCGCCGTTTCCGGGGCTTGGGGCCATGCTGTCCGCGCGACTGGAGTTGCCGGCGCGCGGACGGATGCCGCCGGACCGCGGGCCAGCGTGCTTGGCGGCGGCCGCGACGGCCGGGCTGATGCTGTCCCTTATATTTGATGCCGTGCGGCGGCGCCGGCGCTCGAAATGAAAACGATCCTTCAATTTCTTTTGCGCGTGTTGTTCGGGTTTCGGACGGTGAACACGGCGGTCCTGCAAACGCCGGGGCCGGTCATGCTTCTGCCCAACCACACTTCGTGGTTCGACTGGCTGTTTATCGCCGTCTGCATTGACACGAGCTGGCGCTTTGTGACCTCCAAGGAGGGGGCGCGGGTCAGTTGGGTGCATCGCTTGCTGATGGTCAACCGCTTCACTTTCCCGGTGGAAATGGATTCGCCGTACGCGGTGAAACGCATCGCCGAATACCTGCAAAGCGGGGGCAAACTGGTGATTTTTCCCGAAGGGCGCATTTCCCGCACCGGGACGTTGATGAAATTGTTCGAGGGCACGGGCTTCCTGCTTCTGAAAACCCAGGCCAAGGTCATCACCTGCTATTTGCGCGGCGCTTCCCGGCTGCCGTATTCGTCGAACCCAAACCGCAAGCAATGGTTCCCGCGGGTCTCGGCCCATTTCAGCGCCGCGTTGACGCCGCCCAGGTTCGAGGGGATCAGCGCGACCAGCGCCCGGCACAAACTCACCCGCTGGCTCTACGACATCATGGTGCGACAACAATTTGACATCGAGATGGCCGCCTGCCCGGCCAATGTTTCGGAGGCGATTGTCGCCACGGCGCGGCGGCGGCCGTCGGCGGTGGCGCTGCAGGATGTAAGCCGGGGGAAACTGAGTTACCGCCGATTGCTGGCCGCGGCGGCGGCCCTGGCCGGGCGGTGGCGGGAACTGTTGCCGGCCGGCGCCGGCCCGCGCGTGGGCGTGCTGCTGCCCAATTCCAACGCCGTGCCCGTGACCCTGTTGAGCCTCTGGGCGGCGGACAAGGTGCCGGCCATCTTCAATTTTTCCACCGGGGTGCCGACGATGCTGGCGTGCGCCCAACTGGCGGGTGTCAAGCATATCATCACCTCCCGGCTGTTCCTGGAGCGGGCGAAGTTGAAAGTCGAGCCGATGCGGGAGGCGGGCCTGGAGTTCATTTATCTGGAGGACGTGCGGGCCGGGTTGACGCGGCGGAGGCAATGGGGCGCACTGGCGCGAACCCTTCTTGATCCGCGATCGGTCGTCGGGCCGCAGCGGCGGGAAAGTCCGGCGGTGGTTTTGTTCACCAGCGGATCGGAGGGGCCGCCCAAGGGGGTGGAATTGACGCACGGCAACCTGCTGGCCAACATCGGCCAGATGGTGGCGGTGAAGGATTTTATGGACGGCGACCGGGTGTTCAACGCCCTGCCCCTCTTTCACAGTTTCGGATTGATGGGATTGCTCCTGCCGCTGGCGCGGGGGATGTATGTTTTTCTCTACCCCTCGCCGCTGCATTACCGGGTCATCCCCTCGCTGCTCTACGACCTGGATTGCACGATATTCTTCGGCACCAACACCTTCCTCAACGGCTATGCGCGCAAGGCGCATCCGTATGATTTCCGCAGCTTGCGGATGCTGGTGGGGGGGGCGGAGAAGTTGCAGGAAGCCACGGCCAACGCCTGGGGGCGGCAATTCGGCGCGCGCGTGCTGGAAGGGTACGGGGCGACGGAGTGCAGCCCGGTGGTGACCATCAACACCTGGCTCAACCCGCGTTACGGCTCGGCGGGGCGGTTCCTGCCGGGGATCGAATACAAGCTGGAGCCGGTGGAAGGGGTGGCCGAGGGCGGACGCTTGTGGGTGCGCGGTCCCAACGTCATGCGCGGCTATTTGAACCCGGAACCGAACGCCAAATTCCAGGCGCAGGGCGGATGGTACGACACCGGGGACATCGCCCGCGTGGACGAGGACGGTTTTCTCTACATTCTGGGCCGGCTCAAACGGTTTGCCAAGGTCAGCGGCGAAATGGTCAGCCTGACGGCCGCCGAGGAGGCCCTGGCCGGGGCCTTTCCGCAATACGGTTTGCGCTTTCAAATCGCCGTGCTTTCCCGGCCCGATGCGGAGCGCGGCGAGACCTTGGTGGCTGTTTCCAACGAACCGAGGTTGCAGTTGGAGGAAATCCGGGCCGCCATCAGGGCCAGGGGACTGGGCAACCTCTACGCGCCGCGGGAAGTCCAGTACGTGCGGGAGATACCCAAGCTGGGCACCGGCAAGATCAACCACCGGGAATTGCAGAAGATCATCTTCCCGCAATAGACCTTGGTTTCGCTCTGGCACTGCCATAGCGCAGGGTCAGGAAGCGAAATGGGATGCGTCATGGCAATGAAATCTTCTTGAACAATGCAATCGGTTGTGGTATGGTAACCTTATGATGCAATCTACAATCACCGATAAATTCCAAACGACCATCCCCTTGGCAGTGCGGCAAGCATTGAAACTCTCCCCCCGGCAACGGGTTTCCTACCAGGTGCGCCCGGACGGTTCCGCCGTCATGCGGCCCGTCCCGCCACTGGACGAGTTGTTTGGAAGCGTCAAGCTGGGCAAGCCTGTGGCGGGCACGCGCGAGGAGAAACGAGCCGCCCGCGATGCCATCGCCCGTGAGGCGTCAACCGAGGGGCTGCGATGAGCGCCAAAAGGTATCTGGTTGACACCAACGTTCTGCTGCGCTTTCTTTCCGGCCAGCCTGCCACCCAGGCGGCGGCGGCCAGGAAGCTTTTTTCGCGCGCGGCGGCGGGAGAAATTGTGCTCGACGTGTCCCCTGTCATCGTCGCGGAAGCGATCTACACTTTGATTTCATTCTACGGCGTCGAACGGAAAGTCGCGGCGGAGAAGCTCTCGGTCCTGCTGCGACAGCACGGCGTGAAGCTGCGTGATTCCAGCCAGGTGCTTTCGGCTCTGGAACGTCTGCAAGCCGTCAACGTGGGATTCGCGGACGCCTTCCTTGCCGCCGGTGCTCACGAAGACGAAGTCGAGATTGTTTCCTTCGACCGCGACTTTGAAAAGCTGAACGCGGCCCGTTACGAGCCGACGGTTTGACGTCCCATGACCCATCGTCCTTTTTCACTTTGATTAGGTTTGAACAGGTCTGATCGGCAGGGGAATGGGGAGAAGCGTTTGAAGTTGGATTGGCAATGACCTGGCTCGTCATGGGCGTTTATCACCAGCTTCCTTGGGCAGAAGATTGCCCGAGGCCTGGAAGGGAAGTTTTTCCGGTTGGCAAACGACTCGCGCCTCCCGCAGATCGTTGTTGACGAACAGGCCGCCATCAACCACATCGGCGACGGACACGAACACGCCTGTTCCGCGCGCGGCCCTGGAGTTGCGGATGGAGACTTTGGCGCCCTTGGAAAGGGCTATGGCCGCCTTGCCGCCGTCTTTGTGCGCCGGACCGCCGCTGAAGCCGTCAATATCAACGTTGTTAAAATTTTCACATTGAATTCCGTGCGAAAAGAACGACGGCAGACCGTCAGCCCATTCGACCTCCAAGCCGTCAATTTTCACGCCGTCGGCATAGCGGCAATAAAAGGCCGGAATATCATGGGCGAAGACCGCGGTGGCGACGTCGCGACAGCCGCGCAAATCGAAATTGCCGCCGTAGGACTGGTGCAACGGACTGTTATTGATGCGGACCTTGACGCCCTGGAAAAGGAGGTCTTTGATGACGCTCTGTTCACAGCCGTACACGATGATGCCGGCCGGGCTGTCGGCTGTGATGTTGCGAAATCTGACGTTTTTGATGCGGCCGATCTGGTTGATCCTGGGGTCCCACGGGAGGGCTGAAACCTGAATCGGCTCGCCTTTGCCCCACCAATGACCGGTGACGAGCCGCGTTTGAATCACAATGTCAGAAAACAAAACATTTTCAATCGAACTTGCGCCCCGGACATTGACCGCCAAGCCGCGATTGCTGTCAAAAATCACCAGATTGGCGAAGACGCAGTCCCGAATATCCGCTCCGGCAAAGCCAACGCGGACGGCCGCCGAGCGGGAGGAAAGGGTGCAGTTGGCGACGGTGATTTTTTCGCCGCCCAAAACCACGATGCCATCGTCGCCGTTTTGAATATCGCAGTCGCTGATATGCACATAGCGGGTCCCTGCCAGGTCAATCCCATCGTCGTTGGGAACGCGCCGGCCGCCGCCGAAACTGTTGATGGCCACGCCGGTGACGTTGACCCGTTCGCATTGGGCGAAGTGAACCGTCCAGATGGGCGAGTTCTGAATGGTCACGCCGCTGAGGAGGATATTGGTGCAGTTAAAAAATCGGAGCAAATTGTTAGGCCGGTCCTTGGGTTCCAGCGGACCATCGGCGGTCCCGTATTTGGGATTCATAAAATCCTCCCCCTGGCGGGTGTACTTCTTATCGTAGTCCGATCCCTCGCTCAGTTTGAGCCTGGCGGGGTCAACGAAGAACATGCCGTTTCCTTCGATGATCCCGCGGCCGGTGATGGCGATGTTGCCGGCGTTGCGGGCGGTCAGCAGCCCGGCCCTGGACGGCGCGGCGCTGCCGGGCGCAGTTTCCAGAGCGTAATCCTCCAGATTGGTGCTGCCCACGATGACCGCGCCGGCTTCCAGGTGCAAGGTGACGTTTTGCCGCAGTTCGATCGAACCGCTGAGATATTGACCGGCCGGAAAGATGACGGTTCCGCCTCCGGCCGTTGAACAGGCGCTGATGGCCTGGTTAATGGCTTTGGTGTTCAACGTCTTGCCATCCGGTTTGGCGCCGTAACCGGCCACGTCGCGCATGCCCCCCGCGGATTGCGCCTGCGCGCTTGCGCCGAGAGTCAACAGGAACGACAACGTGACGAACCAGTGCGTGAATTTCAGCATTCAGCTAAACCGTTTTTTAAACGATGATGTGCGATGATGCGGGATTGACCCGGTCGATGGGTTTATGGCCCGCCTGACTAGTTATTTGTAAGGACTTGCATGAGCCATGATACTTTTTTCTGGGCGTTTGTGACCGGATGAAGTTTCAGCTTCAACTCATGGTCTAAATTTTCACCACTAAACGTGAGAGTTTCAGCCCCTGACATCTCCAATTCAAAATCTTCACGCGTTGGATCTGGTGGAAAGCATTTGATCTCAAACAATCGCTTATCCTCATTATATGTCACTGAAGGAAAGGAGTTACCTGTACGTGTATCGATTCGATTTATTGTAGCTGTTTCCGGCGTTGTCTTAAGCTGAAGTTTAATTGGCTGATTTGGCACTCCATTTGAGATGTTGAACCTTAAATCAAGCCCAAAATTATCGCCTTCCCCTGGGATTGCGTCACCACGATCAAAGAAGAGCTTTTCAGGTACGAAGGCACCGGTTTTTTTCAGCGCCGCATTTTCTTTGGAAAGCTGCTCTTTTTCAGTCATTAAGGACTGCTTATCGGTCCTGAGTGTTGCAGAATCTTTCTCAGCGGAATCTCTCTCTTCTTTGACTTTCTCTATCGTTGCCTCTTTAGCCCTCAATGCGGCTGCATAAAGATGATCTACCAACCAAAATGACCCACCACAAAGAACGAGACTTACAGCCAGCACGCACAGCACGAATGAAAACCAGCACTCTTTCACTTTTGGCCATTCCTTTTCCAAAACATTGAGCGGCCACGGATGCTGTGATTCGTGTTCAGGCTTGCCCATACACCGCAAGATTGATGCAGTGGGTTCATTGGGTCAACCGATTTCATTGCCCCCATACTCGCCCAATGTTCAACTTGTTGGCGCGGACGGGCAGTTTTGGGGTGAAATTTCAAATTGGGACGCTCCCTTTTTGGTTTCTCGACGATTCCAGTGGATATTGTCTGCATTCTAAAAGTGCTTGGCTTGTAGCGCAGACTTCCAAGTCTGCTGTCTCGCGGGCTTCCAAGCCCGCAGCGACGGTGACACCGTACGATCCGCCGATTTGGAAATCGGCGATACAGCAGGTTGGGAAACCTGCGCCACGGGCGCGGCGTGTTCCGCTGAGAACGTCAAGGAACCCCTTTTTTTCACTTTGATTGACTTTGATTAGCTTTGATTGAGTCTGATGGGGCGTTGAATTGCAAGGACTTACGCCGCGTCCAGGACGGTTCGGGCGGCGACCTCGGATTTGGGGGTGATGTAGAAAAGTTCGTCCTGCTCGAAACGGAGGCCGGCTTCGGAAAGTTGCTCGGCGGTCAGCTTTTCGCGGTCGGCCAGGAGCGCCTTCTTGTCCACTTCCGGTTCGGGGGTGTTGACGTAGCGGGCGCCCCAAGCCAGGGCTTCCAGGCGCTGGGCGATGGAGGACCAGGTGTCCTTGCGGGAACATTTTTCGACGCTGGGCGGCTCGGTGCGGAAACCGACGGTGGCCAGGAGAAAGTCCATGGACTTTTTGCCGGGGAAGAGTTGGGGGCGGTGTTGCTGGCAATAGACGAAGATGCCGGCTTCCCGGATTTCGATCTGCTTGCCCAAGGAGAGCATCTGCTCCTGATGCCGTTCCTGCACGCGGGCGATTTCCAGTTCCAGGGCGGCCTGGGCGGCGGCGTATTGGATTTTCAGGGTGGCGACTTCGGCCACGGCCGCCTCCAGCGCCTCGCGCGAGAGGACCGGGCTGGCGGCGATTTTTTCTTTCTTGCTCATGTTATATGATTTCCTGTGTTGAGGGTTGATCGAGTCTGACAATCAGATGGGTGCGGCGGCGGATTTGGGCGGTTTGCCGGGGCCAGCGGCGCGCCCAAGCGCGCCAGGCTTCCTCGCTGACCCGGAGCACCGGGACGGCCCGCGTGCGGTTGACCAGGCGGGTGAGAGTTTCCAGTTCCTGCGGGCCAAACAGCGCGGCGTCCATCACAACGACGGGAGCCCGGGGAAGCGCGGCCTTGCCGCCGTCGCCGGGCGCCATGAGAATGATGATGCGTTGGGGATCGCTGGCCGGTTTGGCGCGGCACTCGCCGATGGCGCAAAGAACGGCATCCAGGGGTTCGGCATAATGGGAGCGTGATTTATTCATATTGATTTGGATTTTGGGTTTGAGACTTTGACATGGAATGGGACTTTGAACTTTTGCCCCGAAAGATTTCGGGGTTGGAAAGGGTGAACTCCGGCCGGCCACAGGCTTGGCGAAGGCGGGTGGAACTCTCCAGGCAGGCCTGGTGCTGTTCGAGGTATTCGAGCATGACGGAGATTCTTTCCGCGTAACGGGAGCGCGGGCAGGCGGCCAGCAGCGCGCCCAGGATTTTCCGCCGCGCCTCCAGGGAGTCGGGCAGGGTCGAGACGGCGTGGAAGGCCACAATGTCGGTCGCTTCAGGCTTTTTCATGGACGGGTCCCCCGATGCGATGATGGAAAGGCCCCATCATTTTTTTGTTGCATATTTTCTCATATTTCATCATATTATTACTAAGTAACAACAATGATCGAATAAAGTCAAACGAAAAATGTTACTAAATAACAATTGAGGCCATGGACCCGGCGAAGGCGGAATTTAAACGGCTGATTGAGATGATGGAATGGTCGCAAACGGAGGCGGCGCGGCGGCTCTACAAGACGCCCAGCGCCATCAACCATCTGGTCAACCCGTATCACCCGAACAAGCCGAGCCAGACGACGCTGCAACTGCTCAAGCTCATTGTCGTCGGCGAGCGGCCTGATCTGATCAATGCCCACACGTTTGAGCTGAGGGAAGGCCCGGCGGCGCCCCTGCCAGGGGCGGCGCATCTGAGTTCCAAGGAACGGCAGATGATCGAGGGCCTGAGGCAATTGGCGCCAACGGAGCGGGAGAAAATTTACGCGGTAATGAGCGCGCTCCTGCGGCCGGCCGGACGCAAAGCGAAGAAGTGATGGCCGGCCCAGCGCACCGGCCCTGCCAAATACCCGGAGGCGCCCAGTGACGGGTCAATTCACGGCGGATTTGGCCGCGGCGGCCGGCGCGGCGGGGTCCAGGGGGAGGGAAATGCGGACCAAACCCGGGAAACCGCTGCGCGGCGGGGGAATTTCCAGCTTGCCCGAATGCGTTTGAATGATCTTGCTGGTCACGGCCAATCCCAGCCCCAAGCCGACTTTGCGCGTGGTGAAAAACGGTTCGGAGGCCTTGCCCGCCGCCTCGGCGCTGAAGCCCGCCCCGCTGTCCTGCACCTCGATGCAGGCCCAGCGCGACCCGCTGGAATCGGTGTCGGTGCGGGTGCGCACCTGCACCTGGCAGGAGGCGACGTTGGCTTGGAGGGCGTTGAGGATGATCTCGGCAAAGGCGTGCTGCAGTCCTTGCCGGTCGCAGGTCAGGGTGACCGGCTCGCCGGAGGACTCGTATTGCAACAAAACGGTGGTCGAAGGATGATAGGCCCTGGCTTCGCGGAAGGCCTCTTCGATGAGTTGTTTGACGGGCACCGATTCCAGCTTGTTGACGTGGTCGCGGGCCAGGAAGCGCATTTGATCCACCAGGCGGCTGACGCGCCTGACGCTCTCCTCCATCGCCGCCGCCAACGAGACCTGGAAGTCGGGGTCGGCGCCGCGTTCGCGGAGCAATTGCTGGTGGGTGGAGATGGGCACGACGGCGTTGCCGATCTCATGGGCAAGGCGCTCGGCCATTTGGCGGACCAGGCGCAGGTTGGCCGTCTCCATCTCCAGGTGGTGGAGGCGGTCGGTGGCGGTGCAGTCTTCCACCACGACCAAGGCCGCCGTGGGGGTGGGGGAGTTGTCCTTGCGGAAGGGCGTGATGGAAACCTGGAAGTGTCGTTCCGGGGCGGCAGCGGGCTGATAGCGGAAATCGGTGAGCGGCTGGCCGGACTTGAGCACCTCAAAGACCTTGCCGCCGATGACCTGGGGCAGATCGTTGAAATCAAAGGCTTCGGGGGGACGGTTGAGGCGGGGGAAAAAGGCCCGGACCACGTCGTTGGCATGGAGGATGTTCAAGTCGGGGCCGACGACCAGACAGCCGGCTTTGATATTGCGCAGGATGTCGAACATCATTTCATGGCGTGCGGAGACCTGCTCATGCCACCAGATGTTCTTGATGGCCAGCCCCAACTGTTCGAGCAGAAGGAAGATCAGGCCGATCTCGTCATTGGTCATCGCTTCCCCGGTCAGCCGTTCGTCGAAGACCGCGATGCCCACCAGGGATTGGCGGTCCAGCACCGGGATGGCGACGCGCGCGCCCAACAGATCAAATTCGCGCTCCATCTGCGGGTCGCCCGCAACCTCCAGGCTCTCGCGGCGCAGCACCCTGCCGGTGCGAAAGAGATAGCCGCCAATGCCGCCGTCCAGCGACAGTTCGAAGTTTTGCACGATGCCGGGGGCAAGGCCCAAAGCGCAAGCCGGAGTCAATCGCGGCGAAACGCCCGCCGGGAGCGAGGCGCCCGCCCCGCGAGGGGAGAGACGCAGAAAAATGGCCGCGCGGTTGACGCCCAGGATTTCGCGCAACAAGAGGAGGAACTCCTTGAGCAACGAATCGGCGCAAAGGCCGTGGCAAAGGATGGAGGAACAATTGCGCAGCAATTCCAGCATCCGACCGGCCATGGGCGCCGGCTCGGCGGGCCGCCTCTCCTCCAGCCGGGGCCGGGGCGGCGGGGCCGGCCTCTCCTGGGGGGGCGGGCCGGCGGCCAGGAGACGGTCCAGCAGGGCGTCGAGCAGGCGGCCGCGGACGGGCTTGCCCAGAATATGATTGACGCCGAGCAGATAAGCCTCCTCCTCCCAACTCCAGTGGGCCTCCGAGGCGTAGAGAATGACCGGGCAGCGCGGGAGCAGGCGGCGCAGCCGCTCGATGCTCCGGATCGGCTCCACCGTCGTGAGGTCAACGTCGAAGATACAGGCGTCAATGGAGGCGCCGGTCAGCCGCAGTTCGTCATCGCGGAAGTCGTTGTGCTCGATGACCCGGTAACGGGAGGCGTCCAGGGCGGCGCGCACGGCGGCGGCCAGGCCGGTGTTTGGGGCGATAATGAGCAAGGTTCTCATGCGGGGATCATGCTCAAGCGCGGGTTGGACGGAGGCGGGGAGGGATTCTGGCCCTGGGTCAAGCTGCCGGGCAAATCCACCTGGACGATCGTGCCCTTCTTGACCTGGCTGGTGATGCTCAAGGTGCCGCCATGCAAATGCACGATCTTGCGGGCAATGGCCAGGCCCAGGCCGAAGCCGCGCTTGCCGTCGCCGGTGTTTTTGGTGGTGAAATAGGGGGTGAAAACTCGTTGCAGGTTCTCCGCGCTGATGCCCTCGCCGTGGTCAATGAGCCGGAAGCGATGCCAGTTCCGGGTGGTGTCGGTGGTGGGCAGCGGCGCCAGGTGGGCCTGGACCTCCGAACCGGGGGGCGAGGCGTCAATGGCGTTGGAGAGGAGATTGCAAATCAGGCGTTTGATGAGCACGGGGTCCATCTCCATGCCGACGTTGGAGGGGCCGGTGAAGGAGACGCGGATGTTTTTGGCTTCGGCCAGGGGTTGGACCAGGGAGATGGCATTGCGGATCATCTCATCCAGCAGGCCGGGCTGGCCGTGCAATTTGGCGGAGCGTGAAAAGAAGAGGGCTTCGTTGACGTAGGAGCGGACGGTTTCCAGGTTGCGCAGGCACATGGGCAGCAGTTCGTCAATGGTCTCCTGGTTGAGCCTGGCTTCGCGGCACAACTGCAACAAGGTTTGCACCGGGGTCAACAAATTATTCAAATCGTGCGCCAGGCCGCTGGACATGCGGCCCAGCAGGTCCTGCTCGTGGACGACCTGGAGTTGCTGGCGGAGGCGGACCTGGTTCAAGACCAGGCCCAGGTTGGAGGAAAGCTCGCCCATGAGCCGGAGATCGTAGGGCGTGAAAAGCTCCCCCCCGGCCTTTGGCCCCAGCAACATCAGGCCGACGAGGTCCTCGGCCACAAAAAAGGGGAAACAGAACTCGGCTTCGAAGAATTGCAGTTGCCGGCGCGCCTCCCGCTGCACCAGCGATTCCCACTCGGTCTCGTAGATCACGTTGCAGGAGAGCCGTTTGGCCCGTGTTTGCTGGAAATACTTGAAAACCGGGGAATCCACTTGCAAGTCGGGCGCCGTGGAATCCACCCGCGGCGGATGGCTGTGAAAGAGCTTGAAGCCGCGCGTGGTGTCGTCCAGCAGAATGATGTGATAGCTGCTCACCTTCATGGTGCCCGCCAGCAAGTCCTGCAATTCCTGCATCAAGAACCGCGGTTCGGGAAAAGCGCGCATCATCTGGATGAGGGCTTGCACCTGGGCGTGGTACTCGAAGCGGTCGCCCAGAATCTGCCGCTCCAGTTTGTCGCTGCCTTTGCCGAAAAACTGCGGGAAAAAAACCGACGCGACCAAGGCGCTGGCCAGGAGCACGAGCAGGGCGGCGGTAAAGGAATAGGGGGTAAATTGGTCCGGCGCCAGTTCCGAAGCCACCAGCAAGAGCAGAAAGCCCACCAGCATCATAAAGATCAGCCGCACCCCTTGCGCCGCGAGCCGGCTCAAGGTCACATGAATGTCCAGCAGCCGGTGCTGCAGCACGCTGTAACCGATGATCAAGACGTAGAAAATGGCGGCGAAACCGCCCAGCGGGTAGAATTTGATGTGCGTCAGCGGATAGGTGTCATGGCCCATGATGGGCATCAGATCGTTGGTCCCAAACACGGCCAATCCGATAATCGCCCCCAGCAAAGCCCGCAGACGCTTGCGCTGCATCGGCGGAGCCTCTTTTTGTCTTCGATACAGAAAGACCAGAAGATAGGCGCCGATGAGCGCATAGACGGCGCTAAAGAGAAAGAAGCCAGGGCCTGGTTCGGACCAATAACCCACCGACAGATGGCGGACGCCAATAATAAACTTGTTGAGGTAGAGGCTGATGGCGAATCCGACGTGGAGCAGGTAGAGGGCCGACATCAGCCAGCCCGTGGGAACCTGCGCGATGACCATGCACAAATGAAAGATGATAACGGGAATGAAGATGACGCCCAGTTGCAGCACCTTGGCCCAAAAGAACGCGTCCTCATAACCGATGTTCTGGCTCAGATGAAACACGCCCAAGTTCCACAGAGTCACCGCCACGCCCCAGCCCAGGTAAATCCGGCACAACCGCGACCGAAAATCCCGCGCCAGCACCAGGACCGTCAAGGCGGCGTTGAACAAGATCGCCGTCAGGGCGGTGATTTGGATGACATCCAGCCTGTTCATGGCGCCTCAGAATTTCTTCAAGGTCAGGGCGGCGTACCGCCCCCCGAAGCCCGCGCTCAAATTCACTGCCACCCGCACCGGATAGGACCGCGCCTGCCCCGGCACGTAGTCCAAGTCGCAGCCGGGGTCTGGCTCGCGCAAATTGATGGTCGGGGGGATTTCCTGGTGCCAGAGGGTCAGAGCGCAAATCAGGGTCTCGAGGGCGCCGGAGGCCCCCATCAAGTGGCCCGTCACCGGCTTGGTCGCGCTGACCGCCAGGCGTTTGGCGTGGCCCCGGAAAACCGTTTTGATCGCCCGCGTTTCCACCGGGTCGTTCAAGGGCGTGGCCGATCCGTGGGCATTGATGTAGTCCACCTCGTCGGGACAAATCCGGGCGTGGCGCAAGGCCTTCTGCAAGGCCCGCGTGTATCCCAGGCCGTCGGGATGCGGATCGGTCGCGTGATAGGCCTCGCAACTCTGGCCGTGCCCGGCCAGCTCCGCGTAGATGCGCGCCCGGCGGCCCAGCGCGTGGGACAACTCCTCCAAAACGACAAAAGCCGCGCCTTCGCCCAGCAGAAATCCATCGCGGGTGCGGTCAAAGGGCCGCATGGCCTGCGCCGGCTGGCCGGTTTGTTCTGTCATCGTCCGCAACCGGCAGAATCCTATGTGCAACATCTCCATCGTCTGCTCCGCCCCGCCTGCCACCGCCACGTCCATGTCGTCGTCCCGGATCAGGCGGCTGGCGTGGCCGATGGCATCCGTGCCGGAAGCGCAGCCCGAACAGTAGGTCACGGTGTGGCCGTGAATCCCCAGGTGCAGGCTGATGGTGCTGCTGCCCTCCCCGCAATAAGCCGCCACCAAGTTGTAGGGATGGAGGGCGCGGAAATTACCGTCGTTGGCCAGGAAGGTGTCGTACGTTTTGAGGATGCTCTCGGTGCCGCTGATGGTGGTGCCTTCAACCACGCCCACCCGGTCCGGATCCAATGAGTGCAGGTCCAGGCCCGAATCGCGCACCGCCAAGGTCGCCGCCGCCACGCCGTATTGGATCGTCAGGTCAAACCGGCCCGGCTTGCGGCTTTTGATGAATTGGGAAACGTCGAAGTCCTTGACTTCGGCGGCGATCTTGACCGGGAGCTTGCTGGTGTCAAAGCGGCTGACCGGGGCGGCGGCGCTGATCCCGTCGCGAACATTGCCCCACAAGCTCTCCAAGTCCTTGCCGCTGGGCGAAATGACCCCCATTCCAGTAATCACGACGCGTCGCTCGGGCGGGGCGATGTTCATGGGTGTGGGGGTCGTTTTGGGTCAATAATAAATGCGTGCTCGAAAAGGCCGACGGCGCCGGCGCGGTTCTCCGGCGGGAGATAGGGAGCGATCCTTCCCCTGGCCGCCTCGATCTCCGTTGCTGGGCGAAAAATTCCCCTCTTTCGGACCATCGGCAAAATGCCAATTGGAGTCATCTATTACCTATTAACCCATCAGGAGCCATTATTCAACAGGAATTCCGCTCTTAAAGAAGGGAGGATTTGGGGGCGGGAAAAAACTTGCCGGGAAGGGGGGGATTGACCCAAAATCGCCGGCAGATTCCGCAACAGACCCGACGAATGCAGGAAGGAAAAATTCATGAATGAATCAAACGGCAGCAGGGCAATGGAGAAGATAAGAACGGCCTTCATCAAACTGAAGAAGGAACAACCGGCCAGGTTCACCCCGCGCCTGAACCTGTCCTGGAGCAACTGGGGCTTCGGCGTGGAGAAGCTCAAGGACTCGGCGGCGCGACTGGAGAAGTCCGGGATTGAGTTTATTGAACTGCACGGCAACCACTACGGGCGGGATTTGGGGTACCGCCCCGGTGAGACGCTCGAGATTCTGGGCGATCACAACATCAGGGTCGCCGGCATCTGCGGCATGTTCTCCGCCGACAATGATTTGTCCAGCGTCCGGCCGATGCAGCGCCAGGCGGCCATTGATTATATCAAGCGGGAACTGGAGTTTGCCGCGGCGGTGGGAGCCACGTACCTGTTGGTGGTGCCGGGCGCGGTGGGCCGGCCGCAACCTTACGACGACATGGAGTTTCACCGCAGCGTGGAAACCTTGCTCATTGTGGCTGATTTGTTCGTCCAACTTGAGATTCGGGCCGCCATCGAACCGATCCGTTCGGCTGAAGTGAGCTTGGTTCACACGGTGGCCGAGGCGAAGGATTATATTCTGGCGGTCAATCATCCGGGTGTGCGCCACATCAACGGCGACGTCTTCCACATGCAAACGGAAGAGCCGTCCATCGCCGGGGCGATCCTTGAGGCCGGCGACCTGCTGGCCAACCTGCACCTGGCCGACAGCAACCGGTGCGCCCTGGGCGATGGGTCCATGGACCTGGATGCCGTTCTGATGGCCTTGTATTTGATCGGATTCAATGTGGGCGGCAACTTTGCCACACCGGAACCGTTGGGGCCGGGCGGGAACCCCTATCCGGCGATGTACGGCAAACCGGACAAAGCCCTGTTGGATCGAATGGTCGCGCGAACCGCGCGCTATTTCCGGGAGCGAGAAGAAGCTGTCTTGGGTTCGTAGCCGGTGAGCGATTTGACCGATGACACCAAAGCTCAGGCACGGGGCTTATGATTCGAGAAGACCGGTTTCTGAATGCCGTCTGGCCCCAGGTCGGGGAGATTCATGATCTGCATTTTGGCCAACCGCATGGGACATTTTATACAGCGCAAAACCTCCTGAAACTGGCTGAACGGTTTCCGCCGCCCAAACTGAAGAAGAAAAAACCGTGAGTATAGGAACCCCGAAGGTTCTCACGGCACGAGACCGAATTTTGCTCACGGCAGGTAAAATCTATTTCATTTTACCCAAAATGTAAAGCCGCATATTATTCACCTGGTAATGCCTCAGTGATGGCGGAAAAACGGACCTGGAAAGATTTTCCATTTTTTTGCTTGCAGTATGTATATTATATGATATACATACACCATGACGCG
>Ga0326728_10000851_pt1 | contig 114889 bp, 105 predicted proteins | sample MB3enrmetagenome_FD_207602 | JGI IMG/M metagenome (GOLD analysis project Ga0326728, IMG submission 207602) | Lab enriched peat soil microbial communities from McLean, Ithaca, NY, United States - MB31MN | ecosystem: Environmental > Terrestrial > Soil > Wetlands > Peat | place: USA: New York... | reverse complement strand
GTTTCAGGTGAGCCGGATGCCGGGAAATCCGCTTGTCCGGTTCGATGAGGGGAGAGTGGGCTGCACCGCAAGGTGCCGTCCTCTCTCCTACTCGACCGCTGGTGCTGGCCGCCATTGGGATCTATGGCGTTCTTTCCTACGCGGTGGCCCAACGGACTCGCGAGATTGGCATTCGCATGGCTCTGGGAGCTTCGCGCGCGGCGGTAGTCGCGAGGGTCGTCAGGCAGGCGAGCGTCCTGACGGCGATCGGCGCCGTCTTGGGCATCGTAGCGGCCTCGCGTCTGACACCGCTATTGCGCAGCCTGCTGTTCGGTGTCGAAGTCACCGAGATCTCGGCTTTTGCGGTGGGCGCCGTGGTGCTGGTAGCCGTGGGCATCGTGGCCAGTATCATCCCCGCGCGCCGCGCCGCGAAGCTCGACCCGATGACCTGCCTCCGCTACGAGTAGAGTCGCGCCGCGATCACGCGAGGAATCCCCGCCAGGTCTGGTGTGACGGCAACGTCGCGCCAACCGCTCACGAGCGACTTGACGCGCTCTTCACAACCGAAGCCTAACTCCATCGCCAGCCACCCGCCCGGCCGCAGCACGCGCGGCGCATCGGCGACGATTCTCTCGTAAACCTCGAATCCCGTTGCGCCCGCGAACAGTGCCACGGGCGGTTCCCAATCCCGCACCTCGCGCTGCAAGCCGGCGCGTTGGCCCGCCGGAACGTAGGGAGGGTTCGAGACGATCAGATCCACCGTATGGGTCCCGGCCGCCGCCATCAGATCGCACACCACGATCCCCACCGGCGCGCGCAGGGCCTCCGCATTCGCTCGCGCCACGGTTGCCGCGGCGGGGGATATGTCGGTGGCCCACACCTCGGCGCCCGTTTCCAAGCGCAACGTAACCGCCAGCGCACCGGAGCCGGTTCCGACGTCCAAAATCCGCCGCGCCTCCCGCGCGCGATTGATTGCCGCTTCCACCACGTGTTCCGTTTCGGGGCGCGGAATCAGCACGTCCGGCGTTACCTTGAACTCGCGTCCGTAGAACTCCTGGCGTTTGGTGATGTACTGGGTGGGTTTCCCGTTCAGGCGTTCATGCAGGTAGCGGCCGAAGTGCAGCCATTCGAGCTCCGCCAGTTCCTGTTCCGGATGGGCGTAGAGATAAGCGCGGTCGCGCCCGAGCGCGTGCGCCAGCAGCACTTCAGCCGTGAGCCGCGGCACGGCGGTGGCGGCTTCCTCGAGCAACTGCATGCCCTGGAGCAGTGCCTTAAACACGGGGACAGACGGAACGTTATCCAATTTCTCCATATCACGCCCTCGAAAACCGGGAAACGTTCCGTCTGTCCCCGCCCTTCAATCCGCCGCGGCGCCAGCGCCCGTCTCGCCCAGTTTCTTGGTCCGGTAGTAAGTGGTGAGCGCTTCCACGATTTCATCCAGCTTGCCGTCCATCACGAAATCGAGCTGGTGCAGCGTCAGCCCGATGCGGTGATCGGTGACGCGGTTCTGCGGGAAGTTGTAGGTGCGGATCTTCTCGCTGCGATCGCCGGTCCCCACCATGCTCTTGCGCTCCGCCCCCAGCGCGGCCTGCTGCTTTTCCAACTCCATCTCATACAGCCGGGACCGCAGCACGCGCTCGGCTTTGGCGCGGTTCTTGATCTGCGATTTCTCGTCCTGGCAAGATACCACGAGGCCCGTGGGCAAGTGCGTGATGCGCACCGCCGAGTACGTGGTATTCACCGATTGGCCGCCCGGCCCCGAAGAGCAGAACGTATCGATGCGGATGTCCTTGGGATCGATCTTGACTTCCACATCGTCCGCTTCCGGCAGTACCGCCACGGTGATCGCCGAAGTGTGGACGCGCCCCTGCTGCTCCGTGACGGGCACGCGCTGCACGCGGTGCACGCCGCTTTCGTACTTCAGCTTGCTATAGACCTTTTCGCCGCTCACCAGCGCGATCACTTCCTTCAGACCGCCGACCGAGGATTCGCTGGCGGACGTTACCTCGATCTTCCAGGCCTGCGTTTCGGCGTAGCGCGAATACATGCGGAAGATTTCCGCCGCGAATAAGGTGGCCTCGTCGCCGCCCGTGCCGGCGCGGATTTCGAGCACCACGTTCTTCTCGTCCAGCGGATCCCTGGGCAGGAGCAGCACCTTGAGCTGGTCTTCGATGGATACCAGCTCCGGCTCGAGCCGCGCGATCTCCTCCTGCGCCATGGCGCGCAGTTCGGGGTCGTGCTCTTCCAACATGTAGCGCGCCTGGCTCAGGCTGTCTTCGGCCTTCTTCCATTCGCGGAACTTGCCCACCACTTCAGCGAGTTCGCTGTGGGCCTTGGTGACTTTGCGATATTGCTCCGAGTCGCCGATCACCGCCGGATCGGCCATCTGGCGATTGAGCTCGTCGAAGCGCTGTTCGAGCTGTTGGAGTTTCGGCGCGAATTGCATGGCGGGTTAAGCGATCACCAGTTCGCCGCCCTGCTTGGCCTCGAGCGCCATGGCGCCCTCGAGCGCATGTATGGCGACTTCGGCCTGCCGGTCGCTGGGGGGCTTGGTGGTGATCCGTTGCAGCCACAGGCCGGGCGCCGTTACCAGCGCCAGAAACGAATCGCGCCGCCGCGCCGCAAAGCGGATCAGCTCGTAGCTCAGCCCGACGATCAGCGGCAGCAGCGCAATCCGGCATGCCAGCTTGGCCAGGAAGCCATCGAACGGTATCAGCACATAGACCGGCACGGCGATGAACATCAGCACCAGCAGAAAGCTGGTTCCGCAGCGCGGGTGAAAGGTGGTAAACCGCTGCGCGTTGGCGACCGTAACCGGCTCGCCGGATTCGTAGTTGAAGACTACTTTGTGCTCGGCGCCGTGATACTCGAAAATCCGCCGCATGTCTTTGAACCGCGAAACGGCGTAAAGAAACGCCAGCAGAATCCCGATGCGAATGGCGCCATCGGCGGCGTTGAATGCGATTCGCCCGGTCAAAACGGGGTAGATCTTTTGCAATTTCGTCACCGCGTACAGCGGCACGAACTTGTACATGAAAAGCATGAAAGCAACCGAGGCCAGCAGGTTGGCAGCCAGCGCCCAGCCCGGCATTTCCTTGGGTTTTTCGCCACCGGCCGAAGCAGGCATCAGGTCCGCCACCGCCGTGTTGGCGGAAAACCGCAGCGCGCGGTACCCCAGGGTCATGGCCTGGCACAAAGTACCCACCCCGCGAAAGATCGGCAGGCGGAAAACTTTGTGGCGCTCCGAGAGCCTCGACAGTGTTTGCTCATCGGTCGCGATCGAGCCGTCCGCTTTCCTCACTGCCACGCAGTAGCTATGCGGCGCGCGCATCATCACGCCTTCCATCACCGCTTGTCCACCGACCAAGGTCTCCTCGCCGCCTTCCAGAATGGGCAGCATCTGCGTGTGGAGAAATAAACGGGAAAATCCGCGTAGGGACACAGGAAATCTCACTTGTGTATCTATTATACGATAGCGGACGAATTCACCGTTGCTCCTAGCGTTCGAACACCACGCCCGCCGAGGGCAAAATCGGGAACATCTTGTCCAGTTGCAACGAAACCTGTCCCGTCTTACTGTTGAAGCTGTTGAGGTTTTCGAACACCCAATTGGTGCGGTTGGTCAGGTTGACCACTTCGCCGTACAGCGTTGCCTTCCACTTATCCCGCGCCCAGGCCTTGTTGATCCGCGCATCGGCGCGGCTGTAAGCCGGCAGCCGGAACTGGTTGCGCACCGACGTCAAATAATACGTCCCGCCCACTTCCTGGATGTACCCCGGTATGGGGAATCCGGAGCCGTAGGTTTCCCGCAAACTCAGGTTCACCGAGGGCCGCAGCCGGTAGCCGCCGTAGAGGTTCACGGTGTGTTTCTGATCGAAATCGGCGGGAAAGCGCTCGAGCGTGACGCCATCGCGCATTTCCGTCCGCCCGAACGCATACGAAGCCCAGCCGGTGAATTTGTTGGCGCTCGACCGTTGCACAAAAACCTCGAACCCGCGCGCATATCCGCGCAGCGAGTTCGTATAAGAGGGGCTCAGGGGCGGCGAAAAAATCGTCCCGTTGCTCAGCACGCGAGGATCGTAGAGCGGCTGAAATATGAGGTCGCGGTCGGCGCGGTTGTAGTATTCCAGGCGCAGCCGCGTGCGCTCGCTCAAGCGCCGCTCCAGGGAAGCGATCGCGTGATTGGAGCGCATGGGCAGCAGGTTGCGGCTGCCCAACACCGAGGTCAGCACCGAAAGCTCCGGATACTGCACGTATTGCCCCCACGCCAACGCCAGGTGCGTGGCCTGCGTCAACGCCAGATTCACCGAACCTTGGGGCGATTCAGCCGGAACGCGGTCCACCGAGTCATCGTCCCAACGGATACCGCCGCTCATCCGCAGCCGGCCGGACCATGCCGACCACGATTGTTCGGCGTACGCACCTTCGCGCTCGCCGGTGCCGTCGAAGCGGTCGAGCAACCGGATCGAGGTCGCTACGCCCTGATACTGGTCGGCGTATCCCCCGTCGCGCAGCCGTCTGTACGACCAGCCCACATCGAGCGGTCCGCGCGGACTCCACATCCATGTCGCCGTGGTATTCCAGACCCACTCGCCATAGAAGCCGGCGGCCAGCGGCAAGGCCGACGGGTCGCTGTTGTCATACTTTTCCCGCATCCATGCGGCATGATTGACGATCAAGAGCTTGTCGGTAGGCGTATACCGCCATCCCAGATTGGTCAGCGTGTAGTGGTAGCTGGCCTCCATCAGGGAATTGATCCCCAGGCTGGATTTCGATTGCGAACGGTCGAGACCGGAGAAGCTTTCGAGCACGTATAGAGTCACGTTATTCTTGGGCGTGAGATCGTAGGCGAGCCGCCCCTGCACGTCTTCCATGCCGAAGATCAGCGAGGTATTGGGAAAGGTGCGCTCGAGGATGTATTGCAGATAGCTTTTGCGCGCCGCCACCAGCCACGAACCGCGTTTCTTTTTCCCCAGCGGTCCCTCCGCCATGACGCCCGCGTTGGAAGCGCTGGCCGCTACCCGGACCACGGTATCGGTGCGGCTGCCATCGCGCGTATCCACATCCAGGACGGCCGCCGTGCGGTCTTCATAGCGCACCGGAAAGGCGCCTTCCTGGAGCTCCATGGACTCGACCATGTCGCCGTTGAACGCCGTCCCCGAGCCGCTCACATTCTGGGCTTCCAGGGTGTGAAACGGCTCGTGCAGCAGCACGCCGTCCAGGTACAGGCCAATCCGGCTGTAATCGGCGCCGCGCAATGAAAACCGCGCGTCGAAATCGTTGTTGGAGGTCACACCCGGAAGATCCTGGACGGCCCGCAAGGGATCGTCAGCCAGCACGCTGGCCAGGTTCTTGGCATCGTTTCCTCCCAGCACCAGCGCCGAGGGACTATCCTGCGGCACCGTATCGAAAGGTCCCGCTTTCACTTCCACGGTGTCGGTCTGGTGGAACGTATCGGGACTGAGGATCACTTCGAAATCCTTGATCTCGCCGCTACCCAGGTGAAACGGCCGTTTGATCAGGTGGTAGCCCACGGTCGAGACATTGAGCGCATAATCGCCCGAAGCCACCGCGGGAATGCGGAAATGGCCCGCGGCATCGGTGGTGGCGCGATACGCTCCGCCCACGAGCTGGATCCGCACATTGGCCAGCGCTTCGCCGCCGCGAGCATCCACCACGGATCCGCGGACCTCGCCTGTGGTCTGGGCCGTGGCGATCAGGGTGGCGCATGCCAGGCCGCCCAGAAGCAGTCGAGTCTTCACAGTGGAAACGATGATAACCCACGGCGCCTGGCGCGGCCAGCCCCGCCAGCACAAGTCATTGACAGTCGACAGTCCCCACGCTGGTTCCACGCAGCCGGGTCTCGGTTAAAGCTTCCGTCACGCGGACCGATGAGGAAGCTAGCCGGCAAGATGCCGGTAACTATTACCTTTGAAAGGATTTCAAAATGATTTCGCTTCAAACTAACGTAAATGCTCTGGTCGCTCAACAGAACTTGAACGTGAACGACCAGTTCCAGAGCAAGACGATCGAGCAGTTGACTTCCGGTTACCGCATCAATAACGCGGGTGACGATGCGGCGGGTCTGGCGGTTGCCAACCAAATGCAAAGCACCATCTCGGAGTTGACCCAGGGCGTGGCCAACGGCAACGACGCTACGGCGCAGCTCCAGATCATGGATGGCGGCATGAGCAACATTTCCACCATCCTGGACCGCTTGAAAACGCTGGCGACCCAGTCGGCCTCCGGTACCATGGACAACGCCACCCGCGTCACGCTAAACAGCGAGTTTCAAACGGACATCGGTGAAATCGACCGGCAGGCGCAGTCCATTGGCTTGAATACCGGCGGAACGTTTGCCCAGAACCTGAGTATTTACCTGGGCCAGGGCAGCGGCAGCCAGAGTTTGGCCAACGGGACGGTGACTCTCAATTTGAGCCAGGCCATTACCGACAGCCAGAGCTTGGGCTTGAAAGGCATGCAGGCCACCGTGGGAACCGCCGATATCGGCGATACCTCGAACACCTCCGTGGCGAATATTCTGGCGAATTCCACCAATGCGGCCTCGGAAGCGGTGCCGGGCACGACGGTTTTCAATTTCTCCGGACCGGGGTTCAGCAGCTTGCAGGTTGCGGTGAACACCTCGGGTGTATCGGGCATCGACAGCCTGGTGCAGAACATCAATGCCGCGATCCAGAACGCGTCCGCCGGGGGCACGAGCGCGGCCGCCGCGTTCAAAAGCGCCGGCGTTGTGGCTTCGGTGAACACCGATGCCAACGGCGGCGAACAACTGGCATTCACTTCCAGCACGGCGGCATTCCAGGTGTCGGCCGGCGACCAGATGGCCAACGCCCTGATGGGCAATTTTTCGAGCGGCACCACCGGCGATTCCCTGGCGACCACGGTCACGGGGCAAGCCACGAAAATCGGCGCCCTGGCGGCTAACCACACGATTAATGTGGAGGTCAAGGGCAGCGGCGGTTTGGATCAAACCATCAGCCTGGCGACCAACACGTACGCCACCGGAGCCGCGGCGATCGCCGATCTGATGAACGAGATCAATAAAGGCAAGACCACCGGGGGCGCCACGTCAGCCGCCGGCCAGGCACTCTCGGCCGCCGGCATTTCGGTTGCTTTGGGCGGCGTGAACAACAATCAGCTGGTTTTCACCAATTCCGCCAACTCGCAGTTCCAGGTTTTGGTGTCGGGGGACACCGCCAACGCTTTAGGGCTGGGCTCGTCCCTGGCGGGCGCCGCCAACGCGGTGACCTACAGCACCATAACAGCCGCCAACAATTACGACGCGAACGGATCGGCCAACAACACCGTGCAAAACGCGGGCGCCCAGACATCGCTCGAGTTTTCGATCGCCGGCGGACCGGCGGTCGGACTGGCTCCCATCGCTCTCGATGGCGGCGATGCCACGGGCGGTACAAACACGGGCGCGGCCATCGGCTCGAACGGCGTGGTAGTGACCGGCAATACGGATAATACCTTGACGTTCAGCCTGGACGGCCAGGCGGTGACCACCACTCTCCTCGCCACCGCCAATAAGGGTGACGCACTCTTCACGGGAAGCACTCTCGGTGGGCCCCCGGCCACCACGGCCTACGGGAGCGACTACGCCGTTGGCGCCGCCACGACAACCGGTAACGTAAGCATGGCCGGCGGTGACGCCTTGCTCGCCGGCGAGACGTTCACGCTGGCATTCGATGGCGGCAGCGCCAAAACGATTACATTGGCGGGAACCGGCACAGACGTTCCCACCACGCTGGCGGACATCAACAGCGCCATCAAGACCGCCTTTGGCGGCCAGCAGGTGATCACGGCTTCGGCATCGGGCAACGATATTGTGTTGACCGCAACCAATAACGGACCGGCTTCGACTTTCACGCTCGCTGAAGGTACCGGAGCGCTGGCCGGTCTCGGATTGAGCGCGAATACTTACTCCGGGCCGGGCGGGAACAGCGGGAACAACAGCTTCCTGATGAGCGTCAACGGCTCGGCCATGCAGACTATCACGTTGGCGGGCAACGACACCCACGTTTCCAACCTGGTGCAGGACCTGAACAACCAACTGCTCGCTGCTTTTGGCAACGGCGCCAACGCCGTGACGGCCGCCGCCGATGCGGTTACCGGAGCCATTACCTTTACGACCGCGACGGGCGGGCTCGATTCCTCGATCCAGCTCGCCGCGGCCACCAACGCGTCCACCGGCTTGACGGACACGACCCTGGCCGATATGGGCTTCACGGCGGGCATTCAAAACGGGACAGGATACACCGCGACCGATATCGCCGGTTACATGAATACGGCGATCGCCGACGCGCAAATGGCAACGGATCCCACCACCCACGTCACGGGCACGCTCTATCAAGCCAACACGGACGGGGGGAACCTGGGCGCCAAAGTGACCGCTGTGGGCGGGGCGCTGGTGATCACCAACAGCGTTGCCGGCGCGGACCACACCATTTCGGAAGTCACCGGGGGAGCCGCGGCCAACGCCGGGTTTGCCGCTGGCGGCACACTTAGCAACAACGGCCTGGACGCCACCAATGCGCACGGGACCAACCGCAGTATCACCAGCCTGGTGGCGGCCATAAAAGGGGAGATCGGCAATAACGCCACCCTGACCGCGGCGGGCTTGGAGGCGGTCAACTCCGCGGGCAAATTACAAATCGACTCGACCAACGGCACCAAGTTCCAGCTCAACGTCGGCGCGGCGTCCGCGAACGCGACCACCACCGGCACGGCGGATCTTACATCCGGCGCGAATTTCACCACGTCCCCCGTGACGCTGCAGCTTTCGACCGATGGCGGAACGACCACCACGACCGTGACTCTGAATCAGAATGAGACGACGGCCAGCGCCGTGTTGGGCGCGATTAACGGCCAACTCACGACATCGGGAGCTACCGCGAAACTGCTTTCGGTCAACGGCAAGAACTACCTGCAACTGGAGGACAACACCGGCGGGCCGACCAATGAGCTACAAATCAGCGGGACCGGCCTGGGCACTCTCGGGCTGACCGCCGGGACCTACACCGGGGCCAATGAAGTGGACCTCGGGTTCGGCAGCGTCTCGAACCAATCCTTCACGGGGAACCAGGGCATCGCCGAGGGGCTTTCGAGCCTGACGGGAGTGAGCGCTTCGGGTTCCGCGCAAACCGGCGGAATCTCGTTCAGCGCCATCGCGCAAGGCGGCGGGACCCAGGCCCTGACTTTCTCCGCCAACAACAGCAACGGCGACATGCAGAGCACCGCGATCACGCTGGCGGCCACGGGTTCGGGCACGGCCGCATTGGCCAACGACGGCACCGCCAGCAGTATCGGCAGCGCCGTGGCATTTATCAACCAACAACTGCAAAAGACCAACAACCCGACGTTGCAGGGCATCGTGGCCGTGGAGCAGAACGTCAACGGGAACCCGGAAATCAATTTCATCAGCCAGCTCAGCAATTTCCAGGTCTCCGTGGGCAGCGGCCCCGGTGGACTGAACGGCGGCACGGCGGAAACCACCAACGGCAACGTGGTGGGCGCGGCCAGCACCGTCTCCATTGCGACGCAGGAAGGCGCGCAGACGGCCATCACGGCCATCACCAACGCGGTCGACAAACTGGGCTCCGTGCAGGCGGTGGTCGGCATCGGCGAAAATCAATTGAATTTCGCCGTCAGCCTGGCGCAATCGCAGATCACGAACTTCTCGGCCGCCGAATCGCAGATTAAGGATGCGAACGTGGCCCAGGAAGCCGCCAACCTCACCAAGGCACAGGTCTTGCAGCAGGCTTCCATCGCTGCCATGGCCCAGGCCAATTCGGCGCCGCAGGCCATTTTGAAACTCCTTGCCTGATAACCTTCAACCATTAACCTAACCCGGCGGGAGGGTCTTCCGAGGCCCTCCCGCCGGCCTCACTAAAGCTGCCGCCCGAATCCGACGATAAGTTCTCTGGAAATGTTTGTATGGGCACCATCAATAGTTCGTTACTCAGCAACGCGATTGCAACACCGGTAACGACCGCCGCCTCCGGGTCGAGTTCCAACTCCAGTTCGAGTTCCACGGACTCCACCTCTTCCTCCGGCTCCTCCGACTCCACCGGTTCCAGCGATTCCTCGGACTCTTCTAGCACGGGATTTACCGGCAGCAGTTCCTTCTCCCAGGATTTCGCCGCGGAAATTCAACGCGAGGTATCCATCGCCAGCTTGCCTATTGGCCTGTTGCAGGCTCAACAGACGGGTCTGACCGATCAATCCAACGAGCTGACCACGTTGGACACCGATTTCACCAGCCTGCAGAGCGCGGTCTCGGGCATCCAGGACGCGCTCGACGGGTCCTCGTTCCAGGCCACTGTCTCCGTTCCAACCGCGGTCAGCGCGACTCTGAGCTCCGGCGCCACCGAAGGTGTTTATTCGATCAATGTGGATAGCATCGGCGCGTACGCCACCAGCCTCTCGGCTGACACCTGGGATGCCTCGTCCACAACGCCAAACACGTACAATCTGCTGGTCGGGACCAGCGAATACAGTTTCACGCCGTCGGATAATAGCGCCTCGACGGTTGCCTCCACCATCAATTCGCAGTTCGGCAGCCAGGTTCAGGCCACGGCGGTCAACATCGGATCGATGTCCGATCCGGATGACCGCATTTCGCTGCAGAGCGCGAATCTCGGCCCTACCGCCCTGGACATCCAGACCATTCAGGTGCCCAGCCTGCAGACGCAGACGGCCCCCACGAGCAATGGGAACTCCACCAGCCAAACCACCAACACGTGGGTCTCGACCGGAGGGCCAGGGGATTACAACCTGGTGGTGGGCAAGAACGTTTACAATTTCTCGACCACGGACGACAGCGCGGCTACCGTGGAAAACACCATCAATACCGATTCCGCGTTAAATGGCATGGTCACCGCCAGCGTGGTGGATTTGGGCACGAACGGGAACCACGATTACCGCATCCAACTCCAAAGCAAGACCACGGGCACCACCACGTTGGACCTGCAGAAGGTTACCAGTTTACAGAAGCCGCAAACCACCGGAGAACTCGCCCAATACGAGGTGGATGGCGGCGAAGCCGTGCAAAGCGATAGCCCCGTGGTAACCGTCTCGAACGGCGTTCAGCTCGATCTGCTGGCTAAAACCACGAGTCCGGTGGATGTCACCGTGACGCGGCCCACCTCCACCCTGGTCACCGCGCTCACGACCTTCACCAGCGATTACAACGCGGCGGCGACAGCCATCGGCAGCCAGCACGGCCAGTCGGCGGGCGCGTTACAGGGGCAAGCCATTCTGAGCACCCTCTCCGAAGCGCTCAGCAGTATTTCGACCTATAGCTCCTCGGGATCGGTGAACGGGCTGGCGTCCCTGGGACTCACTCTGGGCGACAACGGCCAACTGACGTTCGCTCCGTTGACCCTGATGGGTACCGACCTTTCCGATTCGTCCGGCGTTACGGCGTTTCTCGGCTCCGCCACCAGCGGGTTTATCGAAGCCGCTACCAATGCCCTCAATAACCTGGAAGCTTCCAACACGGGAATTGTCAAAATGACCGAGTCGAATCTACAGACGCAGATCAGCGGCATCGGAACCCAGATCACCAATAAGCAGAATCAGGTGGCCGCGCTGCAATTGCAACTGCAGGATCAAATGTCCCAGGCGGACGCCATGATCTCCTCCATGGAACAGCAATCTTCCTACTTGCAGGAGATGTTTACTGCGGAGAACACGGACGACCTGTCGTACTCGCAACAATGACCTCGGAAGATAGTTCGATTCGCGCCATCCGGCAGGCCGTGGCCTCGGGAAAATACCAGAGGGCGTCGCTCCTCTGGACCGATTATGTGGACCGCATGAAGGAGGAATTGCGCGGCGGTTCCTTCTCCGCGGAGCGTCTCGCCGAAGTTCGCGGCCTGGTGGAGTGGTCCCGGCGCGTGGTGCTCTGCGCTCGCGCCCACGCGCGGGATCGTCTCCGGCGCCTGCAGGTTGCGGTGGAATATGAAGCGCCGTCCTCCCCGCGGGCTCCCGGTATCCGTCAGCGCAGCTTTTAGAAGAAACCGGCCCTTCTCGCTCCACGCCCAGCCCAACCGCCCTCGCGGGTTAAGACTTTTCCTAATCCGGCCGACAAGAAATATGGGGAGGAGCAGAAGGCTAACCGGTCTTCGGCCCTTCGAGGAGTCGTTTTATGGACCTAACCGCAATCAACAACAACGCGGCACTACATGCCCCGGCGCCTGCGATTCCCGCAAACCAGGCCACCGAGGACCGGGACATCGTGCAGGCTGTCAAGGCAGTAAACGGCGCGGAGCTGTTCGGTCAAGGCAATCAACTGACCATACAAAGGGATCCGCAGACGCAACGCATGGTTCTGAAGATCGTCAACCAGCAAACGAAAGAAGTGGTGGCGCAGGTGCCTGCCGATTCCGTCTTGCGGCTCGCCGAGGATCTCAAACAGCCGGAGTACGTTGTGAGCCTCTCCCAGGACCGCACGAAAAAGAGCGGTTAATGTAGCCGCTCAATTGCCAATCGCTGTCCCCACCGCAGCGGGTGCCGGCGGCTCGGTGCGCTGTCCCGTTTCCGTGAGCAGCACCAGGTCAACCCTGCGGTTGTGAGCCCGCCCTTCTTCAGTCTCATTCGTGTCGGCTGGAGCGTTTTCCGCATAACCGGCTACCGCCATTCGCTGGGTGGGAATTTGAAACTGGCTGTTCAACAGCTCCAACACGGCGATGCCCCGCGCCGTGGAAAGCTCCCAGTTGCTGCGAAAGCGGGAGTTGTGAATCGGGACGGAATCCGTGTGCCCCTCCAGTCGAATAGGATTGGACGACCCCTGGACGATCGCCACAATCTTGGCCAGAATCGGGATGCTGGCGGGAGCCAAGCTATCGTCGCCCGAAGCGAAAAAGGTGGCTTCACGCAAGCTGATCACCAACCCGCGGTTCTCCAGCTTCATCTCCACTTTTCCGCCGCGCAATTCCGCATCCAGCCCCTTCTCGAGAGTCGCCAGGTACTTGCTCAAATTGGCGGGTTGGGCGACTGGTGGCGTAGGCTCGGTGGTCAAAACCGTGGGCAACGCGGCGTGCTTTCCTCGTCCCAATACACTGGAAAGCACGGCTCTTATTTCACCGTGCTCGAGCGCATCCCGCACCGACTCGGCGACCTCCCTGGCTTTGGTTCTGTCGGACTGGGTAGTAGCGAACATCACCACGAAGAATGCGAATAGCAGAGTTATGAAATCGGCATACGATACCAGCCACCGCTCATGGTTCTCACGCGAAGCGGCGCGTCTGCGGATCATCTCATCCCCCGCCTGCCGGGCGCTTTGCCCCCTGGAGCAGTAGCGTTCCGGGCGCTTATAAGGCTCCCGCCCGCTCCGCTCCGTATCTTCCGTGGATCGTAGGACTCGAGCTTCAGCCGAATAAGGGCCGGGTTGAGCCCCTCGACGATTCCCACCACACCTTCCACAATCATGTCCTTCAAGAGAGTGACGTCGTGTATGCGGGCCCGGAGTTTATTGGCCGCCGGCAGGAAGAAGATGTTCGCCGAACCCACCCCGTAGACGGTGGCCACAAAGGCCACGGCGATCCCGTGACCGACCTCCGTGATATCGTCCAGATGCTTCATGACCTGGATCAAGCCCAGCACCGCGCCGATGATGCCGATAGTGGGAGCGTACCCCCCAGCCACTTCCCAAACCCTGGCCTCAGCCTCGGCGGCCTGCTCGCCCAGGACGATATCGATTTCCATCATCTTGCGGAATTCCTGCAAATCCGTACCGTCCACGGCCAGGCTGAGCGCTTTACGCAGGAATGGGTCCTCGATTTCGTCCGCTTCCCTCTCCAGGCTCACGATGCCGTTTTTGCGGGCTTTAATCGCATACTGAATCAGCGCATCCAGAGTGGCGGCGGGAGCGCCGCTACGCTCGATGAAGAGCCCGCCCAGGCTGCGGAAAGCGCGCAGCACGACGAGCAGCGGCGTGGTCACCAGGACCGCGCCGAATGTCCCCCCCAGCACGATCAGGGCGGCCGTGGTTTGCGCAATATCTTGAATGCTCCCGCGCTCCAGAATCAGCCCGCCGATGATCCCGGCCAGGGACATTGCAATCCCCAGCAAGGTGGAGAAATCGAGCCGCCTCGGCAGCTTGACGGCCGGTGCTTGCGCGGCGAATTCGGGTGCGCTTTGGGAGGCTCTTAAGGACTCCTCCAGAGGCTGTCGCGGAGCGGTTGCCATGGTTCAGTGCAACCCCTGAACGCCTTCCTCTTCGAGGCGTGCGGACAAGCCCCCACTTTCGGCGGCTGACGGAAGCGGCGGGTCACTCAGGTAAATGCGGCGGCGAAAATCCACGATCCGCGCGACCACCTCGTCGGCCGTCTCCCGAACCCGCACGATCTGCCCGGTGGTCAGCGTGATGACCGTATCGGGAGTCACCTCTATGTGCTCGATCAGATCGCAATTGAGCACCAGCGGTATACGATTTAGTCGCGTCAGCCAGATCATCTCGTCCCTTGAACTATATCGGCAGGAATGGCTCCTTTCATGAGAGCCGGAGCCGCTCACGCGGAGGAAATCCGGACCGATAAGGCTTTTCGAGGGGAATCTATGAAAAATCGACCGACCGCAGGGGACAATTTGCACGCCACCAACCTACTAAAACAACCCGATCAGCCGAATCCATGGAAGCCGCGGGCAGGTGCCGACACGCTTGCGGACGAGCGTCGCGAAGTACTGGACGGTATCTTTGAAAGTCTGCGGTGGGGCACTGGAGATCCCGCGGCACGCGCGGCCTGCCGGGTGCTCTTGCGCCACCTGTCCCTAACTCCCATGACCGAGCCGCATCGGGTATGAAACCGGCTTAGTACTCACGTTCGGTATTACGTGACGTATTCGGCAGAGCCATCAGCGATCAGCTCTCAGCCGTCAGCTAAACCGGGCTGGCTGACCGCTGATCGCTGACGGCTGAAGGCTCAGACTGCGAAACGTAAGCGAACTTTCGAAACCATAGGCTCAGGGACGCTCCAGATGTTCCAGTTCATCCAGCAGATTGCCCAGGTGCGATGCGGCTTCCGTCCGTCCTCCAAACCGCAGGGCATTGTAGGTGACGGTGAATTCCACCATTCGCGCCCGCAGAGCACCGGGCGGCACGGAGGCGGCGAACTCCCCGGGCGTGAACCAGGCCGGCTTGTGATATCCGTGATGTCTCGCGACCCGTAGCATGCGGCAATAGAGCAAAGTGGCATCCGCCACCGTGGCTTTACCCCGGCGCACGTTCTCCACACGCCGGCGCACACGAGCCAGGCCGAGCAAGCGCGGCGCTACCTGCCAGACCGAGATGCCGATCAGAAGCAAGCATAGGAGGCGCACACCATAGCGCCCGAGCCAGGACACGATGCGCGAATCCCAGGCGTTTTCGAAACCCGAAAGCGAATCGAACCAGCCCGTGGCCATATGCCGCGCGCCCTGTTCCACCTGGTCGGCCAGTGTGCTCTGACGGCTGAAATCGTAGTTCACCACCCATTCGTGCCAGAAAGTCGAGGCCGCATCCAGGTAGAGACTAAGTTTGGCGAATGGGCCCAGGAAAGCGGCGTTGGGGTCGCTGGGGGTCGGGTCGAACGTGGTCCAACCGTGACCGGGTATCCAGGCTTCGACCCAGGTGTGGGCGTCGGAAGCGCGTATCAACCAGAGGTCCGTGATGGGGTTATAGATGCCGCTTTCGAATCCGATGGCCAGCCGCGCGGGAATGCCGAGGGTGCGCAGCATGACCGCCATGGCGGAGGCGAAGTACTCGCAGTGCCCCTTCTTGCGAGTGAATAGGAAGTATGCCAGCGGGTCGGCCACCTCGCGGCTCGGCAGGCTGAGCGTATAGCCGTAGCCGGTCCGCAGACGATGTTCGAGGGCGCGAGCACGCTCCAAATCGGTCGTGGCGCCGAAGGCAAAATCGCGGGCCAGGGACCGAATGCGTGGATCGAGGGCCGGAGGCAGCGCGAGATCGGCGACAACGGAATCCTCATCGAGAGACGGAGGAGGGTTTCGGACCGGCGCGTTCTCGGGCAAGCCCTCGAGCAGGCTGTAGCCCTCGTAATGGAATCCTTCCGGCGGGCGGTGCCCCAGGCTGAAACCTCCGCCGGTGTCGCGAATCAGGTGCGGCTCGGCTAGATCGACACCCTCGGGAACGCCGGCAAAGAACAGGGCATCGGTATCGATGGCGTCGAATTCCACGTCGTATGAAATGTGCGTCCCGGCGCGCCGCTCGGCGGAAGGCAGCAGACTGATGTGTCCCTGGCTGGCGGCCACTCGGAAGCGCGGATTCGAATTGGTCCAGCGTTTTCCATCGAACGTGCCGAGCGCGCCGCCGCGCCACTTGAGACCGCCCACTCGGTCCGTGTGAAAAATGCGGATGTGCATTACGGGGCGGGAACTGGCCTTGATTTCGCCGATTTCGCCGAGCGTGACCCGGCTGGAGAAACCTGGCAGGAGGAGCCGGCGAGACGCGAGTTGCGCCAAGGCGGCATCCGCCGTCCGCGGCAGCAGGAAGAACAAGCCCGCCGTGAGCGTCAGGATTCCCGCGGCCACCAGAAGAGCGAGTGCCGAAAGCCGCGCGTGAAAACGGCGTGGGACGCCGCGGGCGATGGTGGCGGAATGGTTCAGGGAGCCGCGTATCTCACCGCTGGTCAAGGCGGCAATGGCGAAAAGCAGAAATAGCGCCAGGGAAAACAGGAAATTGACGTCGGGCGAGAGAGCGGCGGCGGCCACCAGTTCCAGGAAGGCAATCAGCGCCGTGTAGAAGTGGTCGCGATTCGTCCTGGCGTTCAAGATCTTCAGCACGGCCAGGAAGAATGCCAGGTGGACAGTGGCGGTGAGCAGGCCGCGCGAGAGCGCCCAGTAATCGAGAGCGTAGAACCCGAAGTAGGCGAGTATCGCCAACATGACGGCCCGCTCGGAGAGATCGAACCGCACCACGCCGCGGATTACGAGGGCGCGCAGAGCCAGTCCCACCGCCGTCAACGCGATCGTTGGGGCGTCCAGGTATCCGGAACCGGCGACCGCGAGAAAACCGGAGATCACCAGCCCGAGCAGCGAAAGCTGAAAAAAACGCTCTACGGAAACCGCGGCGCCCGCGTCCTGCCGCGCCATGCTTTGATTGTAGCGTGGGGTCCGATCCGGAACGAAGCTGTCAGCAATCAGCGATCAGCGGTCAGCTACACCTGCGCCGCCGATCGCTGGCTGCGGATGAACGTAGATGGACGCCGATAACTCTTTTTCCCATCTGCGTTCATCCGCGTTCATCGGCGGCTCATAGTGCCTTCCGAGCCGCCTACACGATTCGCGCTACCGCCGGAATGCGCCGCATCGTGCCGGCCGCGCCCCAACTCATCCCCAGAGCACCGAGGAACACAACCGCGCCCTTCGCAATCGCGGGGAGCGCCGCCGGAAGGAATGCGAATTGCAGCCAGCTCACGAATGCGTAGTGCACCAGATAGATCGCATAGGAATTCGCACTGAGACTGTCGAAGACGCGGGAACGCGACCTCGCGAAACGGAGGAAGACGGCCAGAAACGCGAAACTGGACGCGGCGCATGAAAAGACGAAGCCGGCGTCCATGGCGATTGTCCAGGCCTGTGAGCCGGCCCCGGACGTGAAGGCGATGACGGTGGCTACCGTAGCCGCCGCAAACAGAACCAGGGCCGCGAACACCCACCGCAGCCAGCGCCGCGCGAGCGCTCCTGCCGGCGCAAGCAGTCCCCGGTCCAAGCCCGACGCCCCAACGCCGGCGCCGATCAGGAAATACAGCAAGTAATGAAGGATACGGCTGGTCTGGAAAGTGAACGGGCCGAAGGCCGTCCAGGCACCGGGGGTGAAGATCAGCGCCATCGGAATGTAAACCAATGCGGCCATCGCAACCAGCATGGCGAAGAACAAGGCGGGGCTCGCGGATACACCCGAGGTCACCCGGCCGAGCGCTTCCCCCCACTTCGGCGCGATGACGAACAAGAGGGCGGCTATGGCGTCGAAAGCCAGCAGCACCCAGACGAACCACGCGGGTCCGGAGGGCCACCGTCCGAGCGCGAGCCATTGATGCCAGAACGCGGCGATACCGGAATGGCCGGGGATCTGCAGATATGTGGGGTAATATGCCAGCGGAGCGATCAGCGCGGCGGCCGCCAGGAACGGGAGACCCAGCCGCAGCAAGCGATCGCGCAGGAACTTCGCGGCGCCCTTCCTGGCCAGGCCGTGCCAGACGAAAAGGCCCGAGAGGAAGAACATGAGCGACATGAAAAACACGTCGTTGAAGCCCACGAACAAGCTGAATCCGCTCCATCTGGCAGCGTCGACAACCGGGAATGCCTGCCACCAGGGCGGCTGCACAAGCAGGGATGCCGGCGGCGGCGGGGCGAAAGGGTGATACGCCAGCACGGCATGGTGCGCGATGACTAGTACGACGATAAAGGCCCGCAGGTAGCCGATTGCATAGTGGTACTTCACCGCCGGGGCAACCGCGGCGTTTGTAATTTCCGTCCTGGAAGCAGTCATGACAATGTCCTCGAAGCGATCAACCTACGCGCGCCAGGCGGCGCAAGGCAAGCATGGTGCAAGCCAGAGTCACTCCCGCAAGCACCAAAACATGCAGCGCCGCCGCCCCATCGTTCGCCGCACCAACCGAGGCAAACGCCAACTGGTCAAGGTGATATGCCGGCGAGATCGCAGCGAACCAGTGCATCGACTTCGGCAGCGGGAAGAAAATGCCCGACAGATAGATCATCGGCAAGTACAACAGGTTCACGAACGCGGGCGCGGCTTTCCCGGATGCGAGCGAGCCGACGAGAAACCCGAGCGCGCAAAACGGCAGAGAGCCCGCGATATTCACCAGCGAGAGGCTAAGCAATTGGACCGCGCCGAGCCGCAGGTGGCCCAGTGGCGCCGCGGCGACCATGGTCGCCATGATGGCGGCGACGAACAGCATGGACATCAGCATCTTCGCAATCAGCGAAGCGCCCGGCGGCATGGGCAGCGCGCGTTTGAGTGTGTAGAGACCGGTCTCGCGCTCCATGGCAATGCTGACCCCAAAGCCGAACATCCCCGGCCCCAGCACGCCAAAGACGGAGAAGCCAATGAATGTGAACAGCCCCGCCTTAGGGTCCTTGGCGATTTCAGCGCCGAAGAGCAAAACGGCGAAGAGCAGATACAGCCCCGCCGGAAGCGCGAGAAAAGGTGCGAGGAACGCGGGAGTGCGCATCATGCGCAGCGATTCGTACTTGGCTTCGACGGCGTAGGCGCGGAGCACGCGGCCGGACGGCATGGCCTTCGAGCCCACCGCCTCCGAGGTTTCGATAGGTGCCAGAACGGGGTTCATTTTGCCTCCTGAGTGAGTTCCGTGAACGCTTCGGCCAGCCCGGCGCGTTGCACCTCCAGATCGTGAAGGTCTTCGTCCGAGGCCAGCAGGCGTCTGACGACGTTTTCGGTATTGCTCGCGGTGATGTGCAACCCGTGCTGGTCGCGGGTCACTGTCTGCACGTCGGGCCAGGCGGCCACCTGTTCCGCGGAAAGCGTGGTGCGGCAGGTGATTTGCTTTCGCACCACCAGTCCTCGTATTTCGCTGACCGTGCCGGTGGCAATCAGCCGGCCCTTGGCGAGCACCGCCACGCGGTCCGCCAAGGCCTCCGCCTCCTCCAGATAATGTGTGGTCAGGACGATCGAGCACCCGTCGGCTACCAAACGCCGCAGGGTCGCCCAGACCATTTCGCGGGACTGGATGTCGAGCCCCACCGTGGGCTCATCGAGAAAGAGCAGCCGCGGCCGGCCGACCACCGCCAGCGCAAACTGCACCTGACGTTTCTGGCCCGCGGAGAGCTTGGCATAAGGACGCTTCCGCAGCGCGGTTGTGCCGGTGATTTCGAGCGCGTCGTCGGGCGTCATCGGATCGGGATAGTAGCTGGCCGCCAGATCGATCTGCTCACGAACGCGCAGTTCGGGGGCCAGCGCCGCTTCCTGCATCATGACGCCTACCTGGCGGCGCGGCTCCACCAGATTCGGCGGCCCGCCAAACAGGCGCGCCGATCCGCTGTCGGGCTGCTGCAAGCCCAGCAGGAGCGAAATGGCGGTTGTCTTTCCGGCGCCGTTCGGGCCCAAGACCGCGAGGAGTTCACCGGGGCGCGCATCGAGGTCGAGCTGGTCGAGCGCCACTATGGCGCCGAATCGCTTCGTCACACTCACCAGCTCCGCGAGAGAGTGATTATTCATGGCAATTCCAAGTTTGCGGCGGACGGTTGGTTTCGCAAAACGATTTTTGGCCAAGTGGACGAACGGCTGGGCGAACCGTCCGGCTCCAACCGTCAGAACGGATTCGCGGCGAAAGCCTTGAGCTTCTCGCTGTACATGCGGCCGGACTGCAAACGGACTCCATTCGCCAGGGTTATGACGTATTCGCCGTGCATCACCGGCTCCAGCTCTTTGATGCGCCTGACGTTCACGATCACCGAGCGGTGGATGCGCAGAAACAGCCCCGGATCGAGAGATTTCTCGAGCGTATTCATGGTGACGTGCAGCAGATGCTCCGCGCGCCCGGCATGAAGTTGGACATAATTGTCGGCCGCTTCCATCCAGTCGATGTCCTCGATATCGACGAACACGGTTTTTCCGGCTGAGCGCACGGCGAGCCGTTTCACAGGACGCTGGGGCGATGCGATGGTTTCGAGCAGCGACAGGATCTGCCGCTTGGCCTCATCGGCGGGCCTGATTTCGAGGCGCGCCTTGGCGCGCGCCAGCGCTTTGGCGAATCGTTCCTCGGTCACGGGTTTCAATAGGTAATCTATGGCATTGATTTCGAATGCCTGAATGGCGTATTTGTCGTGCGCCGTCACGAACACGACCGCCGGCATTTGCGCGGCGCCCACTTCCTGTGCCACCGCGAATCCGTCCATCTCCGGCATCTGCACATCCAGGAAGACCAGGTCCGGCCGGAGGGCACGAATCGCCTCCACTGCCTCTTGTCCGTTCCTGGCTTCGTGAACGGCGGACACATCGGGGTCGCGCGCGAGAAGTATGCGTAAGCCTTCCCGCGCCAGCGGTTCGTCATCGACCAGTAACGCCGTGAACGGCATCTGCCTCCATCTGCTCCGCCGCGGAGGCCGCTTCCACGATGCGGCAGGGTAACACCACGGTTGCGGCCACGCCGCCATCCTTATCGTTCTCGACCGACAAGCTGGCGGCGGCTCCATAGAGCTGCTGGAGGCGGGCGCGGGTATTCGCCAGACCGATGCCGCGAGTCTGCCCCGGGCCGGCGGGTGCCAGTCCGGGGCCGTCATCCTGAACCTTGATTTCCACCATCCCGTTCACCAGGCAGGCGCTAATCCGGATTCTGCCCGCCGACGAGCTGCGCCCGATGCCATGGCGGATGGCGTTCTCGACGAGCGGCTGCAGGACCATCTGCGGCACCGCCGCATCGAGAATTTCGGGGGCGGCGGCGATTTCAACCCGCAGCCGGTCCTGAAATCGCACCTGTTCGATCGAAAGATACAGTTGCAGGTACTCGAGCTCGCGGCGCAGCGGAATTTCCTGTGCGTCCACGTCGTCCAGAACACAGCGCAGAAGGTCGCCCAACCGGCCCAACATCTCCTCGGCCTCGCGCCCTTTCTGCTGCCGCACCAGCACCATGATGGCGTTCAACGTGTTGAACAGGAAATGGGGCTGAAGCTGCATCTTGAGCGCGCTCAGATGGGCCTGCGCGAGTTGGCCTTCGAGTTGGGAGGAACGGAGCTCGAGGCGCAGCGCCGCCTGCTTGCGTTCCTCATACCGGTGATACCAATCGAACCCGTACTGAACGGCGAGAATACCCCAATAGGTCAGGATGGCCTGGTGAAAACCGATGATGAGCAAAAATACCAGCGTGGCCGCGTAGCTGGTCATGATCGCGGGAAAGACCCCGATGAAGCGCAGGATGGCGCTCTCCACCGCCAATTCGAGAATTGCGACCGCAATGGCAAGACCCAAGTGGGTCAGCGTCCCGCGGACCCAGTGTTTACGATCGAGAGGGAAGCGGCGGCCCAACCACAGTACCAGCGGAGTCAGCAGGAACCAGCAATAAACTCCGATCATCCAACCAGTCAGGTGATGCCACCACGGATTGGGATCGTTGGAGACAACCTTTTGCACGATCCCCTGGCTGAACATGAACAGCCCGAGCACGGTCCAGACAAGGAACAACGCTGCGTATTTCCGCAGAGCAGGCTTGAGCGTGCTGGTCATCGTCGAGTGTCGGCGGCGCCGCGCGCCGCTCAACCCGTAGAATAGCGCAGGTCGATTGAGGCTACGTTACGGCCTTAAGCCGCGCGTGCATCGCTGCCGCCGGCGCCGGTGAGCGGGACTGGAAGCTCCGCTCGATCTGCGGCCCCACCTTGGGCGGCGGGTTCCCGTTCCCAGTCCGGAGAGAACAACGCGTAAGCGATGGCCATATCCTCGAGGAATAGCTGCCGCTGCGGTTCATCGGCATCGGGCGGAATCAACGTTTGAATGCGCGCCAGCAGGGCGGAGAGCGCGATGGGACGGACACCGATCCGTGCCAGGTAGATCGTTATATCGGCCTTCTGCTGCTTGAGCGAGAGGTTGAGCCACGAGGTGAAAATATCGCGATGCAGCCCGTTCACGATCTCCTTGATTTCGGACGGTGTATAGCTCGCAGCCAGTCCGGGCGGACTGATTTCACGAAGGGTGGCGATCGCCACCAGCCGGCCGAAAATGGACGGACTCGCGCACACCAGGTCTTCGAGTGCCTCGCGTCGCGTGTCCTCCTCTTCCAAATAGGTGAGTCTCATCTGTCAGACTCCTTTCTGCGCACTCGCGGGAATGATCCCAGCGTCTGCAAGGATTATGACTGTCGTAGGGCCGGCCTTACAATACGATTTTTGGATAGGGCGCGGGGCAGAACTGTTGGCATGATCGTACTGGACCTAACTTTGGTCGTACGCGGAGCGCGCGCGGCAATGCGCCGGATCAGAAGCCGGTTTGTTCGGTGCGGGCGATGATCTCGTTTTGCAGCGCGGTTGTCAGGTCGCAGAAGTAGTCGCTGTAGCCGGCTACCCGAACGATCAGGTCGCGGTGCTTCTCGGGGTCCCGCTGGGCCTCGCGCAAGGTATCGGCGGTCACCACGTTGAACTGGATGTGATGGCCGTCCAGCTTGAAGTAGGAACGAACCAGGTGCGCTAGGTTGTCGAGGCCCTTTTCGCCCTCCACCAGTTTCGGCGTGAATTTCTGGTTGAGCAGCGTGCCGCCGGTGCGGGCGTGATCCATCCGGGCCGCGGACTGGATCACGGCGGTGGGGCCCTTGCGGTCGGCGCCCTGCACGGGCGAGATGCCGTCGGAGTGGGGCTGCCAGGCTGAGCGGCCGTCGGGGGTAGCGCCGGTTACCGAGCCGAAATAAACGTGACAGGTGGTCGAGAGGTAGTTCACGCGATACGTTCCACCCTTGGTGTTGGGGCGGCCGTTGATGGCCTCGAAGTAGGCGTCGAACACGCGCGCCAGAATGGCGTCGGCATATTCATCGTCGTTGCCGAACTTGGGCGTTTTGTTCCACAGCATCAGGCGGGTTCTTTCGTGGCCTTCGAAATTGGCGGCTAACGCGTCGAGCAGTTCCGCCATGGTGAGATTGCGCCGATCGAAAACGTGGTAGCGGATGGCCGACAGGCTGTCGGTCACGGTGGCCGGCGCCACACCCATGATGTAGGTGGAGTTGTAGCGCGGGCCGCCGTCGTTGTAGTCCTTGCCTTTGGCTATGCAGTCTTCGACCAGCAGCGATAGGAACGGCGCGGGCAGATACCGGGCGTACAGGCGTTCGATGACATTATTGCCGAGGATTTTGATATCGATGAAGTGGCGCAATTGTTGGCGGAAGGCCGCGAACACATCTTCGAATGACTCGAACCGGCGGGGATCGCCGGTTTCGAGCCCGATGCGCTTGCCGGTGCGCGGATCGACGCCGTTGTTCAGGGCGATCTCCAGCACCTTCGGCAGGTTGAAGTAACCGGTCAGGATATAAGCCTCGCGGCCGAAGGCGCCGGTCTCGACGCAGCCGGAGATGCCGCCGGCGCGCGCGTCTTCGATGGATTTGCCCTGCCGCAAGAGTTCCTCCACCACCATATCGGCGTTGAAGATCGAGGGCTGGCCCCAGCCTTGCCGTACGATTTCCAATCCGCGTTTGAGGAAGCGATCGGGATTCTTCTTGCTCAACTGGAGGTTGGACGAGGGCTGGAGCAACCGCATCTCGTCGATGACGTCGAGGACCAGGTAGGTGAGGTCGTTGACTCCGGAAGAGCCGTCGAGCCGGAGGCCGCCGGTGTTGATATTGCAAAAGTCGGTGTAGGTGCCGCTTTCGGCGGCGGTCACTCCCACTTTGGGCGGCGCGGGCTGGTTATTGAATTTCACCCATAAACAGCCGAGCAGCTCTTGGGCCTGGTCCCGCGTGAGCGCGCCGGATTCGAGATCGCGCTGGTAGAAGGGCCAAAGGTGCTGGTCGAGCCGTCCGGGGCTGAAGGAATCCCAGGTGTTCTGCTCTGTGACCACCGCCAGGTGGACGAACCAATACGCTTGCAGGGCTTCGCGGAAATTACGCGGCACATGGGCGGGCACGCGGCGGCAGACGGCGGCGACGGTTTCCAGTTCGCCTTTGCGGCGAGGGTCGGCTTCGGCGGCAGCCATCTTCTCGGCCAGCTCGGCATGCCGTTCGGCAAAGCGGATTACGGCATCGGCGGCGAGGTCCATGGCCGCCAGTTCCTGGCGCTTGTCGTACGCCTCCGGATCGTTATAGAAATCGAGGCGGGCGAGGCTTTGGGCGATTTCGCGCTTCAGATCGAGCAGACCCTTGCGGTAGATGACGTCGCCCAGCACGGTGTGGCCGGGCGAGCGTTGTTCCATGAACTCGGTGAAGATGCCGGCTTCGTAGGCATCTTTCCATGCGGGCGTCATTTCTGAAAACATGCGGTCGCGCATGCTGCCACCGTGCCAATAAGGGATGATGCGATCCCGCTCGATCGTGCGGGCCCGTTCGTCCACGATATAGGAGATCTTCTCGCGCGAGTGGAGGATTTCGAAATCCTCGAGAGAGTGGCAGCAGATCTCGGGATAGGTGGGAGCGCTCTTCGGAGATGGGCCGCGTTCGCCCACGATCAACTCATCGGCGCCGATGTAAACGGTTCTGTGCCGCATCACATGCGCCAGCGCCCCGGCGCGCATCAGAGGCGCGCTCAGCGGGCCGGCGTCACGGTAGAAATCCGTCACCAGGAGGGCGCGCTCAATCGAGATCCACGGCTTGGTTTCAAGACTGCATTGCCTCAATTTGGCGACACGTTCGGTCATGATCGACTCTGCGGGATACATGGCCAGAATAGCTCGAAATCCAACAAATTGGGTATAAATACCTCGGATTCGGTGTCCTGCGTGCCGGCCGGCACGCAACACCGAGCCTGCTGTATCATATAGGCAGCATGGGGAAACGCGAGCTTATTGCACGAGAACTGGACCGCTTACCGGAGCGGGATCTCGATAAGCTCCTCGCGTTCTTGCGTACTATAAACGAGACGCATTCCGAAGACGGAATGCCGGCGCTCGCCGCTGAAACCGCCTTGGCGAAGGACTGGCTCAGTCCCGAGGAGGATTCGGCCTGGGGCGATTTGTAAGGGGCGACGTTGTCGTCCTGGACTTTCCGTTTTCAGACCTCCGCCAAACCAAGAGGCGGCCAGCCTTGGTACTTGCTGCGCTGCCAGGCAATGACGTGATTTTGTGCCAGATCACGAGTCAAGCAAGAATGGATGTGCATTCTGTATCGCTGGAGCAGTCCGACTTTTCCGAAGGCGGTCTGAACCGAAGCAGCAGAATTCGCCCGAGTCGAATCTTCACGGCGGACGATTCAGTCATCGTCTACCGTGCAGGGCGGATTTCCGAGGCGAAGCTGGATGAAACGATCGACCGCCTCACTGCAATCCTGAGACAATCGTAACCGCGCCGCTTACTCACCCATTTCCGCAATCCGCCCAAAAATCGGCTTTAACGCCGGATACAAGGCTTGGTAAATGCGGTGTGCTTCGCAATAGAAAGCGGCGTCGGCATCGGGTGCCTCGATCGAATCGGTTTCGCGGATGGCAACCCGGCACACTTCGGGAACCGACGCGTATTCGCCCGATCCCGCCAAGGCCAGCAGCGCGGCGCCATAAGCGGAGCCCTCCTGCGTGGCCAGGGTGACCACGCGTTTGTTCAGAATGGCGGCCAGCAGGTGCCGCCAGAAGGGGCTCTGCGCGCCGCCGCCGGAGGCACGCACGGAGCGGACCGGCACGCCTAGCGCCTCAATAATCTCCAGGCAATCCCGCTGGCTGTAGGAGACACCTTCGATCAGCGCGCGGATGAGGTCGGCGCGTTTGTGGCTGGCGGTGAGGCCGATCCAGCCGCCGCGCGCGGTGGCGTCCAGGTGCGGGGTGCGTTCGCCCATCAGATAGGGGAGCCAGAAAAGGCCGTGCGCGCCGCGGGGCGAGGTGGCGGCTTCGGCGGTGAGCGCATCGTAGGCCGCTCCGGGAACCAGCTGGTTGCGCAGCCATTGCAGGCTCAATCCGGCGCCCTGCGTGACGCCCATGACATGCCATTTACCGCGCACGGCATGGCAGAACGTGTGCACGCGGCCGGCCGGATCGTAAGCCACATTGTCCATGTGGGCGAAGACCACGCCGGAAGTTCCGAGCGTGCAGGAGACGATACCGGATTCCACGATGCCATTACCCACGGCGCTCGCAGCCTGGTCGCCGCCGCCTCCCACCACCGGCGTGCCAGCGGCCAAGCCGGTGAGTTCCGCCACTTGCGGCGTAATCGCACCGGTAGTCTCGACCGATTCGTAGCACTTCGGCAGAATGGCGCGATCGAGTCCGAGCCCGTCCATCATCTCGAAGGACCAGCGGCGGTTCACTACGTCGAACACCGCCGTGCCGGAGGCGTCGGAAACTTCCGAGGCGTACTCGCCGGTCAAGCGGAAGCGGACGTAGTCCTTCGGCAATAGCATCTTGCGGACGCGCTCGAAATTCCGGGGCTCGTTATCGCGCACCCACAGCAGCTTGGGCAGGGTGAAGCCGGTAAGCACGGGGTTGGCGATGTAACCGAGGATGGCTTGCTTTCCCAGCTTGGCATTCACCGCATCCACCTGGGCTTGCGAGCGCTGATCGCACCAGATCAAAGACGGGCGGATTACGCTGTTGGCGGCATCCAGGATCACCAGCCCGTGCATCTGTCCCGAAAGGCCGACGCCCTTGACGTCCGCGCCCGAGACACCGGCCGCCGCGAGTACGCCTCGAACTGCCTGGACGGACGCATCCCACCAGTTTTCGGGACGCTGTTCGGCCCACAGCGGGCGCTCCATGATCATATCTTCATGGGCAGCGGTATAGCCCGCGCGGACGGCGCCGCGTCCATCCACCAGCAGGGCGCGCGACCCTCCGGTGCCGATATCGATTCCGAGCCACATAGAATCTCTATCGTGCCACAGGTAGGGAAAAGCCGGGGGCCGCTCGCCGTTTTTGTACCGGTACGGTCCAGTCTGGTAAAGCATGTTAGCGGGCTCTATACTGCCATTCGGATGAAGATCTGCCGAGTTCTCGGTCTGCTGGTTTGGACGGTTCCCCTGATGGCGAGTTCGATCGATGTTACCTCGGCTACGTCGATGGTTTTGGGTACCGGAGATTCCTTGTTCTTCACGGTTTCTAGCTACAGTTTCGGCGTGAATGCCGCCGGCCTGGGCATCGACAGTCCGCCAACGAACGTAAGTTTCGACTTCGTTTCCGCGGTGGGCGCACTGGGCGCTCAATTCGATGCCACCCTCGAATCGCGCGATGGCACGGTTACGGCGGCCTTTCCACAAGTGTCCACCTTCGAAGGCGGGCAGTTTCAGGGAACGTATTACAGTGGCAGCGTGGCGGTGCTCGATCGATCGATGAACCTTTCGAGTGCGATATCGGAGCAGATTTTTGCCGGCTCCGCGGCCGTCCTGGAACTGACCGACATCGGTCCCGGTGTGACCCTGGGGCTGCCTCCGTATACGTTGGCCGAGGATCTGACGTTGTGCATGTCCGCCCAAGGGTTCAGCGACGGGGGGCCAACGGTTGCAGTGCGGATGGATGACGATCCTTCCGGCGCGCCGGAGCCCGATTCCCGGCTGCTTCTGGCGCTCGGTGCAAGCCTGCTGGTAGTCGCGAAAAGGTTTCGGCGAGCTTTCGGCAAATGCGTGTTTGCCAACCGGTGGGGCTCTCTGGTACTATCTAGTTGGCAGATCGGAATCCTCCCCTTGAAGTGCCTCAATTCTAACCAACGGAGTCAAAAAATCACTGAATGAGCTTTACCGTATTTCTTGGCAATCTCCCCACCTGGGTCACCGCCGATGACATCAAACAATGGCTCGCTGCCGAAGACTTGGTAGCCGATGCCGTGAAGGTGATCCGCAACCACGAAACGCAAGAGTCGAAGGGTTTCGCATTTGTCGAGGCGCCGACCGCCGACGAGATGCAGGCGATTATCCGCCGCTTCGACCGCGCACCCCTGGAAGACCGCTTGTTGCGAGCCAACCCGGCGCAGCCGCCGAAAGGGAAAGACAGCGTGCGGGCAGCCGCTCCGCCACAGTCCGCCGCACCCAATGCCACTCGCATTCAACAGCGCCCCGATCGTAAGAGGCGCGGCAGAGAACGGGAGCAAGCACAGCGCAGCGCGTTTGCGACGGAACTGGCCAAGGTTCTGTAACGGCAGGTCCGAATTACCGGCCGGAATAGCCGGTTACCCTCCTTCCCTCCACACCTGTGAATCGAAGTCACAACAGACTTCGCTCTATTTCTATCATATTCATAGCTTTAGCCTTGGTATCCCGCGTGCTTTTTCTGGCCGCATGAAATATGGCTGGTTAGGCTGTCTGTTTCTGGTTAGCCTGCTCTCGGCCGGAACCCAGGATTCGGAGACCAACGTCAATACCCGTTACACGGTGGAGACGGTGCGGGTAGCGGGAGACGGATGGGCCACCGATCCGGCCGCCGACCGCGATTCCAAGCTCAGTATCGGTTTGCGGAGGGAAATCGCGGGCATGATCGGCGAAAAGCTGAATCCCGCGATTCTGGACGACCTGGCCAAACGTTTGCGCAAGGAGCTGCATGCCCGCACGGTGGAACACCGGGTACTGCGCGGCAAGAGCCCGGAGTACGTGCAGGTTATTTTCGACGTGGCATTGCGGCCGACGCACTTCGATGTCTCCGTTCCGAAATTCCTGTACGCGCGGGGTCTGGGCTGGAGCGGAGCGGTGGAAGGCACGGCCACGATCCACCAGAACGGCTTCACGGCCGGCCTGGTGAGCGATACCGATGAACTGGCCGAGCGGTACGCCGGCATCGAGGGGCGGTATGAAAACGCGCATTTGGGCACCGACCGGGTGCGTCTGCTCTTCGAGATCGATAGCTATCACCAAGTGTGGGATGCCGACAGCCTGGCGGCCGCCCGCGCCAGTGGCTACGATACATACCGGACGCGCGAGAACTTCCAGCCGGTAGTCACGGTTCGCATCGCCCGGCCGCTGACCGTCAGCGTGGGCGCCAGTTTCGAGAGCATGGAGGGAGAAGTTCCGGATTCGCGCACGTTGGCCGCCAACTCGGTATTGGCTTCGGCGCGGTACCATCAGGAATTGGAAGGTGCGGCGGACCAGCAATTTGTAGATGGCAGCTACGACATGCGTGCCGGTACCCGGACTTTGGGGAGCGATTACGCCTACACCCGCCACAAGTGGGAGGCGCGTTACACGTGGATCCGGGGCAAACACATGTTGATGGACGATGCCATGGGGGGTGTCATTTACGGGCAAGCGCCGCTATTCGAGCGTTTCGTACTGGGAAACAGTACGACGTTACGGGGTTGGAACAAGTACGACGTGGACCCGATCGGCGGAAACCGGATGTTGCATAATTCCGTCGAGTATCGTTACGGTATATTTCAGGTCTTCTACGATTCTGGCGCCATATGGGATGGCGGCCAGACCGTGATCGCCAGAAACTCGATCGGAGCGGGCTTGCGGCAAGGGCCCTTTTCGGTTGCCGTGGCGTTCCCCTTGCGCGATGGGCGAACCGATCCGGTCTTTATTGTTGGCATGAATTATTGATGGCGCTACCAGCGCGGGATAATCGGATCAGCCGAAGAAGCTGGCTACTGGCCGGTTTGGCTATTCCTCTGTTCCGGGCCCGCGCGGAGAGCCTGGAAGTGTCTTTCGACGGTGACAACTTGCGGCCGGTCGTGCCCGGCCTGCATTTTTTGAGCGGGAAGGCCCTGGAGCGTCTGCGGTACGCGGACACGGTGCTGTTTCTTTCCCAGGTCACGATCTTCCGGGAGGATCATGCGACGGTTTTCCGCCAGGTACCGCAACGCTTTTATGTGAGCTACGACGTTTGGGAAGAACGCTTCAAAGTGACGATACCGGGTGCCACGCCGGAATCCCGATGGGGGCTTACCGCCATCCAAGCGGAGGCGTGGTGCATGGAAAACGCCACGGTGAGCGCGCTGGGCATGGCGCCGGACCAGTATTTTTGGCTGCGTTTCGATCTGCGCACGGCGGACCCCAAAGATTTCTCCCGCCTGGTAAGCGATTCGGGCATCAGCATCCGGGCGTTTATCGAGCTGTTCAGCCGCCCGCCGGGGCCGCGCGACCCGCACTGGATGCTGGAGACCCGGATGCGCCTCAGAGATCTCCGTCGCACGCCGGGCCGGGGATAGGGAAGCGGGTGAACCGTCTCCGTAACAGGCTTATCCTGGTGTTCGTCACGGCCACCCTGGTGCCGCTCGTGGCAACCCTTTGGATCACCTCCGCCGGCTCGCAATACCTTCTGGATTTTTCCACCACCGGCGAACTGGAGCAGATGTCCAACTCGCTCGAGCAGGCCGGCCGCGCGTTCTATCAGCGCGCCGCGAGCGATCTCAGACAGCGCGCGCAAAGCGGCCAGTTGCCACCGGTGCGTTATCTGGCCGCGAGCCGAACGGGTTGGCCGGATGGGGTGAAGACGTTCGCGGAATCGGGCGAGCCCGAACGCTTCGTGCGCGGCGGGAACCAGGGCGACCGGCTCGATTACCTGGTGCGCCGCGACGGCGACGTGTGGAGCTATTCGGCGGCGCTGGGAATCGGGATGAACCGCCTGAGCCAGCAAATTGCCGATGCCCGCTCGCTGGTGGCAGCGGCACGCGAGCGCGATTTCCGGCGCGGGTTCCGTCTGACGTACCTCCTGATCGCGGCATCGGCTTGGGTGGTGTCGCTGGCCCTGCTGGTGTACATGGCTTACCGCATCAGCCGGCCGATTCAACAATTGACCGCCGGGCTCGGCCAACTCGCGGCCGGAGATCTGAACGCGCGGGTGGCGAGCGACAGGGACGACGAAATCGGCCGTGCCATCCAGGCGTTCAACGATATGGCCGGCCGACTCCAACAGAGCACGGAGCGCCTGGTCTACCTGCGGCAGCTGGCGAGCTGGCAAACGCTGGCGCGCAAAATGGCGCACGAGGTGAAGAATTCGCTGACCCCCATTCGTCTCGCGGTGGAAGAGATGTTGGCGCGGTACTACGACGCGGATCGCGGCTTCATGCAGCAGGTCACGCAGATCGTGGTGGACGAGATCGAAACGCTGGAACGCCGCATCCGCGCCTTTTCCCAGTTCGCCGCCGAGCCGCCGGTGCGCCCGGGAGAAATCGACATCAACTCCCTGGTGGAGGAACGAGTGGCGTTTCTGAAGGTGGCGCATCCGGAGGTGGCGTACGAGTGCCGCCTGGCCGAGGCCGTGCCGCCAATCGTGGCGGACCCGGACCTGCTCAAGGGGATCCTCACAAACTTGCTGGAGAATGCGGCCGAAGCCGCCGGCGAGGGCGGGCGGATTCTGAATAAGACACTGGCGGAAAACGGCCGGGTGGCCATCGAGGTGCACGATTCGGGGCCGGGGCTGAGCGAACAGGCGAGAGCCTCGTTATTTCAGCCGACGATTTCGTTCAAGAAACGCGGCATGGGGCTGGGGCTGTCGATCGCGCGCAAGAGCGCGCTGCTTTCGGGCGGGGACATTGTGGTGGTGAAAGGAGAACTGGGCGGCGCGGGCTTTCGCGTGCTGCTGCCCGTGACTGCCAATGGCATCCAAACGCGTCCTGATCGTGGATGACGAAGAGAATATCGGCCGCTCGCTGCGCATGATTCTCGAGCGGGAAGGCTACAGCGTGAACGTATGCCGGTCGGTGGCGGAATTCAGCCGGCATCCCGACGCGCAACGCGCCGACGCGTATTTGTTCGACATGAAGCTGCCCGACGGGAATGGAATCGACCTGCTCAAAGTCGTGCGGCAGAACGGAGCCCCGTCCACGGCCATCATGATTTCCGGGCACGGGACCATTGCCGACGCGGTGGAAGCGACGCGGGCTGGGGCTTTCGATTTTCTCGAAAAGCCGCTGAGCCGCGACCGCGTGCTGGTGGCGGTGAAAAACGCCATGGAGCACGCCACCCTACAGCAGGAGAACGAACGGCTGCGCGAACTGGTGGGCTGCGGACCGAAAATGATCGGCGCGAGCCCGGCCTGGCTGCGCGCCGTGGAACAGGCATCCATGGCGGCGCGCTCGGATGCGCGCGTGCTGCTGATCGGCGAATCGGGCACCGGTAAGGAACTGCTGGCCGCTCATATCCACCAGAACAGCCCGTTTGCGGGCGGCCCTTTCGTGAAGGTGAACTGCGCGGCCATTCCCACGGAGCTGTTGGAAACGGAGCTGTTCGGGCACGAGAAGGGTTCGTTCACCGGCGCCACCGCGGCGCGGCGCGGCAAGTTCGAGCTGGCCGACGGCGGCACCATTTTCCTGGACGAAGTGGGCGATCTGCACGGCGCCTCGCAGGCCAAGCTGCTGCGCGTTTTGCAGGAGGGAGAGTTTCACCGCGTGGGCGGCGAGCAAATCATTCGCGTGACAGTGCGCGTGGTTTCGGCCACCAATCGCGACCTGGGCTCGCTGGTTTCGCAGGAAAAGTTCCGCGAGGATCTTTTCTACCGGTTGAGCGTGGTGCCCATCCGGGTGCCGGCATTGCGCGAGCGGACGCACGATATTCGCCTGCTGGCCGAATACTTTCTGGACGATTTCTGCGCGCGCAACAACTTCAAACCGAAGAAACTGGACGATGCGGTTTTCCCCATGCTGGAGACCTACGGTTGGCCGGGAAACGCGCGGGAATTGCGCAACGTGATCGAGCGCATGGCGATTCTGACGGCGGGCGAGCGGCTGCCGCGGGAAGCGATCCCGGTGGAGATCCGGGTGCAGCGCGAGAGCGGCCCGAAATCGACCATCCAAGAAGCGCGGGAATCGGCGGAGCGGGAGCACATTCTGCGGGCGCTCGAGGAATCCAGTTGGAACGTATCGGGCGCGGCCCGGGCGCTGGGGATGGAGCGGACGAACTTGCACAAGCGGATTCGGGCGTTGGGGCTGAGCCGGGGGAAGTGATCAATTATAATTGATCATTATTGAAAAACGCCATCTGATCAACTATAATTGATCTATGGCAAACGCTCGCTACGCCAACGTTTATTTTCACGACGTCTTCGCGGGACGGCTGCGCGAAGAACCGGACGGGCGGTATTCCTTCCAATACCACGCGGAATTCCTCGATGGCGGCAATCCGGCCATAGCCTACAACCTGCCGTTGCAAAGCGGGCCGATTTACAGCACCGGCGGCCTGCTGCCCTACTTCGACAACCTGGTGGCGGAGGGCTGGTTGGCGCATGCCCAGGCACGGGCCTTGGGGATCAACTCCGCGGACCGCTTCGGCCGGCTGCTGGCGTTCGGCCACGATTGCATCGGCGCGGTTTCCGTTCTCGATCCGAAGCCACGGCTGAAACCGAACCTTACCGCCGGAAGCGCGGCGGAGGTGGCGGCGCTGGCGAGCCGCGCATCGATCTCGGGTGTGCAGCCGAAAATGCTGGCGGTGCGAACCGCAGCGGGATACCGGCCGGCCCGGTCGGACGAGACCAGCACCCATATTGCGAAGCTTCCGTCCGGCCAGCTTCATGGGATCGTGGAGCTGGAATACCTGACGACCATGGCCGCGGCGGAGTTGTTGCGGCCCGATCCGGTGGTGGTGATGGACGTGGCCGAGGTGGAGGGAGTCCGCGGTCCGTGCCTCCTCGTGCGGCGTTTCGACCGGGTGGAAGGCGGCCGCAAGCTGCATTTCGAAGAGTTCAATCAATTGCTGGACCGCCCGTCGGAAGCGAAATACGAGGGCTCATACGGCGAGATGGCGGATTTTCTGCGGGCGAATCCGCGGGCGCCGCGGGCGGATATCGACCTGCTGTTTCGCCGCGTGCTGGCCGCGATTCTGGTGGGGAACCACGACGCGCACATGAAGAACTTCGGGCTGATTTACGAGGCCGGCGAGATGCGTCTTTCTCCAACCTACGACTTCGTGGCGGCCGCGCTGTTTCCGGACTTCGATTCGCAGCTCGCGTTGCGCATCGGCGAGGGGCGGAATCCGCGGCACCTCACGGGGCTCGGGCCGAAGCACCTCGAAGCGCTTGCCAGAGCCTTCGGCATCGGGAAAAGCGGGCTGGCGCAGGCGGTGCGGGATCTGGGCGGCAGGCGCGACGCCGCCGCACAAGCGGTCCTCCAGGCCGCGCACGGAAGAACGGCGCAAAAAAACAAGCTAATCCAATTCATGGGGAAGCGATGGAACGGAACCTTTCAGGGAATCACCGGTCAATGATCGACTGGGCCGAAATAATCGCCGAGGCGAAGCGCCGGCGGCGCGAACAGGGCGTGACCATCCGCCGCCTGGCGTCCATGGCGAACGTGTCGCTGCCCACGGTGGTGCGGTTTGAAAAGAACGTTCGCGATATTCAGCTTTCTTCGGCGCTGCGGATTCTCGACGCGCTCGGCATGGTGGATCGGGGTGTCGAAGGCAGTCTGCTAATCAAAGGCGAGCCGGACGGTCCGTACCAGGTGATGTTCGCGCCGTACGCCGGAGCCGGAGGTCCGCTCGAAGCACGGGAAATAGCCAAGGCCGAAGACCTGGATGCGTTCCTGGCGGAATTCGGGATCGCGCCGGAAGCCCGGCGGTTGGCGATGGCCGACCTGGTGCGAGATACGCGGGCCAGCGTCACGGGAATACGGCTGGGAAGCGGGCGCGCGCGCGAACTATGGCCGGAGCAGTTTTCGCGCGCAGCGAATTGAAGCCCTCAAGCGTCTATTCTACGAATCACCGCCTCCGTAAACTCCGCCGTCGATGCCCGCCCGCCCACGTCGCCCGTCAAGTGTTCCGCTTCCGCATAAACCGTGTTTATAGCGGTCTGCAGGCGGCGAGAGGCCTCGCGCTCGCCCAAATGGGCCAGCATCAACACGGCCGATTGCATCAACGCGGTGGGATTGGCGAGCCCTTTTCCAGCGATATCGGGAGCGGTCCCATGGACGGCTTCGAAAATCGCGTGATGGTCTCCGATGTTGGCTCCTGGAACAATGCCAAGGCCGCCCACCAGCCCCGCCGCCAAATCGGAAATGATGTCTCCATAAAGATTCGGCAGCACCAGCACATCGAAATTCTCGGGCCGCATCACCAGTTGCATGCAGGCGTTATCGACGATCAGTTCGGTGTATTGAATCTCCGCGAAGCGCGCGGCCACCTCGCGGCAGCACCTCAAGAACAGGCCATCGCTCATCTTCATGATGTTGGCCTTGTGGATGGCCGTGACCTTCTTCCGGCTTTCCCGGCGCGCCCATTCGAAAGCCGCCCGCGCAATTCGGCGCGACGCGTTCTCGGTGATGATCTTGAGACTTTCCACTACCCCTGGGACGACTTCATGCTCCAGCCCCGAATACAGATCTTCGGTGTTCTCGCGAAAGATCGCCAGATCGAGCGGCAGATCGCGAAACCGCGTCTTCAGACCGGGCAGCATGCGCACGGGCCGAAAGTTCACATACAGTCCGAACTTCTTGCGCAGGGCTACGTTAATGCTCTGATGGCCGCCGGCGATGGGCGTGGCGATGGGGCCCTTGAGGCCTACGCGCGTCATTTCGAGCGAAGCAAAAACGTCATCGGGCAGTAAGCTGCCCTGCTCGGCCAGCGCGCGCGCCCCGGCTTCCACGCGCTCCCACTCCACTGCCACTCCGGTCGCCTCAACCGCGCGCACGGTGGCTTCCGCAACTTCCGGCCCAATCCCATCGCCCGGGATCAACGTGATCTGGTGAGCCATGAAGTTATTATAAGGGTGGGGGTTAGGGTGATCCCGGATTGGACCGCCGAACGCCGGTACATGGTGGAGCATCAGCTCCGCAAGCGTGGTTTGCGCGACCGGCGCGTTTTGGACGCCATGCTGGCCATCCCGCGCGAGGAGTTTGTGCCTTTGGAATGGCGCGTGGCGGCATACGGCGATGCGCCGGTCTCGATTGGGCATGGACAAACCATCTCGCAGCCCTACATGACCGCTTTGATGGCGCAGGAACTGGAATTGACCGGCGCCGAGACGGTGCTGGAGGTGGGCAGTGGATGCGGCTACGCAGCGGCCGTGTTGGGCGTACTGGCGGCGCATGTGGTCACGATCGAGATCGTGGTTCCGCTGGCCGAGGTGGCGCGCGAAAACCTGCGGCGAACGGGGCACAATGGCAATATCGAGGTAGTGGCGGGCGATGGCTCGCTGGGCTATCTCGCGCGGGCGCCTTATGACGCCATTTCCGTGGCTGCCGCCGCACCCGAGATCCCGTCCTCACTTTTGGAACAGCTCGGCGACCCCGGCCGCCTGGTGATTCCGGTGGGTGAGCGCGACGACCAGGAATTGCGCGTTGTCACGAAGCGGGACGGGCGGATCGATTATCGCGTGGCGACGCTCTGCCGGTTTGTGCCGCTGCGCGGCGGCGAGGGCTGGCGATAATGCGGCTGCGGACTGCGAAAGACCGGCTCAAAATCGAGCACAGCATCATTGACGGAGTGCGGGAAATCCTGGAAGAACTGTTGGCGGCGAATGCGGAGATCCGCTCAGTGATCCCTGGAGTGATTCGTCCGGTGCGCGACGCCAAGGGCAGAGTTCGAGTGCGCGTGACTGTGCCCACACAGAACGGCTGGAAAGCTATCGCGCTGAGCGCCGGCGCGCGCCAAGAGTTATTCGTCAGCACTGGCTGGAGCAAAGAAGCGGTGGAAGAGGCGTTTCGCAAAGCGGGCGCGGTGGTGGAATAGGGGGCATCAGCTACCCTAGCTGGCCCGCCGGACTGTCTTTCGGCGTGCGCGCAGGCCCGCCGCGATAACCAATAGAACTCCGAAGATCGACATAGCCCACTCGCGGGTAATGGGAGTGACAGCAAGGGAGGGGGAAAAGCGGCCAATCCAGTTACTGGAGTACACGGTAAACCACAGGGCGCCATCCGGCGAGAATGCCAACCCGGAGACAGCAGCCCCCGCTGAGTATGTAGTGATGGAACCGCTCATGGTGATCCGTCCAAGGCTCCCGCTACCAGAGAACCAGATCGCACCATCCGGTCCTGACGTGATGGCGCCCGGATACTGAACAGAGGCCGCGTACTCGGTGATAGTGCCAGAGGTGGTAACTCGCCCAATCTTGCCCGACTCAATGAACCACAAAGCGCCATCCGGTCCCGCCGCAATGGCCGTAGGGCTGCTCGCTGCCGTGGGTAAGGCATACTCTGTGAAACTGCCAGAAGTGGTCATTCGCCCGATCTTGGCGGCGGCGGTCTCAGTGAACCATAGCGCGCCATCCGACCCAGTCGCGATCCCCCACGGTGAGCTAGCGGCTGTCGGAACTGGGTATTCAGTGAAGTTACCGGTAGTCGTGACGCGCACGATCTTATTCCCGTTCTGCTCTGTAAACCAGAGGGCGCCGTCCGAGCCGGAGGTGATGGCCTGCGGGAAAGGCGCCGTATCCGGGATCGTGTACTCGGTGACACTGCCGGAGGTGGTGATCCGTCCGATCCTAAATGTGGACCCCAGCGTATCAATGAACCACAATGCGCCATCGGGCCCTGGCACGATTGGGCCGGGAACGCTGCCGGATGCTGGCAGAGTATATTGCGAAATAACGCCGCTCGGGGTGATCCGTCCGATTGTGGCGTCATAGGTGAACCATAGCGCGCCATCCGGTCCCGCCGTAATACCAAAAGCGCCGAAACCTAGGGTCGAGACGGCGTACTCAGTGATTCCAGGATTAGGAGGCGGATAGCTTGGAGGTGGAGGAGGCGGCTGCTGGGCCGCGAGGGTGTCAACCATGAGCAGCGCGGCAATTGCGCCTGAAGCATTTCGCAAGCCTGTCCGTAGACCCACACTGTCCTCCAATTGGGCACGGAAGAACTCAGTCAGCCCGTGTTCCGGCCCGGTTCCTCCCCAATCAGCAGTCACAGGCTGCGCATCGACTACTGCACCTCACTGACCATCGGCCGTAGGGAACACCACGAGTCACTCAACTGAAGCGAAGTGTTTTTCTCATCGCACTGATTCGACTCGCACTTATCGAAATGAACGATTGCGGCCGTTCTGCTTGCACACAATATGGACAGAAGCACTCCTTTGTCCGAAACGGTCACACTCTGTGTCAACTGGAAACACTGACGACTAGTGCTGCGACCGCACGATCCGGTTCGACCGCTCCCTCACGGTCGCGGCTCAGTAACGGCGGCGGAGCCTCGACCGTGACGGAGCGGACTTCGCAGTCTTGCCATCAGTGTCTTACCCCGCCGTCCCTATATGCAGCGCCGTAATGCCGAACGTGAGGTACTCAAATCGCACCTCGCGAAATCCCGCGCGTGTCATCTCGTCCGCCAGTTCTTCCGCGCTGGGGAATTTGCGAACCGATTCCGGCAGATAGGCATACGCTTCGCGCGAACCGGAAAGCGCGCCGCCGATCCACGGCAGGACGCGTCGTGAATAGAAGTTATAGAGCTCGCGGAAAATCGGGTTTGGCGGGCGTGAGAATTCCAGAATCGCGACTTTCCCTCCAGGGCGCAGCACGCGCCGCATTTCCGCCAGGCCGGCGGAGTAATTGGCCAGATTGCGGAAACCGAAAGCCACCGTGATCAGGTCGAGCGAGCCGTTCCGAACGGGCAGATTTAGCGCATCGGCTTCGAACAGCCCGGTGCGCGCCCGGCGCCTGGTGATTTTCCGCCGCGCGGAAACTAACATGGGGTGGCAGAAATCCGAAGCGAAAACCATTCCCCGGCAGTGAGCCTCGAGCGACAGCGCCAGGTCGCCCGTGCCGCAGCAGATATCGAGCACGCGCGCATCCGGGCGGAGCAGAATATCGCGCACTTGCTTTACGGTGTGCGCGCGCCAGTAGCGATCAATATTGAACGATAGCAAGTGATTGGCGAGATCGTAGCGATGGGCCACGCGGCCGAACATGGCGCGCACCCAGCGGGCGGCTTCCCTTTCATCGCGCGCTCCCGCCGGAGTGGTGCCCCTCATGACAGCGCGGCACGGATGGCATCGAGCACCAGCTTTTCATCGATGCCGGAGACCACCTTGACTTCTCCGATTCGCGTCGGCAGCACGAAATGAACCTTGCCCCGCACCGTCTTCTTATCGTGCACCAGGTGCCCCAGAAGCCGTTCCGCGGAAACGCCGGCGAGCGGCGGGATGGGTCCGTAAACCTGGATCAGATCGAGAATATCCACGCTGTCCTCGGCCGAAAGATGACCCGTTGTCTCGGCCAAATAGACGGCCGCTCGCATACCGAAAGCTACGGCCTCGCCATGCAGGAAACGGCGATATTCCGTCTCGGTTTCAAGCGCGTGGCCGAAAGTGTGGCCGAGATTCAGGATGCGCCGGAGCCCCCTTTCCCGTTCATCGGCCGAGACCACTTCGGCCTTCATGCGGACGGATTCGGCCACGATGTGGTCCACGGCATCGGGATGACGCGCCAGAATGTCGGCTGCGCGGTCGGTCAGGAAGCCGAACAGTGCCGGCTCGCGAATGATGCCGGCTTTCAGAATCTCATAGAGGCCGGCGCGATACTCGCGTTCCGGCAGCGTATCGAGCATGGCGGGATCGATCAGTACGGCCAATGGCTGGTGGAAGCTGCCGATCAGGTTTTTTCCGCTGGCCAGGTTGACTCCGGTCTTTCCGCCGATCGCGGCGTCCACCTGCGCCAGAAGCGTGGTGGGCACCTGCACCACGGGGATGCCGCGCATGAAGATGGCCGCCAGGAAGCCGGCCATATCGGTGACGATTCCGCCGCCGAATGCGATCACCAGGCTGGTGCGGTCGGCGCCGCGCTCCACCAGTAGCTCGGCCAGGTCCTCCAAAGGGCCGAGGCGTTTGTGCTCCTCGCCTCCCGGCAGATAGAGCACCTGGTGCGTGACGTCTTTGAGGCCGCGCGCGAGCGCCGCGCCCTGATGGCGCCAGACGTCTTCCGTGGAGATCACGAAGACCCGGCCGACATTGGGTGGAAGGTGGTGGGCTGCGCGGCCGGCGAGGCCGCGTTCCACGATGGCGGAATAGCGCGCATGCGGCGTCTCGACGTGAAAAGCAGGCATACGGACGTTGTACCACGCGCGTGCCGGCGCCGCCGGGTGGCGTTATCATCGCAGGTAACGCATGAATCCTGATTTTCTTGTGATCGGCGCGGGGGTTGCCGGACTGCGCGCTGCCATCGAGCTCGCTCCGGCGGGCCGGGTGATGGTAGTCGCCAAGGACAGCCTGAAGGAATCCTCCTCCGAATACGCGCAAGGCGGGATCGCGGTGGCGTTGAGCGATGACGACGAAGTGGAACTGCATGAACAGGACACGCTCTATGCCGGAGACGGCTTGTGCGATGAGCCGGCGGTGCGCACATTGGTGGAAGAGGGGCCGGCCGCCATTCAGCAGTTGATCGCGTGGGGCGCGGAATTCGATCGCGAGGGATCGCGCCTCGCTTTCACTCGGGAAGGCGCGCACAGCCGCAATCGCGTGCTGCACGCGCACGGCGATTCCACCGGACATGAGATCGCGCGCACGCTGTACGCCAAGGCATCGTCGCTTCCCGGCATCACGTTCCGCAGTTTCGCGGCCACCACGGATCTCCTGCTCGATGGCGGCGTGGTTACGGGGGCGCTGCTCTACGATGCGCCTTCGGGTGAACCCGTGCCTATCCATGCGCGCGCCGTGCTTCTGGCGACCGGCGGCCTGGGATGGGTATTCCAGAACACCACCAATCCCGCCGTGGCCACGGGCGATGGCGTGGCGATGGCTTATCGGGCCGGCGCCGAGATCGCCGATATCGAATTCGTGCAGTTCCACCCCACAGCGCTGCAGCACCCGGGGGCGCCGTGCTTTCTGCTTTCCGAAGCGCTGCGCGGGGAAGGCGCCCAGCTTAGGAATCAATCGGGCGAGCGCTTCATGCGGCGCTACCATCCGCTCGAAGAACTCGCTCCGCGGGATGTGGTGGCGCGGGCCATCGTCACCGAAATGAACCGCACGGGCACGCCGCACGTCTACCTGGACCTCTCGCATCGCGGCGGCGATTTTATCCGCCATCGTTTCCCGCGCATCTATGAGACATGCCTGCGATATGGCGTGGACCTGGGACGCGAAGCGGCGCCGGTAGCGCCCGCCGCGCATTACGCCATGGGCGGTGTGCGGACGGACCTGGAGGGCCGCACCACGCTGGCGGGGCTGTACGCCGCCGGCGAAGTGGCCTCGACCGGCGTGCACGGAGCCAATCGCCTGGCGAGCAATTCACTTTTGGAAGGAGTGGTTTTCGGCGTCAGAGCCGGACGGGCCATGCGCCAGGAGAGCGGGAAACTCCCGGCGGGGTGTCCGCCGGTCGCCGATGTCGAACCCCGCTCGCTTTCCCCGGAGGATATCCAGGCTGTCCGGCAAATCGCCTGGAACAAGTGCGGCGTGGTGCGCTCGGGTGAGGGACTGCGCGAAGCCATCGGGCAACTGGAAGCGTTGGGAACGGGCCATGGCATCCAGGAAGTGGCACTGCTGATCGCCCGCTGCGCGCTGGCCCGCGAAGAGAGCCGGGGCGCGCACTTTCGCACGGATTTTCCGGAGAAAAACGCCGCGTTGGCCCGGCATTCCATCCTTCGAAAAGGCGCGGAGATCGCGTTCCGATAGTCGAGCGCTTCGGAACGGGTGCGATAGAATATAGGCACACGAACAATGCGAACGAAAATACGGTCCACGACGGTGATTTGTGTCCGCCGGGACAACAAGGTCGTCATGGCGGGCGATGGGCAGGTGACGTTGGGGAATGAAGTCATCAAGGCCACGGCGCGCAAGATCCGAAGACTGTATAACGATAAAGTGCTGGCAGGTTTCGCGGGCTCCACGGCCGATGCTTTCGCGCTTTTCGCGCGCTTCGAATCGAAGCTCGAGCAGTTCAACGGCAACCTGCCGCGGTCGGTGGTGGAGCTGGCCAAGGAATGGCGCACCGATCGCGTGCTGCGCCACCTGGAAGCGCTGTTGCTGGTTACCGACAAGACGTGCACCTACCTGGTGAGCGGCACCGGCGATGTGATCGAGCCCGATGAAGGCGTGGCGGCGATCGGCTCGGGAGGTCCATTCGCCATGTCGGCGGCGCTGGCGCTGCTGCGCAATACCAAAATGGGGGCGCGCGGCATCGCCGAACAGGCCATGCAGATTGCCGGCAAGATCTGCATCTACACCAACGAGAACGCAACGTACGAGGAGTTGGAATAAACCATGGTGATTTACCTGCCGGGACAATCCGTGGACGAGGAGCCGATTCTCGACGAGCTGACTCCGCGGGAAATCGTACGTGAGCTGGATAAGCACGTGGTGGGGCAGGCCGAGGCGAAACGGGCCGTGGCGATCGCTTTGCGCAACCGTATCCGGCGGCAAAAGCTGGCGCCTGAGATGGCCGAGGAGGTGATGCCCAAGAACATCCTCATGATCGGCCCCACGGGCGTGGGAAAAACGGAATTGGCGCGCCGGCTGGCACGCCTGGCCAATTCCCCGTTTCTCAAAGTGGAAGCCAGCAAGTTCACCGAAGTGGGATACGTAGGCCGTGACGTGGAATCGATGATCCGCGACCTGGTGGATATCTCCATCGACATGGTTCGCGAGGAACGGCTCGACGAGGTAGCCGACCGCGCCGAAACCAATGCCGAGGACCGGTTGCTGGACCTGCTGATGCCGCCCCAACCCGAGCCCAGCGAGAGCATCGAGCGCACGCGCGAGAAGCTCCGGGAACGCCTTCGCGAGGGCAAGCTGGACGAACGCCTGGTGGAGCTGGACGTGAAGGACCGCGGCCCCACGTTTGAGATCAGCACGAACGCCGGCATCGAAGAGATGGGCATCAATTTGAAAGACATGCTGCCGAATCTCTTCGGGCAGAAGACCCGCCGGCGCAAAATGCGCGTGGCGGAGGCGCTGGATTACCTGGTGCAGGAAGAGGAGCAGAAGCTCATCGACATGGACCAGGTGACGCGCACCGCGCTCGAGCGGGTGGAATCGAGCGGCATCATCTTCCTGGATGAAATCGACAAGATTGCCGGCCGCGAAACCGGCCATGGTCCGGACGTGAGCCGGGAAGGCGTGCAGCGGGACATTCTGCCGATCGTCGAAGGCACTACCGTCAACACGCGCTACGGCTTCGTGCGCACCGATCACATTCTGTTCATCGCCGCGGGAGCGTTCCACGTTTCCAAACCCAGCGACATGATTCCGGAGCTGCAGGGCCGCTTTCCGATCCGCGTGGAGCTGAAGTCGCTTACCGTGGAGGACTTCATCCGCATTCTGAAAGAGCCGAAAAATGCGCTGGCCAAGCAGTATGTTGCCCTGCTGGAGACGGAAGGCATCAAGCTGGTGCTGATGGACGACGCGCTCGAGGAAGTGGCCCGCTTCGCCGCGCAGGTGAATGAAAGCTCGGAAAATATCGGCGCGCGCCGGCTTCACACCATCATGGAAAAGCTGCTCGAAGAGGTATCCTTCGAGGGTCCGGACCTGAAGAAAAAGACCGTGAAGGTGGATGCCAACTACGTCCGCAAGCAACTCGCGGATATCGTGAAGGACCAGGACCTGAGCCGCTACATTTTGTAAGCGGCGCGCCCCTATTTAACCACGATCACCGGAACCGATGTGAAGGTGCCGAACGCGCTGAATCGTAATCCAACCGCTGTCAATCCGGCGGCCCCGCTCTGCAATTGCATCACTCCCATCTTCCCCACGGTGATTGAATACTGCGTTGGCAATTGAAACGCTGTGTGCCCTTCGGCGGCCAGCGGAATAGTTTCGGTGCCGAGCAGCGTTCCATTCTGATCCCAGATCGTCGCGGTGACCGATACCGCGGCGGAACTGCCGTTGGCGATGGCCACGCCGGTGACCGCACCGGCGGTGTTGTCATAAGGCACCAGTAATGTGGTCGGGGCTTGCGTCAGCAAAGGCACGGTACCCTCGGAGACCGGGCTGTTCGAACTCTGGGTCCGGAATATCGCAAAACCGCCGATCGGCCCGCTACTGGCTACATTGGCCCACCCCGCGCTCAGATTGGAGAGTCCGCTCCCCATGGAAATCTGTACAGTCGAGTTGGCATTGATCGTCACATTGGGGGAAGACGCGGTCACGGTTTGTGAAGTGCCCTGGGCGGTAATGGTAAGCGGCAGGCTCAATGCGCTCCCGTCGTCGGCATGCAGGTTCACGGTTGCCGTCACAGGCGATGCTGACATGTTGAACAGAGAGATGACAGTTGTCCAGCCGGCCCCGGCCGCGACTTGGGCCAGAAGAGATTGAGTGGTGGTGGTTATGGAAAAGGTCACGGTGTTCGATACGACCTGCATGAAAAATCCCACGGACACGGAAGCCGACCCGGGATTTGCGATCAGGTTGGCGGGCACCGCAGCCGTCAACTGGATCGGGCTCACGTAGGTTGTGGTCAGGGTTGTACTGTTCCACTGCACCCAATTGCCGGACACAAAGCCGGAGCCGTTGATCGTCAGCGTGAATGCTGGCCCTCCCGCACTCGCTGAAGACGGGCTCAAACTGGTGATGGTTGTGATGCTGGGTTCGTTGATCGCAAACGACACGGTCCCAGACGATGTCCCACTCGGGTTAACCACCGCCACGGTTGCCGATCCCGGGTTGGAAACGAGGTTGGCGGGCACCGAGGCCGTCAACTGCGTCGCGCTTACGAACGTAGTGGATAGCGCAGTTCCGTTCCATTGCACTACGGAACCGGCGACGAATCCAGTGCCGTTGACCGTCAGCGCGAACGTGGCCGCCCCCGCGATGACCGAAGACGGGCTGAGGCCGGTGATCGTAAGAGAGGGTGCGCTACTGATAGTAAACGACGCAGCGGCCGATGCGGTCGCGCCGGGGTTGAGCACCGTTACACTGGCTGACCCGGAGTTGGCGATCAGATAACCGGGCACGGACGCCGTCAACTGGGTCGGACTTATATAGTTTGTCGATAGCGCAGTTCCGTTCCACTCGACCACGGCACCGGAGACGAATCCGGTGCCGTTGACAATCAGCGTGAATTCCGGGCCGCCCGCGGCCGTTGAGGATGGGTTCAGGCCGGTTATCGCGGCACTGGCGGGACCGGATACGGTCGCGGTGATCGAGCCGGATGTGGAGACGGTTATGATCGCCTCGAACGTCACGTACAGACAGATGGTCCAGGTGCCGGGCGTCAGCGCTAAGCCTGACGTGGCGCCAGCCAGGACAGAGCCTTGATAAGGCTGGCCGGCATTGGCGTGCCCAAGATAGGTGGCGCCGATCGGCGCTCCGGAACTCTGCGTTTGCGGAATGCTGGCGCCGGAGATAATGTAAACAGCTACCCCATCCTGGTTCGGGTCGACGGTTACCGACAGATTGAGCCCGGTAGAGCCCTGCGGCACATTAATGTTGTAAAAAGCAGTGCCGACGTAACAGGTGGGAAGTGGGATGCCGGAACCTGTGCACGAATAAGTGTTGCCTGCGGTATTGGAAAAGTACACAGTTTGGCCGGATGTTAAAACTCCTTGACCAAGCAACGCCGGTGTTGCCGCGACAACGGCGGTGAACAGGGCAAAACATTTTGGCAGTCTGTGCAGCATTTCAACGTCTCCAAACGGCCGATTCAGACCTTTTTCTCTTATAGCTGGACCTGACTGAGTATACACCCAACGGGCAACCCTCAATTCGCTGCCGGCGAGCTTCGCCCTCCCGAATACTACAGATTGCATAGTTCAGTGTCCCTCCGTGGCGATAGATGCATGTAGGCAACCGGCGGTTATGGGCTGGTTGCCCCCTTTTTCCAAAGAAAAATCGGCCGGCCGGCGGAACAATGGGGGGGTGTCACTCGTCTCAATATAGTGGCGCGAAGCCAAAAGCTCAGATTCAGTGCCTCCTTCCTGGAGGCCACCCGCATCGCTCTCGACTCTCTTCGCAAGAACAAGCTGCGCAGTTTCCTGACGCTCCTCGGGATCATTCTTGCCACCACCACCCTGATCGCGGTCACGGCGCTCATCCACGGCATGAACCTCTATATTGCGGAAAAGGTGTCCAACATGGGGTCGGATGGATTCCGCATCGTGCGCATGGCGTGGTTCGGCCCGTGGGACCCGAAGAAATTCTACGAGATGAACAAGCGGAATCCGCAGATCCGGCCGGACGAATATGAGTTTGTGCGGGACCACGCGACGCTGCTCAAAGGGCTCGGAATGATGGCCTCCCGGCAAGCCCGGATCGGATTCAAAGGCAGCTCGGTGGAGGGTGTGGATCTGGAGGGCGTCACGGAAAACATCCCGGCCATCAACAATGTGCAAGTTGGGACCGGCCGTTCGATTACGTACGAAGAGGTCCGGCGGCACGCCCCCGTCGCGTACATCGGAAACGACATCCGCAAGCGCTTTTTCGAAACGCAGGATCCCATCGGGAAAACCATCTCCGTGGAGGGCAACCCGTATGAAGTGGTGGGGGTAGCCCAGGAATTGGGCAGCGTGTTTGGCAACTCGCAGGACAACTTCGTGATGATTCCCATCGAAAGCTATTTCAAGACATATGGGTCGCGAAACGGCTTGCGCCTAATAGCCAAGGCGATCGATCAGGAGCACCTGATGGAAGCCGAAGACGAGGCCCGCGTGCTGCTGCGCTCGTACCGCCACCTGGGCCCCGGTCAAGACGATAATTTTGTGGTCTTCGCTTCGGATACGTTCATCAGCCTGTGGCAGCGGCTGACGGCTGCGATCGCCGGCATGGCGGTGGGAATCGTTTCGGTATTCATGATTGTGGGCGGCATTGTCATCATGAACATCATGCTGGCCGTGGTGACGGAGCGCACGCATGAAATCGGCATCCGCAAGTCGCTGGGGGCCCGGCGGCGCGATATCCTCAACCAATACCTGGTGGAGTCCGCCGTGCTGGCCGGGGTGGGCGGTTTAGTGGGAGTTTCGGCCGCGTGGGTAGTGGCAGTCGCGGTACGGAGCTTCACCGCGGTGCCCATGGCGCTGCCGGCCAGTTCCATCGTGATCGGGGTGGGACTCTCGTCGATTGTCGGATTGTTCTTTGGCATCTATCCAGCCCGGCAGGCGGCCAGGCTCGACCCTATCGAAGCCCTGCGCGCGGAGAAGTGACCCCATGACCAGGCTGACCTTCGTAAACGGATTCAAGCTGGCGCTCGATACCATTCGCGGCCACAAACTGCGCGCCTTTCTGACGGTGCTGGGCGTGATCATTGGCACCGGCACCATCATCGGGGTCAGCGCGATTTTGACGGGCTTCGATGCCTCGATTACGGGAGTGCTGAGCAGCTTCGGCCCCAATTCGATAATCGTTTTCAAGTTTCCGGTGGGCATCCGGACCGGCAATCTCAGCCCCGAGGAACGCACTCGCAAGAACCTGACCTACGAAAACGCGGTCCACATTCAGGAGCGCTGCCGGGCCATCAAGGAAGTCTCGCCCATGCTGTTCCCCAACCACATGATCAACGCCCATTACAAGGCCAACGACATGTATGACGTGGACCTGTTCGGCGTGGAGGAGGCATACGCCCGCGGCGGCCAGGTGGACATGCACCTGGGACGATTCTTCAGCGACGAAGAGAGCCGCCGCAGGATGCCGGTGGCGGTGGTGGGCGCCGATATCGAAAAAGGGCTCTACGCCAATCTCGATCCCATCGGCAAAATCATTCTGGTGGACGGCCATGAGTTCACGGTGATCGGCACCATGCTGCGGCCCGCGGCATCCTTCTTCGGCGATAGCGACAACCGCGTGCTGGTGCCTTACGGCATGATGCAGAAGATGTTCCCCAACGCGCGCGAGGTCGCCATTGTGGCCACGGCCTACGACGGCCGACTGCCCGAAGCGTTGGACGAAGTGCGGACGGTGCTGCGCATCGATCGCCGTGTGCCCTACGCCAAACCCGACGATTTCGCCCTCTCCACCGCCGACCAGATGGTTGCGGATTTCCGGCAGATCATGTCCATCACGTTCCTGGTGATGGTGGTGCTCAGCTCCATCGGTTTGCTGGTGGGCGGGATCGGGGTGATGAACATCATGCTGGTCTCGGTAACGGAGCGCACTCACGAAATCGGCATCCGCAAGGCGATTGGCGCGCGCACCGCCGACATTCTAGTGCAATTCCTGCTGGAAGCCGCCACGCTGACCGGCCTTGGCGGCCTGGCCGGCATCGCCTTCGGGTGGCTGATTTCGATTGTCAGCCGCGCGGTTTTCACCTCGCTGCCCGCCAGCGTGCCGCTCTGGTCGGCGGTCGTCGGGATTGTTGTCTCGGTGGCCGTGGGCTTGTTCTTCGGTATCTGGCCGGCTAATAAGGCTGCGCGGTTGGACCCGGTGGAAGCGCTGCGGTATGAGTAAAAAGTCCTGAGGCAGCAGCCGTTACTTTCTCGCCAATTCTTGTCAGGGAACTAGCAAATTCAGCCGGACCATGGGCTTCGGTCTTCGCAGCCGAATCAGCGAGTAGAAAAGTCCTGCTTGGATCAGCAGGAATACAAGGACGAACAGGTAATCAATCGCTCTCATCGGCGGGTCGGGCAGTATCCTCCCTTTCTCGTCGAAGTAGATGATGCAACTCGAGAACCTGCCTTGGACTACGAGTTCACCGACGGCGCCATCAATAAGAAAGCAGATCGCCAATAGCCCCCAGACCACTGCACGGATTTGGGTTCGCCATTCGGCCATACTTCTGAATGCTAGCACTTGTGACGCCCGAGGAAAAGCGGCGACGTCCCGTCCCATGCTGACCTCTGCCCACGACCGCTCATACCGCCCGCCATCCTCCATTACCATGGTAATATTGGACATGGCGATTGCACGGTCGAAGGTCACCGCACAAGGGCAGATCTCAGTGCCGGTGGACGTGCGCCGCAAGCTCGGCATCGGACCGGGTTCCGTTTTGGAATGGGATGAAGAGGGCACTCGCATGGTCATCCGCCGCGCGGGCCGGTTCGGTTCAGAGGATATTCATCGAACGCTGTTCGGAGTCGAACCCCCGGAAAAGCGAAGTCTCAATGAGTTGAAAGAAGGGCTCCGCCAATACGTACGAAGGCGCTATGCGCGCGATTGATACGAATGTCCTGGTGCGACTGATCGCGCGGGACGACGCCCGGCAGGCCGCCGCTGCCGAGGCGTTCGTGGAGAAAGGCGCCTGGGTCCCGGTACTCGCATTAGCCGAAGCGACGTGGGTGCTGGCCACCGTCTATGAACTGAGTTCGAAGGACCTGGCCAAAATGATCGAGATGTTGCTTGACCATCGGGATTTGGTGCTACAGGATTCCGAGGCCGTTCAAGAGGCCCTGAAACTCTTCAAAGCGAAACCAGCGCTCGGTTTTTCCGACTGCCTGATGCTTCACCTGGCACGGAAAGCCGGGCATCTGCCGTTGGGCACATTCGATCGGAGTCTTGCCAAGGTTGACGGCACCCAACAGCTCTAGCGGCCGCGCGGCTTAATGCTATCATTCGGTCGATCGCCCCATATCCATGAGCCCGCCTGCCAACTCATCCCGTTTCTTCCCCATCCTCGTAGCCTTGTTCGCCGCCAGCGGCTGCTCCGCGCTGATTTATGAGATCGTCTGGTACCAACTTCTGGAGTTGGTGATCGGTTCGACCACGGTATCGCTGGCGGTGCTGCTGGCAACGTTCATGGGCGGTTTGTGTCTGGGCAGTCTCGGCCTGCCGCGCCTGGCCGCGGCACGCCGGTTGCATCCTTTCCGGGTGTACGCGTACATCGAAATCGGCATCGCCCTGTGCGGTATTCTCGTGCTTGCGGGCATGCCCTGGCTGGATTCCGTCTACGCCGAGGCGGTGGGGCACGGGATGCCCGCAATGCTGTTGCGGGCCGTGGCCGCCGCCATCTGCCTGCTGCCGCCTACGCTGCTGATGGGCGCCTCGCTTCCAGCCATGTCGCGGTGGATCGAAGCCACGCCGCGGGGCGTTTCCTGGATCGGGTTACTCTATGGCGGAAATACCGCCGGCGCGGTCGCCGGATGCGCGCTGGCGGGGTTCTATCTTCTCCGCACCACCAACATGGCTACCGCCACGGGTGTGGCCGCGGCCATCAACATCGCAGTGGCGCTCATCGCCCTGGCGCTGGCGCGGCGCGCGCCGGAACACGCGGAGCAGCGCAACGAGGCCGCCGCAGCGGAATCGCAAACGGGATACTGGCCCGTCTACCTCGCCATAGCGCTTTCGGGAGCTTCCGCGCTGGGAGCGGAAGTGGTATGGACGCGCCTGCTCAGCCTGCTGCTAGGGGCGACGGTGTACACGTTCTCCATCATCCTGGCGGTATTTCTGGCGGGATTGGGGATCGGCAGCGGCATCGGCGCCGCGATCTCGCGCTCGGTGCGGCCGCGCGCGGCGCTGGGCTATTGCCAATTGCTGCTCATGGCGGCCATCGCCTGGACAGCCGTGCAGATTTCCCAATCCTTGCCCTGGTGGCCCGTCAATCCTCTGCTATCTACCGCGGCGTGGTTCACGTTTCAGATCGATGCGGTGCGCGTACTGTGGGCGGTGCTGCCGGCGGCGTTGTTGTGGGGCGCGAGCTTTCCGCTAGCTTTCGCCGCGGTGGCCTCATCCGCCGAGGATGCCGGGCGCACGGTGGGCAAGGTCTATGCGGCCAATACGCTGGGCGCGATTCTGGGCGCTCTTGTGTTTAGTCTCCTGCTGGTCCCCTCGATCGGCACCGCCGGCGCGGAGCGTGCGCTGATCTGCCTCGCGGCCGCCGCCGCGCTTGTCATGCTCGTGCCGTACTCGCTGGCCCAGCGTTCCGCGCTGGCGGGTGTGGCGGCAGTGATCGGGGTGAGCGGCGCGTTCTATCTCCAGGCCCGGGTTACCCCCGTGCCCGGCATGCTGATCGCTTACGGGCGGCGCATGATGAGCTCGCTCAACCACTCCAAGGTTCTGTTTTGGGGCGAAGGCATCAATGCCTCCATCGCTATTTCCCGGTGGGACGATGGCGCCCTTCAATTCCACGTCAGCGGCAAGGTGGAGGCTTCCACCGAATCCTACGATATGCGCTTGCAACGGATGCTGGGACATATGCCGGCGCTGCTCGACCGCGATCCGCAATCGATCCTGGTGGTGGGGTTCGGCGCGGGCGTCACGGCGGGAACGTTCGTGCTGCACCCGGAGGTCCGGCGCATCGTGATCTGCGAGATGGAGCCGCTGATCCCGCCCACCGCTACGCGCTACTTCCAGCGCGAGAACTTCGACGTCATGAACGACCGCCGCGCCCAAATCGTCTATGACGATGCGCGCCACTTCGTGCTCACCACGCCGGAGAAGTTCGACGTCATCACCTCCGATCCCATCCATCCCTGGGTGAAAGGCAGCGCCACGCTCTATTCGCGCGAATATTTCCAGATGGTCAAAGATCATCTCAAACCGGGCGGCATCGTGACCCAATGGGTGCCGCTTTATGAGAGCGACGGGGAGACCGTGAAAAGCGAAATCGCCACTTTTTTCGACGTCTTTCCGGATGGCACGGTCTGGGCCAACGCGCTCAACGGCGGCGGCTACGATATTTTCCTGCTGGGCGGCAACGAACGCTTACGCATCGATGTGGATGAGCTCGAAGCCCGCCTGGCCCGGCCCGATCACGCGCGCGTGGCCGAATCGCTGCGCAGCGTGGGATTCGCCCGGGTCGTGGACCTTCTGGCAACCTACGCCGGCGAGGCATCCGCTTTGCGCCCGTGGCTCGAAGGAGCGGAAATCAACCGCGATGGCAATCTGCGTTTGCAGTACATGGCGGGATTGGCGGTGAACTTCAACCAGGAAAATGCCATCTACGACCAGATGCTCACGTACCGCCGCTTCCCGTTCGATCTGTTCCAGGGCTCCCCGGAAAGCTTGCGGGCGCTGGCCGCGGCGATAGAGGCGGAGTCCCGGTAGGATAGTAGTCGATGTTTGTGCTGAACAGCCGGCTCGTTCTGATCGCCGGTTTCGGCGGCCTGCTGCTGTTGATGGCGTTCGCGGAAATCGATGGTGTCAACGCCCTGCGGCAGATCGAGACCTCGAACGATGCCATGCGCCGGGATTTCGTGCTCCGTACGCGGCTGCTCGAAAAGATCCGCGACGATGTCTACGTTTCCGGCACCTTCGTGCGCGATTACCTCCTGGAACCCGAAGCCGGCAGGGCGGAGGGCCATCGGTACAGCTTGGTTGAAACCCGCGCCGACATGGATAGCTCGCTGGCGCAATATCGGAAACTGGTCGACTCCCAGGAAGAGCGGCCTTTTCAAGTGCTCACGGGCGGGCTGGCAAGCTACTGGAAAATGCTGGAACCGGTCTTCCAGTGGACCCCCGAGCAGCGCCGCCGAGACGGATATGCCTTTCTGCGGGACGAAGTGTTTCCCCGCCGTATGGCCATGATCGGGATTGCGGACCAGATTCGCGCCATTAACGAGTCGCAGATGAATGCCGGCAAGGCCAAGGTGGAAGCCACATTCTCCCGGTATCGTCAGCGGATGGCCGCGACTCTCGGCCTCACGATCGGGTTGGGGCTGCTGCTGGCGGTCTTCAGCATTCAGGAGATCCTGCGCGCCGAGACCGAGACCGCCCGGCACCTCCACGAAATTTCTCATGCGCGCGCCGAGCTGAAACAGCTCTCCGCCCGGTTGGTGAAAGCGCAGGAAGATGAGCGGCGGTCGATCTCCCGCGAGTTGCACGACGAAGTGGGCCAGGCGCTGACCGGCGTCCTGGTGGAGATGGCCAACCTTTCCACGCTGATTCGCGGCGGCGCCGCGGGCGAAGCGCTGGCGGACAAAGCCGCCGAAATCAAACGCGAAGTGGAAAACTCGATCGGCGTGGTGCGCAACATGGCATTGCTGCTGCGCCCGTCGATGCTGGACGATCTAGGCCTGGTGCCGGCACTCGAGTGGCAGGCGCGCGAAGTGTCGAAGCGGACCGGACTGCGGGTCAGGATCGTGGCCGAGGGGGTCTCGGAACACTTGCCGGAGGAGCACAAGACTTGCGTCTACCGCGTGGTCCAGGAAACGCTGCATAACGTGGTGCAGCACGCCGCGGCGCGCACCGCGCTTGTCACGGTGCGGCAGGAGCCTGACCGGCTGCTGCTGGCGATTGAGGACGATGGCAAGGGCTTCACCCCACAGCGAACAAAGGGTATGGGAATATTGGGGATGGAAGAGCGAGTCGGTCACCTGGGTGGAACGCTCTCGATCGAATCCGAACCGGGCCAGGGCACCGAGCTGCGCGTGACGCTGCCGCTTTCATGAAAGATATCCGCATTTTATTGGTAGACGACCACACCGTAGTGCGCAAGGGGTTGCGCCTGCTGCTGGAAAGCCAGCCGGGTTTCGCGGTGATCGCGGATGCCGCCGATGGCCGCGAGGCCGTGGAATTAGCCGAGCGCCATCTCCCGGACGTGGTGGTAATGGACATCGCCATGCCGATTTTAAACGGTATCGAGGCGGCGCGGCAGATTACGGCTAAGGTGCCGCGCGCCGCGATCATCTTCCTCAGCATGCACTCCGATGAAAGCTACGTTCTCAAGGCCCTAAAAGTTGGCGCGCGAGGGTACCTGCTCAAAGATTCCGCCGAATACGATCTGATCAACGCCGTGAAGGCCGTAAGCGAGGGCAAAGCTTTCTTCAGCCCCGCCATCAGCAAGCTGCTGGTGGAAGATTACATGCGCCAGATGCAGGAGCGCGGCGTGGAAGACAGTTACGAACTGCTGACCACCCGCGAGCGCGAAATCCTGCAACTGCTGGCGGAGGGCAAGAGCAACAAGGACGTGGCCAACTTGCTGAACCTCAGCTTATACACAGTCGAGACTCACCGCGCGAATATCTTTCAGAAACTGAATTTGCACAGCGGGGCGGAGTTGATTCTGTACGCCATTCGTAAGGGCGTGATTACCTGAGTTTAGACCTCGCAGTTCGGCGTAGTCATGCCAGAATCTGCGCCCAATCCATACCCGCCGCCATCTGCTGTCCGATCTCCACCAACGTTGGAATCGCCGAAAGATCCGCTTCATCAATATCGCTCGGCAGCAGAGGATTGAAACTCCGCATTACGTTCGGCCACTGGCGGTTGACCGCGTCGTCCACCCAATCTTCGGAAGCATCCACCAACGAGCTGGTAGTCCATCCGATGGTTCCTATCAATCCGCCCGGCGGGTTATTGGAAGCGGGGAAATAGCCCGTGCCGAGTCCCACTACTTGCGTATCGGCGGGCGTGAAGTCGTCGTACTCGAATGCCTCGACGCACGCCTGGTAGACGGGATTGGCCGTGCCGCCGACGCCGCCATCGAAAAAGGAAATCGCCTGCCCTCCAATGCCGGGGATGGTCCAGTGGTTGAAATAGGTCGGCGCGCAAGCCGAAGCCACGGCGGCGTCGATCAGCTTGACCGTGCCCGTGGTGCGGGCGTTGCGGGGGTTGTCTTTCACGAAGAACCAGTTGTGCCCGTTCATGGCGGTTGCCGAGATCATCACCCGCAAGGGGCTGTCATTCATCACCCACGATGCCGCCGGTCTCAGAACGTCCAGCAGCACGTTATCGAGATTCTTCGGATCGTACATGTAGCCCTCAACGGTTCGTTTTGCGTCGGCTATCAAGCCCGTTGGCGTGAAGATCTCTTTCGAGCGATCGGTGTAGACCTTGAGCAGATCGCTCGCGGGAATGCCGGCCGCCACCGCGGCTGTCAGCAGCGCGCCGGTGGAGGTGCCCGCGCAGTAGTCGATGTGATCGCGCGTCAGGCCTCCCAGTTGCGATTCCAGTTTCATCAGGCAGCAGCACGGAATGATCCCCCGGATGCCGCCGCCGCGAATCGATAGTATGTGGCGCATGATCCCCTCCTTCAGATACAGCATATGATATGCCTCCCCGCGGAACGGTTCCACCCCGCGGGGGGTACAATACTGGCGGGAGGTTCCACGTGGCGCTCGGGCGTGTAGGTTCGATATTCCTTCTCGGGTGTGTGGTGGCGGCCGCGCTGCTGGCGCAGGTCGAAATCCAGCCGCGTGCACAGCGCCCCGCCAAGCAGGAACCGGCGCCGCGGGCGGACATCCGCGTGGAAACCAACCTGGTGCTGGTCCCCGTGAGTGTCAACGACCCTCTGAACCGGCCCGTGACCGGCCTGGAAAAGGAGAATTTCCGCATCTTCGACGATGGCGTGGAACAGCCCATTTCGCAGTTTGCCATGGAGGATGAACCGGTTGCCGTGGGCCTGGTGTTCGATACCAGCGGCAGCATGGGAGACAAGCTGAGCCGTTCCCGCCTGGCGGCCAAGGAGTTCTTTCGCATCAGCGACCCGGAAGACGAGTTCGCCCTGGTGGAGTTCGATAGCTCGCCGCGTCTCGAAGTGCCGCTGACGCACGATACCGGCCGGATTGAGAATCAGCTCACCTTTTCGCGCTCCAAGGGTTCCACCGCCCTGCTCGACGCCATCTTCCTGGCGCTGCACGAAATGAAGCACTCGAAGAAGAACAAGAAGGCCCTCCTCATCATCTCCGATGGCGGCGATAACAACAGCCGCTACACCGTGACCGAAATCAATGGCGTGGTGCGCGAGAGCGATGTGTTGATTTACGCCATCGGAGTTTTCGGCGGCGCCAGCACCCCCGAAGAGTTCAGCGGGCCGCAACTGCTCGGCAAGATCGCCGAACAGACCGGCGGCCGGATGTACGAAGCCAACCCCCAGGAGTTGCCGGACATGGCGCAAAAGATCGGGGTCGATCTGCGCAACCGGTACCTGCTGGGTTACGCGGCCCCCGACCACGCCCGCGACGGAAAATACCATCGGGTGGTGGTCCGCGTGGTCCCTCCGCGCGGCCTGCCCAATCTGCACGCCCACTGGCGGCTGGGGTATTACGCGCCGTCGGAGTGAGGGGGCCTGGTGCTGCCGACCCGATACCACTCCCTCCCATTCTGGCTATCGGGTATTATGGAGTTATGGCGACGAGGAAAATGACCTTCAGCGTACCCGAGCCGTTGGCTGCGCAGTTTCTGCGCAGGGTTGCCTCACGCGACCGTTCGCGTTTCGTAAGTGAGGCCCTGGCTGCGCGTTTGGAAGAGCGCGACGTTGCGTTGATCCGTGCCTGTGAGATTGCGAATCAGGACCTGGATGTGGCCGAAATCGAGAGAGAATTTGACGGAATCCGCGACGAAACGGCAGAACCATGGAAGTGATACCGGAGCGTGGTGACATCTGGTGGGTTGCGCTCGATCCGACGCTCGGTTCGGAGATTCGCAAGATCCGCCCCTGCGTTGTAATTTCGGTCAACGTGCTAAATGAAAAGCGAAGAACGGCGATCATTGTCCCGCTGTCGAGTTCGCCGAAGGCGAGTCCGCCGATCCTTATCCCGATCGACTGTGGTGGACACCCCGCAGTGGCGGTCAGTGACCAAATCCGGGCGGTGTCGAAGGAACGCATGCGAAGTCGACTGGGCGTAGTCACAACGGACGAGATGGCGGCGTTGGAGGACGGCCTCAGGCAGATCATGCAACTCTGATAATGCAAAGCGGGCCGCACCGGTTTGGGTCATGGTCATCGGCGGTAACTGGCGCCGAATCGGGATGCGCTGATTTCGCGGATCTGGACCATGCCGGATTTCCTGAACAATCAAATGCCCGTGCAACTCGACGGCACCAGCGCGACCGTGAACGGCAAGAGCGCTTTCGTATATTACGTCAGCCCGTCGCAAGTGAACGTGCTCACGCCGCCCGACGCCATGCAGGGACCGGTAAGCGTGGTGGTGACCAACAACGGCGCATTGAGCCAGGCGTACGTGGCGCAGGCGCAGCCCGTTTCACCGTCCTTCTTCGTTTTCGACGGAACGCACGTTGCGGCTACGCACGCGGACGGCACCGACATCGGTCCGGCGAAGCTTTACCCTGGCTTGACGACGCCGGCGAAGCCCGGGGAAACCATCGTGATCTACGCCAACGGGTTCGGGCCGACGTCCCCGCCGGTCGTCAGTGGAGCAGACTCCCAATCCGGGAGCCTCTCGCCAATGCCCGCGATCACCATCGGCGGAAGCCAGTCTGGACATGTCTCGAACTCGCCAAGGAAACCCAGGAGCCAACGCCAGCGGTTGCTCCACCGCCGAATCACTTGTCCTCTCGAACACCGTCCCGTAGGAGTAATCTGATTGACATGGTGCAGGCAAGCGACGCTTTGTGGGGTCGATGGGTCATGCTGAAGCCGGCGGCTGCCTATCGCTTTCTGGCGCAACAATCTGTCCGTGACGGTGCGTGGTTCGGCTGGCGAAAGCTGCTGTTGGTGGCTTCCGTGCTCGGGTGCACGATGTCCCTCATTGCCTCGGCAAGCTTGACGTTGAGACTCGCAGGTCCGGCCACTATTTACTGGAGCTTCGTGCCCCTCGCCGAGATCGCGGCGCTCGCGGCTGTAAGTTGGCATAAGAAACCGACCCATCCATTTCCTCAGACGGTGGACTTGTTCCTCGCAGGCCATGGACCTTGGTTGCTGTGGTTGACCGGCCTGTGCACCATCTGGTCCTTCATTCCGCCAATCCGGGCGTTCAGCTTCTCCAGCGCTTGGTTGTATGGGGCCGGCACGATTGTCATCGGCTGGTCGGCTTACATCGATTTCTGTTTCTTCCGGTTCATCATGGGCAGGAGTCGAGCCGGGGCCGGCCGCGACCTGGTATTGCAGCGTCTGATTTCCTGGACGTTGATTATCGGCGTTCTTGGTTGGCCGGCGATTCCGCCGGCCCTCGCGGCAAGGTTCGGGCCATGACCGCACTACGGTGGATTGCGGTTTGTCTTCTGCTGGTGTCACTCACGGCCGGTACGATCGGTGATTCGGCGCCCAGGCACCCGCGGATGTTCCTCGGTGGTTATCATGTTTTGGCGACCGATTTCCATGTCCACAGCTTCCCGTTAAGTTGGGCTACGCTGGCGCCGTGGGAAACCGTGATCGAGGCGCGGCAGCAGGGCCTGGATGCGATTGCGATCGTCGGGCACAACCACGTGTGGGTTTCGAAGGTGGGGCGGTGGTTCTCGCGCCTGGCTGGCGGGCCGTTGGTGCTTACTGGCGAGGAGGTTGTGTCGGCCCACTACCATCTGCTGGCCATAGGGATCGAGTCCACTGTCGATTGGAGACAGACTGCGGCGAGCGCCATTGACCAGGTACACCGGGAGGGTGGTGTGGCAATTGCTGCCCATCCGGCCGCGTCGTACTGGCCCGCATACGACGCAACGGCCATCCAGGCGCTGGACGGCGCGGAGATCCTCCATCCCGCTGCGTATGAGAGCGACAGCATCGCCGCACAGTTTCGGCAGTTTTACAATCGAGCTCCGCTAACGGCGATTGGCGATTCCGACTTTCACGGACTGGGACCGGTCGGCCTTTGCCGCACATATGTCTTCACGGAAGAAGAAACCCAACCAGGCATACTGAACGCCGTGCGACACGGCCGCACGGTGGTATATGACCGCACTGGCCGTGCGTACGGCGATCCCACCTGGATTCGCCTCGCCGCCCAGGGAGGCTTACCCGAGGTTGCGTCAAGGGCCGTGCTTTCTCCGGGGCTCCTCACCTGGCTGAGCCGGATCGCAGGTATTTTCGGCTTGATCGCCATCGTGATCTCCGGGTTGGGAACTACCTGGGAGATGTCCTAACTCAGGTGGTTACGAAGGTGGTTACGAAGTGCATTCGATGACTCTCCCAAAGCGCTCCGCCGCCCAGCAGCGTGGCGGCAGAGTCGAAATCGATGCACATCGGTTCCGGCCCCTTGCGGTTCCATCCGGATTATCCACATTTGTAACTTACTGAATTTACAACGGTTATTTGGTAAGTCTAGCCATTTTGCCCAAATTAGCCCTCGATAGCCGTGGGACCGATCCGCTCCGGCCGAGGCTATCTTTCGATGCTATCTAAAGATTTCTGAACGCGCTATAATCCAGAGCAGGAGTACCGAAATATGATCTCCGATGTTCCCGAGTTGCTGATCGCCTTGTCGCTCGTGGGAGCTATCGCCTGGGCTATCTACAACTGGACCCACCCGCACCCTCAGCAAGAAACGCGTAAGATGGGCGCGCGAAGGTAACCTATCGCCGGCTCGGGCCTAGCGACGATTCGAGTGCGATCCGTACCAATTGGCTGCGCGTGCGCACGCGCGTTTTCTGAAACAACTGCTGCAGCGTGGCTTTGATGGCGCTTTCCGAAACCCCCAGTTCAGTGGCGATCTCTTTGTTCGTCAATCCTTCGAACAACCCTTGCAAAACGTGTTGCTCGCGTTCGGTGAGCAGCTTGCGAAGGTCGCGCTCCCCACGCGCGGGAACCCCGTCGGCCAGCATGTGAATCACTTTTTGGTCCACCCACATTTCGCCCGCCGCCACCAGGCGGATGGCTTGCGTCAGGTTTGCCGGTGAGCTGTGCTTGAGGAAAATGCCGGAAGCTCCCAGTTTCAAAGCCTGTGAAGATTCGGACGCGGACATCCCGGCCGTCACCATCAGAATCTTGCCCTCGTAGCCGGCGCGGCGGGCGACGGACAGGAATTGCGCTCCATGGTCCTCGCCGAGGTCGTAATCCAGCAGGACGATATCCACCGGCGTTCGCGCCAGAATCTCGAGGGCCTCGGCCGTCGTCCCGCAGTCTCCGGCGATTTCGAAATCGGGCTCGGAGGCCAGCAGCCGGCTTAAGCTCTCGCGAAACAGGACGTGATCGTCAAGCAGTAAAAGTCGGATGTGTTCCATGCGCTCCCGTCCGCCCATATTCGCTCTCGCTCGGACCCGCTACCGCCAGCTCGATCACAAACGAACATCCCGGCACCGCCGGATCGTGACGCAGTTCCCCGTGAAACGACCGTACGAAGGCCCGCGAGAGATATAAGCCCAGTCCGGTGGAATCGGCGCCCTTTTGAAAAGGCTGAAAAAGTTTGTCCGTGGCGCTAATGCCGGGTCCCGTATCCGCGACCTGGATCGAAACGATCTCGTCTTTGACCGATACCGCAATATCGATCCGCTTCACGGCCGCGTTCTCCAGGGCGCGCTCGCTGTTCTTGGTGAGATTGAGCAAGACCTGGAGCAGGCTGTGGCGGTCGGCCCAAACCGGCGGCAATTCCCCGGGAATGTGCCAGCGCACTTCGATGCCGGCTTCCTGGCAGTGCGGCTCGAGCACGATGCGCAGATCGTCCAAAACCTCGAACAGGTCGATGCCGCACACTTCGGAATGGCGCCGGCTCTGCCGCAACTCCACCGAGGCGATCTTGTTGAGTGTCTCCACCAGCGAACCGAGAGCCTCGAAATCCTTGTTCGCGGCCAGACCGCCGTTGCGCCCCAGGTTTTCATAGACCACGCCGATGGCGCCGCACACGTTGCGTACCTCGTGCGAAACCGCGCCCACCAGAATTCTCGATCCCGCCAGCAACTGCTCCAGGCTGGTTTCCTCGCGGTCGCGCAATTCTTCGGAGGCGTCCACCACCAGGGCCGCCAGGCGCGGACCGGCATCGGTTTTGTAGGTCGAAAAGAAAACGTCGGCCAGAAAGACGCGCCCATCGTCGCGCGTGCCGCGGCATTGCATTTCGGTGCGAAAGGTCTGCGGCGTATCGCCCGCCAGCGATACGCGCCCCAGCGCGGCGACGAAGCGGCGGATGCTCCTTCCCGCCAACGCGCCGGCGGGCACTCCGAAAAGCCGGTGGGCGGCCTGGTTGCCCCGCAGAATCGAATGGTCCGCGGCCATGATGAGAATCGCCACCGGGCTGCTGTCGATCAGGAATTCCAGTTGTTGTTCGGCGGCGCGCCGCGCTTCCACCTCGCTTTCCACCCTGCGCAGATGCTCCCGCTCTGACTTTTGGCTGCGCGTCACTTCAAATGCAAACAAACCGCCGCCGGCGAGCGAGGTAAACACCAACATGTCCTGCGGCAGGGACATCGCAAGCGAGAACTGGTAGGGATTGAAAACGTCCGAAAGCACCGTGCAAACCACCGCCGCCAGCAATACCTGCCAGCGCCGCCACAGGGTGCCCACCAGGAGCAAGGGGAAAAGATACAGGAGACCGAATGTGATGGGAGCGTCGACACGCCAATCGATCAGCGCGACGACCGCGGTGAGCAGGGCCGCCAGCACCGCGCGCGCCGTCCCATTCAACTCGTGAAAAGACATGCCCTGGTCCCCTGATCCGATTGTAGATAGAATGTTGCTGTAGCCCAAGCTCGATAACCAAAAGATAGGCCGGCGTCATCTGAAAGATAGGTGGCCCTTGTGCGTTCGGCTCGATAGATTCGGAGTAGATGATGCGAATCCCATTCAGATATCTGAGGTGGGGTGTCTGCGCCGTATTTCTGGCCTGTTCGAAGGTGGCATATGCCCAAGCCCCTCTCGATTGGCAGCAGGTGAAAGCTAAATTCGAAGCCGCGAATCCCACGCTGCGCGCCGCCCGGATCAACACCGAGGAATCGAAAGCCGAGGAAATCACTGCCTACTTGCGGCCCAATCCGGATTTCACCTTATCCACCGACGGCACCCAGATCGCTCCCAATCACGGCGTCTGGCAGCCCTTCTCCGGCACGTTATTTTCCACCAGCTTCAGTTATTTGCACGAACGCGCCCACAAACGGGAGCTGCGCCTCGAGAGCGCGCAACACGCCACCGCCATCGCCGAATCGCAGCAGGCCGATACCGAACGCACGCTGCTGTTCAACCTGCGCGCGGCTTTCGTGACCGCTTTACAGGCCAAAGAGGTGCTGGCGCTGGCCAAGGATAATTTGGAATATTTCGATCGCGAACTGGCGATCGGCCGGGACCGCTTCAAGGCCGGCGATATCGCGCGCGTCGATCTGGACCGCATCGAGTTGCAGCGGCCGCAGTACGAATCGGACCTGCAGACGGCCTCGGTCAACCTGCGCACCGCCAAGATCACGCTGTTGATGCTGCTCAACGACCGCACGGCGGTGGACAAATTCGATATCGCCGGGCCGTTCGATTTCGTCGAAGTGCTCGCGCCTCTCGAAGAGTTTCACACCGTGGCGCTGGCGAGCCGTCCGGACTTGCGGGCCGCTGTCGAGGCGGTGAGCAAGGCGGAGACCGATTACCGGGTCGCCGTCGCCAACGGTTCCACCGACCCGACCTGGAGCGCGTGGTATACGCACAACTCGTCGTTCGCGAATCCTTACGCCAACAATACAGTGGGCGCCAGCGTGAGCATCCCGCTGCGCATATTCGATCGCAATCAAGGGGAGAAAGAGCGGACCAAGCTGGATATCGGGCATGCCCAGCGGCTGCGCGACGCGGCCGAGGCGCAGGTGTTCAACGACGTGGATTCGGCCTACTTCACGCTGGTCAGCAATATCAACCTGTTGGTGCCGTATCGCGGGGCGAATGGATACCTGGCCAAGGCGACCAGCGTGCGGGACACAATGTCGTTTTCGTACCAGCACGGGGGCGCGGCGCTGGTGGATTTTCTGGATGCGCAGCGGGACTACCGGGCGGTGCGGCTGGCGTACATCAACCTGATCGGATCGTATTTGACGGCCGTCGGCCAGTTGAACCTAGCGGTGGGCCGTGAGGTGATTTTATGAAATCGAGCGCGTGGCCGGCGGTCTGGGGCGCCGTCGCCTCTTGTGTTTTTCTGGCCGGTTGCGGCGCCAGGGGCCAAACCAACCCGCAGGCCGAAGCGCCGCCGCCGGCGCGGATCGAAACCGAAGGCGATCCCAACATTGTGAAGGTCGATCATCCCGACCAGTTCCCCCTGGTGGCCGCCTCGTTGCGCGAAACCGCGCCGGAGCTGAACGTCACGGGCGCCGTGAGCGCCGATGTGTCGCGCAACGTGCCAGTCATCTCGCTGGCTTCCGGGCGGGTGGTCGAGATCCACGCCAAGTTCGGCGATACGGTCGCCAAAGGGCAGCTTCTGTTGCGCGTCCAGAGCAGTGACATCGCCGGCGCCTTTTCCGATTACCGCCATGCGGTGGCCGACCAGAAGCTGGCGCACGCGCAACTCTCGCGCGCGCAGCTCCTGCTCGATAGAGGCGCCATCCCGCAAAAGGACGTCGAGGTTGCGCAGGATGCCGACGAGAAGGCCAACGTGGATGTCGAAACCGCGCTCGAACGTCTGAAAGTGCTGGGCGCGGACCTGAAGAATCCCACCGCGCTGGTCGATATCTATGCGCCCATCTCCGGTGTGATCGTGGAGCAGAATATTACCGCGTCCGCCGGTGTGAAGACCCTGGACAACTCCCCCAACCTGTTCACCATCGCCGATCTCTCGCACGTGTGGGTGATGTGCGATGTCTACGAAAACGACCTGGCCGCCGTGCACCTGGGCGAGTTCGCGGACATCCGTTTGAACGCCTATCCCGGCCGCGTGCTGAAGGCACGCATCGATAACATCGGTCCCATCCTCGATCCCAATATTCGCACCGCCAAGGTGCGGCTGCAGGTGGAGAACCCGGGTCTGATGCGGCTCGGCATGTTCGTAACCGCCACCTTCCAGGGCCAGCGCCAGGAAACGCACGCCGTGGTGCCCGCCTCCGCCATCCTGCACCTGCACGATCGCGATTGGGTCTACATGCCCGCCGGAGCTAATACATTCCGCCGCGTGGAAGTGGCCGCGGGCAAGATGCTGCCCCACGATCTGCAGGAGGTTCTTACCGGCATCGCACCCGGCGATCGCGTGGTCTCGAATGCCCTGGTTTTACAAAATACAGCCGAGCAGTAACCCTCTCTCATGATCCGCGGATTCGTCGATTTCGCCCTCAATAACCGGTTCCTGGTCGCCACGGCGGCGCTGCTGCTGCTCGTCTGGGGCGCCATTTCGTTTCACAACCTTCCGGTGGAAGCTTACCCGGATGTCGCCAACAATTACGTCCAGATCATCACGCAGTGGCCGGGGCGCGCCGCCGAGGAAGTGGAGCAGCAGGTCACCATCCCGATTGAAATCGTGATGAACGGCATTCCACACCTGGACCATTTGCGCTCGACTTCCCTGTTCGGCCTATCGAGCCTGATGCTGATTTTCGATGACCAGTCGCAAAACGATTGGAATCGCCAGAAGGTGCTGGAACGGCTCTCGCAGCTCAATCTTCCGGGCGGCTTGCAGCCGCAGATCGGTTCCGACTACAGCCCCGTGGGTCAGATCTACTGGTACACGCTCAGAAGCACCAACCCCAAATACGATTTGATGGAGTTGAAATCCATCGAAGACTGGGTGCTCGAGAAGCAATTCAAGTCGGTGCCCAACGTGGTGGACGTTACCAGTTTCGGAGGCACCACCCGCGAGTACCAGGTGGCCCTGGATCCGGACAAGCTGGTGTCCTATGGACTGAGCATCGGCCAGGTGGAACAACAGCTTGCCAATAACAACGTGAACGCCGGAGGCAGTTTCGTCGAAGCCGGACTGCAACAGATCAACGTGCGCGCCGTCGGCCTGGTGGCCACCACCGAGGACATTGCCCAGACGGTGGTCAAGACGCAAAACGGCACGCCGATTCGCATTCAGGACCTGGGAACCGTGTCGCAAGGGCCGAAAATCCGGCTGGGACAAATCGGCAAGGCCATTCATCGCTTGGATGGAAGGATCATCGACAACCCCGATGTGGTGGAAGGCATTGTCCTGCTGCGCAAGGGCGCCGATGCCGACCACGTGCTCGATGACATTCACGCGAAAGTCGAAGAGCTGAACCAAAAAATCCTGCCCAAGGGCGTCGAGATCGTTCCCTTCCTCGACCGCAGCAACCTGGTGCACTTCACCACGCACACCGTGTTGCACAACTTGACCGAAGGCATCATCCTGGTGACGCTGATCCTGTTCTTTTTCCTGGGCAACGCGCGGGGAGCCTTGATTGTCGCGATCACCATTCCGTTTTCCCTGCTGTTCGCCGCCATCTGTCTCAGCCTGAATCACATTCCGGCGAACCTGCTGTCGCTGGGCGCGCTCGATTTCGGCATGGTGGTGGAGGGCGCGGTGGTGATGGTGGAAAACATCGTTCGCTACCTGGGGCGGCACCAAGGCGAATCCACGCTGCCGCCCATCCGCGAGGCGGCGCACGAGGTGCAGCGGCCGGTGTTCTACTCGATCGGCATTATCATCACCGCCTACCTGCCCATCTTCACGCTCGAACGGGTGGAAGGCCGGCTCTTCAAACCCATGGCATGGACCGTGTCGTTTGCGCTGTTGGGATCGCTGTTGTTCTCGATGCTGATCGCGCCCGGCCTGGCGAGTTTCGTCTACCGTAAGCGCGTGCGCGAATGGCATAACCCGCTGATGCTCTGGATCACCAGGGTCTATCGCGGAGCGCTGCGCGCGGCCATCCGGCTGCGCTGGGCCACCCTGTTGGTGGCGGCTGGCGCTCTGAGCGTTTCCGTCTACCTTCTGATGAGCGGCATTATCGGGTCCGAGTTTCTGCCGCACCTCGACGAGGGCGCCATCTGGGCGCGCGCCACGCTGGCTCCCAGCACGGGACCCACGGAAGGCGCGCGCGTCATGCGCCAAGCCCGCCTCATTTTCGCTTCGTTCCCGGAAGTCACCCAGGTGGTGAGCCAGGTGGGACGTCCCGACGATGGCACCGACACCACGGGCTTTTTCAATACCGAATACTTCGTGGACCTGAAACCGAAAGCGCAGTGGCGCGCGGCCTTCCGCCAGGATAAAGAGGAGCTGATCGGCGCCATGGACCGCGAAGTGGAGAAGATCCCCGGCACCCTTTGGAATTTCTCGCAGCCCATCGCCGACAACATGGAAGAAGCCGTAAGCGGCGTCAAGGGGCAGCTCGCCATCAAAATCTACGGCGCCGATCTGAAGACCCTGGAGGCCAAAGGCGACGAAATTGTCAATGTAATGCGCAGCGTTCCGGGTATCGCCGATCTGGGGTTGTTCCGCGTCATCGGCCAGCCCAACTTGGAATTCCATCTCAATCGGCCGCTGGCGGCGCGCTATGGCATCAATGTGGCCGATGTGCAGGACGCCATCGAAACCGCCGTCGGAGGCAAAGCCGTGAGCCAGGTGCTGCGCGGGGAAGAGCGCTACGACCTGGTCGTGCGTTACCAGGCGCCGTATCGCGACACGCGGGAGGCCATCGAGAATATTCGCGTGCTGGCCCCCACGGGAGAGCGCGTCTCGCTGGCGCAGCTTTGCAACATTCGGGTGCTGGACGGCGCTTCGGAAATCTACCGCGAAGGCAACTCGCGCTATGTGGCCATCAAGTTCAGCGTGCCGGTGCGGGACCTGGGCAGCGCGGTGGAGGAGGCCATGCGGAAGGTGAATAGTCAGGTTAAGCTGCCGGCCGGATATCACATCGATTGGGCCGGGGAATATGAGAGCGCCAAACGCTCGCAGCACCGGTTGATGATCGTACTGCCCATCACGATCCTGGTGATCTGCCTGATTCTCTACACCATGTTCAAGTCCGCGAAATGGGTGATGCTGATCTTGGCCAACGTGGCGATGGCGCCCATCGGCGGGTTGCTGGCGCTGCTGTTTACCCACACCCACTTCAGCGTCTCTTCCGGCATCGGTTTCCTGGCGCTGTTCGGCGTAGCCGTGCAGACCGGCGTCATCATGCTGGAATACATCAACCAGCTTCGCGCGCGCGGCCACACGATTATGGATGCGGCCGTCGAGGGCTCGGTCGAGAGATTGCGTCCCATCATGATGACCATGCTGGTGGCCAGCTTCGGATTGCTGCCGGCGGCGCTTTCGCGCGCCATCGGTTCGGATTCGCAGCGCCCGTTTGCCATCGTGATTGTGGGTGGGCTGATGGCGGCGCTGATTCTGGGCATTTTCCTGCTGCCCACGCTTTACGTTTGGGTGGCCAGCGAACGCGACAGAATGCCGGAGGTGGAAGAAGGCGGGGAGTGAGGCGGCGCCGGTGGCCTTTGAACCCCCTATCTTCCCGCCGCGCGCATCGGGCCTTCTAGCGCGAACCGCACCAACTGGCTGCGCCGCCGCACGCCGGCCTTTTGAAACAGTTCTTGCAAGGTGGCTTTCACGGTGGCCTCCGAAACCCCCAGTTTGTCGCCAATCCTGCGGTTCGTAAGCCCCTCGAACACTCCGTTCAACACACGTTTCTCGCGCTCGGTCAGAGACTGCCGGAAACTCCCATGTTCACTGCGGCACACCGCGTCCGCCATGATCTGGATGATTTTCGGATCCACCCACACATGCCCCGCGGCAACCAGCCGGATGGTCCGCACCAGCGCCTCCGGCGAGTTGTGCTTAAGAAATACGCCCGCCGCTCCTACCCGCAAGGCTTTTGTGGAGGCTTCCGTATTGGCGCCCGCCGTCACCAGCAGGAACTTGCCCTGATACCCGGCCTGTTTCGCGGACACGATGAAATCGCCGGCGGAATCGCCGCCCTGGGAGAAATCGAGCAGGACCATATCGACCGCGTTCTCGCGCAGGACCGAAAGCGCTTCTCCTCTGGTTCCGCAGTGGCCGACCATCTCCAGGCCGGGCTCCGCGGCAAGCAGCCGCCACAGGCCCTCACGAAAAAGTGCGTGATCGTCCAGGAGAAAGATCTTGATTCGGTCCGCGTGCATACAAAACCCACTCCCCGTGCCTTCCGTCCCAAATTGTCAGCGCGTGTTCCTTAGTCCGATAGTAGGCCCGCGCCGTGGACCATCCAAGGCTCGCGGACAAAAGATAGCCGGCAAAAACCAAAAGATCTTGCGGCTCTTGGCCAAAAGATAGCATCTCCAATCGTTCGGCTCATTCGCCGGAACAAAAGATAGCGATTCCCGACCAAAAGATAGGTGGACTCGACAAGGATGACGCCATTACCCTCAAAGTGACATCCACAATACGGCAGGATTGTTTCCTCCCCGAATGCGCATTTCTTCTCGAATCTCTCAGGGTTATCTGCCGGGCGGTGCGGCTGGCGTACATCAACCTGATCGGATCGTATTTGACGGCCGCCGGCCAGTTGAACCTGGCCGTGGGCCGCGAGGTGATTCTATGAAACCAGCAGTTTGGATGGCGGCGGTTGTGGCGGTGGCCGCATCGGTGCTGTTCACCGGCTGCGGCGCGCGGGGCGAGGAACCCGCGGCCGCCGGCGCGCCCCCACCCGCCAAAGTGGAACATGAGCAGGATGTCAACATCATCAAGGTGGACCATCCGGAGCAATTCGCGCTTGCCACGGCGGACGCCTATGCTGTACTCCCCAAACTCGACGCCACCGGGGTGGTAAGCCCGGATGTTTCGCGCAACGTGCCGGTGATTTCGCTGGCCTCCGGCCGCATCGTCGAGATCGACGCCAAGCTGGGCGACACCGTCACCAAGGGCCAACTCCTGATGAAGGTGCAGAGCGCCGATATCGCGCAGGCCTTCTCCGATTACCGCCAGGGCGTGGCCGATGAGAATCTCGCCAAAGCGCAACTGGCGCGCGCGCAGCTTCTCTACGAGAAGGGCGCCATCGCGCAGAAAGACCTCGAAGTGGCCCAGGATACCGCGGACAAAGCCAGAATCACGGTGGAGACCGCGGTCGAACATCTGCGGGTTCTGGGGGCGGATGTGAATCGCCCAACCGCGGTGGTGGAAGTTCACGCGCCGATCTCCGGCGTGATTACCGATCAACAGGTCACAGCCGCCGCCGGGACGCAAGGCCTGGCTTCTCCCAACGCCTTCACGATTTCCGACCTTACGCACGTTTGGATCGTGTGCGACGTTTACGAAAACGACCTATCGTTCGTGCGGGTCGGCGAATACACCGATATTCACTTATCGGCCTACCCGGAGATCCCCCTGCGCGGCCGCATCGATAACATCGGCCCGGTGCTCGACCCCAACATTCGCACGGCCAAGGTGCGCATCGACGTGGCCAACCCCGGCATGCTGCGGCTCGGCATGTTCGTCACCGCCACGTTCTACGGCCGGCAGAAGCAACAGGCCGCGCTATTGCCCGCGTCCGCGGTCCTGCACCTGCACGATCGCGATTGGGTCTACCTGGCCGCGGACAATAACCAGTTTCGACGCGTCCCCGTGGATGCCGGTGACATCGTGACCGGCAACATGCAGGTGCTGAAATCGGGAATCGCCCCCGGTCAGCGCGCCGTCCTGAACGCGCTCGTGCTCCAGAGCACAGTGGAACAATGATACGCGGCATCGTCGATTTCGCCCTCAACAACCGGATACTGGTCGTCGTCGTGGCCATCCTGTTGTTTGTGTGGGGCATCATTTCCTTTGAGAATCTGCCCATCGAAGCCTATCCGGACGTAGCCAACAATTACGTCCAGGTCATCACGCAGTGGCCCGGCCGCGCGGCCGAGGAAGTCGAACAACAGGTCACCATCCCTCTCGAAATCGTGATGAACGGGCTTCCCCACCTGCAGCATTTGCGTTCCACCTCGCTGTTCGGACTTTCCAGCCTGATGCTGGTCTTCGACGACAGCTCCGACAACGATTGGAACCGCGCGAGAGTATTGGAACGCCTCTCGGAGGTGACGCTGCCCGCGGGGCTTCAGCCGCAGATGGGCACGGATTACAGCCCGGTCGGCCAGATCTATTGGTATTCGCTGCACAGCACCAATCCCGAGTACGACCTGATGGGGCTCAAATCGCTCGAAGACTGGGTGCTCGAAAAGCAGTTCAAGTCCGTTCCCAACGTGGTGGATGTGGTTAGTTTCGGCGGCATCACCAAGGAATACCAGGTGCGCATCGATCCGGAGAAGCTCATCGACTACGGGTTGAGCATCGGCCAGGTGGAACAGCAGCTCGCCAACAACAATGTGAACGCCGGCGGCAGCTTCATCGAAGCCGGTCTCCAGCAACTCAACGTCCGGTCCCTCGGCCTGATCGATCGGGTCAAGGACATCGGCAGGATCATGCTCAAGACGCAGAACGGAACGCCCGTGCGGATGTCCAACATCGCGGTCGTGGAGCAGGGGCCCAAGATCCGCCTGGGACGCATCGGCAAGGCGATCCACCGGAAAGATGGCACGATCCTCGATAACGACGATGTAATCGAAGGCATCGTCCTGCTGCGCAAGGGCGCCGATTCCGACCAGGTGCTGAAGGATATCCACGCCAAAGTCGAAGAGCTCAACACCAAAATCCTGCCGAAGGGCGTGAAGGTGGTTCCATTCCTCGATCGCAGCGACCTGGTGCACTACACCACGCACACCGTGCTGCACAACCTGACCGAGGGCATCATCCTGGTTTCGATCATTCTGTTTCTGTTCCTGGGAAATGCGCGCGGCGCGCTGATCGTGGCGTCCACCATCCCGTTTTCGCTGCTGTTCGCCTCCATTTGCCTCGATCTGCGTCACATTCCCGCCAATCTGCTTTCGTTGGGAGCGCTCGATTTTGGCATGGTGGTGGATGGCGCCGTGGTGATGGTGGAGAACATCGTCCGGCATTTGGGGTCGACCAATGACCATCGCGGCGCGATGGAGCGGATTCGCGATGCCGTTCACGAAGTGCAGCGGCCGGTGTTTTACGCCATCGGCATCATCATTACCGCGTACCTGCCCATTTTCACGCTGCAGAGCGTGGAAGGGCGGCTGTTCAAGCCCATGGCGTGGACCGTGGCGTTCGCCCTGTTGGGCGCGCTGATCTTTTCCATGATCCTGGCGCCGGTGCTTTCGAGCTTCCTGTTTCGCCGCTCGGTGCGCGAATGGCATAACCCGGCGCTGTTGCTCATCACTGCCGGCTACCGCACGATGCTGCGCTGGTTTATCGAGACGCGCTGGGTGATCGTCGGCGCGGCCACCATCGCGGTGGCGGCAGCCGGCTATTTGCTGACCAGCGGTGCGATCGGTTCCGAGTTCCTGCCACACCTGGATGAAGGCGCCATCTGGGCGCGCGGCACGCTGGCCCCCAGCACGGGTCCCACGGAAGGCACGCGCTTGATGAACCAGGCACGCGTTATTTTTGCGTCTTTCCCGGAAGTTACGCAAGTGGTGTCGCAAGTGGGCCGCCCCGACGATGGCACCGATACCACCGGCTTTTTCAACACCGAATATTTCGTGGATCTGAAGGACAAGAACAACTGGCGCCCCGTATTTCATCAGAACAAGGAAGCCCTGATCGCCGCCATGGATTACCAGTTGGAGAAGATTCCCGGCGTGCTTTGGAATTTCTCGCAACCCATCTCCGACAACATGGAAGAAGCCGTCAGCGGCGTGAAAGGCGAACTGGCGGTGAAAATCTTCGGCGCCGATTTGAAGACGCTCGAAGCCAAGGGCGATGAGATTGTCAACGTGATGCGCGGCATCGCCGGCATCGAGGACCTCGGTCTGTTCCGCGTGATCGGCCAGCCCAACCTGGATTTCCAGGTGGACCGCGATAATGCCGCGCGGCATGGCATCAACGTGAGCGACGTGCAGGATGCCATCCAGACCGCCGTGGGCGGCAACGCCGTCAGCCAGGTGCTGCAGGGTGAAGAACGCTACGACCTGGTGCCGCGCTACCTGCCGCAATATCGGGACACGAAAGAGGAGATCGAGCGAATTCGGCTGTTGGCGCCTTCCGGCGAACGCGTTTCGCTGGCCCAGCTCTGCCGGGTGCAAACCCTGGATGGCGCCTCGGAAATCTACCGCGAAGCCAACTCCCGCTACGTCGCTTTGAAATACAGCGTGCGCGGCCGCGACCTGGGCAGCACGGTGGAGGAGGCTATCCGCAAGGTGAATGCGCAGGTCAAGCTGCCGCAGGGCTACACCATCGATTGGGCCGGCGAATACGCCAGCCAGCAGCGCTCGCAGAAGCGGCTGATGGTGGTGCTGCCCATTACCGTGCTGGTGATCTTCATCATTCTCTACACCATGTTCCATTCGTTCAAGTGGGCCGCTTTGATGCTCGCCAATATCGCCATGGCGCCGCTCGGCGGTCTGCTCGCGCTGCTGCTCACCCACACGCACATGTCGGTCTCATCGGGTGTGGGCTTCCTGGCGCTTTTCGGGGTGTGTGTGCAGACCGGCGTGATCATGCTCGAGTACATCAACCAGCTTCGCGCGCGCGGCAACCCGATTGAAGAAGCGGCCATTCAAGGTGCGGTGCTGCGGTTGCGCCCCATCATGATGACCACGCTGGTAGCCACGCTGGGCTTGTTGCCGGCCGCGCTCTCCCACGCCATCGGTTCCGATTCGCAGCGCCCATTCGCCATCGTGATCGTGGGCGGGTTGATGTTCGCCATGATGATGAACATCTTCCTGCTGCCGACGCTCTACGTGCTGGTGGCGAGCCCGCGTGACAGGCTGCCGGAAGTAGAGGAAGGGCCGGAGTAAGGCTCCCTCACGGTGCAATGCCGCTTAGTTACGTGCGTTATGGCTCCTCGTATGTCCAGGCGCAGCCAGAGGACGTCGCGCGACTTGTGTCGCAGTATAATGACTTCCCGAGGTCTCAGCGCGATCGCCTCCGTCGGGAGCCGGCGCGCTTGGCGATCTCCGCCAGCGACCGCAATGCAGCGTTCACCGCCGCCGCGTTCGGAAACAGGTCGGCAACCTCCGGCGCAATGACGACGACGTTGGAATTCGCTCGGAGTTGCTCGATGTATTTCCCGCGGACCATGGCCCCGAAATCCGAGCGCTTGTATTCGGCGCGAAGTTCGTCCGCAGCAACCGTTTTAGCCTTCCGCATAGAGCTTCCTCTCCGCTCGCGTCGCAAGGCGAGCCGTGATGATTCGAATTACGTCGTCCTGCTGTGCGTGTGCGACCACAAGCAAGCGCCCCGAAGACGAGACGCCAAACGTCACGAAGCGCCTTTCGTCGAGCGCGCAAAAAGAATGGGCCGCCGATGAACGCGGATGAACGCGGATCGGAAATGTTATCGGCGTTGACCCGCGTTCATCCGCGGCCTGAAACGGTTTTTTCATCACAGAGGTTCGTAATAGCTCTCGCCGGCGCAGGCCCGGCAGAGCGTGCGCCCCTCGCGCACCACTTCGCGTTTAAAACTGACTCCCTCGCCGCACTCCGCGCATACGGCACGGGAAGCCTTGTAGCCGGGCAAATCCTCCGGGCCGATGGCTACGCGCACCCATTGCCAGGTAAACAGCTCCTCGTCGGCCATCTCCCGGTAGGCGTGCATCTGCTGTTCGTTGGTCGCCTTGATTTCGGGATGCATCCGCCGCGCGCGCTCTTTGGCGCCCTCGCGCGCCGCCACGCGGACCGCCCGCTGCCGCTCCAGATCGCAGAAAGTGGCCGCCACCTTGCCGAAGTCGCGAAACTTCAAGGCGCGCTTCCCCAGGCGGCAGCCGGTGACGATCGGAATGGCGTCGGTGGCGCAGCGGTCGATCTCGACGAAAGTGACCAGCCGTTTGCGATCGGCGCCCGCGGGGTCTTCCAGGCCCAGCAGACGCAAACCATAAAGCGCCATGCGGAGGCCCAGAATTTGCCCGGCGCAAAGATGGCCATGGGCACGCGCGGCAAGCTGTTCGTACTCGGAAAGTGGAAGCAGCGGCATGGCGGGTGACGGGACTTCCAATTATAGCCGCCGGAATCGCGCGCTGAAATGGCGCAGGAAGGGTGGCTCCTCCACAATCTCCAGGCCGCGAATCTCCCGCTTGCGGGCGTTCACTTCAAGAATCGCTTCCACCACATAATCGATGTGGCTCTGCGTATACACGCGGCGGGGAATCGCCAGACGCAGCAGCTCGTGGCGCGCCGCGGCCCCAAACATCACCGAGCCGATCTCCACCGATCGAATGCCGGCGTGCCGATAGAGTTCGACCGCCAGCGCCTGCGCCGGAAACTGGCTGGGCGGAATGTGCGGCAGCATGCGGGCCGCGTCGATATAGATGGCGTGGCCGCCGGGCGGTTCCACGATGGGCACGCCGCGGTCCGCGATGTGGCGGCCCAGGTATTCGGTCGAGACGATGCGGTAGCGCAGGTAATCGGGGTGCAGCACCTCTTCGAGGCCCACCGCGATGGCGTCCAGATCGCGTCCCGCCAGGCCTCCATAAGTGGGGAAGCCTTCCGTGAGAATGAGCAGGTTCTTTTCCAGTTGAGCGAGCCGGTCGTCATTGGTACACAGAAAACCGCCGATATTGGCGAAGGCGTCTTTCTTCGCGGAGAAGGTGCAGCCATCGGCCAGAGAGAACATCTTCTGCGCAATCTGCTTGGGCGTCCAGCCGCTATAACCGGCCTCGCGCTCCCGGATGAACCAGGCGTTTTCCGCGAAACGGCAGGCATCCAGATACAACGGGACGCCATGGCGGGACGAAACCCGCCGTACCGCCTCGATATTGGCCATCGAAACCGGCTGACCGCCGCCCGAATTGTTGGTGATGGTGAGCATCACCAGGGGCACGTGCTCGGCGCCCTCGGCGGCGATGAGCGCATCGAGCGCCTCCGCATCCATGTTGCCCTTGAAATCCAGCCGCGCCTGCGTGTCGGCGGCTTCCGGAATGGGCAGATCGACGGCGCGCGCGCCGGTGAATTCGATGTTGGCGCGGGTGGTATCGAAATGCGTGTTGGAGGGGACCACGTGACCCGGCTTGCACAACACCGTGAACAGAATGCGTTCCGCGGCGCGGCCCTGGTGGGTGGGAACCATGTGGCGAAAACCGGTGAGATCGTCCACCACCCGTTTGAGGCGAAAAAAACTCTCGCTGCCGGCATAGGATTCGTCGCCGCGCATGACGGCGGCCCACTGCTCGGTGGACATGGCGGAAGTTCCGGAATCGGTCAGCAGATCGATCAGAATGTGGCGGGCGTCGATCAGAAAGAGGTTGAAACCGGCCTCTTCGAGAAACCGTTCGCGCTCTCCGGCCGTGGTGTGCGTGAGCGGTTCGACGCTCTTGATGCGGAAGGGTTCGATGATGGTGCGCACCAGGAGATTCTAGCGTGGTTCGGGCAAGAGGGTTGGCGGGAGCTTAATGGCGGGTCTGATGGGCGGCGGCTTCCCACCGGCCGACGATGAGGTCCACAAAACTGATCCACGCGCTATCGGGATGCTCCAGCTTGTGGTACAAAGCGACCAACTCGGGCTTCTTCAGGCCCATGCCGGCAAAGGCCAGGAAATACAGCCCTTCATTGTGAAATTCGGAAATCTGCTCTTTGTGCCACCGCCGGGGATCGAAAACGAACGGCGAAAGATATGCGGTCACGGTCGCCAGCGTGGCTCCGTTCGACGTTTGCAAGTTCCACAGGTCCACGCCTTGCACCTGGGAAATGCGGCAGATGGTGGAATAGGCTTCCACGTTGAATACCGAATAGGAAAGCGAACGGGCGCGCTCCTCTTCGCGCGGAGCGCTGCCATCGTGCCGAATTTGGCTGGTGAAAATGTGGTCCCGGTAGTAGTTGAACGCCATCTGCTCGACGGGTTTATCCTCCAGGTAGGTGGCAATCGCCGCTGCCTGGGCTGTCCACCAGGAGGCATGACTGTTGCCGCTCGATCGCTCGTCGAGCCCCTTCTTGCTTTTCGTGAGCCAGATCAGGTAGTCTTCGAACCACCTGCGAACGGCCGCCTGCTCTCTCGCGTCCCAGGCGCCGGTTTGCGATAGAAACTCCATGCCCTGCACGGCGCGAATGAAGACGCGGCCCTCGACAATTCCGGGGGCTTTGCCTTCGCTGATTCCGCGGACTGCCTGCGCATACTCCAGGTTGGGATTCATGCGGGTCTTGGGATTGATGAACCAAGCGTTGATGATGCGGGAAGCCCGTTGGGCATAACGTTCATCGTCCACCAGAAAAGCCGCGGTCCCCAGAGTAAATACGGCATCGCACATGGATTCGAGCGCGTTTTTGTTGGCCTCGAAGCGATCGGGGTTGATGTGGCCGTCCTTGCGAATGTAGGGTCCGGCGGGGTCTTCGGGGTTGGGCCACCAGTAAGGGGCCTCGCTATAGTAGTCGTGCGCATCGAGCGCGATCCCCACCGGCCGTTCGAAGGTGACGCTCGGGACGCCTTCTTTCAAGCGCTTTTCGGCCTCCATGCGCAGCCGCCGCACGGCATCCTGGGTCCAGGCCTCTTTCCGTATGATGGCGCTGTGGATGGGCTCGGCTTCGTCCTCCGAGAGCAGCGTCATCGGGACATCGGCCGCCCGGACGCTGAACGACACCAGGATAAGAAAGCCCGCTACTCGCACTATATTGCGATTGTAGCGAATGGCGCGGCCAATGCTCCGGCCTCACGGTTGATGCCTGCAGCTCGGACCGTCGGGGCGTTACACTATAACCAGACTCACCACCACTCCCATGACCGTCACCCTCAAGCCCAAAACCGAACTCACGGTGCCGGAGAGCATCCGTCGCAAGGCCGGGTACCAACCAGGGGATCGGGTCGAGTTCAAGGTGTCCGGCCGGACGATCACCATCGTTCCCAAGCTTACTCCAGACGAGATCGAGGACGAGCGGGAACTTCGAGACCCTAGGATCCGGACAACTATCCGGCGAGGTTACCAGGAATTTCTCGCGGGCAAGACGCGCCCCGCCGAAATGCTCCAGGAGGAGTTGGCAAGAATCGCCGTCGCGCAAGCCGCCGCCGGGAGATCCGGCTCCCGCCGGCGCCGGAAGGCATGACGCCGACATTCACGGTCCGTACCAATTCGCGGTACGATCGCCTCGCCAAGACTCTGCAACGCCGGCATCCCGAGTTTGTCGTCCACCACCGCTCGACGCTCACTATACTCGCCACGGACCCCTACAACCGATCCCGAGAGCACCACATCAAGAAACTGGAGGGTGTTCCGGAAGGGGATGGCCAGTATCGGCTCGCCCTCGGGCGCTGGCGGTTCCGCTATGACATCGTGGGCCAGGTGGTGCTTCTCAGCTACTGCGGTCTTCGCAGAGAAGACACGTATTGACGGCTGGAAACCAACGCCCGAAGCCGAGCGGGCAGCCCGATTGAAACGCCGCGCCGCCTTTGCCACTATGTAAGGGATGGCTACCGCTACTCTTACCGATTTCCGCAACGAAACTTACGCCGACTTTTCCGACCCCGCTAACCGGCGCGGCATGGAAACGGCGCTCAAACAAGTCCGCTCCTCGTTCGGCCACGAATACCAGCTCCGCCTGGCCGGCGAATACATCGCCACGGGGGACCTGTTGCGGTCCGTGAACCCCTCGAATCCCGCCGAAATTGTCGGCATTCATCACCGGGCCACCCGCGAGTTGGCCAACCGCGCCGTCGAAAGCGCCTGGCGCTACTTCCCGGAATGGAGCCGCACGCCCGCCGAGGAACGCATCCGCATGGCGCTCGACGCCGCCCGCATTATCCGGCTCCGCAAATTCGAGTTCGACGCCTGGCTGGTTTATGAAGCCGGCAAGACCTGGATCGAGGCCGAGGCCGACGTTTCCGAAGCCATCGATTTCTGCGAATACTACGCGCGCGAAATGGAAAGGCTGGCGTCGCCGCAGCCCGTGGTGCAGCTTCCCGGCGAGCACGACGAAATGATCTACCTCCCGCTGGGGGTCGGTGTCGTGATTCCGCCTTGGAACTTCCCGCTGGCGATCCTGGTGGGGATGACCGTGGCCGCGCTGGTCACCGGCAATACGGTGGTGCTGAAACCTTCGAGCGAGACCCCGACCATCGGCGCCAAGTTCGCGGAAGTGCTGCTCGAAGCCGGTTTCCCGGAGCGTTCGTTTACGCTGCTCACCGGCAGCGGATCGGCGGTCGGCGACGTGCTGGTGGAGCACCCCAAGACGCGGTTCATCTCCTTCACCGGCTCGCGCGACGTGGGTCTGCGGATCAACGAGCTGGCAGCCAAAGCGCAGCCGGGCCAAATCTGGATCAAGCGCGTGATCGCGGAAATGGGCGGCAAGGACGCCATCGTCGTGGACGCGGAAGCGGATCTCGATAAGGCCGTGGATGGCGTGCTTGTCTCGGCATTCGGCTACCAGGGGCAAAAATGTTCCGCGTGCTCGCGAGCCATTGTGGATGCCAAGGTCTACGATGCTTTTCTCGAGAAGCTGGCCGCCAAGGTGAAGAACCTCAAGGTCGGGCCTTCGGACGATCCGGCGAATTACATGGGGCCGGTGATCAGCGCGGGCGCTCGCAAGACCATCGAGCAGTATATTGAAATCGGCAAGCAGGAGGGCCGCCTCGTGGCCAGCGGCGCCGTTTCGGGGGACGGCTATTTCATCCCGCCCACGGTTATCGCCGATGTAAGTTCCAAGGCCCGCGTTTTTCAGGAAGAGATATTCGGCCCGGTGCTGACTGTCACCAAGGCTGACGATTTCGAGCATGCGCTGGAGCTGGCCAACGATTCCCAATACGGCCTGACCGGCGCCGTGTATTCGAACGATGCCGAACACTTGCGCCAGGCGCGGGAGCGTTTCCACGTGGGCAATCTGTATTTCAACCGCAAGTGCACCGGCGCCATGGTCGGCGCGCATCCATTCGGAGGGTTCAATATGTCGGGGACGGATTCGAAGGCGGGCGGCCCGGATTACCTGCTGCTGTTTTTGCAGGCGAAATCGGTGGCGGCGAAGATTGGGTAAGGCTCGCCGCGCGCCGCAGGCCCGCCGTTCCGCGGCTGTTACCTTGCAAGCATCCCCGCCGGCGCCGGCCTGGCTTCGCTGGGTCATTCTCGGGCTTGCGGCATTGCTGCTCGTCGCCTGGCTTTCGCGGGAAGCAGGCGATTCCGACAGTTGGTGGCACCTCAAGACCGGCCAGTTCATACTGACCCAACATCGGCTGCCCGTTCCAGATCCGTTCGCCTACACCACGTATCTCGGCAAGCCGTTGTACTCCGGTGAAGAGGTCACGCGGTATTTCAACCTGACGCACGAGTGGCTCGCCCAGATCGCCATGTACGGCGCCTACGCCGCGGCCGGCCTGACCGGCCTCATACTGGCGCGAGCGGCCATGTTGAGCCTGTTTTGCGCCCTGGCCGGGCTGATGGCCTACCGCCGAACGCGCAGCTTCCCGAGGGCGTTGGTCGCGGTGTTCGCCGCGGCAATGATCGTGCACGCCTTCACGGCCGATCGGCCGCAGTACTTCACCTATGTATTCCTCGCGCTGACCCTCAACCTGTTGGACGCGCGTCGCCGGCTCTGGCTGCTTCCGCCGCTGTTCCTGATTTGGGCGAATTGCCACGGCGGGTTCTTTCTGGGATGGGTCGCGGTGGCCATTTACTGCGCCGAAGCCGGCTACTTTCGATGGCGCGGCAAGCCGGTGGATGGCGAGCGCCGGCTGTGGCTGGCGGGGCTCTCGGCGATCCTCGCCTCCGGCTTCAATCCCAACGGGTTCCGCGTGTTCGAGGTGTTGTGGAACTATGGCAGGAGCCCATTGCAGGCGCAAATCCTGGAATGGTATCACCCGGTGTTCTGGGAACTTAGCCCGTTTACCGTTCTGCTCTATGGCGGTGTGGTGGCGCTGATATGGAACCGGCGAAAGACGCGGCCGGCCGATTGGCTCCTGCTCGCCGCCTTCGGTTCGGCGGGGCTGCTCGCTTTCCGCAACGTGGTCTTAGCCGGTTTCGTGGGCGCGTTCCTGATTGCCGCCTATGTGCCGATGCCGAAGAGCAAAATCGCTCTCCGCGAGCGGCCGGCGGCCGGATTCGCGGTAGCGGCCCTCTTGCTTGCCGGCACGCTCGTTTTGATCGCCCAGGGCAAGGCCTTTCGATTCCGTGCTTCCCCCAGAACGCCGGTGGGCGCCGCCGATTTCCTGCTGGACCACCACATTCAAGGGAAGTTGTTCAATACCTACGGGCAGGGCGGTTATCTGATCTGGCGTCTGTGGCCCCGCTGGCAGGTATTCGTCGATGGCCGCGTGCTCAACGAGAGCGTCGCCTATGACGCGCAGCGGATCATGTACGCAGCCGACGACAGCGGCGGCAAGAGCTTCGACGACCTGCTAAGAGACTACCGAATCGACGTCATCGTCATGGATTGCTTCGAGCCCGTGTCCGGCGCGGCGTACTACCTGCCGACTGCCCTGGCCGATCCGCGACAGACGGAATGGAAGCTGGTCTACCGCGACGGGCACGACGTGATTTACATGCGCCGCCCGCCCCCGGGCCTCGCCCCGCTGAACCCGCTCGATGGGCTGGTGGGCATGGAGCAACAATGCGCGTTCCTGACGGCGGATGGGGCCCCCGCCTGCGCCAAAGGCATGGTGGATGTTTTCACGCGGATCGGGGACCTGGAACGGGCACACAAGTGGGCGGTAATTCAAAACGGGGCGCACGTGGAGTAAATCCCTCCACGGGAGATGACCGGCAGCGGTTCAAGTGCACTAAACGCTGGAGCGGCCATGCCGGGGGGTCTTCTTAGGCCGGGCTCCGGCGCGCAAACGCGCGCAGGCCAGCCGCATGGAAGCGATAAAAAGGTCCGTTTCAGCTAGCCTTTTACGGCAAGAGTCGCAGACCAGAAGATGTTCTTCCAGGCGAACGCACTCCTCTTCGGGAATGCGGCCCATCGAGTAGCTCTCCAGTTCCTCCTGGTCTACGTGGCGATTGGTGTCTGGCGCCATATGCCTCGATCCACCGTAGAGGTGCGGGGTTTCGCCCAGACTTCTCAGAAATTACGCGGTCCGTTGTATTTATTTGTGAGGCAACTTCTGCAGATAGCCGATCCGATGGGAAAGGCGGGCCCGGCCCAATTCGCCGAACCGGGCCTTGGCACGCGATTTGATTAGCCGGAACTGGGTTTCGGACAGTTCCATTTCGCGGCAGATTTCGGCTGGGGATTGCTCCTTTAGATAGAAGCGAATCAGCACTTCGCGGTCCCTTTTGGGGATGCTATCCAGGATGCGCATGGCGACGGTCATGTTCTCATGAAGGATGGCCTTACGCTCCGGATCGGCATCGCGGTCCCGGACCACGATGCCGGTTTCCAGGCTGGTCTGGTGGCGGCGGGTGTGTACCGCGTGATCGATGTGGGCAGCCACTTGGCGGCGCACTACCGTTCTCACATAACCCATAAGCCGGTCCGGCTCTCGCAGATCCCCGCTTTGGATGGCCTGAGTGATGATGAGGAAGATATCGTGCACCTTATCGTCGAGATCCTGGGGGCCGAGTTGGCGGCACAAATAAAAGCGGATCCCTTTGGAAAATATCAAATAAAGCTCTTCCAAAGCTGCCGGCTCTCCCACCCGGACTCGTTCGACCAAGTCGGACCACGACGGGGCCGGCGTTTCGCCGGCTGGGACAGCCGGCTCCTCATCAGATGTTTGGGCACCGCTTGCGAAGTGTAGAATGTCGCTCATTTCCCACCACGAAGTTAGCTCCCCGGTAATGGGGATCGGCCTGCCTGCCTGGGGAGCCAATACATTGCATGTTGCGCGGACGGCAGCGCCCGCGCCAGATTGGCGCATGGCTGGGTCCAAAGACGGCTGCAGACGGACGAGAGAATGTCGGCCGTACCGCCGGGAGTCGGCCGGCGGCTTCCAAAGTGGCCATCGGCCCACCAGGCCCGAGTGGGTTTATTCGATTGAATTTTATTAGAATGTAGCGGATTTACGCGGGTGACCTGTCCAAACACTCGAGAGTTCGCCGCGGGTCCGCCGGAGGGGAAGGGCAGCTTCTGGGCGAGTGATGAAAAAAACCGTAAGATATTACAAACACACAATTTTAAATTCTTCAAGTTACCCCGCTCCGCTCTGAGTTCTCTCGTGAGTTACCCTGCAGCCCGATGTTTACTTTGGAAATATTCCTACCCTGGAATATCCCTCCAAATAGTATCAGCCTTTATCTTAGAAATCGTCCCCCTCAAATGAGGGTTTCTGTGCTAACTCGTGCGTGGAATCGCATGGAAGTTAAGACGCAGCCCTCAAATTCGGACGACAATTTAAGCCATAAACTACTGGAATTATTTGGCTTAGCCCCAAAGCGCTCGTCAGAGGCGGAAAAAGTTAGACCGGAATGCCTTGCGGCCAGCAAGGGATATGCTAGGCGAAGAAAATGCGTCCAATGAAGCGGGGCCGGATCGGGAAATGGCGCGGCAATTTCTTGCCTCGCGGCAAGAAATGGGCGCGAGATTGACCGATAGCATATTGATTTTAGACAATTTAGCTTGGAACCTGGAATGCTTATTTCTGGGTCGTCATGTTAGGCCGGGTAGCCGGGGAACTCGAAAAATACATGGATCTGCTGAGCGCTCGGCAGAAACTGGTGGCATCTAACATCGCCAACGTGGACACGCCAGGCTATCAGACCGCGGATATCGACTTTCAATCGGAGTTTCAGAATGCTATGGGTGAGTCGCCTCGCGCGGTGCCGGTGGAAGGGCTGGCGGTCAAGAATGACGGTAACAATGTCAGCCTCGATCGCGAGGCGCGGCTGCTCTCGGAAAACGCCCTGCGCTTCCAGGCGGCCTCCGGTCTGCTGCATTCGCAGATTGCGATCCTGCGCTCGGCCATCAAGGAAGGGCAAAGCTGATGAGCCTGTTTTCAGCAATTTCCGTGGGCGCTTCGGGGATGGCGGCACAGCGGGCGCGCGCCGAAGTACTGGTGGAAAACCTGGCCAATGCCGAAACCACAAGGACTCCCGAGGGCGGGCCATACCGTCGCAAGGACGTCGTTTTCGAGAGCACGTCCGTATCCTCGCCTTTTTCCTCGGTATTCTCCCAGGAATTGGAATCGGAGGGTGGCGTAGCGGTCGCGGGAGTGATAACCGACAACCGCGATCCGGAAAAGCGCTATATGCCCGGCCACCCGGATGCCGATCAGGACGGGTATGTGGCGTTTCCGCGAATCAACCCGGCCGAAGACATGGTGGACTTGATGGGCGCGTCGCGCGGCTATGAAGCCAACGTGGCGGCTATTTCAGCGGTCAAAGACATGATCCAGCACTCGCTCGACCTGCTCCGTTAGGACGTCCATGACCGGGCCCATCCTTCCCATCACAACGCCTGCTTTGGCCGATCCGGCCCGCCCCGCCGCACCAGCGGGTGGGGGCGGATTCGCGGACGTACTGTCCAGTGCGATCCGCTCCGTGGACAAGGTGGGTCAGGACGCTTCGGCATCGGTCGAGCGATTCCTCACCGGCGACGGCGAAGACCTTCACACCACGATTTTGGCGACCACCCGCGCCGAGTTAGCGTTCGACATGTTCTTGCAGACGCGCAACAAGGTGGTTAGCGCGTATCAGGAAATCATGCGAATGCAGATGTAAAGCACTCAGGTTTTGGACCGTTCCCGCCGATTATCTTTCAGGCCGCACTTGCGGCCGGATACGGGACATGAAGAAAATCCTGGCCAATCTCTCGCTGCGGCAACGAATCACCATCGGGGTGGTCGCGGCGCTGGTGACCACCGGCATCTACGCTCTGGTGTATTGGCATAAGGAGAGCGATTTCAAGCCGCTGTTCACCGGTTTGGCGCCGGAGGATGCGGCTGCCATCGTGCAAAAACTGAAAGAGAGCGGGGTAGACTACCGTCTGCCGGAGGCGGGAGGGGCGGTGCTGGTACCTTCCGCCAGAGTGGCCGAGATGCGCCTCAACCTGGCGGCGGCCGGACTGCCGAAAACCGGCCGCATCGGTTTCGAGCTCTTCGATAAGACCAACTTGGGCGCCACCGAATTCACGGAGCACATCAATTATCGGCGCGCGCTCGAGGGCGAACTGGAGCGGTCCATTTCCTGCCTGGCGGAGGTGGAACTGGCCCGTGTGCATATCACTTTTCCCAAGGACTCCGTATTTCTCGACTCTCAGCAGCCCGCCAAGGCCAGCGTTCTAATCAAGATCCGGCCGGGGAGTCATTTGTCGGCGCAGAACGTGCAAGCCATCAATCATTTGGTAGCCAGCGCAGTGGAAGGGCTCTCTCCGGACGCCGTTTCCGTGCTGGACATGAATGGCAATCTGCTGGGCCGGCCGAAGCCCGAGGGAAGTCTGGACGGCCCGGAACCGTCGGAGGCGGTGCTGGATTATCGCCACAAGGTGGAAGCCGACCTTTTGGCCAAAATCAACGCGACACTCGAGCCTTTGTTGGGTGCTAATAAGTTCCGGGTGGGGGTCTCGGTGGACTGCGATTTTGCGGGAGGAGAGCAGAGCGAGGAGATTTTCGATCCGGCGCGGACGGTCATGCTCAGTTCGCAAAGGTCGGAGGACGCCAGCGGATCGCCCAGCGCCAATGGAGTGCCGGGGACAGCATCCAGTCTGCCGCGGCCGGCCTCGCGTCCGGGCGGCGCCTCCAACCGCGTCTCGCGGATGACCGAGAACATTACCTATCAATCCAGCCGCACGGTCAAGAAGACGCGGCTGCCGGCGGGCGGAATTCGCAAGATGTCGCTGGCCGTCCTGGTGGACCAGGACGTCACCTGGAAGAAAGAGCAGAACGAGTACCAACGTGTACTGGTGCCGCCCTCCGCGGACAAACTTACCGCGATTCGCGATCTGGTGGCGGGAATTACGGGGTTTAATGCGGAGCGGGGCGACCAGATAGTAATGGAGACACTGCCCTTTGAAACCACGCTCCTGCTGGAGCCTCCACAGCTATCGCAGCCGGCAGCCCCCCCGCCGCCAGGGCCGCTCGGACTGAACCTGAAATTGGACCGGAAAACCATGTGGATAATGGGAGGAGCCGCAGCCGGATTCGTCCTCTTGCTGGTCGGCGTTTGGGTGCTGCTGCGCAACCGAAAAGGGGCCTCGGGAAACACCGTTTCCATGGCCCGGGAAATAGCTCCGGGCGGGGAGGGAAGCCCACAGCCGATAGCGCTGCCCTCGGCGGCGGAAAGCGCCATCACCGCCAAACTCGCGGAACGCGATGCGCTGCAGCAGAAAATGGACGCCCAGGCGCTCAATGCTCTTGCCCTCACGCCGGTAATTACCAAAACGGCGGAAGTTATGGCGAAGCACCTCCGGGAAAAAATCAAGCAGGAACCCGAAGTGACGGCGCAGATTCTGCGCGCGTGGATTCGCGAGGAGGAATCGTGAGAGCGCCCGAAATCGTACGGCGCCGCAAGCGGGGCGCGCGGATGGCGAATGATGTTGCGGCGAATCGCATATGATTCTCAACACGGCTAAATCGGAAGCTGAGAATGTTTCGACCTTGCGTAAAGCGGCGATGCTTCTCATCGTGCTGGGCGAGCAGACTGCCGCCGACCTGCTAACCCGTCTTTCCGAAGAGGACATCAACAAGGTCAGCCGGGAGGTCGCCAAGATTACCGCGATTTCATCGGAGGATGCCGAGGGGGTTCTCAACGAGTTTCACCATATCACCGCGGCTGGCGACTATGTGGCGCGGGGCGGCATCGAGTTCGCGCGAAAGCTGCTGATGCGCGCGTTCGATCCGGATATAGCGCGGCGATTGCTGGACCGTCTCACCAAGGCTCTCGGCTCCGAAGCGGCCTCCTTCGACGCCATCCAAAAAGCCGATCCCCAACAGCTCGCCAAATTCATCCACAACGAACACCCACAAACGATTGCCCTGGTGCTTTCGCACTTGAGCCCGGCCCAGGCGGCTGCGCTGTTGACCTCGCTGCCCAAAGAGCTGCGGGCCGACGTGTCGCAGCGCATGGCGAGCCTCGATCAGATTTCGCCCGAAATCATCTTGAAGATCGCCGGGGTAATCGGACAGAAATTGAAGGCCCTCGGCGAATTCAGCCGCGAGTCTTATGGCGGCGTCCGGGCGGTGGCCGAGGTGCTGAACCGTCTCGATTCCGCCTCCAGCCGCGAGATTCTGGATCATATCGAGCAGCAGGATACGAACCTGGCCCTGACCATCCGGCACCTGATGTTCGTGTTCGAGGACATGTTGCTGATCGATCCGATGGGGTTGAAGGAAGTACTGGGCAAGGTGGATCGCAAGCTGTTGACGATCGCGCTCAAAGGAACCAGCGAACAGTTGCGGAACCACTTTCTGGGCTGCATGTCGCAGCGCGGCGCCGATATGCTGCGCGAGGATATGGAAGCGCTCGGTCCGATCAAAATCAAAGAGGTGGACGCGGCGCAACAGCAAATCATCTCTGTGGTGCGCCAACTGGAATCGGAGGGTGTCGTCAGCCTGAAGGGAGCGGTCGGGGAACAGTATGTCGTCTAAGGTGTTCGGGCCGAAGCAGCCGATGGACACCAACCCGGTCGCGTGGAAACTCATGGGGCCGGGCGGCACACCGCCCGCTCCGCCAAAGGATGCGCCTCCGGATGTTTCCGCCATCAAGGCACAACTGGAACGTCAGTGGGAACATAAGGTCGCGGAGGCGCGCGCGGCGGGGCTGCGCGAGGGTGAAGCGGCTGGCCGCAGCCGCGCGGCGGCGGAAGTCCAGCCGGTCATCGAGCGTATGACGCGCGCCATTGAAGAAATCGCGCAATTGCGGGCGCGGCTGCGGCGTGAAGCGGAAGCCGACATGCTTCAACTCTCGCTGGCGATTGCCCGCCGCGTGTTGCGGCGCGAAATGGCCATCGACCCCGAGGCCATGCATGGATTGGTGCTAGCGGCCCTGGAAAAGCTGCAACTCCAGGAGATCTGCCGGATCAAGGTGCACCCGTCGCAAGCGCCGCAAATCAGCGTGCTGCTCGAGAAATCGCATCACGGCTCGCCTTTACAGGTGATACCTGACGCCGCACGGCAACCGGGCGCCCTGGTGTTCGAGACTGAGCGCGGCAACCTGGATGTCTCGGTGGATACACAACTGGCGGAGATCGAGCGCGGACTTACCGACCGTCTACGGAGGCAGGCATGAAGGAAGCGATTTCATTTGCTCCCTACCTGGAAGAGCTGGACCGGCTGTCGCCGTTCCGCTGGACCGGAGAGGTGACCGAGGTGGTAGGGTTGCTGATCGAATCGCGCGGGCCCAGCGTGGCAATCGGAGATTTCTGCGAAGTGCACGCCTCGAATGGCCGGAGGATCCGCACGCAAGTTATCGGGTTCCGCAACGGTCGCGTGCTTTCGATGCCGCTCGAGGAGATCGACGGGTTGCAATTGGGAGATTCCCTGGAAGCGCGCAGCGAGGAGGCGCGCGTGGCCGTGGGGCCGGAACTGCTGGGGCGCGTCATCGATGGATTCGGTCTGCCCCTGGATGGAAAACCGCCGATCGCGGCGAGGGACGCCTATCCTCTGTATGGCCGGCCGGGAAACCCGATGGAGCGGGAACACATCACCGAGCCGCTGGTAACGGGCATCCGCGCCATCGACGGCCTGCTGACGTGCGGGAAAGGGCAGCGCATCGGGATTTTCGGCGGCAGCGGAGTCGGCAAGAGCACCCTCCTAGGTTCGATGTCGCGGCATAACTCCGCGGATGTGACGGTGATCGGGATGATCGGCGAGCGCAACCGCGAGGTGCGCGGTTTTTTGGAAAATGAACTTCAGGAGGAGGGGCGCCGCCGGTCGGTGGTGGTGTGCGCCACTTCCGAGCGGCCCGCGCCGCTGCGGGTGCGCGCCTGTTTCGTATCTCTCGCCGTCGCTGAGTACTTTCGCGATCAGGGAGCGAACGTGCTGCTGGTAATGGACTCGGTGACGCGTTTGGCCATGGCGCAGCGTGAAATCGGCCTGGCGGCGGGCGAACCGCCGAGCCAAAAAGGTTACACTCCCTCCGTTTTCAACCTGCTGCCTAAAGTCCTGGAGCGCGCGGGAAATTTCAAACGCGGCTCGATCACCGGATTCTTTACTGTCCTGGTGGAAGGCGATGACTTCAACGAACCGATTTGCGACGCGGTCCGCGGCATTCTGGACGGGCATTTCGTCCTTTCGCGCCAACTGGCTGGACAAGGACACTACCCGGCAATCGATGTTTTGCATTCGGTGAGCCGGCTGGCACCGGCTATTTCAACCCCCGCCCAAAAAACAGCGGCGCAGAAGATGCGGCAGGCATTGGCGGCTTATCGCGATGCCGAGGATCTGATTCAACTGGGCGCCTATGCAGCGGGCTCGAACCCGCAACTCGATGCCAGCATTCGTCTCCGGCCCGAACTGCTGGATTTCCTGCGGCAGGACCACCTGGCGACCAACACGATGGAAGACACGCTCAAGCGATTGCAGAACCTGGCGGCGCGTCTGGATGGGCAAACGCCGGCGGTGCCGGCGAAGAAAGGCTAGCCCGCAATGGCGGCTCCTGAAAGCCGACAGCGATCGGAGAGGCCGCTCCTTTGAACGCATTTCGATTCCGGTTACAGAAGGTACTCGACTGGCGACGGTCGCAGCTTGAGGCCGAAGAGATCCGATATAAGCGCCAGGCGGCGGCCTTGGCGGATATCGATCGCGCGCGGCAGGCCATGGCGGATGCGGGTGAGCGCGCCGAGACCGACGTGCGGGCGCTCGGCCGGCTGTCCGGAGCCGATCTGGAGGCGTTGGATACCTTTCGCCGGTATGTGAAGAAGCGGGGATTGGAAATCGCGGCACAGCGGGCGGATTGCGCAAAGAAACTGGCGGCGCAAGAAACGGTAATGATGGAAGCCCGGCGGCGATACCGGCTTCTGGAGCGGCTCAAGGAGCGGCGGTGGGCGGAGTGGTGGGCGGCGAGCGATAAGGAACTGGAAGAACTGGCGGCTGAATCCTATGCCGCACAGTGGACACGAAAAGGTCCCGGATCGTCCCTATAATGGTTTGCATGCCCCCTGTAGAGGATGCTGCCAAGACTCTTCCCGCTGTGCCCCTGACAGTAGAGGGCGCCAGCGTGCTCCATCAGATGGTCCGCTTCCGCCGAGCGGCCTGGCGCGCGCTGCCAGCCGACGCGCGCGCGCGGATTCTGGACGAAGCGGAGCGGGTTTTGGGCGGGATGGAAACGCCCGCCGAGGGGCGCCAGAGCGCGCTCTATTCCCTGCTGGGCCACAAGGCCGACCTGATGCTGGTGCATTTCCGGCGGAGCTTCGAGGAGTTGAACGCCGCTCAACTGAACGTGGCCAAGCTCGAGTTGAGCGACTATCTGGAGCCGGCTAGCTCGTACCTTTCGGTGATCGAGCTGGGGCTTTATGAATCCACGGCGAAGATCTATGCAACGCTCGCGGCCAAGGGAGCGTCGCCGGATTCGGAGGAATGGAAGAAGGAGATCGCGGAGGTGCTGGTGCGCCAGAAAGCCGCCATGGCGCCGCGCTTGTGGCCGGAAATCCCGCCATCCAAATACTTGTGCTTCTATCCCATGGATCGCCGGCGCGGTGAGCAGGTGAACTGGTATCGCGAAAGCATGGCCGACCGGCAGCGCATGATGCACGAACATGGCCTGGTGGGCCGGCGCTACGCGGGCGAGGTGCGCCAGATCATCACGGGGTCGATCGGCTTCGACGATTGGGAGTGGGGCGTGGATTTGTTCGCCGACGAGCCGCTGGTGTTCAAGAAGCTGATCTACGAAATGCGGTTCGACGAAGTAAGCGCGCTGTACGCGCTCTTCGGACCGTTTTACGTCGGGTTGCGCGTGTCAGCGGCTGAATTGGGCGGCCTGTTCAACGTCTGACGGCGGCGGAAAACGTGTCAGGGCGTAGGCTCGCCGTGGGCGGCGGCCGATTGCAAATGGCAGTAGAACCCGAGATCCGCCCCGGTGAGTATCTTGGTGGCGAAAATGATCTGCCCGGTGTGCATGGAAAAGTGCTCCACCACGTGATAGACCGCCTCCAGCCGCGAGACGGCGTATCCCTGAATCACCAGCGCGTCTTCCAGGCGCTCGGGGGCTACCGTCTCTAACACCGCGACCGCCTGAACCACGGTATCGCGGAGCCGTGCCGTCAGTTGCGGCACGGAAAGGCCGCCGCGGGCGGCGAATTCACCGTCGCGGTCGCGCGTATCGGGCTTGCCCCCGACGCCGGAAACAATCCATTGACGGACGTTGCCCGCCAGGTGTAGCACGAGGTTGCCGATGGCATTCTCGTTTTCGCTACCGCGCATCCAGACCTGTTCGGGCGTCAAGCGCGCCAGGCAGGTCTCGATGCGTTCGGTAAGCTGCCGCAGTTTGTTCGCAGAGTAATCCAGAAAAAAGCTGTCGACAGCGGCCATGTTACGCGCCGGTCCCGCCGGCCACCGAGAAGCTGCGCAGGGCTTCGGTTTCGTTGTCGAAAGTGACAAACACCGTGTAGAGCTTGGTCACCGCCAGCAGGTCCTTGACTTTGCCTTGAGTATTCAGCAATTTGATTTGGCCGCCGGCATTGCCCACCGATGCGTAGGAACCGACCAGTTCGCCCAGTCCCGCGCTGTCGAGGTAGGTGACCTCGGCGAGATTCAATAGAATATTCTTCCGGCCCTCCGCCAGAAGATTCTTAATCGTGCTGCGGATCGTGCCGGAACCTTCTCCCAGCGTGATCCTACCCCCCAGGTCCACGATGGCGACATTGCCGGCGTTGCGGACCGTTGCCTTAATGCTCATGAACACCTCCAGGTGTCATTGTACTGCGGTGCCCGGTGCTATGATGCGTGATTCGAAAGGACCCTATGAACGAGAGCGCCGTGGGTATTCTTCTGCTCGTGCTCGCCGGAGCCATGAACGGCAGCTTCACGCTGCCCATGAAGTTCACCAAGAAATGGGCTTGGGAGAATACCTGGCTGGCGTGGACCATCTTCGCGCTCGGCATATTTCCGCCGTTGTTAGCATGGCTCACCATACCGTCGCTCGGGCAGGTGTATTCGCAAGCAGGCAGCGGGCCCACCCTGATCGCCGCCGGCTGCGGCGCCGGATGGGGCATTTCCCAAGTGTTCTTTGGGCTGGCGGTGGATGCCATCGGCATCGCGCTGGCGTTTTCGGTGATTCTCGGGATTTCGGCCGCGGTGGGCGCGCTCATCCCGCTTTTTGCCGGTGGCGATCCGTTTAGCACCAAGGGGCTGGAAGTCATCGGCGGAGTGGCGCTGGTAATCATCGGCGTGCTGATCTGCGCCCGGGCCGGCCGCGCGCGCGAGGCCGCGTTGGGACAAGGGCCCAAAGGGAAACCATCCGTGGGGAAGGGTCTCGTATTCTGTACCATCAGCGGGTTGGGTTCGGCGCTGGTCGGGCTGGGTCTTCAGTATGGCGGCAAACTGGCCGACGTGGCGCAACGGCTGGGTGCCGATCCCAAATGGAAAAACAATGCGGCCTGGTTGCCGCTGATGGTCGCGGGCGGCATCCCCAACCTGATCTACTGTCTGTACCTGATTTCCAAGAACAAGACCGGGAACCGGTTCAGCTCAGGTGGGACGGCCGGATATTGGGTATTGGCGGCCATCATGGCCTTATGCTGGTTCGGCAGCACCGTCATGTATGGAGTTTCCAGCAACCTTTTGGGGATCGTGGTGGCATGGCCCGCGTTCATGTCGCTGATCGTCATCACCGCCATGGTGTGGGGTGTGGTCACGGGCGAATGGAAAGGCAGCGGACCGAAGCCTTTGCGGGTGATGTATGGCGGTTTGGGCGTGCTGGTGCTTTCGATCGTGGTTCTTTCGCTGGCGAAATCGTGATTATGCAATCGATGACAATCGGTGTGGATATCGGCGGCACCAAAGTGGCCGCCGGGCTGGTGGATGCGAGCGGGTCCATCTCTTCTAAAGTCCGCGTGCCCATGGTGGCCACGGGGGATGCGGCCACGGGCTTCGCCGCTGTGCGGAATGCCGTGGAAGCGGTGTTCGCGGAGTGTCCGGAAGCGCGTACCGCGGTGAAGGGGATCGGCATTTGCTCGCCCGGACCTCTCGACCCGAAAACGGGGGTGGTGCTGAATCCGCCCAATGTGCCTTGCTGGCGAGGCTTTCCGCTGGCCGCTGAAACCGAGCGCGCCTTCGGAGTGGCCGCGCGCGTGGATAACGACGCCAACGCCGCCGGATTGGCCGAAGTGTTATGGGGCGCCGGCGCCGGCTATGCCAACGTTTTCTACGCCACGCTGGGTACGGGGATCGGCACGGGCATTGTCTTCGACCGGCGGATTTACCATGGACGCACCGGTCTGGCAGCCGAAGGCGGCCACATGACCATCGACTACAATGGACCGCTGTGCGGCTGCGGAAAGCGCGGATGCATCGAGGTGCTGTGCTCCGGTCCCGCGATTGCCATTCGCGCGCGCGGCAAGCTGGCCGCGGATCGTCTATCGAAGGTCTTGGATCTGGCTGGCGGCGATACGCGGCAAGTGCGTGCCGAACACGTGGGCCAAGCTTATCGCGAAGGCGACCGTTTGGCCACGGAAGTCCTGCAAGAAACCGCGCACCTGTTGGCCATTTGGCTGGGAAATATAGTAGACCTGCTCGAGCCGGACGTGATGGTCGTCGGCGGCGGGGTCTCCGAACTGATGAGCTCGTTCTTTGCCGGCATCGTGGCCGAATTGCCGGCGTGGTCGATCAATCCACGGGCCGCGGAGATACCCCTGGTTGCGGCACGTTATGGCGCAGATGCGGGTATCGCGGGCGCCGCCGCACTGTGCTTTTGATTCCAAAAAGCGCTTAAAGTACCGCGTCTTTGCTAATTTGAGGTTTTACAGCCCGAAACTCCGTGATACACTCGTGCTGTTTCGTACGCTAACGGGTGAGGCTAATGGTTTTCGCGGGTCAGCCAGGGTGTCGGGGAGCCCTCCTCTTTTACCTTGTCTTTTTTTCCGCTTGCGCAGGAACGATCGCAGGGGGCACTCCGGGTGTGACGGTAACCGTGGATCCCAGCGGTTCCTACGATCTTTGGACGAGCACGCCTGCCTGGCACTTCAGCGGGACAGTGGGGTATCCACTCGCGCACATAGCGTCTGCTTCGGGGATCGATCCGGCCGGCAATTACAGTGAGATTGCATTCGATTTCAACTCCGGGGCTTCGTGGCACGCCGCCATACGGACATATTGGAACTCGAACGCCGTCCTCTTCCAACTGACCGCGCCCAACGGCGCGGCGAACACTATGGCGTTTCCCCGACTCACCGGTTATCCGGCGGGCTTGGCGCACATTGCGTTCTTAGGGACGTTCGCGGCTCCCACTTTCAGCAGCCTGCCTGGTGACAGCCCCTGGGGGTTTTTCGATTCCTCCGGCAATACATTCGTATTTTCGGCGGCCGCTAACTTCATGGTGTCATCCAACGGATACGACTCTAGTAGCGGCCTGCTGAGCGGCGGGATTTCGAGCCAGATCGGCACGCTGCCCGCGGGATTCACGCATCAGACACTGTTGGTGGTAAGCACGGGAATCAACAGCGCCTTCGATGCCTGGGGCCAGATTCTGATGGCGCTCGCGGGAAAGAGCCGCCCAGCCAACGACGCCGACACCGTTCTTGCCCGGTTGGGGTATTGGACCGATGCCGGGTCCACGTATTACTACAACACCGAGGGCGCGCTGAGCTACCCAGACACACTGGCGGCGATCAAAGCCGGTTTCGACCAGCAGACGATTCCGTTGGGTTACATGCAACTGGACAGTTGGTTTTACCCCAAGGGGCCCGGCGCGCAGTGGAACGACTCGGCGGATGGCATCTTCCAATACGAAGCCGCTCCCGCGCTGTTCGGATCGAGCTTGCTCAGTTTCCAACAGCAGCTTGGCATTCCGCTGGTCACTCACGCGCGTTGGATCGATGCTTCCAGTCCCTATCGCCAACAATACCGGATCTCCGGAAACGTCTCCACGGACCCCGCCTATTGGTCCACTGTCGCGGAATATCTTTCCAACTCGGGTGTAACCACGTATGAACAGGACTGGCTTTCCGACCAGGCCCAGACGGCATTCAACCTCGCGGATCCCGACCTGTTTCTGGATAACATGGCGAAGGCCATGGCGCCGCGGAACCTCACTATCCAGTACTGCATGCCCACGCCGCGCCACTTTCTGGAAAGCACCCGATACGCAAACCTGACCACCATTCGGGCCAGCCAGGATCGGTTCAACCCGACCCGCTGGACGGCCTTTTTGTTCGCGTCACGCCTGGCCAGCGCCTTGGGGATCTGGCCGTTTTCCGATGTCCTGATGAGCACGGAACGCGACAACTTGCTGCTGGCGACGCTGTCGGCGGGGCCGGTGGGAGTGGGCGATCCCATAGGGCAGATAAGCCCGGCAAACCTGCTGCATGCGGTGCGCGGGGATGGCGCGATCGTCAAACCGGATGTCCCCATCACGCCGCTCGACAGCAGTTACCTGAATGCCGCACAGGCGGTTGACACTCCGATGGTCGCGGCGGCTTATAGCGAGTTTGGCGGCTTGCGGCAATCTTACGTGTTCGCCTACCCGCAAGGGCAGAACCTCGAATTCACATTGCGGCCGGCCGACCTGGGGTACAGCCAGACGGTATATGTGTACAACTATGACGCGGGTTCCGGCCAGTTGGCCAATGCCACCGATGTCTTGTCATTCACGATCGCTGGCACCTCTTTGTACCTGGTAGTCACCCCGGTGGGCACTTCGGGTATGGCCGCGATCGGGGATACGGGGCAGTATGTTCCGTTGGGAAAGAAACGCGTGACGGCGATCACGGATAACGGAACCATACATATGACAGTGGCTTTCGCTGCCGGCGAAACCGGTCGCAGTATCCGGCTGTACGCACCTAGCGCTGTTACCGTGCGCATGCACACAGGATCGCTCGGTGGCACACAATACGATTCGCTCAACGAGGTAATCAGCGTAACCGTGAAACCGGATGCCGCGGGGACCGCGGATTTCACCGTTTGCCGTTCCACAAAAGTACCGATTCGAACCTCTTCAGCGCCGGCACGCCCTTAGGAATCTTGCCAGTGCGATGGCCGGGCAATTGCTTGCTGCCCCGTCATGGAATACGGCTGGGCGGCTCCCGATGGGCTTCGTTCGGTGCGGCTTCGCGATGAGGTGGTAAGCTCTTTGCGCCAGCGGGTACTAGAGGCATTGCAGTCGCTGCCGAAGCGCGGCGTCGAAGTGGGCGGGCTGCTCCTCGGCAGATTCGCCGGCAGAGACCCGCTCCAGGCAGTGGTTGAGAGTTTCGCGGAGATCGAGTGCGAGCATCGTTACGGTCCGTCGTATGTACTCTCCGAAACCGACTTCCAGCGGCTGGACAAGATCATGGAACGGTTGGAAAACGGCCGCGCGATTGGATTCTTCCGCAGCTATACGGGCCGGGCCGCGGTGTTGGAGGACGCGGATCTCGAACTGCTTCGCAACCGTTTCGGCGGCCCGCCCCGGATTTTCCTTTTGCTGCGGCCGGAGAGGCCCAAGGATTGTCATGCCGCTTTCCTGTTCTGGACCGGTGGCGAGCTTCCCTTCGAGCCCGAATGCCCGGAATTCGCATTCGACCCCGCTCAAATGCGGGTCGAGGCGCCAACCGCGCCGCGCGTTCCGCCCCCAGTTGTGCCGGCAAAGAAGCCTGCCGCCGAGCCTTCCAGGGAGCCGCCAGCGGCGCGCGGACATTTCTGGCTGCCGCTTGCCGCCTGCCTGCTGCTCAGTATTGGTTCGGCGATCGGCTATGAGTTGTGGAGAGGCGCGGCGGGCAACCGCTGGGCGCTGTTGCCGCTCGACGGCCATCCGACCGCCGAAGGATTCGAGCTCGACTGGGACCGGTCGGCGCCTCCGGCGGTCGATGCGTCCCGGGGAGTGCTCACCATCTCGGACGGTACCCACGAAAGTCGCATTGAGCTCGGGCAGTTCGATATCCGGCAAGGGAAGTTCGCATACCCCAGTTCGCGGCCGGACGTGATGTTCCGCCTGGAATTGCGTGGAGATCGAAACGAGATGGCGGCCGGTTCGCTGCGCATCGTAAAAACGCTCATTCCCGTTGCGGCCCCGCCCCCGTCTTTGCCGGAGCCAAGGGTGGAAGAGCGCGCGCGGTCCGTGCCCGATACGGAGACGGTCGCAACAGGCGCGCCGGGAGTCTTGCACCAGGTGCAGCCCACCATTCCCGCCGGGATACTTGCGCGCATCGACGGCCGCGTGGTGGTTCCGGTGCGCGTGCAATTGAATCCTCTAGGCGAAGTAATCGCCGCGGTTCCGCAGGCGGTGGACTCGGGAAACGACGTATACCGATACCTGGCTCATCGATCCGCGGAGGCGGCCCGCCACTGGCGTTTCTCGCCCCATGCTGCCAAGTCCAGGACCCTATCCTTCGTCTTTACATCGGACGGCAGCGCCAACTGATCAGGGAGCGGCCGAATTGCAACCGGAGTGTTACATAACAAGAGCGCGCGACTGGAAAAGCGGAGCTCTTCTTCACGGCGCAGTCACGCGGTTGAAAGACATTTTGGGGCACAAATGTTTCATGAGGAGAATCCGACGGTCGCGCGATTTCGCGAGCAATGTACAATCCTTGTGGCGCTACCCGTCCGCGGCGAGGGATGCCGCGACGGCGGTTTCGCTGCACAGCCACACCATGCACTCCAAAGAGAGCCTGGACTTCATTCCCCGCGTCCTGGCCAAGATTCCGGCCATTGCGCACCGCGTTCACCGCATCAGCGAGCGGCGGCGGGCGGCGAGCGGCCATGGCATCGCGTTCGAACGTGGCTTCTGGCGTCCCCCGCTGCACGCCCAGGCGGCGTGGGAGTTGGAAGCCGGGCAGATCCGCAACACGCTAAGGCTCGAGCCGCTGGTTTCCATTACTGATCACGACGATTTGGAAGCCTGCGCCGACCTGCAAGCCATCGGCATACCGGCGCCGTATTCGCTCGAATGGACGGTGCCCTATGGCCCCACGATTTTTCACATCGGAGTTCATAATTTGCCGGCGGAACAGGCGCGAGGCTTCGCCGCGGAAATGGCCCGCTACACGGTCGCTCCGGAACCCCACCTGCTGGCCACGCTGCTGGCGGAGTTGGATGCCCTGCCGGACGTGCTGGTGGTCCTGAACCACCCCTTCTGCTGCGAATTGCGCGTGGACCGCGCCGGGCACATCCCATGGCTGCGCCAATTTCTGCAGCAGCACTTGAGCCGTCTGCACGCGCTCGAACTAAACGGGCTGCAACCCGCTTCCGACAACCGTGAAGTCATTCGCCTGGCCGAGGAGAACGGAATCCCAACGGTTTCCGGCGGCGACCGGCACTGCCTGGAGCCTAACGCCAACGTCAATCTGACCAACGCCACCACCTTTGCGGAATTCGTGAACGAGGTGCGGCGCGAGCGGCTCAGCCGGGTTCTTTTTTTGCCGCAATATCGCGAACCGATTGCCGCCCGCTATATCGAATTCATCTGGCATGCCGCGCGCAATTATCCGGAACTGCCGGGGCGCAAGCGCTGGGTGGACCGCATCTTCTACGATCACGAACGCGACGGCGTAGTGCCGCTGGCGGCGTTTTGGCCCGAGGGCGGCCCATGGGCATTGCGCTATTTCATCGCGGCGGTCGGCTTCCTGGCCACTCCCCACATGCGCGCCACGCTGCGGCTGGCGTTCGGCGAGCAAGGCCAGGTAGGAGCTTGAATCCCGTGCAACAGGTTCCCCGTGTCGCGTTATTTGCGGACACCTTTCACGAAGTGAACGGCGCCGCGCGCACCTGCCGCGAGTGGCATGCCTTTGCCCGGCGGCGGGAGTTGCCGTTTCTGTGCGTTCGCTGGGGCCGTGCACCGCAGCTTGTCGAAGAAGGGCCTGTCCACACGCTGGATCTGGTGCGCAGCCAATGGGCTTTCCCCGTCGATCCGGATCTACGGTTCGACCCCTGGTTTTACCGGGAGCTGGCGCACATGGAGACGGTGCTCGAACAATTCCGGCCCGACGTGATTCACGTCACGAGCCCTGGCGATCTGGGCATCCTCGGCGCCATTCTCGCGTCCCGCCGGAAGGCGCGGCTGGCGCTCTCCTGGCATACCAATCTGCACGAGTTCGCCGCACGGCGCGTGACGCAAATGCTTTCCTGGTTTCCCGGCGGCGCGCGCGCGTCGCTGGCGAGCTCCGTGGAACGTTTTGTCATGGACCGCGTCTGCTGGTTTTTCGGCCGGGGCGCGTTGATCTTCGCTCCCAATCCCGAGCTCATCGACATTCTGCGCACCCGCACCGGCAAACCGGTTTTCCCGATGGGCCGCGGAATCGATACCGAGCTGTTTCATCCCGCGCGGCGAACGCGCACGGATTGCGATCTGGTGGTCGGATTCGTGGGACGCCTCATGCCGGAAAAGAACCTGCGGTTGCTGCCGCGCGTGGAAGCCGCCCTGCGAGCCGCGGGCGTGCCAGAAGTGCGCTTCCAGATCACCGGCTCCGGCAGCGAGCGCGAATGGCTGGAACGCAACCTGCCGCGGGCCACGCTCACCGGCGTACTCAAGGGCGAGCCGCTGGCCCAGGCTTACGCCAACATGGATATCTTCGCGTTTCCCTCCTGCACCGATACGTTCGGCAATGTGGTGCAGGAGGCGCTGGCGTCCGGTGTTCCGGCGGTGGTGACCGATGCCGGCGGCCCGCGTTTCATCGTCCGCGAGGGCCGCAGCGGCTTCATCGCCGCCAATGACGATGAGTTCTGCGCCCGTATCGTTTTACTGGCGCAAAACGAACAACTGCGGAGAGACATGGGCGCCGCCGCGCGCCGCCAGGTGGAAGCGCAATCCTGGGATCGAGTTTTCGAAGAGGTTTATGACGGATATGCCCGCGGACTCGCGTACGCCTGAATCGATCACCGTCTGGCAGGCTACGGCCCGAGTCCTGACACACCCCTGGCGGGTATTCATCCTCGATTGGAATTGGAAAGCCGCGCTGTTGAGCGCGCTCTTTCGAGCGATTCTGTACGGCTGTGCCGCCGTGCCGCGGGGTCCCGGGGCGATGCGCGGCGTGTGGATCGAGCTGGCCTTCCGCATTCTGGTGGGCGGGTTCTGGGGCTCGCTGCTGCAAGCCTACCGCGGCGCGCGGCCGGCGTGGCTGGCGGGCTTCTTCGCGGTGCTTATACTGCCGGGCGGGGCGCACACGCTGGAATATATGGCTCTCAAAACCGGAGGGGCCACCCACATCGGCGCGGGCATGTTCATGTCGATTCTGGTCAGTGTGGGTTCCCTGTTGATCAATTGGTTGTTGATGCGAAAAGGACTGCTGGTAACGGGCGAGGGCGCGGGGACGCTGGCCGAAGACCTGCGGCGGCTGCCCGCTGCTCTAGCCGCAATCTTCAAAGCATGTGCATCAAGACGCTCCATCTCACAAACAGTTGGCATCGAGAAAGCGGCGGAGTCGCAACGTTCTATCGCGAGCTGCTGAAGGGCGCCGAACGGCTCGGCCGCCCCATCCGGCTGGTAGTGCCGGGAGCCGCGAATGCCGTCGAGGAACGCGGCCGTTTCATCAAGATTTATACGGTAGCGGCGCGTCCCTCGCGGCTCAGCCCCGGCTATTGGATCATTACGCCGGGAGATTACCTGTTTCCGGGCGCGCCGCTGCGGGAGATCCTGGCCGCGGAGCGCGCCGACCTGGTGGAATGCTGCGATAAGTACACGCTCAACTACCTGGCGGCGCTGCTCAGAAGGCGCTGGCTGCTGGGGCGCGAGTACCGGCCGGCGGTGGTGGGGCTGAGTTGCGAGCGCATGGACCGCAACATGGCGGTCTATGTATCGAACAGCCCCGCGGCGCAACGCTTCTGCCGGTTATATATGAAGTGGCTGCACTTCCCGATGTTCGACCACCACATTGCTGTCTCCCCTCTGGCCGCCGCGGAGCTTCAAGTGGCCGCGCGCGGCCACCACGTGCGGCGCGGCGTTTGGGTGCGGCCCATGGGGGCTTCTTGCGATGTGTTCCATCCCGGGCGCCGGGGCGCGGCCAGTCGTTGGTGGTTGAACAACCTGGCCGGCGCTCCCGAGGGCAGCACTCTGCTGCTCTATGCCGGGCGCCTGGCGCTCGAAAAGAATCTCGATTTGCTGGTGGACACGATGGTTCTGCTGGAGCTTTGCGGAGCCGGCCGTTTCCATTTGCTGGTGGCTGGAGACGGCCCGCTGCGCAGCGACTTGGAGCGGCGTTTGGACCGGCTGGTGCCGGGAGCGGCGCGCGTTCTCGGGTATGTGCGCGATCGCGAGACCCTCGCCGATATTTACGCCAATTGCGACATCTTCCTGCACCCCAATCCGCTAGAGCCGTTCGGCATCGCACCGCTGGAGGCCATGGCTTCGGGAATGGCGGTGGTGGCGCCCAATTCCGGCGGTATCACCTGTTTCGCCAATAATGAAAATGCGTGGCTGGTAGAACCGGATGCTCAGAGGTTCACGGCCGCCGTGGAGGCCATTGTGGCTGAGCCCAGCGCCGCCGAGGGCCGCCGTCTCGCCGCGCGGGCCACCGCCGAGCGGTTCGATTGGCCGCGCGTCGCGGACGAATTCTTCAAGCTGTACGACGAACTGCACGCACTGGTGGCGGGCGAGCGAACGGCGCCGCTGCTCGAGCCGGCATTCTATTCAAGCCCCGGGAATCGATTAGGATGGGAGATTCGTAGTCACGCATGACCCGCCGAACTTTATTCCGCTTAATTACGGGGACCGCTTTGCTGGCAGGCTTGCGCGGTCGAGCCCGCGGCGCTCCCACTGCCCTTTCGTGGTCCGAGACAATTCGTGCCGGCATCAGCGAGGAACGCCGCTACCGGGCCGATGCCCAGGTGGTGATCCTCTCGATTCCCTTGCTGCACCGAGCCGGAGTCGGCGGCGGCAGAGTAGGGTGGCGCGAAACCGATAGCAATGGAGCCAGCCTGCGGTTGCTCGAGTTTCTGGGTTACTCCGATCCCAAGCGCGCGGCCGGCCTGAACCGGCTGGGCTTCATCCGCGAACTGGTGCGCGTTTCGGACAATCATGTAAGCGAGGCCCTCTATTTCGGCCTGATGACCTCATCGCCCGAAGAGAGCGCCGAGGACGCCCGCAAAGCGCTGCACCCCACCGCCAGCGAGGTGACGTATTCCGCGATCGAAGGACGAATGGCGCCGGGAAATGCGACCACGGCCGGCGCGCATTTCATGGCTTCCGCGAAACTCTCCGCCAGCCAATCGGGCGAACTGGAAGGGCTCGCCCGGCAGGCGCTGACGAGCGCGGCCGTTAAGGCTCCGGAGTTCGATCCTCATCGGGCCGTTTCGCCGTTTCTCGAGACCATGGCCGAATTATTGTCCGCGCCTCACCGCGACGAGGGCCGGTATGTTTACGGCGGCCGCCTGTATCGTCTTTGGCTGCACCGCGCGCCCGATCCCAAGGCCACCGAATACTTCCGCGAACGCCATATGGCTGCGGGTAATATCATCCGCGTCGCCGGCAAACTCAGACGGGAGGCTGGCGGCAAAGAGTGGGAGTTTAGACTGTGGGCAGAAGAGGGCGCGGCGCGGCCGATACCGCTGCGCATCGAGTACCAGCCGAAGTCTTATCTGCGGCTGACGTTTGAGGCCGAGGGGTAGGAGCGTTCTGGGGCAGTACAGTTTCCCGTGCGGCAGACCGCTCCCTAACGGTCGCGGCTCCGAATGAGGTCTTGCGAAATCAGCGTAGACTACTGAGCCACGCGCGTTAGCAAGTGGTCCATTGGGCGGGTACTTTACTGACTCCGCTGCTGCTGAGCCGGCGCAGCCGGCGTTTGTTGCTTCTTGGCCTCGATCGCTTTCTGAATCCAACGGTTCGCTTCGGCGATGTCCGCGCGATACTGTTCCGGCGTGTCCGCCAGATCGGCGCGCTCGCGCAGGAACAGATTCATGTAGGCCATGGCATCGCCGTTACCAGGCTTGATGCCAAGCGCCTTATCGAGGTTCGCGATGCCGTCTTCAATCGTTGGCAGCCATTCGTCTTTGAGCCTGATGCGCGCGGCTTTGGGCAGCGGACCCGGCTGGTCGGGCCGCATCCCGAGCGACGAACGCGCGGCGGCGTAAGCGGGATACCACCTGGACCAATCGATATAGGCAAGCGAGTAGTACGTGTCCGGAATCTTCGGATCGATCGAGATGGCGCGTTCGAACCACCGCCGCGCTTCGTCCCACTTTTGCAGGTTCATCGCGAGACCGGCCAGCGAGAGGACGGCCACGGAGTTATCCGGAGAGAGATCCAGAACCGTCCGAAACTCGGCTTCCGCTTTGCTGGCATCGGCAAGATTCTCGGGCGAGGTGGCGCCGGGAATGAATTGCTGCATGCAAGCGGTGGCGAGATACATGTGGGCGGACGCGGAGCTTGGATCGAGATCGACCGCGTTTTGGAAAGCGGCCTCGGCTTGCGGATATTGGGCTCTCCGAAGTGCCTCGACGCCACGGTTTATCCAATCCTGAGCGGTGGTTTGGGCGAAAAGAACGGATGCCGCAAGAAGCGGTAGAAAGACGCGCATGGTCATTGTTCGAATCTCAACGCGGCGCGTCCCAGGTAGACTTCATCGCCGGGGCGAAGCTTTTCACCGCGGCGGTTGCCGGCGGGCACTTCAATGGACCGGCCGTCGCGAAAGATGCGGGTGCCGTATTCGCTGCCATCGTCCGCGATGCGGAACTCGCCGGCCTCCAAGCGGATGTGCGCGTGCTTGCGGGAGACGGTGGCGTTGGCTTCGTCGCCGCCTTCCTCGAATACCACATCGTTGCGCCGCACCACGCGTTGCTCGGTATCGGTGAGCTCCACCATGCGGCCGATGTTGATGCAGGCTTTACCGAGGGCGTACTCGTCGTGCGCGGCCTTCCCTTTGATGACGATGAGACGCCCGACTGGCAGGGCAGCGGCCGCGGCGGGAAGGGCCGGTTGCGATCCATACTCGATGGCGAACGTTTTTTCTCCGCTTTCGGCGGTTTTCACTTCCACCGCGAACCCGCGCGGCACTTCGCATTGGGCGCCTTCGAGCGCTTCGCGGATCTCGCTTTCCAGGCGGCTGCCCTCGCTGAATGCCGCTTCATAGAGCGCGCGGCGGGCGGCATCGGGCGAGACCAGGGTCACCGCCAGGCGGCTATAGGGGAAGATGTGCTTGCCGCGCGCCACGATCTGCACCTTGCTTTCGATCTCTTCCAGGATGCCGCGCTCGATCAGCACTAAGTCGTCGGATTGCGCCGGCCCGAAGACGCGCTCGGTCCATTTGCGGAAGCCGCGCTCGATGGTCTTTTCGATATCGCCGAACAGTCTCATGGTTGAACCAGACCTAGCTTCAACGCCGCGTTGACGATCTCCGTGGCTGCGGGCGCGGCGTTCGAGCCGCCGTACACTCCATTTTCTATCAATACGGAAAACGCGATCTTGCGCGGCGCGGGCCCATACGGCGCATAGCCGATGAACCAAGCGTGCGACGGGGCATCGGCCAGCTCGGCGGTGCCGGTTTTGCCGGCCATGGGGACCGACGCCCCGGCGGCCCTGCGCCCCGTGCCGCTGGTCACGACCTCGCGCATGAACTTGGCCAGCGTCTGCGCGTTTTCGGGAGTCAGAACCGGTTTGGCTTCAGCGGTACGGGCGTTGGTTTCGTCGGTGATCCAGCGGCCTTGCGGCATGGAGCCGCCGTTCGCCACGGTGGCGGCCACTCGCGCCATCTGGAACGGCGACGCAACCACTTGCCCCTGGCCGTACGACGATTGCGGCAGCGACTTGCGCAACTGCGCGGCGGTATTGGGCGAGCCGGTGGCAATGCCCAGCAGGCCGGCCGTGGTCCAGAGCGATTCGGCGCCCACATCGTAAGTGCCCAGTTGAGCGAAGAACGCATTGCAGGAAACCACGATGCCGCGCTCCATGTTCACGGTGCCATGCGGGGCTTTGTCCTGGACATCGTCGCGGATGGGCCGCTTGGAGCCGTGAATATAGTTGCCCATCCGGCCATCGGGCAGGCGAATGCATTCGTAGGTCTTCTCGGTGAGCCGCGGATCTTTGCGCAGCGCTGCCATGGCGGTGACTACCTTGAAGGTGGAACCCGGAGGATAGAGACCGTAACGGGCGCGGTCGAGATAAGGGTTGGCTTCTTCGCTCGGAGCGCCGGTTAGCGGGGTGTCCGGCGGCAGCGGCAAGCTGACGGCCGCCAGCAGATCGCCGGTGGCGGGTTCGAGCACCACCGCGGCGCCTTTGTCTTGATTGGCTTGTTGGAGCTGTTTCCGCAGGATGGCGGCTAACTGCACCTGGAGCCGGGAATCGAGCGACATGTGGACATCGCGCGGCCGATCGAGCACGCGGCGCACCACCGGGTTTTGGAGATCGTAGCGGTGGCGCAGCAGCGGCACCAACTCGCGATAATCGTAGCGGACGATGCGGTCCATGGCGCCGGTTTTCGGATTCTTGACTTCCTCCAGCGTGGGGCGGTCGTCATAGCCGCGCAGGCGGCGCGCGGAATCGCGTTCCACGAACGAGGTGTTGCTGGCCGCCCAACGGGTGCGCGTGCGGAGATCGCCAAGGAGATCGAACATCAGGCCGCCGAAGGGATAATGGCGCAATTCGGAGCGGGAGCAGGCGCGGTCGAGATCGATGCCGAGCTGCCGATACTCGGCGCGGTGCTTTTCGAGCTCGGCCCAATCGCCGGTAGCGAGAGGCAGGCCGTTGCGGTCGTAAATGGAGCCTTTCGGAATGGCGCGCATCACGTCTTCGAAGCGCGGATTGTATTGATAACGGCGGGCGCCATCCGCCTGCACCACCAGCGTGCCTTCGCCCATAATGGCGTCCGCATGGACGACTTGCACGTAGGCGGCTTTAGCGAGCACCACGGCTCCGGCCAGGGCGAGGATGCCGCCGGCGGCGGCCACCGGAACGCGGAAAGGCTGGTGCACGGGCGAATCGGCTACGCCGCGCGCGGAGATCGAAAGCAGAATCCCGATCACCACGAAATTCGCCAGCATGGCGGTGCGCCCGTAACTCAGGAAGGGCGTCACCACACCGGAGAGCGGCGTCACGCCCAGCGCTCCGCCGGCGATCAGCAGGATTTGCAAAGCGGTGGCGGCGGCCAGGCCGGCGGCCAGGAAGAACTGGTAATCCGAGCGAGCGCGCAAGGCGATGCGCAACGCGCGCCAGACGATCAGAGCATAGAGCGCAAAAACCGCGGCCACTCCGAGGAAGCCCCACTCTTCGCCCAACGCGGAAAGGATGAGATCCGTGTGAGCGGCCGGCACCACTTGCGGGCTGCCTAGCCCCAGGCCCATGCCGGAAACGCCGCCGGTGGCGAACGCCCAGAGCGAGTGCGCCAGTTGATCGCCGCCGTGTATCAGGTTATTCCAGGGCGAAAGCCACATGGATACGCGCTCGCCCACATTGTGAGGCACGCCGATGGCGCAACCCACCGCGAACGCGGCCACCACCAAAGCCAGACCGAGCACCGGGACGAACGCGCTGCCGCGCGCCATTCCATAGAGGACCAGGAAAAGGCAAGCAAACACCAGGGCCGGCCCCATGTCTTTTTGCAGGAAGAAAAATACGATGGAGAACGCCACCGAAGCCGCCGCCGGCACCGTGTACTCGAGCGGCGGGATATCCACGCGCCGGGTCAGAACGGCCACCGAAGGGCGGGTTTCGCGAGCGTGGCGCAGCACGTCCCAGCGGCGGGCGAAATAGCCCGCCAGGAAAAAGACCAGCAGCAGGCGAATGATTTCCACCGGCTGGAAACCCAGGAGGTTGACGCGGGCGTCGCTCGTGCCTGGGCCGGAGCCGAACAGGATGAGCAGGGTGGAAAGCGCGAAGCTGGCTAGCAGCGGAACGAAAGTCAGGCCGCCGAACAGCCGTTCGAAATCGAGCAGCGCGGCCACGGCCATGAGCGCGCAGCCGATGGCCACGCCCTGGGAAAAATCGGCGAACAACAGGTTATCGCGCAGGGGATCGCGCAGGCTGATCATGAGAATCAGACCGACGCCGGTGAGCAGCAGAACAGCCGGTAGAAACGTCCGGTCGCCCGTGAAGCGGCGGAGGCTCCAGAAAACGTGCACCGCCAGAAAAGCCGCGAAGAACACGGCAATCCAGATCTCGAAGGCACGGCGAAACTGTGCGGGCCGGCGAACCACCAACAGGGGCTTCAGATAGCGGAACTGCTCCGGGGTGAGGAGCGGAATGGATGGGCGGCTGCCCAACCGGTCGCGGAACGATTCGAGGCCGCGGGCGTGGCCCACATCTTCCGCCGTCACGCGAATGCGTGCGATGGCGCCCACGTTGGGAAGGCCGCCCGATAGGTAGTAGATCTTGCGGGCCGCGAAGTCGCGCTCGGCCGGATTGGCGAAAATGTCGAGCACCGGCAGCAGATCCTCGCGCGCGGAAAGATCGTTGAGGTTGAGAAGATGCTCGGACGCAGCGAGGTCCCGCGATTTGGCCTGGTCTACGAGGTAGAGCCCGCTGCCGATGAAGAGGCCGGCAAGGAGAGCCCAGAGGAGTTCGCCGGTCCGCCAGGAAACGCCGCGCGAGGCACCGCGGCGAAGCTGCGGCCGATCGGCGGCGGTGCTGCGAGTGACCGGCATGTCAATTCTTCTCCGCGCCGGCGTTCAGCGGCTGGTTCTCCAACTCCTGCAAACGGGAGTTGACGCCGGCGAGGCTCACCACTACCCGCACGATGCCCGCGTTGGCGTTTCCATATGGCGCGATGTTCTGGTAAAGCTCCAGGGCGTGTTTGTAATCGTCCGCGGCGCGTTGAATCTGGTCTTTTTCCTGCGGCAACCCCCGGACGTTGCGCGAATCCCAGAACGTGCGGTCGCCGCGTTCGCGATAGCCATCGGCCAGTTGCAGCCTGTCACGATTGCCAAGCTGGTAGCCGCGCCGCTGCGCCTCTTCGAGCGCCGCATAGGCTTTATCCATGTCTTTCAATCCATATACGTAGACGCGTGCCAAGCCTAATTCCGGATCGGGCGACTTGGGCAGCAGATGTTCGGCCTGCGTGAAGTCATCCACCGCCGTGAGAAGCTGGCCCTGGTCGCGGTGCGTGGTGCCGTTGATGCGCGCGATGTGTCCTTCCACCAGCCGCAATTTGCCGCGCACGGTATCGTCGGGATCCACGATCAGGGCGCGCGCCAATAGGGTTTGGGCGCGCTCCCAGTCCTTCTCGTACACGGGCTGCGCATCGCTCATGCGGTAGAGGGAGATGACGCGATCGGCATCCTCCGTAAATTGCTGCTTCACGGCTTTGCGCGCCCCATGTAAGAGAAGAGACGAAGGGTTGTTCTTGGAAAGTTCCGTCCAACGCGTCCAGATTTGCTCGGGGTCGGTCAATTGCTCGGATTCGATCTCGCGTGCCAGTTGTTGCCCGTGTTGGTACCGGTAGTAGCCGGAGACGATAGCCCACGAACCATAGAGGACGCAGGCCACGGCGAGCACTGCTACGGCTTTCATCGCCAGGCCGAAGACGGTGCGCCGCGGTTTGGGCGGAGCTGTAGCGGCGGCGGGCGAGGACGCTTCGGGTCGGGTTGTGCGGTGGGTGGCTTCGCCAGGTCCGCCAGCGCTTGCCGCCGTGTGCCGCGTGGTGCGGCGCGTGGCGTCCAGGTCCTCCATGGCGGCTTTTACAGGGGCGCCCAGGCGGAAAGCGATCAGGTCGTCGGCCAAGTCGCGGGCGGATTGGTAGCGCACTTCCGGATCGGGCGCCATGGCCTTAATCAAAATGCGGCGCACCGGCTCGGGACACGGTTCCGGCGCGGGAGGAGGCGGAATGCGCGAGCGGATCATGCGCTCCAGCCGTTCGGTATTATCGGCCTGGTAAGGCTGCAAGCCCGTGACCATCTGATAGAGCATGACGGCCAGGGACCAGAGATCGGAGAGCGCGTTGACCTCTCCCAGGTCGAGCCGCTCGGGCGATGCGTATGGCACGCTGCCGAATTCATTGCGTGTGAGGCGGCGCGATAACGACAGCGCTTTGGCAATTCCGAAATCCAGCACGCGAACGTTGCCGCGGTTGTCGATGCGAATGTTCTTGGGCTTGATATCGCCATGCACCACGCCGCGAAATTCCTTGCCGGAAATGGCGACTTCCAGGTTGTGGGCGTTCTCCAGCGTTTCGGCGACGGCAATGGCGGTGTCGCACGCGAATTCCAGGGCCAGCTTGCCATCCCGCATCAACTCGGCCAGATCCTGGCCGTCGATGTACTCCATGGCCACGTAGAAGTAGTTGTCGATGTCGCCGGCGGCATAGACACGCACCACGCGTGCGTCGATATCCGCCAGTTTGGCTTGCAACTCCGCGCCGCGGCGTTCGGCATCGATGGCATCGCAGGTATCGGCATCGGGGCTGTGCTCGATCAGTTTCAACGCCACCACGCGATCTTCTTCGGTATCTTGCGCCAGGTAGACATCGGCCATGCCTCCACGGCCCAGCTTGCGCTGGATTTCGTATTTCCCAATGCGCCGGTCGGTGGGCGCGATCACTGCTTGTGCTCCCTTCGCACGGGGGGCGCGGGTTTGACATCGATGAGAAAGTTATGTTCCTTCACGATGTTGAACGGAATTTCCGGGGGCAGTTCAATGCCATTTTTTTCGAAGACGTTGCCGATCAGAACGGGCCGCGCTCCGTCACGCGCCGCCAGTCCGGCGCCTTTGTTGCGCTGGAAGGCATTGTGCGAGACCCAAGGTGTTGAGGGGCCGGAGATGAGCAATCCTTCGGCCAGGCAGTCGTGAATGCCGTTGGCGACGAGCGCGGGGCTGCCGGTTCCGCGGATTTCGATGCCAACCGTGGCGCCTTCGATTTCGACGTCGTCGATCTCCACGGTGGAATTGATAAGCAAGATCCCTTCCCGCAGCGGGGATTTGAGATCGGACTGAATGTGGAAGCCGGAAATGCGCGCATTTGTAACGCTTTCGGCGTACACGGCGGGTGCGGAGGGAAGATCAAGCCGAAGTACCGCTTCGCGGGCAATGTGGCTGCGCAGGGCGACTCCACTGCGCAAGGTAATGGCTTCCGCGTATTCGCCGGGAAGGACTTCAACGGTGTCGCCGGTGCGCGCCTGCGTTATAGCCTGCTGGATGGAGCTGAGGGGCTGGTCGTGGCCCACCACCCACACGCGCGGGTGAATATACACGGGCGGCGGCACCCAAAAGGCGCGGGTGAACCAGGCGGCGCCGGCCGCGAGCACGAGGCCGCAGAAGAAGAAAGCCAGGCGGCTGAGGAAACCGGCGGCGGCGGAAGGCGGGTTCGGAACGGGCTTGGAGGCCGCAAACCGCTCGCCTTCGACCAGCACCACGGTCACGTTGTCCTTGCCTCCGGCGGCATTGGCGGCCTCGATCAGGGCATTTACGGCGGAGGTGGGGTCGCCCGCGTATCGTTCCACGGTGCGGCGGATTTCATCGGATGCCACCTGGTCGCTGAGGCCATCGCTACAGAGCAGCAGGGCGCTATCGGGCTCGAACGGGATGCGCTCCAGTTCGATGAAATCGGGATCGTCCGGGGCGTGCTCTTCCGAGCCGACATCGCGGAACACCTCATTGCGGCGCGGGTGGCGCATGGCCTCGGCCTCGCTGAGTTCGCGGCTGTCCTCGCGCTCTCCCACGGGAGAATGATCGTGCGTCACTTTGCGGATGGCGCCGCGGCCGAGGCGATAGAGCCGTGAATCGCCGACGTGGCCAATGACCGCGGAGCCGTTTTCCAAAACCGCCAGCGTAAGAACGCAAGCCATGCCGTGCCATTCGCGGTTGGAGCGGGCCGCCTTGAGGATCTCGTTATTGGCCACGGCGATGGCTTCCCGGATGCGCTGCTCGACGGTGCCGGTCTGGCGTTCCAGGCGCGCGCGGATGCGATTCACCGCGATGGCGGCGGCCTTTTCACCGGCCGCCTGACCGCCGATGCCGTCCACTACCAGAAAAATCCCGCGCTCGGCATCCACGTGGAACGCGTCTTCGTTGTTCCGGCGCACCAGGCCGGGGTCGGTGGCGCCCGCGCATGTAAGCATGGCCTTAACCATGGAGGATGCTTCGGAAATCGAGAAAAACGACTTCGGCGAGACCGATGCGCGCCCGATCGGGCACGGCGGCTTCCACATTGCGGTCGCGCTTTTCGTTATTCACGAATTCGATGCTCGAAGGCGCGCGTTCGCCATTGATGGTGGTGCCCAGGCGGCTGAGGTCTTTGAGGAAGAATTTGCCGGTTTGGGGATCGCGGCGCAGGCGGAAATGCTCGCGGGAGACGTCGGGCAGAGTCTCGAGCTTGAGATCGGTCCAGTAATCGCGGCCGCCGCGCCCCACGACGATCTCGTCTTTGGTCATATGGAAGGTCTTGCGGCCGCCGTTATCCTCATATTCGAGGACGGCGACGGCATCGGCCGGGGCAGCGGCGGGCTGGTACGAAGTTTGAGGCGCGATTTGCGTGCTGCCCATGCGGCGAGTGGCGATCCGTTTGGTCATGGAGCCTGCGCCCAACTCGGTTTTGGCGGGCAGCGCCAGTTCGGAGTAGATTACGATATCGCCGGTTCCGACGCCGTCATCGGTGTTTTCGAGGATGCGGATTTGCCAGCCGCCTACGGGCGCGGAGACTTTCGGCTCGCTGTGGCGCGCGATTTTCAGGCGTTCGGCGAGGCCGCCGCGATTGAGCGATTCGAGCTCGGCATCGAGGGCGCGGCGTGCTTCTTCGAGGATACGCGGGACGATGCCGCGCAGCCGCTCCATATCGTCCGGGTGCAGGTAGACGTCGTAAATGGCGGGCGCCAGGGTGGAATATTGCAATGGCTCCAGCCCTTCCCGCATGTTGCGAACGATTTCGAGAATAATCTCGCGCGCGGTGGCTGAAGTGGCGGATCGAGGACGGTCCATGAGGTGAACCTAATCTCGATTCTAGCAGCGGAAGGCGGAACGCGTTTCCTGTTCAGCGCCAGTCCATCGCCAGCCGGACCAGCGTACGCACCGGCAAGCCGGTCGGCCCTTTGGCCATGTACGGCTTGCTGTCCTCCAGCCAGGCCGTGCCCGCGATGTCCAAATGCACCCAAGGCGTCTCTTCGGCGAACTCTTTGAGGAACCATGCCGCGGTCACGGCGCCGCCCCAGCGGCCCCCGACGTTGGCCAGGTCGGCGAATGTCGATTTGAGATATTCCTTGTAATCCTCGTCGAGCGGCATCGGCCACATACGCTCGCCTTCGGCTTTGGCGGCGGCCAGGACGCGATCGCGCATGGCGTCGTCGTTCGAAAACAGCCCTACCTGCAGATGGCCCAATGCCACCACAATCGCGCCGGTGAGCGTGGCCGCGTCAACCAAGTGGGTACAACCCTGCTTGCGCGCATAGACCAGGGCATCGGCCAAAATCAGGCGGCCTTCGGCATCGGTATTGATGACTTCGATGGTCTTACCGGACATCGCCGCCACGATGTCTCCGGGACGCTGGGCGCGGCTGCCGGGCATGTTCTCTACGCAGGGAATGAACGCCGTTACGGCGATCGGCGGCTTCAGTTGCGCCAGCGCCCGCATGACGCCGATCATGGCCGCGCCGCCAGCCATGTCGTATTTCATCTTCTCCATGCCCTCGGCCGGTTTGATCGAGATGCCGCCGGTATCGAAGGTGACGCCTTTTCCCACGAGCCCCAGATGGCTCTCGGACCTAGGCTGCCGCGGACGGTAGCGAATCACGATCAGGGCCGGCGGTTCGGCGCTGCCCTGGGCGACCCCCAACAACGCGCCCATCCCCAATTGCGCCATTCGGTCACGATCCAGGACCTCGCACTCGAGGCCGGCCTCGGCCGCCATCCGCTGGGCCGCTTCGGCCATTTTTCCGGGCGTCATCCGGTTGGCGGGTTCGGTTACGAGCTCGCGGGCGAAGTTCTGCGCCTCGGCCAGAATGCGGCCGCGCGCGGCGGCATCGTCGAGCTCGGCGGCGCCGCCGGCGACCAGAGCGAAAGACTCCAGGGTCTTTTTGTCATTGCCTGTCTTGTAACGGTCCGGTTCGAAATCGCCGAGGATTGCGCCCTCTACAGCGGCCGCGGCGTAGTCCGGGTTTGTGTGGGCGCCGTCCAAACCGAGCGCGACGTTTTTCACCGATTTGGATTTCAAGTGCCGCACGGCCGCGCCCACGAGCTTGCGCAGCTCCGCCGCGTCGAACTTTTCCGGCCTCCCCGCGCCGGCCAGCAGCACGCGTTCCGCGGCCGAACCTTCGGGACGATGCAGCAGGGTCAGTTCGCCCGACTTCCCAGTCACTTCGCCGGTTTCCATCAATTTTGCGGCGCCGAAGCGCGTCTCCGTTTGTCCTTCGAAGACCGGCACAATCAGGGCGCCGGTAGCAACATCTTTCAGCGGCTTTCTTTCAACCGTAATCTGCATGAATACGATTGTGCCACCGTTTCCGAGTGCCGCCGCGGCTTACACTTGGAAGAAATGAACATACTCGTGCCGAACCTGGGCTCGACGTCGGTGAAATACCAGGTGCTCGAAATGCCCTCCGAGAAGGTGCTGGCGAAAGGTAAAGTCGAGCGGGTTTCGAACCATCGGGAGGCGGCCGCTCAGATCTCGACCGGGGGCGCGGCGATCGACGCCGTGGCATTGAAGGCGGTGCACGCCGGGCCGGAATATCGCGGGACCTTTGTGGTGGATGACGGCGTGGTGGCGGCGATGCGCCGGTACCTGGCTGCCGCGGCGATGCACAACGCGATTTATCTGGCCGCTATCGAGGGCTTTCGTGAGACCATGCCGGGCGTGCCGATTGTGGCGGCGTTCGAGACCGAATTCCATGCGACCATGCCGGAACACGCGCGGCGCTATGGCGTGCCGGCGGGATGGCTGGAGGAAGGCGTGGTGAGATACGGATTTCACGGCGCGTCGCACCAGTACATTGCCGAGCGCGTCCGCCAGATTGTGGGGCGGGACGGGAAACTCGTGAGTTGCCATTTGGGCGGGAGTTCCTCGATTTGCGCTATCGAGAACGGCCGGTCGGTGGATACCACGATGGGGTTCTCACCGCAATCGGGCCTGGAGAACGCGACCCGCTGCGGCGACGTGGATGTTTTTGCCGTGCTCTACATGATGGAACGGCGGGGCTGGAGCGTGGAGGAGGTGCGGCGTCAACTGGCGCGGTCGGGCGGGCTCGCCGGTTTGTCCAGTGTGGAGGGGGGCGACGTCCGCGATCTGGAAACCGCGGCACGGGACGGCAACGCGCGCGCGGAACTGGCGCTCGAGGTTTTCGCGTACCAGGTGAAAAAGACCATCGGCGCCTATGCCGCGGCGATGGGAGGACTCGACACACTGGCTTTCACGGGCGGAATTGGGGAGAACTCGGGAAGGTTGCGGGCGGCCTGCTGCCGGGGCCTGGAGTTCTTAGGCATCCGGTTGGATAAGGTTCGAAACGAGGCCGGGACGGGTGAGCGCACCGTTTCGGCGGACGATTCCAGGGTCAGGGTGCTGGCCATCGCAACGAACGAGGAACTCATCGTTGCACGGCGCGCCTATAGCGTGTTGCGGTAGAGCGGGGCCGGGCTACGGTTTGTTGGCAGGCGCTGGAGGGTCGGGAAGTTCCGTGAACTTGATTTCCGCATCGGAACTGAACATCTTGAAGGGTTCGTAGCGATAGAGGTTCTCCGTCATGAGGGTTCCATCGACAGTATGGCGGTGCCCCACGGAAACGGGCGTGAGGAATCCGTGGGCCGAAAGAGCGTATTCCACGGTGGCCTCGTCGCGAACTTTGTGGCCGTTTTCGGGATACTCCGCCCAAGCTTGGACGCGCAGAGGAACGCCGTCGGACTTGCGAACCCACAGGGTGCCGGCGAGAGGCAAGCGAACCGTGCGCCGGCCGCTGAATGCCAGTTGGCCGCCCTCGGGGGAAGTTTGTTTCCAATTCAGCGCCAGGCATAGTTGAGTGCCGATGTGGGACTCGCCGCCGGCTGTGATAGCGATGCTGTCGAGTCCCCGGCGGGTAAATTCAAGGAGGATGAGTCCGTAGTCGGCGGCAATATCGACGAGTCCATGTTTGGCGAAATCTTCCAGCATGCGTTTGCGTATGCGATCGTCTTGGGATCGCATACCCAGCGCCAGAGCATGCCGGGCATTTTCGACGGATTGGATGGCACGGCCATCTGCCGAGACAACTTGCCGGAATTCATGTAGGTCGTCGGAGCCAGTCTCCTTGAGGGTGCCGATGGTGTATTCGGAAACGATCTGGCGGACGCGAAATCGCGACTTGGGAGGCTCGGTGGCGGCCTGGCCGATTCGCGGGTGGAAGCGGGAGGGTGCCATGAGGGCGCGTTGTTCGAGGGTTTCCTGGCTTACGGTTTTTGTAATATTTTGGCGAAAGGCATCGGCTTCCTCCGCAACCCGTGAGAGGAGTGGGGGAAGCGGGGGAGGGGGATCGGCGGGATCGCAGGTTGCGAGCAGGAAAGCGACGGTGAAGAGGAACATCCGCTTCCATTGTAAGGCCGGCGCTGAATTTTTGGCATTCAAGATAGCCAATGTTTTCAACGGCTTACGTTTTGAATCAGAAGTTTTTATCCGATTGATTGGAAAAATCCTTGCACAGCGATGGGGCGTCTGGTATTCTGGGCAAGTCGCCGATTTGAGGGTCTTACGTACCAAAGCAGCCTGTGGATGTTGCCAGGTGTGCGAAAAAGTGGTACATATAGGTTAAAGATCTTCTGTAAGGAATGGTAACAAAGCTTGCTCCGGGCCTCCGGAGGAAGTGGAATACGGCCTTCCTGTTTGGCTCTTTTTAAAGTTCTAAAGTTTCCCAGTGGCAGCCCGTTGAGTGTGGGCTTGTGGCTGGAGAGAGTTTCGAGGCCCGCAATCGTTTTCCGGTATTCGATGCCGGGGCCGGTTGCGCAGATCTTTGACAATCTGGTTGGATGCAGTAAAGAAAAACTTCGTCAGAGAATTTTGAGTAAAACCGGAGCGATTTTAACTCTACATTTTCAAATGAGAGTTTGATCCCGGCTCAGAATCAACGCTGGCGGCGCGCCTAACACATGCAAGTCGAGCGAGAAAGTGGAGCAATCCATGAGTAAAGCGGCGTACGGGTGAGTAACACGTGGATTATCTACCTCTTAGTGGGGAATAACCCTGGGAAACCGGGGCTAATACCGCATAAGCCCGAGAGGGGAAAGCAGCAATGCGCTGAGAGAGGAGTCCGCGGCCGATTAGCTCGTTGGCAGGGTAAAAGCCTACCAAGGCAAAGATCGGTAGCCGGCCTGAGAGGGCACACGGCCACACTGGCACTGAAACACGGGCCAGACTCCTACGGGAGGCAGCAGTGGGGAATCTTGCACAATGG
>Ga0326728_10000850_pt1 | contig 114936 bp, 96 predicted proteins | sample MB3enrmetagenome_FD_207602 | JGI IMG/M metagenome (GOLD analysis project Ga0326728, IMG submission 207602) | Lab enriched peat soil microbial communities from McLean, Ithaca, NY, United States - MB31MN | ecosystem: Environmental > Terrestrial > Soil > Wetlands > Peat | place: USA: New York... | reverse complement strand
TTGGCGAAAAATATGTTCGCGGCGCTTTGCAGAACTTCTTCGAGGCGCGTGCCGGCTTTGGACTTGGCCGGAAGCTGCTGGGCATTGCGCGGGCGCAGCGGCTGGGGAACGGATTTGCTCTTGGAGATTTTGCCGGGCACGGGCGTCCTCGCGCGAATCGTTGGAAAGATAGTAGCAGAGCAGGGCGTGGGGAGCAGGACGGAAGATTCAACGATGATTGAGGGCCAGTAAAAAGACAGCGGAGGGGGATGCGGCGCATGCTATCCTCGCGGTGAAAAAAAGGGGCAATATTTTTCCTCGGGGGAGAAGGAGGAGAATCATGGTTTCGCCACATCTGAAAGAGACTTTGGACCGCTATCACTTGGGCGACAAACTGCGGCACCTGCGCTTGCGGCGAAAAATGGGCCTGGTGCAATTGAGCCGCCACACCGGCCTTTCGCCGGCGCTCCTCTCCAAGTTGGAACATGGAAAACTGTACCCGACGCTGCCCACGCTTTCGCGGATCGCTCTGGTCTTCAGCGTGGGATTGGAATACTTTTTCGGCGACGAAAAAGAGCGGCACACCTTCGCATTGGTGCGCAAGAAGGACCGGCTGCGGTTTCCGGAAGCGCCGGGATTGCAAGACGTCGCGTTTGATTTCGAATCGCTCGATTTTCTGGCGACCGATCGCAAGTTCAACGCGTACATGGCGGATTTCCGGAGCGTCGCGCCGGAGAAAGTTCGGCTGCACCAGCATGCGGGCGTGGAGTTCATCTATGTGCTAAGGGGGAAACTGGCGTTAAAGGTGGGTGCGGAGCAGGAAATATTGGATGCGGGCGATTCGCTGTATTTCGATTCGCAACTGCCGCATGGGTATTCGCGCGTGGGATCGAAGGTTTGCACCGCGCTGGTCGTCACGGCGGGGTCGGAATAAGAAAAAGGCTTTACCACAGAGGGCACAGAGCTCACAGAGAAGAATCGAAACACTGCATAGAATGAGGCGCCTTATGGTTTGGGCGCCATTTTGAGTTTAGGGCAAGACGACGTGGCAGGAATGCGTCTTCAACACCAGCCACACGCGCAGGCCGGGGACGAGTTGCAGCGATCGAACGGCGCCGGGCGTGAGATGCACGAAAAAGCGGGCGCCGGCGTTCACCTGCGCGACGACGAGTGCGCCGCGCGGACTCAGCGCTTCGAGCGAACCCGGCAGGACGTTGCGGGCGCTGAGGGCGCGCGGCGCTTCCGTGGCAAGGAGAATGTCGCCCGCGCGGATGGCCACCTGAACCGCTGCACCCGGCGGCACCGTACCGAGTGGAATTTCCAGTTCGCAGCTTGCCGAAGCGAGCGCGACGCGCATGACCCCATCCGCGGGACGATGCTCAACGACATGTGCAAACAAAAGATTCTCGAAGCCCGCGGCCTGGGCCAGCGCGATACTCCGCGGCGCATCGAGCACGGCGCGGGGAGCGCCGCTTTCCTGAACCCGGCCATTGATGAGCGCGACGACACGTTCGCCGACAGCGTCCACTTCTTCCCGATTGTGCGTCACATAAAGAATCGGAATGCGGCCGGCCGCGTTCCACGCGCGAAGGTCTTGCAGAATGGCTTGCCGCAAAGCTGCATCGAGCCCGGTGAGCGGTTCATCGAGCAACAGCAATTGCGGCTGCGTCACCAGCGAGCGCGCCAGGGCCACCCGCTGCTTTTCTCCGCCGGAAAGTTCGCCCGGCTTGCGACGGCGCAACGCTGCAATGTGAAACGCCGGCAGAATGCCCTCGACGCGCTCTTGTCGCTCCGGCGAAGGGAGCGCGGAAAGGCCATAGGCGACATTTTCTTCCACGGACAGATGAGGGAAAAGCGCGAGCGACTGAAAAACGTATGCGGTGCGGCGCAATTGCGGAGGCAGCGAGAAACGTCGCGCGGCGTCGAACAAACATTCATCGTTGAATTTGATCGAGCCGTCATCCGGGCGAAGCAAACCGGAGATGCAATCAAGCAATGTAGACTTGCCTGCCCCCGAGGGGCCGAAGAGCACCGTGAACCCCGGAGCGAACGTTTCGTGGACGTCGAGAAGAAAGGGCGGTGAGCCCGCCGCGCGGAACTGTTTGCGAATGTCAACAAAGAGCATGGGCGATGTCACTTCGCTGCCCAGGGCGACCACACGCGGCGATTCATGCCGTAGACGACGGCCAGCACGATAAACGAGATAAACAGGAGCAGGAAGGCCGTGCGGTTGGCGGCAGCGAAGTCCAGCGCTTGGACGCGATCGTAAATGTCGATGGAAACGGTGCGCGTGACGCCCGGAAGGTTGCCGCCAACCATCAGCACAACGCCGAATTCGCCGAGCGTGTGCGCAAAGCTGAGGACGGCGGCGGTGATAAGTCCGGACCAGGAGAGCGGAAGAATAATGCGGAAAAAAGTGCGCGTGCGGCTGGCGCCGAGGATGGAAGAAGCTTCCAGGAGACGCCTGTCGAGCGATTCAAAGGTAGTGATCAGGGGCTGGACGGCAAACGGCAGGCTGTAAACGACCGAGGCGATGACGAGGCCGGCGAAGGTGAACGCGAGCGTGTGGCCGAACAGGAATTGCCACAATCGCCCAAGCGGTCCGCGCGGACCCAGCGCAATCAAGGCGTAGAACCCGAGAACCGTGGGAGGAAGCACCAGAGGGAGAGCGACGACAGATTCCAGCAGAAATTTTCCACGCCAGCGCGTGAACGCGAGCCAGTAGGCCAGCGGCAGCGCCAGCACAAGGAGGATGGCGGAGACCACGGCGGCCAGCCGGAAGGAAAGTAGAAGCGCATCGAGGTTCATGGCCGGGCCCCTCGCGATTCGGAAGCAGCGGGTAGAGTGAAGCCATAGCGGGCCAGCGCGGCGCGCGCGGATTCCGTTTGCAGAAAGGCAAGGAAAGCGCGGGCCGCCGGTTTGTTGGGCGAGGATTTCAGGAGAACGGCGGCTTGTTCGAGAGGCGGATAAAGATCGCGCGGAATTTCCCAATACTTGCCGGATTTCATGGCCGGAGCGGTTGCGAGCGATAAAGCCAGGATGCCGGCTTGGGCGCTGCCGGAGAGCACGAATTGCGCCGCCTGCGAAATATTTTCGCCGTAAACCAGCTTGGCTTTGAGTTGCTCGTAGAGGCCGGCTTTTTGCAAAGCGGCGACGGCGGCGCGGCCGTAGGGCGCGTGATCGGGATTGGCGATGGCGATTTTCTGAATGCGCGCATCCAGCAGCGTGTTCCATTGGAGCTTTGCGGGAATCAGCGGCGATTCGGACGGGAGCCAAAGGACGATGCGTCCGAACGCGTAGGTGTAGCGCGAATCGGATTCGGCGAATCCCGCATCGATGAGCTTTTGCGGATAGGCGATGTCCGCGGAAAAGAAAAGATCGAAGGGAGCGCCATTCTGGATTTGCGCGAAGAAGTTGCCGCTGGAGCCATAGGTGATGGCGAGTTTAGCGCCGGATTGCTTTTCATACTGCGCGGCGAGATCGGCAAGAGCGAATTGCAGGTCGGAAGCGGCGGCAATGCGAAGAGATTGGGCGTGCGCGTTGCATGCGCCCAGAAACAGGAGGAGGGCGAGCATGATTGCCGGGATGGGGCGCAGCAATGCTGCGCCCCTACATTGCCGAATTGTTAGAGACAATCTCATACATGGTTCCCGGTAGGGCACGGCTTCACAGGCTGCGGAAAAGTCCTTTCTTTAGGAGGCCGGGGCTTCAGCCCCGGCGTGAAGCATTTATAGCCAATGGGCTTTAGCCCCTGAAGAAAGTCTTCGCGGTATTCTTCCGCAACCTCCTCAGCCGTGCCGAAATGCTCAGGAACTTCTGGGATTTTAACCCCTGAGGTGCGCAGTGGTGTCGCTGTAAACATTTGAGAATTACGCTCTCCTGGATTCTTCATGGGCACGCGCACGCACGGAGAGATCAGACACGGAGAATCATCACTTCGGTGGATTTGATGAGCGCGGCGGCGCGCTCGCCGGCCTTCAGGCGCATCTCTTTAGCGGCATCGGCGGTGATGATGGAGGTGATGTGCTGCTCGCCGATCGCGAGCGTAATTTGCGCCAGGAGGCCGCTGAATTTGACGGCGACGACGCGCCCGATAAGCTGGTTGCGCCCGCTGATCTTGCGGAAATTGCCGCGGCGCGTGGCGATGTCGCCGCGCTCGAGCTTTTTCGGAATCAACCGGTCGATTTCCGATTCCGGCACGCGATGGTGCCCGCCAGGCGTCTTGGCGCTCTTGATCTTGCCGTGGTAGATCCACTGCTTCAGAGTCGGATAGCTGATGCCAAGGATGCTGGCGGCTTCGCGCGGTGCTAAGAGTCTTTGCATGGGTGCCTCAGGCCCGTGATGATAGACGGTTTTATTTCCTGGAGCAATACGTTTTTATACGGTTTTGGGAGAATGAATTCGCACAGTGAAACCGCAATTATCTCGGACCAAGCCGCTCCCGAAAACCTAGTACCGTTCCAACTATTTGGGCCGAATGACAGTCCAAGGATCTGACGCGAACATGGAGAGAGTATTCTCGAAGGGATTTGTTGGAACAAGTTGGAACGGCACTAATTGCGCAGCGGCTTGCCCGTTTTTAGCGTGTGCGCGATGCGTTCCTGGGTTTTCTTCTCCCCGCAGAGGGAGACGAAGGCTTCGCGCTCCAGATCCAGAACATACTGTTCGCTGACCAACTGCGGCGCGGACAACGCCCCGCCGGCCAGAATGTTGGCGAGCTGCCGCGCCACATGCGCGTCATAATCGGACGCGTAGCCGCCCCGCACCATCAAGTGAATCGCCACCTTCGCCGCGGCAAGGAACGATTCTCCCAGCACCTTGATCTGCGTGCTCTGCGCGCCTTCCTGCCAGGAGGAAGCCGCCGGCTTCCATCCGCCGCGGGCAAGAGCGAGCGCGCTCTGCTTGGCGTCGGCAACCAGCCGTTCGCGATTCATCGAGTACGAATCGCTGCGGCGCAGGTAGCCGAGCTCGCGGCACTCTTCGGCGCTGGTGCCCACTTTGGCGGTGGCGATGTTTTCAAACACCGGCCTCAGCGTATGAAATAAATCCAGGTCATCCCCTGATGCTGTATTCTCATTGGCGCGAATGAGCATCTCCTTCGTGCCGCCGCCGCCGGGAATCAAGCCGACTCCGGCTTCCACCAGGCCGATGTAAGCCTCCGCTGCCGCATGAACTTTCGCGGCGTGCAGGATGATCTCGCACCCGCCGCCGAGCGCCAGGCCCTGCGGAGCGGCAACCACAGGTTTTGGCGCGTACTTGATGGCCAGATTCACGTTCTGGAACTGCTTCACGGCCATGTGCAGTTCATCCCACTCCTGCTCCTGCGCGCCGACAAGCACCAGCATGAGGTTCGCGCCAACCGAAAAATTAGTCGCCTGGTTGGCGATAACCATGGCGTCGAAATCTTTCTCCAGGCGCTTCAGCCCTTTGTGCAGCATGGCGATCAGGTCCGCGCCAATGGCGTTCATCTTGGCATGAAATTCGCAACACACCACGCCGTCGCCAAGATCAATAAGACTGGCGCCGGAGTTGCGTTCGACTTCGCGGCCCGCGTCCTTGAGATTTTTCAGAATGAGGATGCCGGCAGGCTCCTCGACTTTCTGTACGGCGCCTGTGGCAAGATCGAAGACGGAGGTGACGCCTTTCTCCGATTCGTAGAAACTCTTGCGGCCGCTGGCCAGCGCCTTTTCAAATACAGGAGGGAGCGCGCGGCCTTCTTTCCTGATCTGCTCCGCAAACGCAGGCAGCCCCAACGCATCGACTATCTCGAAGGGGCCTAGTTCCCAAGCGAAGCCCCAGCGCATGGCGCGGTCCACGTCCACGATGTGGTCGGAAATCTCCGGCATGCGTCGTCCGGCGTAGAGGCACATCTCCGAAAGGCCGCCCCAGATGAATTGCTGCGCCTTGTCCGTCTTTTGTCCTTCCAAGAGCGGCGTCACAAGCGCTCGCAGACGCTCCCGGGTGTCCTCGATGCTCTTTCCGGCTTCGATGGAAGCGAACCGCGCTTTTTGTCGCGCGCGATACTCCATCGTGTTGAGGTCGAGCGTCAGAATTTCCTTTTCGCCCTCGCCCTTCACGCGCTTGTAGAAGCCCTGGCCGGTTTTTTCGCCGATCCAGCCGCGCCGCGCCATCTCTTCGACAAAGGGCGGCACTTTGTACGCTTCGCGCGATTCATCATGGGGCGCGGTCTCGTAAATGTTCTTCACCACGTGCGTCAGAATGTCGAGGCCGACAATATCCGCGGTACGAAACGTCGCGGACTTCGGCCAGCCGACCGCCGGGCCGGTGCACGCGTCCACCTCTTCCACCGTCAATCCCAGAGCGTTCATCAGCCGCAGGGCATTCAACATCGAATAGGTGCCGATGCGGTTGGCGATAAAATTGGGCGTGTCCTTGGCCACGACCACGCCCTTGCCCAGGCGACGGTCGCAAAAATCGCAAAGCGCCGCCAGCATGTCCGGAGAAGTCTTCGGGCCGGGAATGACCTCGATGAGTTTCATGTAGCGCGGCGGGTTGAAAAAATGCGTGCCGGCCCAGTGCTGCTGTAATTCTTCGGGCAGTCCTTCCGCAATGAGATGAACGGGAAGGCCGGAGGTATTGGTGGTGACGATGGCGCCGGGCTTGCGATATTGCGCAACCTTGGCCAGCAGGCCGCGCTTGATCTCCAGATTCTCCGCCACCACTTCGATGATCCAGTCGGCTTCGGCGATGCGCGGCAGATCGTCCTCAAAATTGCCGACAGCGATTTTGCCGGCCAGCGCGGGCGTAAAGAAAGCGGCCGGGCGTGATTTTTTCGCGGCTTCCAGGCCGCCAAGCACAATTTTGTTGCGATCGGCGGGAGCGGCGTCCTTCGGAACGATGTCCAGGAGAAGACAGGGCAAGCCGGCGTTGGCAAAATGCGCGGCGATGCGCGCGCCCATGGTGCCGGCGCCGAGAACAGCGGCCTTCTGAATTCGGTGAGTCATACGCAAGCCTTGTGGAACGTGATTGGTACGGTAAGACAGGTTACAAAACCGTCATGCGCCGGTCAAACACCTGTTTGGTAAGGCCCGGACGACATAGAATGACAGGCATATGAGCAAAGCAGTACCCGGGAAAACCGCCAGCTTCGGCGAGTTGGCGAAAGAGGTGTTTCGCGCCTTTGCCTACGGAGGCACCCCGCCGGGAACGCGGCGCCCGCGCGTGGGTTTGGCGCTGGCGGGCGGTTTTGCGCGCGGCATCGCGCACATCGGCGTACTGCGCGTTTTTCGCGAAGCGGCCATTCCGATCGACGTCGTTTCCGGCACCAGCGTGGGCGCGCTGATTGCCGCGGGGTATTGCGCCGGCACGCCTCTCGAAGCCATGCAAGATCTGGCGCGAGAAACTAAGTTCAGCGATTTCGGCAGGTGGACGCCTTCCTGGCTGGGCCTGGCGACGAACTACCGCCTGGAACAATATCTTGCACGATTGACGCCGGTGCAAAAATTTGAAGACCTGCAGAAACCCCTAGCCATCGCCGCAACCGACATCAATGAAGGCTTGGCGGTGTATTACCACAGCGGGCCCATTGCCCCTGCCTTGCGTGCTTCCTGCGCCTACCCCGGCTTGTTTGTGCCCATCCAACACGAAGGCCGCACGCTGGTGGACGGCTTCCTGACCGCCCTCGTGCCCATTGAAGGTGTCCTGCTTCTGGGCGCGGAGTTGGTGATCGCCGTTTACCTGGAATCCAAAACCATCGAAAGCCCTCGCACCTTCACGGACGTGCTCAGCCGGTCGTTCACCATCATTCAGAAACATGCCGACCTGGAGTGGCGGCAGCACGCCGATGTGATCATCGAACCGGACGTCTCACCCTATGCCTGGGATGACTTCACCAAAACAATGGAATTGGTGCGCGCAGGGGAAGAAGCGGCGCTGCGCGCCCTGCCCGCCATTCGCGCCGCGATTGAGGGCAAGCGCATCGTGACCCGCCAGTAGCCAGCGAAAAACTGCCCCGACAATTCCCTCCCTGATAAGTTCCACCACAAAGATAAATCACTCGCGGAAGCTCCCCCGGAAAGTGGCCACTGCATCGCCGCTCACGCGCGGGTAACTTCCACCACTACCGGCTGGCCTTCGCCTTTGCCGCGCTGGTTGAGCCAGGCGCCGAGGCCCTCGGCGAAGCGCTCAGGCGTGAGGCGGAAGCTCGCTTCCAGGCGTCCATCGGCGACCGGCAGGGTATCGTCAAAATCCGGTGAATTGGTGAAATTGCGCATGCAAAATTGATCCAGCCACTCGAGCGGGCAGGGCTTGCGTTCCCCGCGAATCAGAATATCCACGCGAAATTTCTGGGCGTACATGGCGAAATCATACCACCGCGCGCGCGGCGTCCTGCGCCGCCGGCAATCCCCATTGCACCCGCAACCTCAGCCGTGCGTGAAATGGCGGCATAAGTAAAGGCGTAGATGCTCATAAGGCAACCGAACTTGCGCGGGGCTCAGGGCTAACATACACTGTCCGGACACGAGACGGACTTGCACCATCCTGCCTCTCTGGGATGCTCCTCCTGGTAGCGGAGACCGGCTGGTTTCGGCGCTTCGATTCTCTGTCGAATGCGCCGCACTTAATTTTCAGGGGTTGAACTTGGGAACGCCAATGGAAACCTGGGTTGACCAAGCGGCCCGGTTGACCAAGCCGGATAAAGTCGTTTTCTGCGACGGCTCCGCAGCGGAAAACAAGGTCATCCTGCACGAAATGTTGAAGCATGCGGATTCCTTCCGGCTCAACGAAAAAACCTATCCCAATTGCTATCTGCATCGCAGCAGCCCGAGCGACGTGGCCCGCACGGAGCACCTCACGTTCATCTGCACTCCCGACAAGGACGATGTCGGCCCGACGAACAACTGGATGGAACCCGGCGCGGCCAAAATCAAGGTAGGAGCGCTGCTGGACGGGTCCATGCGCGGGCGCACCATGTACGTGGTGCCGTACATCATGGGTCCCGCGAATTCGCCCATCAGCAAGGTGGGCGTGGAAGTGACGGACAGCCCCTATGTTGTGGCCAACATGCGCATCATGGCGCGCATCGGCAAAGTGGCCACCGACCGTTTGGGAAATTCCGCGGATTTTGTGCCCGGACTGCACTCGCTGGGCGATCTGGACCCGCTGCGCCGCTACATCGTGCATTTCCCCGAAGAGCGGCTGATTTGGAGCGTCGGTTCGGGCTATGGCGGGAACGCGCTGCTGGGCAAAAAGTGTTTTGCGCTGCGCATCGCCAGCTACCTGGCGCGGCAACAGGGCTGGATGGCCGAGCACATGCTCCTCCTGGGACTCGAAGCGCCCGGAGGAAAAGTCACCTATATGGCTGCGGCGTTTCCCAGCGCTTGCGGAAAAACGAATCTCGCGATGATGGTCTCCGCGCTGGAAGACCAGGGCTACAAAGTGTGGACAGTCGGCGACGACATTGCGTGGATGCAGATTGGCGCCGATGGCTATCTGCACGCCATCAATCCGGAAGCGGGATTCTTCGGCGTGGCTCCGGGCACGGGGATGAACACGAATCCCAACGTGATGCGGGCGCTGGACCGCAACAGCATTTTCACCAACGTGGGCGTAACCGCGGAAGACGAGCCGTGGTGGGAAGGCATCGGCGGCGGTCCGCCCGAAGGACTGGTGACGTGGCGCGGCGAGAAGTGGGACCTCTCGAAAGGACCCGCGGCCCATCCCAACGCGCGCTATACCGTGCCCGCGCGGCAAGCCCCCTGCATTTCTCCCGAGTGGGAAGCGCCGGAGGGCGTGCCCATCTCGGCGATTATTTTTGGCGGGCGGCGCGCTCGCGTGGCTCCGCTGGTGTATGAGTCCTTCGACTGGCAGCATGGCGTCTTCGTCGGCGCAACAATGGCTTCCGAAACAACCGCGGCCACCACGGGCGATGTAGGCATCACGCGGCGCGATCCCATGGCGATGCTGCCTTTCTGCGGCTACAACATGGCCGATTATTTTCGCCACTGGCTGGAGATGGGGAAACGCATCCCCAAGCCGCCCAAGATTTTCCATGTGAACTGGTTCCGCAGGGGCGCTGACGGCAAATTCCTGTGGCCCGGTTTTGGGGAAAATGTGCGCGTGCTGAAGTGGATTCTGGAGCGCGTCGAGGGCCGCGGCGAAGCGCGCGAGACCGAGATTGGCTATGTCCCGAAAAGATCCGCTCTGACGCTGGATGGATTGCACATCCCACGCAAAGCGCTGAACGAACTCTTCCGCGTGGACGCTGATGATTGGGAAATCGACCTGGCCGATAGCCGGGAATTTTTCGCCAAATTCGGCCCGCGCCTCCCCGCTGAACTCCGCGAAGAGCACCAGAAACTCGCCCGCCGCCTCGAAAAGTCCATCCCCGCCTGACGACGGCTCCAATCCCGGGAGCGCCATTCTCCTGAATGGCGCTTTTAGTGATCTTTGAACCGCCAATCGGGAGATTGGCGTTCCCAGCGGGAAACCATGGACGAAGTAGAACCCAGAGCCGAGCTTGGGGCCCGCCGCGCCTTCCGCCATCGGCTTGAGGTTCTCCCCAAGGGGTCGGAGCTTCAGCTCCGACATACTCGCCTCCCCAAAACATAAACTCCCCAAAGCTCTCCCCCTCTCTGTCGGGAGGGCATGACTTCAGTCATGCCGCAAAAAGCCCCAAAACATAATCTCCTCAAATCCTTTCTCCCCCCGGCTTGCCCCGAGTCGCGAGGGGCGATTTCAACCGGCGTGGAGGGTTCCCTCTTTCTCCTCAGCGCTGTAGGCGCGCCGTTTGCGTCCGCTGTCTTCTGGAGGACGCGACAGACGTTAGCTCAGTGCGCCTGCCCTGCTTGCCCTGAGCCTCGAAGGGAGCGAAGTCGAAGGGTAAGCTCTGGGTGCACAGTGCACAACCATGCCCAGCGCCGTAGGTGCGGCACCCGAATTCCATGCATCGGCCAGTCTATCAGCCACCCGCCGCTGGCTACATGCGGCAGATGACTATAGTCCGTAGACTATTTGTCACGTAACAGGCATGTTTCGGCCAGTCCAATGGCAGCAAAACACGACCTAGAAAAACTCTTCGCGCTCTCCGCAGTAGAGATCCTGACCGTCGTTCAAAGAAATAACCGATTGCTTATGGCTGTTAAGGGCGGCGTAGCTCAAGAGCATCTCAGCCGCTATCTTACGAGCTTGGTAAGAGAAAAGAGAATCGTGAAATTCGGCCCCATTGATGAGGATGGGAAGCCAGATTTTTGGGTGATTTACAATGACCGGAAATTCCTCCTGGAATGCAAGAATATTCAGAAGACCCTGCGGAAGGGAGAAATGACTGTCGATTTCATGCGCACCCGTTACGCGAAGACAGTAGGTCCAGAGGGCAGGTTCTACAAATCCACAGAATTTCACATCCTCGCGGCTTGTCTTTTCAACCAGACAGGCCAGTGGAAATTCAAGTTCATTCCGACGCGAAGGCTGGGGAAAAACTCCAATTACAAGGGGCGTTTGGACAACAAAGTATCTCTCGGAGAATCCAAGAATTACTTTAAGTATTGGCGCACAGATTTACTCGAGGCTTTGCAATTGGTGGGACAGGGTGGCTAGCTTGTCTGTAAAATTCGGCAAGGTTCTGCGGGAGGCCCGCAGTAGGCAGGGTCTGTCCCAAGAGAAGCTGGCTGAATTATCAGATTTAGACCGGACCTTCATCAGTATGATCGAACGAGGAAAACGAAAGCCGACACTGGATACGGCACACCGGCTCTCCTACGCATTGGGGATGAAGTTGAGTGCACTCATTACTCTGGCCGAACGACGGAGGGCCTAGCGCGAGGACACCGCTTTGAACAACTCTGGCTCCTCGAAACGGAATTTTGAACCTTCAAGGTAGTCTTTCCGAAGTTCGATCGCTATCCAACGGCGATTGCAGTATTCGGCTGCTTCGCCCGTGACGTTTGATCCAGCGAATGGGTCAAGGATGATGTCTTTTTCTTCCGTGGTTAATTTGATGAAGAATTCTGGAATTTCTCGGGGGAATCGAGCTGGGTGTGGTTTCAGGCCGGCCCTCTGGCAGGCTTTCAAATAATGGCTATTTGATTCGTTGCCCCCGGCCTGTAAGAGGTTCGGAGGGATTGCACCGCCATGATCGTTCATGAACTTTGGGGTCACGAAATGGCCGGAAGGACGCAACTTCGACTTGTAACCCTTTTCTAGCAAGCGAATCATGTCCTTGCTATAAGGCTGGAGCACATTCCTATTGCTAGCTTTTGGCCATTCTGTTTTGCTTAGCCACCAGATGCAATTAACCGCGTCCTTGACCCTGATTCTCCTCACTCCGACCCATTCTGCAGGCGCAGGCAGCGCCGCAGGGCGAAACCAATAGAAATCCTGCGCGAGGTAAAGACCGAGTTGCTCGCACATCGCGATTAGAAGCTTAAACTGATAAAGCGAGCGCACTGGGCTCCCTCTCTTCCATGCGCCGCCGATGTCTATCACAATGCTGCCATCATCTTTGATAACGCGTTTCATGGCCGCGGCGAACGGTAGAAACCAGTCCACGTATTTTTCCGAATCGGGATTCCCGTACTCCTTCTTGAATGCGAGCCCGAAGGGCGGGGAAGTCATAACTAAATTGACTGAGTTGGCAGGCAATTGTGCCATAAAGCTGAGAGAGTCAGCGAGGTAAGCTGCCCCCTGGTGTGTCTCGTAGAATGGCTTCATCCCGTGCATGAGCGTTAGCCTAATCGCGTTGATGACTTTAGTCAACAACTCTCGTGCATGCTGTCCAACTGGTGCCGCTCCCTTGGACTTGGCGGTGCGACCCTTTCAATCTTCATTGGCCGCTGTTAGAATCTGGTTGAAGAAAGATTTTTCAGGGAGGGGGTGATTTCACGTGCGTACGGGAACATATAGACCGCACGGGCGGCATCATTACTTACTGCGCCACCCGCGGTGTTCTTCGACTGAGGCGCAAGTCATGGCCAACTGCGTTTTGTTTTTGAGTGCTGCTTTCTGGGCGGAATGGGCACGGCGGAATTCACCACCTTCGGAACCGTGGCAAGCGGTTAGCAAGAATCTTACTGAAAAACTCGGTAAGGACTTCCTGCAATCACTTCTCACCGACCTGATAAAGAGTTAAGCATCCAGACCTAACATGGCCGGGCCTGCGGGTCCGGCCTTTACCTTTTTCAGCGTGTGTGGAGGACGGGTGGCCCGAGCATTAGATGGGAAGCAAACTTGGGTGCCCCACATTTCAGGCGGGTGGCCCACAGATCATCGGGTGGAACGACCTTGGGTGCCGCATCCTTTGGCGTTTGGTTTTTCAAAGGGTGCGGTTTTTGACTTTTCTTTTTCCGGACGTGGCTCCTCGTACCAGTTTCTAAACTAGTACCGTTCCAACTGTTTAGGCCAAACGGCGGTGCAAGCATCCGACGCGAACACGGAGAGACTATTCTCGAAGGGATTTGCTGGGACAAGTTGGAACGGCACTAGGAGAATGGCCATGGCTATCGCAGCGATCCACCCGGGTGAACACCTGGCCGAAGAACTGAAACAGCTCGGACTGAGCGCGGCGGAACTGGCGCGCAAGATGAACGTGCCAACCAATCGCGTCACGCAAATCTTGCACGGAACGCGCGCCATCACGGGTGATACGGCGCTGCGTCTGGCTCATTTCTTCGGCACAAGCGCGCAGTTTTGGCTCAACCTGCAGAGCCTGTACGACCTGCGCCTGGCCGAGGAGAAGGCCGGGAAGTCCATCAAGGCGCTTCCCAAGCTGAAACGGCGCGAACCTGTGGCTGTATGAAGGGTTCGCGCGGCTGGGCACGTGGGGGCTAAGGTGGCAAGGACGCCCGCCGGGCTTCTGCTAATAGCTGCTTTTGCCTTTGCTGGGGAATGGCGTTAGTATCGGGGCATGCCGGTGGATTGGAAACAATTCGTTGTAAGCGACCCGGAAATTCTTCGAGGCAAGCCGCGCCTGAAGGGGACCCGGATTCCCGTCAGCCTGGTGCTGGGCTATCTGGCGGCAGGCAGGACCTTTGAAGAAATTACGGCTGAGTTTCCCGATCTGACTCGCGAGCAAATCGCCGCTTGCCTGGACTATGCCCGCGAACTGGCTGAATTCGAGGCCGTCGTCTGATGGCCCTGCGGTTTCTGGCCGACCACTGTATTTCAAACTCCATCATCCAAAGTCTGCGAGAAGTGCGCCACGAGGTTGTGAGGTTGAAGGATGTCTTGCCCGTGGAGTCGCCGGATGCGCTTGTTATTGCGAAGGCTCAGGAAATAGGGGCAATTCTATTGTCCTTGAACGGGGACTTCGCCGACATCGTGACCTATCCGCCCAAGAAATATAAGGGCATTGTTGCGCTGCAGATGCGTAATCGCTCCGAAGCCCTTCCTCATCTGATACGGAGACTGACGGCCTACCTGGCGGCCCATTCCGCAATGGAGCATTACCGCGGGAAGTTGTTCGTGGTCGAGTTGGACCGCATACGCGTCCGGGAGTAGGTAAACGGGCAGGTGTGGCCCGTGGTCAGTTGTCGTGTGTAGATGCCACCACAACGGAGTTCTTGTTTCGACCAACAACTACAGCATGGACTGGATGCCGGAATCGATGGAGAGGTGCGTGACGCGGGCGCCGCTGATGATGTAAGCCTCGCCCTCGACATGAGAGAAATGCAGGAAGCGGCTGAGGTGGTAATCCTCGTCGAGGACGTTGAAGAGCGCCTGGATTTCCGTGGGGCTGAGCTGAAAGGCGGAGAGAGCCACGGGCTCGCCGAACTGGCGCGCGACGGCAAGGTAGCGATCCACAACTTCGCGAAGGCTCAGCATGGGCGCACCGAACAAGTCATAGCCCGGATTCCTCAGGGGCGCTTCGCGCCCTGGGCTGAAGCCCAGGGTCTACACAGCCCAGTGAAAGCCAAGCACTTAGTGTCGGAGCTGAAGCTCCGACCCCCTAAGCGGGAGCATTCCGAATTGAAGCCCGGCGCTAAGCCGGAGCACTCCGGGCTGAAGGCCGGCGCTACAACGCGTTCCACGCGGGAGTGTAGCGCCAGCGGCTGGCCAAGGGAAGCGCGTGTTTGGCGCGCCGCGCGGGATTCGGTAAGATGCTGGGCGGCAATTCCAACGACGGAAAGGACACACTATGAGCTTGGCGGTCGGACACACTGCGCCGGATTTCACCTTGAAGGATCAGAACCAGAAGGAAGTGAAGCTTTCGGACTTTGCCGGAAAGAAAAAAGTCGTGCTGGTATTTTATCCGCTCGACTGGAGCCCGACGTGCACCAACGAGCACGCCTGCTTCGTGAACGAGATGAAGCAGTTTGAAACGCTGGATGCCGAAGTGCTCGGCGTGAGCGTGGACAGCGTGTGGTCGCACAAGGCCTACGCGGAAAAAATGGGCATCCAGTATTCGCTGCTGGCGGATTTCCATCCCAAGGGCGCGACGGGCGAAAAGTACGGCGTGTACCTGGGCGATAAGGGCATCACCGGCCGCGCCATTTTCATCATGGACAAGCAAGGCAAAGTGGCTTGGGCGAAGAATTACGACATTCCGGTGGTGCCGGACGTGAAGGAAGTGGCCACAGCATTGGGCGGAGTGAAGTAGAACAAACGCGACCGCAGCGCATGGCTCAATGCTTCGCCGGAGCGCTGGCAAACGAGCGCACCAGCAGAACGAGCTGCCAGCGCTCTTCATCGGTGAGGCGCTTTCGGAACGACGGCATGGGCTTGCGGCCCTGAGTGATTTGGTAGTAGATCTCCCCGTCGGTCAATTTGCTCATGTGGGAGGCGTCGGTGAGATCGGCGGGGCCGGGGTCGTACATCATGGCGTCGGAGCCGTCGCCCTTCCCCGTGTCGCCGTGGCAATTGGCGCACTGGTCGGAATAAACCTGCTTCGCGGCGTTCAAAGCGGCCTGCGACGGCGCGATGGGATTTTTGCGCTGCTTCTCTTCCTCGGGGATCGTCCAAGTCTGTTTGTGAAACGCGGCGAATCCAATCGAGAGGAAAATCAAAGCGAGGGTGCAGGCAAGAAGAAACTTGCGCATAGTGCGGCTCCGTGGCGCGGCGCTAGTCATGGGTACACAAAAAGTTTCGCACAACCGAGCCGTAGCGGGAAGCGCGCAACGATGTGGCCAGCGATTTGAGGAATAGGCAACGTGAAGCCGCCGCGCCAAGCCGGCGCAAAGCCGCGCAAACCCGTAAAGCGATGGGGCTGTGGTACCTTGGAGAGGAAACTTTGGGAGAAACGCCATGGACGAAAAGCAGGCACCGCCGCAGGGACAGGTTCAAATCAAGGCCGACGAGAAGGAACTCCAAGGCCAATACAGCAACCTGGTGATGATTCACCACCACGCCGAAGAGTTCACGCTGAATTTTGTGTACGTCTTTCCCAATGCGCTGCAGGGCAAGCTGCTGGCCAGCATGATCGTCAGCCCGGGCCACGCGAAACGCATCTGGCGGGCGCTGGGCGAAAACATCTCGCGCTTTGAAGCGCAGTATGGGCCCATCAAGGAAGGCCCGGAAAGCAACATGCCCCCCGCGAACATCGGATTTGTGCAGTAGTGCGGAGAAACACGTGCGCTTTCGTGCGGCGAGCGGCTGCGTCGCTAGGAACTGCGCGCAGGGAAAATGGCGTTGCCGGATCCTCGCACTGTGGAGATCCCCGTTTGCTACGGCGGTGAGTTTGGCCCGGATCTCGATGAATTGGGCGCGGCGCACAAGCTCTCGTGGCGTGGAAACTTAGGATGAGCGAGTGAATTGCCAGGAATCGGCTGGTACGATAAAGTAGGGGAATTGAATGCCACGAGGTATGCGGGCCTGTAGCTCAGGTGGCTAGAGCGCGCCCCTGATAAGGGCGAGGTCGGTGGTTCAAGTCCACCCAGGCCCACCATTTACTTTCGGTCCAACCCGGAGACATGGGTTACAGAATGTACCGGCTACATAGGTGACAACCTGGGGCCGAACGGGTTGTCCAGCGGTTCCAAAACACGCGTCTCCAGATCGAAGTATCCTAAGTCGTAATCCATAAAGCTGACAAGCCAGATATCGTCGTGAACTTCTTTGATGCCGACGGCCTGGCCGGCGAACACGGTGCTGAAGTTAATCTTTTTGTGCCCCAGACAGATGCGGCCGCAATTGGTGCGACAATGATCTTGTCGTGGAAGGGATAATCGATATCGGGTAACCTTTGACCGTCCTCGATATGCACCCCGGTCTTCTTTGCCGCTGGCCTTAAGTGATCAGCGACGAAAATAGACGCGGATAAGGGAACACGGCCGCGCACTTTGATGGAAGGGAATACGAAGTCCCTGTCCTTCGCGTAGGAGCTTTGATTTCGCCACGAGCGCAGATGAGCGGCCAGAACCGGATGCAGCGGAACAAATCCGTCCGACGCCTCCGTTTTGGTCGCGCCATCCTTGCCTTGCGCCCAACGCTTTGAAATCCGAATCCTTCCCTCATTCCAGAGCACATCTCTCCAGCGCAGCGCCAGCATCTCCGAAGCACGGAGCGCCGTGGCGGCGCAGGTGAGCACCAGCGTGAAGTGAAGAGGTGAGGGGAGGGCCTTCAGAATCGCGAGCGTTTGCGCCCGGCGTGATGACGATAGCCTTGTAGTCGGTCTTCGAGCGCGTCTCGACGTGCTGCGTTGGATTTTTCGCGACATGCTCATGCAGGATTCCAATTTTGTAAATGCGGTGCATGTGGCCATCGTTTGTCAGATTTAGGACCTTCGTCGCATAGGACGAATGACCTTCGATGCTCCGCTGTTCGACGGGTGGCCACCGCCGTAGGTCACGCTTACTAGGGCAATACCGGAGCAGAACAAGGTACAGACCTTAGCAAGTGCACCAGCCGGCCCGAAGATATGGGGCACGAGCCAGGCTTGCTGTTGTGCACGTGGCCCCGCGGCGACAAGCCCACGTTGCCCTTTGTCTACTCCGACGAGGTCTGGACTGGCATCGAATACCAGGCGGCCTCGCACCTCATCGCGGAAGGATACGTCACAGAAGGATTGACCATCGTCAGGGCAATGCGCAGTCCCCATGACGGCCGGATTCGCAACCCCTGGAATGAATATGAATGTGGCAATTATTACGCGCGCACCATGGCCAGTTATGCATTGCTCGGCGCGTTGGCCGGCTTCCGTTACTCCGCCGTCCAGCGGACCTTCTGGTTTGGCCTCCAATTGAGAATTCAGCCGTTCAAAACCTTTTTCAGCACGGCTTCCGGCTTCGGCACCATGGTTCTGGATGACCGGAGCCTCCACATTCAAATGCTTGAAGGAGAAGTGATCGTTGGAAAAGTTGGTGCTGGCCGATGGGAAGATAACCAGGACCTTTCAGTGGAACACCACCGTCCGGCCTGATACGCCAGGAATCAAGACTTTCTGAATCTAGGCGGCAGCTTAGCTTCTCTCGCGGCAGGTTTTCCGCCGTTCCGCAGTCTGCAGCGATCGTTGGCCCGTGGGGCTGCAATAGCCTTTCCGCTGTTCTCGCTAAGGAGAAGACGGGCCGGGTGGCGGCGAGAGTTCTTTCGGATTGCCGACCTTGTGTGTAGCATCCACATCGAAGAGCAGATAGTCGCTCAAGAAGTGCCGGTGGTGGTAACGCCTACCGCGGAACTCCATGTACATGTCGGCGCTCCAGGGGAGCCAGAGTTGCATGTTTCGCGCAGAGAAATTGACGGGGCCATAGTCGACCAGGAGATGATCCTTGGTTAGCTCGAGCCCTGCGACGGGATCCCAGAGATCGGTTTCAACGCGAAGGACGGCATAACTGGTGCTGGAGACCCAGATGCGTCCCTTGATGGCGACGTCATACGTTGTGGGACCCCAATGCCATGTCCGAACCGCTTCACCCTTCGCGCCCCGCTTCTCTTCGAAGTGGATTTGCCAGGCCGCCTGCCCGCGCAAGTTGGCCAGTCCTTCACAGGAATAATTGAAGTGATCGCGGTAAAAGGGTTGCAGGACATTCACACCCATGCTGTTAAGGCCAGTGCTGATCATGACATCGGAAAAGCCGGGCACGCCATCTACCCCATCGCGGAATTCATCCAGATAGAACGAGTCTTTTCCAAAGGGATGAACGAAAACGACGTATGAGAAGTCGTGCGTTTTTGCTGGTCCCGGCCAGCCGTAGCGGTCAATGTCCTGGTGTTCGATGTGCTCAGTGGCCGTGAATTTTTCAAAATCGAGCAATTCCGAATTCATCCGGTGAAGAGCGGCATCCAAAATTGGTGCGGTCTTGCAATTCACGTCAGGCGCAACATCGTAAACGGCGCTATCGGTGTCCGGCGGGGCCCAGGGACGTTCGACGACAGCGCCCAGACTTACGTCCGGCCCGGGCGGAAGAGGAAGGCTAGCGTTGGTTGTGGAGCCATTCTCGGGAGTTTCACTATCCAGGCGGGCCAACATCTTCCTTGCTTCCGGCACCACGGGGTCCTTGGGAAAGGCTGTTAGTATAGATTCCCAGGTATGCCTCGCATCAGTTCGCTTGCCCTCGGCGTATTGAATCTCCCCCAGCAGGAACGTGGGAGCCGCCCCGTTTTCCTTTGCGAAACGAGTGGCACACGCGGCTTCACCTTCGGCATCACTTAAGCGATTGACCTTGACGTAGGCGTTGGCCAGTTCGAAGTTTGCGCGCCAACCCGCGCGGCCCAGGGCTACTGCTTTCCCCAATAAGAGCACAGCGTCAGCAGGTGCACCGCTCCGGAGTTGCAGATAGCCGAGAGAAACCAGAGCCAATTCGTGGTTGGGGTCCAGCGACAGGGCATGCTGGAAATCCTCGCGGGCCACATCGGTATGTTGCAAACCAAGTTCCGCGAGGCCCAGAAAATAATCGACGTCCGCATTACCGGGAGCCTTTTGCAAGACCTTGGCAAAGATCTTTCTGGCGGCTTCGTATTGACCCTTGTTCAAGGCCCCCATTCCCTTTTGCATGTCTGCACGGAGCTGTTGAGACAGAACAGAGCCGCGAGCCGAGGCTGCCGCGTCAACCGCTCCCGATTCCGGGACGAGGTAGATATAGATAGGCAGGCTCGCGTGACTGAACACTAGAATGATTTTGTCTGTCACCTTTCGGTAACCCGGGCAACTCACTTCCACATCGTATTCGCCCGGCGAAAGATTGGAAAAATGGGCTGCGGATGAGGCTTAGGTATAGGAGATAACGTTATAGTTCAAGACCATGGAAGAGAGGCGAACGACTGCCGGGGTGTCGAGAGGGACTCCGTGCGAGTCACGGACGGCGATATCGAGATCGAATGCAGGGTTGCTCCCAGCAGCAGCACCGGCAGCAGCGCCGGACGAGGGGCCGGTCGGTTGACTTGGAGGTCTTTGACCCCGCATGGGAAACGAGAGTAGAGCAAGAACAAACCCCAGCGCCATGAAGCGAAGCAGCGTCAGGGAGCCTGGAACCTGGGCGGGCATACGCAGCTGCCCCCTTCCTCCTTAAGATGCCTTAACAGTAAGCATTCGCAGAGTTGCGGTCAAGCGCCAAGGCGAGCGCGCGAAAAGTTGCGGCTCACCCATGCCTTTGTGAGCTACGCACTTGTGCCGCCAGCTCTAACTGTCTACCCTCTCCCGCGAATCACCGAGGCACCTTCATGAGAAAAACCCTGATATTGACATTGCTGGCGACCAGCAGCGCGCCGGGATTATCAGCGCAGTCAGACAGCGGCGGCGTCTGGTACACCCTTTCCGCGCCCGCCATGGACGCGAAAAAGGATGCGACGGTGGAAAACGTGCAGATTGTGCGCGATCGCGCCAAGATCACCCTCGTCAACGGGACCATCCAATTCGCGCAACCCGCCAATGGAGTAGTCTTTGGCGCCGTGTTTCACGGGGAGGGCCGCCTCCAGGTTGAGCCGCCCAATTCCATCGAGGCGCAGCAACTCCACTTGTTCACCAAACAGGACAAGCTGGACATGGCGTTCTCGGAGGCGACCTTTAGCTTTACGGATGGGTTCCAGGATGAAGTCGGCAAACAAGTGAAGTGGAAAGATGGTCCGGCGGCGGATGAACTGTACGCAAGGAGGCAGCAAGAGCGAGAGGACATCGGCGCGGAATATCTGCCCCGGCTGTTCAAGAGCGTAATGTCGCCCGACCACAAACGCACAGCCTATTTCCTTGCCGACCTGAAAACCAAGGAAAGGTCCTGGGTCGAGGTGCGCTATGACGCCATGCAATTCGAAGAAGTGCGCGTGGGGCGCTGGGGGGATGTGGGGCCTTTCAAAGTGATGGACTACTGGATGAGTTTCCCTGCCGAAGGACGCGATCCCCGGTTTGCTTACGATGACCCCGGAGCCCTGCAGGATTCCCTGATCCCGAACTACCAGTTGAACACGAGCGTATCGGAGAACGCAGAGATGTCTGCGACAGCGCGCGTAACGGTGCAACCAAGATACTCGGGCGAACGGGTGCTGCTGTTCCACTTGGACTCGAATCTACGCATTAGCGCGGTCAAAGATGGCCAGGGAAAGGATTTGGAGTTCCACCAGGCACGCGAACGCAAGCAGCACACCCAGTCCTACGGTAACTATGTTGCAGTGATGCTCCTCGAGCCCACTCAGGCAGACCAGAAGCTAGTCGTGGAATTTCAGTACGGAGGCAAGCACGTCGTTGAGAAGGTTGGCAGCGGCAACTACTATTGCAGCAGTTTTGGTTGGTATCCGGCCCCCTTTTCGCCGGAATTGGGTGTGGATGTATTCGCCTTTCGATCCAACTTTGACCTGACTTTTCGGATCCCAAAGCACTACAAACTTGTGGCCACAGGTCAAAAAACAAATGAAACAACCGATGGCAACGAACTGGTCGCCACCTGGAAGAGTTATAAACCCCTCAGTGTGGCGGGTTTTGCCTTCGGCGATTACAAAGTGTTCACGGACAAGGTGGGGGACATCGAGATCCAGGTCTACGCCAACAATGAGCCGGACGAGCAGCAAAAGGGCATCCAGATGCAGTCTGACAACACGCTGGGACAGATGGAGCAGGGTGTAAATGCCTTCTCACACATCCCGGGGGCCGCGATCGGGAACCTCACGCCCGCTGCTTACGGCAAGACGATCGGCGCTGAAGCCGCGAACACGCTGAGGTTCTTCCAGAGCTACTATGGGCCGTATCCCTACAAGACCTTGGCCATCACAAATATCATCGGAGGTGCCGGCCAGGGCTGGCCGGGGCTTCTGTACCTCAGTTGGATCACCTTCCTGGATGCCACGCAGTTGAATGCACTCGGAGTCACGAATCAGTCCCAGGCATCCGATCGTTTCCGCGCGCATGAAAGCTCCCACCAGTGGTGGGGGCACCGGGTCGGCTGGAAGAGCTACCACGACCAGTGGCTTTCGGAAGGGTTTGCGGAGTTCTCCGGGCTCCTTTACGTCCAATACCGGCAGAACATGAAGGAATCATTGACGCAATTCCGGCTCGTCAAGCGACTCTTGACCCATGAGGACCGGTACCAGCACAAAACCGAAACGCTCGGACCCATCTGGATGGGGCAAAGGATCTACTCCTCAGCGACTGATGGATGGTCGTATCACGACCTGATTTACTCGAAGGGCGCTTATGTTCTACAGATGATTCGGCAAATGATGATGGATCCGCAGAATCCGGACCCGGAGCATATCTTCAAGGAGACGATGCAGGATTACTGCAATTCCTTTGACAACCAAGCGGCGTCCACGGAGGATTTCAAGGCCATCGTCGAAAAGCACATGACCCCCGGGATGGACCTCGATGGCAATCACAGGATGGACTGGTTTTTCGACCAGTACGTCTATGGCATCGGCATTCCTCAATACACGCTGCATGTGGACTTGACGCCAACGGCCGACGGAAAGACAACCGTTTCGGGAGAACTCCTGCGCAGCGGCGTGCCTGATAATTGGAAGGATGCCCTGCCCATTTATGCGCACATGGGCAACGGTGTCAGCCGGCTGGGGACCATTCCTTCGACCCAACCTAAGGTGATATTCAATTTTGTTTTTCCAAAAAAGGTCGACAAAATTTCCATAGACGATCTGGAAGACGACCTCGCCGACGTGAAGCAATAGCCCAAGAAAGATGCAGAAAAACATCACGAGAAGCATACGCAGCGAGCCTGAAACTGACACATCGTGCACAGTTTTGATTGAGGTCATTCGGCGATCTCCGGTTTTGGGAATCCGGTGGACTCCACCGAACTCCTGACACCAAACCTCATCAGATCGCCTCAGCGTGACAAAGTCTCTCTTGAATCAAGTCAAGATGTGAATTGCAGCTTGTAAGGAATACAGGCTAAGAGGGATACGGATACATCGCCTGAGCTATGCTCAGGCCCAACACTTCAATCTTAGAAAGATCGGCCGTGCCCACGCCTGCTTGTTCGGCAAGCAGCAAGTGGTTATCGCAAGTCTGGAAAGGCGGCGTGCCGCGCGTGGCCTGCGGATCGGAGTAGCCCATCACGGCGACGCCCACCGCATCCGTGGCGATGGGATTCAGTCCGACGATCATTACCCCGGGCGTAACGAAGGCCGCCGTCGGTGCCCAGGGCCCTTCGCCGCCGCTCATGGACGTGATCCCGTCGATGATGGCGATGTGCACGGGGCGCGCACCGTTCAAGTCCGCAACCACGCGAGGCACACGCGCGCCCGCGTCGGCGGAGGGTGTGACGTCTGTGCGCGCTCCCGGTGGCGGACCCTGTGTCCAGCTCGGGTCGGCAGTGTAGACCCACCCCGCGCTGCCGTCGCCGTGGATCCGACCGCGATAGCCGACCGCGCTTTCATTTCCCGCGTCGGTGCCATCAGTGCCATAGAGGGAATTGGGCGTCGAACCAAAAACACATTTCGTCGAAAGGGTCACACCCGCGGTGAGGTGTTGCTTCAGCTTGGCCATGGAGATGAACACGTCGGTGTCCTGATAGCAATGATTCAGCTCGAAGTAGCTGAACAGGTAGCCGCCACCGGGAACATTCAATTGAACGTACGAAGTGCCACTTCCAAGGTTGCGCGTGTTCTCAAGTACCACGTTGCCAGTCGCGAGCAGAGTGCTGACGTCCCACTGCGCCATGGTGAGGATGTCGCTGAGCGGGCTGAGAAAACCCACCGAATCAACGAAACGAACCATAGTGGCGCCGTTTTGAAAGAGCAAGGTAGCCAGCGCGATGGCCGTGGCGTCATTTGTGATGTACGACTCGCCAGGAGGCAGGCCAAACTGGTCATCAAAATTCCCTGCGTTGGTGAGGTTGATCTTCACGGTGACGGTCTTTCCGTTGACGAGCGACCCGATGCCACCAAGCAGGCTGAACGCCTGTGCCAGTGCGGGCTGCACACTGGCGCCATAATCCTTGCAGGCAACAATGGCGACCTTGGAGGCCGCGGGTGCCGGTGGGGTTGTCGGGGTGCTGCTGCCGGAGCTACCGCAACTCTCCGACAAAAGAACTGGTGTGCCCACTGCAATCCCTAACCCGAGGCGCAGAAACGACCTGCGCGTACACTCGGATGGTTTTGTCATGGCGCGATTCCTCCCGTTGACACTCTTGCTCAAACGACCCTGGAGAAGCGAGGGAAACTGGTCTGATAATAGCGAATTGAATTGAACTGCCTGTGACCGCCGTCACCATCCGCACACGGTTCAACCGAGATTGCCGATTTGGGCCTCTGACTCGCGCAGCATATGGGTTTCCTACCCTGGACGTCGAATTTGCCACCAGAACAGGCCCCAGCGGGACCGGCGGGGTTCCCATGGCTCGTTTTTGCGCCTCTGACGGGATCCCTTGTTGCCGCGCAGCCGATTTCTCAGATACTCCTCCGACCTTCCTCCCTCGGCCCCAGATTTTGCAACCGCGATCGGAGTGCTTCCTCGCTGGCACCGACAGCCCGCCAGATCTGCCGAAGCATCTGCCCAAACAGCTGCCGATGCAGATGTCCCGCCGCCATTGGCTCCGCGTGGCATATTCTGGACCTATAGATCGTTATTCAGGATTTTAATAAGGGAACCGGCATACCTGCCAGATCCTGTTCCTTAGGGTTGCTTGCGGATCCTCGCGGCCGCAGATTCTCCGCCGCCGGGTTCGTATGGACACAGGCGGCTCGCTACTGGGGCTGCGCTTTTGCGCCGGCGCGTTCGTAGCGCTCGAGAGCGCTCCGCAAGTTCTTTTCCAGTTGCTCGTCGTGTTCCTGGAGGGCCAGATCGAGCGCCTGATGTGCGGATTGTACGGCCTCGGCGGAACGGCCAATCCTGTTGTATGCGTCAGCCAGTGCGGCGAGGCACCGCCAATCTTTGCCTTCGCTAAGCTCCACGGCCTTCTGAAGAGCGGCCACGGCCCCAGGGAAGTCCCCGCGTAATCCCATCACAAAACCGAGATTGAAGCGATATTCCACTGAAGTGGGGAGGAGTGTAATTGCCTTTTGCAGCTGCTCGACTGCCGCGTCCATTCGTCCCATCTTTGCCAGCGCCGTCCCGAGTTGATTGTGCCCGTCCGGGAAGTCAGGAGCCATGTCGACTGCCTTCCGCAGGTGCTCGTATCCTTCCTGAGATTGCCCGTTTTCAAACAGTACCGACCCCAGGTCCGCCTCCGCCCCGGGACTAGAAGGATCGAGCGTTAGCGATTTCCGATAGTTGTCCACTGCCCCGTCCAGATCGCCGGTCTGTGCCAGCGACGCCGCGAGGTGCGCGAACCATGCCGGCTGGTGAGTGTCGAGAGTGCAGGCCGCGCGGTACTCCTCCAGCGCTTCGCGCTCCTGGTTGTTTCCAGTCAGGGCCACAGCCAGCGAGAAATGCGCCTCGGCATCGTCCGGATCGAGTTGCAGGGCCTTGTGCCACTCTTGAATGGCTTCGGCCATCTGGTTCTTCTGCATTAACTCGAAGGCATTGGTGGCCACCCGGTAAAACTGCATCGCCTGCGGGTCGATCTGTTCCAAGCCGTCCGGCGGCACGTTCACAAATTCGGGGATATTCACCGCGCGATTGGCGGCGGTCGTGTTGTCCACGAGAATCGCAGGGCTGTCGTTGCCATGGGCGTCGATGTGAGTCAGCATAAGCTGCGTGTAGGGCGAGCGCGACTTCGACGAAAACGCAAGCCACCGCCCGTTCGGCGAAAACGTGTGCCACGAGTTCATCAGCGACGTGTTGCATTTCATCAGGCGCGCTCTGCCGCCCGTAAAAGGCACAATGTACAGCTTGCTGTCCGGGCGCATCAGTAACCCGTTGCGGCATTGCACGAACACGATCCAGCGGCCGTCGGGGGACACCTTGGGAAAGTTGTTGCTCATGCCGTTCCCGGAAGCGCCGACGACCGGTTCCGCCTTGCCGCCTCTGCCCTCGTTAAAAGGAATCCGGTACAGGTCGTACTGTATCTGCGTTTCGTTCGGATCGTTGGCGTACGCGGGCTTCTCAGCCCCGGGCGGATAGGGATCGCGGGCCTCCGCCCGGCTAAAGATCAGGTACTTTCCATCCGGCGACCAAAATGCGCTGGTCTGCACAAACCGCGGGTCATCCGCGCCGGGCAAAGGCCGCAGCTTCCTTTCCTTCCGGTCGTACCAGGCCAGGATGCCGCGAGTTGGATAGAAGACCTGGGTGAAGCGAATGTCCTGATAGTTCATGCTGAAAAGGCGATCCGAGAGCCCTGGCGCGAAACTCGGGTTTTCATTTTGATGGGTGTTCCCGGCGGCGGGGGGCCCGATTGATGTCACAACGTACCGGCCGTCCGGCGAGATCTGCGACATGAACCCGAACCGCTTCACTGTGGGCTCGGAACTCCTGGCTTCAAGGTTTTCCTGAAAGGAACTCCAGCGGATGACATCCTGATTGCGGATGGCCATGTTTTTGGCCACCGGGACGAGGGCGTACAACCCCTTGTCGTTCTTCGGTCCATCGACATCCAGCCCGAGGGTCTTGCCGTCACGCGAAAACGAATGGCAGTTGGCGCAAGTGTAGAGCTTCTCCATCACCACTCGGCTCTGGGGCTCCCCAATGCTCCGCAACTGCCATTTGATAAGAGGAAGGGCGGATGTGGGCAGCGGCTGAATCGAGCCCTTCTCCGTGTGGGGCACCGTCATCAACGGGACATCGCGGTAGAAAATGGGGGCGCCAACTGGGTCCAGTGAAGTGGATATTGTCACGCTGCCGACCGAGACCGGCAACTTTGAATCGTCGTCCGCAAACCCCGCGAACGAGATGGTAGCCGGCGATTTTACGGACAACCGTTTGATCTTCGCCCACGTGTCCGTGTCGGGCCTCCATGTCCGCGTGGCCGCCTGCTCTGGAGTCAGTTGTAAGAGCTCATTGCCCTCACCCGCCTGTGGATCGATCTCGCCCATTCGCATGTGCTCGCCGGACGCTTCCACGCGGATTCCACCGGAATGGTGGGCAAAGGTAACCTCAACTACCCATCGTTGCGCGGTCCCGCTGGCATCGCGCCAAAGAAAAGTGGGCGGCGTGATCTCCGGAGGAAAAACAGAGCCTTCGAGCGGGTAGTCGACCGTGATCTTAGCGGGTTGATTCGTGGGCAGCGCATGCTCCCTGCCTGAAGATTGCGACAGTCCGGCCCCACCCACTAGGAAAAGGAACCCAGCGCCGACTATCCCTGCAAACAGGACTTTGGCGGAAGGTAGCCTCATAACCCCTCCAAAGCGGCTCTCACAGAAAGTATCAAGTCGAATCCCGCGCGGGCGCAGGACCCTGGCCGGCAGCGTGATCACTAACTCATCGCCGAGCGTGATCGTACAGGCGACCTGAATACTCAACATGGCGCGCGAGTGGAAAAAGCCTTCCCCGCGGCCTTTTCCTGAACCTAATGATACAAAGAGTCGCCCTGCATCAGCAAACTCCTCTAATCGACCCCCTTGGACTCTTGCGGTCGCACGCTTATCCGTTCACACTTCCTAGTTGGCTTGTGACCATCGCAAACTCCTCGGTGTCGGAGGAGTAGTGATGGATCTTGGGGACGACTTAGTACTCCTCAAACAGGCGGTCCTCCATACTGCTGACGCATAAGCAAGCAACGTCAAACCTTGCACGATCATCGCGTTCTTCAGAATCGACGAAGAAAAGAGAGCAATCTTCGCGGCTCACTGCGCCGTTTCGGTGAAAATGGCGACCGGATGGCCCAATTGAAAGGGCCCTTCCGCGGTCACCTGCACTGGCCCGGCGGTAGCTGGAAGTGTGAGCGTGATTGCGGCCACGCCGGAAGAGTTCGTGGTGACCAACTGGCTGGTAGTGCTTCCCGTGGTTCCACCCGAAAGGGTTCCCGCATTCGTGGTGAAGCGCACCGTGGCGCCTGCTGCGCTGGTGGCGCCAGACGTACCGGGAACGAGTGTCACGGAGAGATCGAGTGCCGTGCCCACGCCACCCGTCTGCTGACCGCCGGTTTTTGTGAATGTTGCCGGCGGATTTCCGATGATGAGCCAACCACCCTGCTTTTGAATCACGCCGGAGCTGTCTTTGCTGGTCACAGTGAAATGATAAAAACCAGGGGTTGAGCCCGCGGTGACACTGATCGCGCCATTGGACGGCGTCAGCGTGAGATTGGCGTTGGTAATGCTCATGGTGCCGCCACCGGAATAACCAGAATCAAACGAAGCCGCAGTAAGCGTCACGGTGACGCCGGACGTACCGCTCGTAATTGTGGGATTCAGCGTCACGCTGCCGCCGGCAGGAACCATGGTGGTATCCGGATTGAGATCCCATTCCGCTGCTGGTACGGAAGCCTGTGCGCCTGTTACGACAAGCAGCGTCGCAGTGTACGGCGCAAAGGTCATCAAACCGCCCCACGTGCACGAGGAGGGGACAATTGCGGTGGAGGTGGACTGCGATAGCGTGTAAGCCGTGCACGATGTCCCGCTGAAGTTGTTGACCTGGAAAGTTACGTTGGCGGCATTGGCGGGATCTTTGTTGAGCACCATGATGGTCAGCGGCGTGCCACCCGTGCCCAGCGCGGCATAGACGCTGAAGAGGCCGGGATCGGCATTATGAGTGGCGGAGACGGAAGTTGTTCCAAACATATGATGATTGCCATCGTAATTGGTATAGAGTTTCAAGGCTTGGTAGTTCGGGTTCCCAGGAATGGGAGCTTCCCAACGAGTCGCCAGAGACACACGCTCACGGCCGAGAATACCGTAAGCATCGGCATCGCCAATGGCCGTGGAAAAATCAGCTTCGCCGGCAAACGCCGCGCTCCACTCCGTAAAGGCCAAGGGTATCCCGGGATAATTCGTGTTGAGGATTGCCCTCATGCGCGGAATGCGGAAGGGGATGGTCTTATTGGGTTGAATCTGCGTGGTATAGGTTTGGTTGATGGTGCCTGATGGACTGGTGTAAGTGGGATCCCAGTAATCGCGGTAAATGCTGGTGGCCACCGCTTGTTTCTCGGACGTTGTGTAGGTTGAAGTATCCGGGCCATCCGGGTATGCGTGGATGTCGAATACATCGAGCGATTGCACACCGGCAATCTGGTCCTGCCAGTAGACCTCGTTCAGCCACCAGGGCAGGAAATCCTGGCCCGCGTGAGCGGCTTTGTCGCTGCTATTGGCGCCATTCCAGTAAAACCACCAGCAGCAACTCACCGGCCCAAGCCGGACCGCCGCGCTGTCCCAGCCTTTCAGGTTTGTGGCTTCGGTCAGATAGGTTTCGAGGAGTTCGTCGTAGCCGGAGGGATTGGGATGAATGTCGAAGTGCGTACTACGCCAGATATCAATTTCGTTGTCCATGTCGTAGAAGTGACAGGAAGTGAGCGAGGGGAAATACGGCATGGGACAAGTTGGCGTGCTGCCGAATGCGGTGGCCAGAGCGGTAGCCCAGTCCTTCCGATAAACTGCATTCGCGCAACCCGCAGTCGCCCAAGATGGGCAGGTCTCAGAGGAATCGTCGAGCAATGGGAAATAAGTGCGATTGATGTCGGTACTGGTTGCAGTTAGTTGCGTCGAACAATCAGTCGCCAAACCGTCCCCGGCATCGGGATTGTACTGGTCGAAACTGCACTGCTGAGAGGTGTCTTGTGTTTTCGAGAACGTCCAATGGTAATTGTCCACGCCTCCTTGAGTGGTGGAGGTTTCCGGACTCTGCGCCACCCAATTCATCATGACCATGGTCATCAGCGGGTTGCTGCCCGCGCCCTGAACATCTTTGATGAATTGCGTCGAGATACTGTCAGCCGAATTGTTCAACGCGCTCCAGGCAAAGTCCTCGAAGTAGTAGTCGTTGTCAGCATTATCGGTACCGAGTTGCCAGTTGTAGGTCGAGGAAGCATTACCACCCCAACGCACCACCGGCAAGCCGCTGTCGGTGATCGTCCCCGCATCCTGCGGAAAAGCCCCTCCGTAGACGTAGGGGCTGATGGTGTGACGATTGCTCAGGGTGTCAATCGAAACGCTGACCGAGGTCGTCCCGATGGGGATCGCCGTGGCCCCGGCGGAGTTGGCGCTCTCGCCACCAGCGTTGATGGCTGACACGACATAGTAGTAAGGCGTACCGTTCGTTAAGCCGGTATCCGTGTAGGGTGACGCCGTGGGCGCGGCGACTTGCGTGTAAGGGCCACCGCTCGTGGTGCCACGCTTCACGTGATAGCCAGTAGCGCCGGCAGACGCGTTCCACGTCAGAACGACCTGCGCATTTCCCGCAGCAGCATTCAAACCAGTTGGCGCAGCAGGCGGCGCGACGGGCGTGGCAGTCACTTCCGGGGAGTTCGCACTCTCGCCCGCGGAGTTCACCGCGGAGACGACGTAATAATATGGTGTGCCATTTGTCAAGCCGGTGTCGGTGTAACTGGGGGAGGTCGGCGAAGCGATCTTGGTGTACGGACCACCGGACGTTTGGGAGCGTTTTACGTTGTAACTCGTTGCGCCTGAGCTGGCGTTCCACGTCACCGTCGCTTGGGCATTTCCTGCTGCTGCGGAAACGTCGGTCGGTGTGGCCGGGACTTGCACTCCGCCGCCACCTCCGCCAGTGCCGCCCCCGCCAGCCCCGCCGCACCCACTAAACACGCGACCCAAAGCAAGGAACGCAACCACGTAGAGAAGCACTTGAGATCGATGCCAGAGTTTCATCGTGTCACCTCCGCCTCCGTCCGCGCGAGGCGAGCCAGGCGCCGCGTCATGATCAGATTTCACAATGAGTGCGATGCTCAGCAGTCGCGAAAGCCCGCTTCAGAGGAAAGCCAAGACCCGATGCAAGCTTCGCGGATGCGGCGAATCATAAATGGTCACGGAATCTCAGGCAAGGACTCCCATCACAATTCCCCGCACCACGGCCCGATTCAGCTGGTGGTCTCAATGGGTCGACGCAACACTTAGGTCGAACTCGACTTGCATTGAAAACAAAGGCTAAATCGCTCGCTTGAGTTAGATCAGCCGGAACACTACCCTGGCTAGGTTTTGACAGAGTCCAGCCAAACAGATCGCTTCTCCTGGGGAAGCATTGTCGAATCAACGCATTGGATGGTGTTGCATCGACCGGTTGAGCTGGCACTCATTATCAGGTCGCCAGCGCACCCAGAGTTCGCCCAAATCGCGGGATTCGGAGGTATTCGCGTTCAAGGGGCAGGCAAAGTGGAGACTTTCCTGATCGCCTGGCCCTCTTTGATTTCATAAATGGCGTCCGCCGCAACGTCCGTAAATTCTTGTCTCAAGCCGCTGGGCCACTCGACTTCCACCTTGCTCATGACGGCCTCGCTCCCGAGACCGAAATGCAGGCGCGTGTCATCGGTGGAGTTGTAGCTGCCGCCTCCATGCACTTCATCGATCTGGGTCATTTTCGGGGTAATGACGCGGACGCGCGCGCCGATTGCCATAGCGTTGCTCTTCGTGCCAATCAGCCGGAACAGGACGCGGTGATTGCCGTTCGCCGTTTCATTCAGAAAGACGGACGGTGGGCCGCCCACATTGAAGACCACCAGATCCAGATTGCCGTCATTATTAATGTCGCCAATCGCCGTGCCCCGGCGGGATTGAAGCGGCCCATCATTCAAGCCCGCAGAATCAGCGATTTCCTCAAAGGTGCGGTTGCCCAAATTGTGGAAAAGTTGCAGGGGCTCCGCGAAACGCGCTTCGCCGGAGATGGTGTCCATCAACGTGGTGATATTACCGTTGGCGATGATGATGTCCGGCCAACCGTCATTGTCGAAGTCGCCAAAACCCGTTCCCCATTTCACCGGGGCAAAGGTCGGGCTGGCGATTTTTGCAGGGATGGCAATATCGGTGAAGAACTCGCCGCGGTTCCAATACAGGCTGGCAGGCTGATTGCCAAACCGCGTGACGACGAGATCCAGCTTCCCATCGCGATCCATGTCCCCGAAGGCAGCGGCCATATTTCCATTAAACTCGCCAAAAGGACCAAGGCCAATGCCGGAGGGGATGCCCACGTCTTCAAATGTGCCGTCATGATTGTTGTGATAGAGGAAGTTCCAACCGGTGTCGTTGGCCACGAAAAGATCGGGCCAGCCATCGTTGTCGTAATCGCCCCAGACGACTCCCATGCCGTGTTGTTTGTGAGGATTGTTCACGCCAGCCTTCATGGAAACATCTTCAAAGGTACCGTCGCCACGATTGCGGAATAGGAAATCCGTTTCGCCTTCCAAGGTGTCCGGCAATTCCACGATCACGCCTTTGTATCCGAGAGATTTGGCGGGGTCGGGAAGATGCTGCGCGTCGGTCTTCACGTAGCGTGCAACAAAAAGGTCGAGAAGTCCGTCGCGATCGTAATCGGCCCAGGCGGCGCCGGTGCTGAACCCGCCCACCTCGAGTCCCGCTTTTTTCGTCACATCCTCAAATTTGCAATTGCCCAGATTGTGGTAGAGAACGTTGTGGCCGTAGCCCGTAATGTACAAATCCGGCAGGCCGTCGTTATCATAATCGCCCACGGCAATGGCCATGCCCCAGCCTTTGGTGGTAAGTCCGGCAGACTGGGTGATGTCCGTGAAATGCAGGGTGGGTGAATTGGCGTCCTGATGGTACAGCGTCACCATCAGGTCGCCACCTCGCAGATATTGCTCGATCGTGGAGTCGTTGATAACCGCTATGTCCAGCTTGCCGTCGTTGTCACAGTCAAACAGAGCCACGCCGCCGCCCGCCATGGTGTCGAGGACGTAGCGGCGCTCCAATCGAGTGTGCGGCACAGTTATGATCCCGACCTGCGCGGAAACATCTCGAAAATGCAAGCGCGATTTCGGATCCGGAGCAGTAGTTGCGGGGACACTCTTAAGAGTGCCGGGTGCCACCGAGCTTTCGCTTTGCTCGGGGGGCGATCTCCTCGCGTCAGGCGATTGGGGTACTGCATTCGCCAGCGTAGTGAGAAAAAGCAGAACCGCGAGGATCAGGCAAAAGAGAATTTGCAATCGGAGCATGGGACCACGAGAAGTTTAGCAAATTGCCGCGTGTGAGTGGGGGTCGCCAGCTTCCGACGTGCTAGTCCGACTTCCGCTTAGAAACTCATGGCACATCTAGGGTGCGTTCTTTTCCACCGGAAGTCTCCTCGTCGGCCGCCCACGTTTGCCAGCCGAGAATCTTCCAGCCCGCGCCAGGTTTTGACGCGGGCCGGGGATCGCTCCAAGGCGCGCCATCCTGAAACCACACGAACCAGGCCCAGCAATGCAATCGGTCCATGCGCAAGGGCAGAGAGTGCTTGGATAACTATCTACCTACTTTTTCTTGCAGTTGAGCGTCCCTCGGCCAGGCAGATCGGGAGTTAGACCGATCCCCTGGCTACCAAACTGCCGCAAAAAGCTGATCTAGGACTCTATCTATCCGGTTTAGGCGTCTGCATCGAAACCTCTGCGCCGTATAGAAAACCGCCAAAAAAACGATATTCGACATCAAAATTCTGAAAAAATCCTTGACAGCCACGATTCGGAGGCGTAGTAAAAAGACATTAGAAGTGTAATCGGCTACGGCGGGTTAAGCGTTTCAGCCGTAGTTCGTTCATCAGAAAAACCGGGTTCTACTCATGGGGTGTTGGTCGGAAAAAGTGAAAATAAATCGGGGGTGCTTCTGTGCTTAATTTTGTTTGTACGTGTGTAAAGAATCTGCATGTGCGGCGAATCATCGGTATCTTGGGGGTGATCCTGGCCGCGTTTGTGTTGTTGCAACCGGTGGCCTCCGCGCAGTCGCAGTTCGCCACGCTTAGCGGCATTGTACGCGACCCGAGTGGCGCGGTAATCAGCGACGCGAGCGTCACCGTGAAAAGCACGATCTCGGGTGAGTTGCGGGTTTCCGCCTCGAATACTGATGGTTTCTTCTCCGTTGTGGAGCTTCCCGCGGGCTCCTACAACGTCACGGTCGAAAAACAAGGCTTTCAGAAGTGGGAGGGCAAGAATATCGTCCTCAACAGCAGCGACAGCCGTTCGATCAATATCGAAATGAAAGTCGGCAAGATCACTGACACGGTTGTCGTGGAAGCCACTGTGACCCAAATCGCCATCGTGGATTCCGGCGAAAAGGGTGGACTCATTACCGAGAAAGACCTCGAACAGCTTTCTCTTGTCAGCCGCAACGCTTCCGAATTCGTCAAGCTCATGCCGGGAGCGCTTCTGGCACCGACGGCCGGCAGGAATACAACCAACTACAACGGGCAGGTCGTCGGTATCAACGGGTTCGTCCCCAATGGCTCGAACGCCGGCGGCATCAGCGCTGTCAACATCAACGGGCAGAGTGTCAGTATCACCCAGGACGGACAGAACGTCTTTGATCCGGGTGCCGCGGGCAGCGCCACGCCGGTCAATCCCAACCCGGACATGATTTCGGAAGTAAAAGTATTGACGTCAAACTACTCGGCAGAGAACGCCCAGGGCCCAGTCGTGGTGAACACCGTCACGAAAGGCGGGACCAGCACGTTCCATGGCGACGGTCACATCTACCTCCGGAATTCGGCCATGAACGCCACGGACCACTACAATAAAGAGTCACTCATCTGCAGTGGGACTTCCTGCGCGTATCCTCCGGGGTTCAATCCCAAACCGGACAGTTCCTACTACTACCCTGGCGGAAGCATCGGCGGGCCGCTGTATATCCCGCACACGAACTTCAATAAGAGCCACACGAAGCTTTTCTTTTTCGAGGCTTACGAGAATTACCACCAGACCGAGGACGCCGGGGTCGAAAAGTCGTTCGTCCCCACTGCCGCCATGTATAGCGGTGACTTCAGTGCCCTTGCCACATATGGCAGTTTAGTTGGCCGGGATCAGGGTGCGGTCCCCGTCCAGCCCAACGGCACCGATTGGACGGCAAATGGAATGAACTACATCGCGACAACTCGCGGAGCCTGCACAATTACGGGTGGAGTCATGTCTTCGACTTGCATCGATCCTAAGATGGTCGCCCTGTTGAAGGACCTCTTCCCGCCCGCAAATATCCCTCTGAGCGAAATTGGCAGTACGGGTGGCTTTAACTATATCCAGAACTTCTCGGCTCCTCAAGATGGCTGGCAAAACGTTGCCCGCGGTGACTGGGTGATCAGTGACAACACCAAGGTTTATGTCACTTACAGCCATCAGCAAGAGAACGCCACGATGCCTTTTGGTTTGTGGAACGGTTCAGGGAGTTGGGCCGTGCCTTCGCCGAGCCCCGTAGTCGGCAAGAACAGTTCGGATATGGTTGTGGCGAGTTTTGTGCACGTTTTTTCACCCACGATGACCAGTGAAACCAGCTATGGCTACACCAGTGTCAAGTTCCCATCCACGCCAACCGATCCCAGCGCGATTTCCCGCCAGGATGTTGGGTTCACCGTACCAAGCGTCTACGGAAATCCGATGATCCCCGCGCTCACCTCGTGGAGCACCGGCATTCCCACAATCGGTGACATCGGCCATGACTATCACCCGGTCATGATCGCCAACAAGGGCATCCCGAGCGTGACCGAGAACCTGACCAAGGTGATCGGCACTCACACAGCAAAGGCCGGCTTCTGGTACGAGCACATCTATAACACGCAGGATAACTGGGGACAGTATTCGGGCACATACACGCCTGAGCCTGCCAGCTGGGGCGGAAGCGCCACGGGGAGCAATTATGCGGACATGATCATGGGCATCGCCGCGGACTACGGTGAAACCGCTCTTCCTCCTCCGACCACCGTTGCCAATAACATTGCCGCCTTCTACCTCCAGGACAGTTGGAGGGCTACGCGGCGCCTCACCCTGCAATACGGCCTGCGCTTTGAGCACTACGGGAAACCGTATGCCCCCGTGGATAATGTTGGATTGGCCATCTTCGATCCAACCAAGTTTGTCCCCAATGCGATGATTGCGAACAACGGTATCGAGTGGCACAAACTCGATCCATCCGTTCCACTTTCCGGAGCTTCCAGCACGTTGCTCTTCTACTCGCCCCGCCTCGGCGCGGCCTATGATGTATTTGGCAATGGGCGCACCGTGATCCGTGGCGGATGGGGCATGTATCGCGCCTATGATTCCCTGCAGAGCAATAACTACACGGGACCTGCCGGCACTGCTTTTGGATCGGTCGGTTGGAGTTGCGGCCATGGCGACCCAGCGTGCGCCAGCTACGAGACCATCAGCAATTATGCGGTGTCCTCTCCGATTAGCTATGGCAATTCGCCTATCGCTGCGGGTACCCAGACCGTTAGCACCTACGATCCCACGGACCATGAACAGCCGCTGGTCTATGACTATAGCGTAAACTTCGACCAGCAACTCGCCGGCAAATTCCAGATGGAGCTTTCCTATGTCGGGAACAAGGGCACAGACTTCCAAAATGCGGTCAACATTGACTCCGTCCCATTTGGTGCGATGTTCAATTCCGTGACGCAGCACCCCGCGCAATGCACCACCACCAGCAGCTCGGGCGTGGTTAGCGACAACCAAAGCAGCACCGCATGCGAACTGCTTTATCGGCCCTATGGCCCGTACACTGGCATCACGCAGAGTGTGACTGCGGGAAAGTCTCGCTTTGATTCTCTCCAGGCCTCCCTGAAGCGATCCTATGGTTGGCTGACCCTACAGGGCAATTACACTTGGTCGAAGACGCTGGCTGGCACTCAAGTCAGCGGCAACAGCTACTTGACCAATGCGCTTCCTGGTTACGGGGTAAACTGGGTCTATGGTATCTCTAACCTGGACCGTCCGCAGGCCTTCAGCGCTGCCTATGTCATAGCGTTTCCTAAGGTTAGTGGCGGAAGCGCTTTTGAACGGGGTATCGGCAACGGATGGCAGCTCTCCGGGATCACAATGATACAGAGCGGCATGCAACTTCTCAATAGTAGCAGCGGAAGCCGCAATTTCGGCATCAGCCAAGGTGGAACCAACCAGGATAGTGTCCACCTTCTGGGTTCGCCTGACATTACTATGTTCCCGGAGATCCTGTGCAATCCGGCGACAGGCCCACGCCTCAAGAACCAATTCGTTTCTCCCATCTGCTTCGGGCCTCAACCTGCCGGTATGCTTGGAAACGCGGCCATGCCCTACATGGGTGGCCCGATGTACTGGAACAGCGATCTGTCGCTCATCAAGAACTTCAAAATTAAAGAGCGGCAGAACCTGGAGTTCCGCATTGAAGCCTTTAACTTCGTAAACCATGGGTTGCTTTCGTTCGATAACAACGACAACAACCTCAGCCTGCAATTCAACAATCTTGGCCAGGTAATCACTGGGACTAGCTGCCCCATGAATACGACCACCCCGTGCAACCAAACCACGACGTTCGGCGTGGCGACGCATCACGTGGGTAACCGAATCATGGAACTTGCGCTGAAATATAGCTTCTAAAGTTCCAGCCTTATATGCGGGGTGGTCCTCCAGGGCCACCCCGTGTATATTCTTACTATGCGAGCGGTTCTGCCCCTAGTTCTGCTTTTTTCCCCCCTTGCTCAAAATCCTGTACCCGGCCAATCGAAGGCGTTTGAAGACATCGTCAGCCAAGCGGAAGCCGCACGCTCCACCGACCGCATGAATGAAGCTATCGATCTCTACGGGAAGGCCTTGCGCCAAAGGCCCTCCTGGAGCGAAGGGTGGTGGTGGCTTGGCAGCCTGCTTTATGAGCAGGATCGCTTCTCAGAGGCCCAGGAGGCGTTCAGGCACTTCGTGGCAACAGCACCGAAGCGCGGGCCCGGCTACGCGTTTTTGGCGCTGTGCGAATATGAAACACACGAGTACGCCCTTGCCCTCCAGCATTTTCAGACGTGGACGAAAGAGGGCGCTCCGGGCACGCGCGACCTCGTCGACGTGGCCAACTTTCACAGAGCCTTGTTGCTGACACGTGACGGGCAATTCACTAAAGCGCTGTTCCTTCTTGAGGATATTCTCTCCACAAAAACGGACGAATCTCCCGCACTCACTGAAGCCATGGGCCTGGCTTCCCTGCGCATGGCCAACTTGCCCGAAGATTATCCTCCGGAGAAACGGGAACTCGTCTGGCTCGCCGGCAAGGCCGCAGCCTATTCTTCACTGGAATACTCTGCCAAGAGTGAAGAATACATGCATAGACTCGCGCTTCAATACGGTGGGGAACCCAATGTCCACTATCTGTGCGGCAACCTTCTGGCCTTTCGGAGGAAATACCCAGAGGCCGCCGAGGAATACCAGCGCGAATTGCAAATCTCTCCCCAGCATGTTCCGGCCATGATCGAACTGGCCCTGGTGCAGGTTCAGAATCTGCAAACGACCGAAGCTCTAGCCCTTGCCAAACGTGCCGCGGCGCTGGAGCCCAAGAACCCCAGAGCCGTTTATGCCTTGGGCAAGAGCCTGCTTGCGGCGGACCGTTTTGGAGAAAGCGCCCACGAACTTGAGCTTGCCAAACAACTCGCTCCCGAGAGCGCCTCTGTTCGTTCCGCGCTGGCTGGTGCCTACAGGGGCCTCGGTCGTAAAGAGGATGCCAAGCGCGAAGCGGCCGCGTTTCTATCTCTGGAATACGCGCGTGTTCATCATCGTGAGCAAGCAGAAAGCCTTGTCTTGGGTCCGACGGAGAATCCGCGATGACCCTCCATCGCCTCCTGCTCTTGTTCTCGTCGCTCATCGCGGTTTTCCTGCTGCCAGGTTTCGCCCAACAACCTCTACCTTCGACGCACCACAACCCTGTTGCCAATGTACCCAAAGTGCAGAGCTTCGAGCAATTGTCCCAATCTGCGGCTCGCGCCCGCGTCGAGAACCGCGATGATGATGCCATCGCCTTCTATAAGCAGGCGCTGAAGCTGCAACCCGCTTGGCAGGAGGGGCTCTGGTACCTAGGTACGCTTCTGTACCAGAAAGAGCTTTTCTCCGAGACGCGCGATGTTCTCCGGCGTTTCGTCGCGGAATCCCCTCAATCCGGCCCCGGTTGGGCGATTCTTGGCATGAGCGAATATAAAACCCACGAATATTCCCGCGCCTTGGATCACCTGCAACGTGCCATGTCCCTTGGCGTCGGTGACCGCGCGGAATTGGCAAACTCTGTCTTTTACTTTGTCTCTATTCTCCGCACGAGATTTGAACAATATGATGAAAGTGCGACTCTCATGATGGCCTTGGCCAGAGCCGGGAGAGGGACGGATTTGTTCGTTGAACCGCTCGGTCTTGCTGCTCTCCGTCTTCCACTTCTCCCCCAGGAGATACCAGCGGAACGCCGTGATTTGGTTCGCTTGGCCGGAGAGGGTATGTTGGCCGTGGAAGCGCGGCAGTCAGCAGAAGCCGAGAGGCTATACGGCAGCATGGTTCGGGTCTATCCAAATCAGCCAGGCGTCCATTTTTTGTACGGGGCTTATCTTATGGATGTTCGCCCAGAGGATGGCATCCGGGAGATGAAGCGCGAGCTCGAGATCTCACCGTCCCATTTGGGAGCGAGACTCCGCCTCGCTGAAGAATATCTCAAGGAACAACGGCTGGATGAGGCGCTTCCGCTGGCGGAAGAGGCTGTCAAACTCGAGCACAGGAGTGCTCTGGCTCACATGATTCTGGGTGAGGTGTTTGTGGCCAGGGGAGATCTTGCAAAAGGAATCAGCGAATTGGAGACGGCACGAGATCAGACGCCCGGAATGGTCAGAATCCATTGGGATCTTCTTCGGGCTTATGCTAGTAGTGGAAGAGCACAAGACGCGAAAAAGGAAAAGGATGAGATTGAAAAACTCGGTAGCTCGGAAACGCGTCCCTAATCGCATGTCAATGGCTCCGTTCAAGGCCCGCCTAATTCCCCGATTCCTTTTATTCGCCATTTTGGTCATCTTGGCAACAACAGGGATTGCATTCCAATCCGTCAGATCCGATGAACCAAAGAAAAGCCCCATTCATTTTTCATTTCGGCCCATCGCGTTTTCCCTGGACAGCTGCGAAACGCCTGAGCGTCATTCCCCCGAAACCATGGCTGGAGGTGTCGCCGTGTTTGATTACGACAACGACGGCAATCTGGACATCTTCTTCACCAACGGCGCGGACATCACCACGCTGAAAAAAGACTCGCCCAAGTATTCGAACCATCTTTTTCACAATAATGGCGACGGCACCTTCACCGACGTTACCGAGAAAGCCGGCCTCACCGGCACGGGCTACGACATAGGCGTAGCCATCGGCGACTACGACAACGACGGCTACGAAGACATTTTCGTCAGCGGCGTTTACCGCAACACGCTGTACCACAACAATGGCGACGGCACGTTCACCGACGTGACGGAGAAAGCCGGACTCGCCCAGGTGGACAAGGAGTATGGCCCGCTGTGGTCGGTCGGCGCGGCGTGGGTGGACGTGAACAATGACGGCCTCTTGGATCTGTTTGTGGTGAATTATCTGAAGTGGGACGTCAACAAGGAGCCGCCTTGCAGTTTCGAAGGCAAGCCCGAATATTGCCATCCCAAATACTATAAAGAGCTTCCCAACCAACTCTTTCTGAACAAGGGTAACGGCAAATTCGTGGATATCTCCGCGGAATCCGGGATTCGCGCGCACCCGGGCAAAGGCATGGGCGTCGGCGTGGCGGATTACGACGGCGATGGCCTGCCCGATATTTTTGTCTCCAACGATAAGCTCTTTAACTCGCTGTTTCACAACAAAGGCAATGGACGCTTTGAAGAAGTGGCTTTCGAAGCGGGCGTGGCGTTGCCCGAGCACGGCAACCTGATTTCCGGTATGGGCGTGGATTTCCGGGATCTCAATAACGACGGCTTGCCCGACATTTTCCTCGTCGCATTGGACACGGAGACCTTCCCGCTTTACCAGAACAACGGCAAGGGTGCGTTCACGGAGGTCACTGCCAAAAGTGGCATGGCCCTGCTCAGCAATCCCATGTCGGGTTACAGCCCAAACATCGCGGACTTCGATAACGATGGATGGAAAGACATTTTCGTCAGCCGCGGCGACGTGCAATCCCCTGCCATGGCCGGCCGCCGCCATATCGATCAGCCCAACACGGTCTTCCGCAACGTGCCCGGCGGCAAATGGGTCGCTCTAACCGAGGAAGCGGGATTCACGGCACAGCCACCGCGACGCCATCGCGGGTCGGCGTACGGCGACTTCAATCACGATGGCAAACTCGACCTAGTGGTGACGGCCCTCAGCGCGCCCGCGGAGATCTGGATGAACGATAGCCCCAATGAAAACCACTGGCTGGAACTAAAGCTGCAAGGCACAAAAAGCAACCGCGATGGTATCGGAGCGAAGATTCGGATCATGGCGGGCGGCCAAGCGCAGTACACTCAGTACACAACGGCATCGGGATACGCTTCCAGCAGCGCCGGGCCAGTGCACTTTGGCTTGGGTGCCGCAAAAGTGGTGGACGAAATTGAGATTCGCTGGCCCTCCGGCACGCTGCAGACTCTCCAGAACGTGCCAGCCGACCGCATCCTTCACGTCGTGGAGACCAGATAGCTCTCAGGGCTTCGGCGGAAGTTCTTTTTCCCGCGCCTTTTCATTCAGCTTCAGCACAATCTCGCGTTCGCGCTGGCTGTCTTTCGGCAGATTCATGCGAGAATACAGCGCTGCTAACTGTACGTGTACCTCCAGAAAGTCCGGATAGTCGCGCTCTAGTTGTTCAAATTCCTTGCGCGAATCCTCCAGCTTGCCAAGTGCCGTATGCAGAGCGGCAATCTGGAAGAACGCCTCCGGCGAGCCTGGCCGCAAGCGCAGCGCGCGTTCTTCGTACGGCAGGGCTTGGGCATAATCGCCTTCGCGTCGAAGGACACTGCCAACATAGAGATTCGCGTTGTAATCGTTAGGATCGAGCTGCAGTGCGCGCCGGAACGCTGCCTCTGCCCCGGGAAGATCCTCTATGTTCAGCAGCGCGTGCCCGTAGAGCGACCACGCCTCCGGGAGATTCTCGTTCTGATTCACAGCCTTCCGCAGCGTCGCCGCCGCCGCATTGTAGTCACCGGTAGCGAATTGCGCTTCGCCCATCAGGAGGTTCGTCTCGGGCGTGTCGCCACCTCTAAGAATGCGGTCAATGACCACTTCTCCCTCGTGAATCTTTCCCTCGCGTATAAGCGCGGTGCCGAGGGCATAAACCACTGCGAGATCCCCCGGGTCGGCCACGTATTCCGGTTGAAGAAGCGTGACTACGTCCGCATTTTTGCCGAGCCGCAAGTAGCAATCCGCGAGCAAATACAGCGCCTGGCGATTGTCCGGATGTTTCTCGCGCAAGTTCTGCAACTCTTCGGCGGCTTTGGCGAACGCCGCTTGCTTGTACCAGGCCAGTGCGAGATCAAGCCGCACCATGGCATTCTCCGGATCGCGCTTCAGTGCTTCCTCATAGCTGGCGATTGCCTCCGTGTAACGCCCTAGGTGCACAAGTGCAACCCCGAGATCGGTCCGAATGGGAACCGAATTCGGCTGGAGTTTCAGCAATTCCTCATAAAGAGCAACGGCCTGCTCGAAATCACCGCGATCGAATGCGGACGATGCCTCCTTGTATTTTTCCTCGGGAGACTGCGCCATCGCGGCAGGACGTACCACCACAGCCAGCACGGTAATGATCCCCGCAAAGACAACGACCCATCCGGGCCAGCGAGAAGTTCGTCCCAGCAGGCAAAGTTCATTAGTCCTGTCTCGGTATTTGCTAAGTCTCATCACAGAACGACCGCATCGGGCGAGCAGATTGCAGGCTTATGTGTTTTCGATCCCAAAGGCTAACCTGAAACTTACTTTCCGAAGGTACCGCTACCTTAATCAAACGCTGCTGACTGACCGACCTGATTGTCCTAGTTATGGACCTATCGCCTAAATGATACCCCAAGCAAGACGGAAATATGACCAATCCGGGCAAACAATTCCCGCCGACCCCGGGGATGGACGAGATAGGGTCGCAGTCGGAAGGAGTGTTCCTGATTAGGTAGGCTTGCACCACCACCGGGGCAGAAAAAACTAAAAACGATCACAAAAAGTCTGCGCCTGTTCATGTTATAACCCTTGTGAACCATTGAGATAGTGCGGCTGTGCCGTGCTGAGTCCCCGCTTCCCCTTCCGCCGATCAAGGGAAACTCTGCCGGTTCGAGCAGCGCGTGTCGTTTGCCACGGCCGTATTAGCTGCGATCGGCTTGCCGGGCGGATTTAAGCAGATTCCACCACAACTAAGGAGCATTGATATGACGAATGGACTTCGCCTGCTTTTGGCCGGGTTGGTTCTCACACTGGCAACCAGCTGGCAACTCTCCGCGCAAGAGACTGCAAAGAACAAAAACTCCTTCGCCCTGCAGGACGGCGATGTCGTTGTCTTCTACGGTGACAGCATCACCGAGCAACGCCTATACACGGCGGACATCGAGAACTTCCTCCTAACGCGCTATCCCGGACGAAAAGTTCAGTTCGTCAATTCCGGCGTTGGCGGCGACAAAGTGAGCGGCGGCTGGGCCGGACCGGTTGACATGCGCCTGGCGCGCGATGTCTTCGCCTACAGACCCACGGTCATCACGATCATGCTGGGGATGAATGACGGCTACTATCGCCCCTGGGATGACGGCATTTTCTCGACTTACACTGATGGCTACCGTCACATCGTCGAACAAATTCAAAAGGAACTTCCCCAAGCGCGCCTCACGCTTTTGAGACCCTCACCATACGACGACGTGACGCGTACTTCGGAGTTCACACCTGGTTATAACACAGCGCTGATCCGTTTTGGCGATTTCCTGGCCAAGCTCGCCGAGGAAAAACATGCCCAATTGGCGGATCTCAACCTGCCCGTCGTAGAGGCGTTGACCAAGGCTAAGGCCTCAGATGCGCCGCTCTCCATCGCCCTGATTCGCGACCGCGTGCATCCCGGCGACGGCATTCATTGGGTGATGGCCGGTGCTGTCCTGAAAGCCTGGGGAGTGAATCCGGTGGTCACTTCCGCAACTATTGACTATGCCACCGCAAAGGTCAGTGCTTCCGTGAATACGGTAATCACAAAACTCACGCGCGCTAAGACCGAACTCACCTGGACGCAAACTGATTCCGCCTTGCCGCTGCCTCTGCCGCCGGCAGAAACAGATCCCATGGCCGCATTGGCCTTTCAGGTTTCCGACTTCAAGGTACAATTCAATCAGCAATTGCTGGTCGTGCCGGGCCTGGCGGAAGGCAACTACGAGTTGCAGATTGACGATCACGCAATCGGACGGTGGAATTCCGCCGAACTCGCAAAAGGCATCAACCTGGCCAGCCTCGATACGCCCATGCTCGCGCAATCGCGGCTGGTCGCTTTGGACACGGAGCAGAAAAATTCGCTCGAGAGCGTGCATTTCTCCCTGCTGGCCGATGCCAAGGATGCGGAGCAGCGGGACACCTTGAAGAGGCTTGAGACGGCTTTGCCACAGGCCGTCCAACGCCAAAGGAAAGACGCGCAGCCCGTTCCGCACCGCTACTTGCTCATCCGCGTGGAGAAGAAGCCCGGCTGAGCGACGGATTCGCCCGGGAATAGCTGCTGCCTGACGGAGAATCGGCAGAAGCGACAATTGGAAGGCGAAGGCGCAAGGCCATGAACGCACCACGGTCGCCGAATGGACCCAGCGTCTGGCTGCGCTTGAGGCCTGACACCGCTGCGATGAATCTCGCGGACTTCGTGGATTTCGAATTTTCTACTCGTTCCTTGACGAAAGTTTTGTCAGGAGGCTTAAGTACATGTTTTCCATCCTAAGAGACCTCACGTTCCGAGCCGTTATTCTCTCCGTCGTTATTCTTGGGATAAACGCAGCTCTCGCGGCGCAAGTCGTCCCTAACGAACGCGAGAAATGGCATGCGAGTTGGATTGCGCATCCCACTGCGCCACTTCGCGAGCCCGGCGTGTACCACTTCCGGAAAATCTTTCACCTTGATGCAAGGCCCGGTCACTTCATCGTTCTCGTCAGCGCCGACAATCGTTTTCAGCTCTACGTGAACGGCCAGCGCGCTGGCGAGGGCCCCGCCCGCGGCGATCTGGCCCACTGGCGGTACGAGACTCTTGACCTCGCGCCGTTTCTGCGCGTCGGCGACAATTTGATCGCCGCCGCGGTCTGGCAATTCGGTTTTCGCGCGCCACTCGCACAGATCTCCGAGCGGCTCGGCTTCCTAGTGGAAGGCGACACCAAGGCCGAATCCATTGTAAACACGGACTCCACCTGGCAGGTCGAGGAGGTCAAGAGCCATACCGTTCACCAGCCCGTTCCTCCGGGCTTGTGGGTGTACTACATTGCGGGTCCCGGCGAGCAGATCGATTTCAACGGCTATAACACCGAGTGGAACACTCTGGGTTCAACCGCAGGCAATTGGGTTGCCGCAGGACCTGCGGTGCGCGAATCGATTTACCCGCAAGGGAGTATTCCAAAGCCCCCGAGTACCGGAGACGGGTTGAATTGGCAGCTCTGTCCTGATCTGTTACCGCAAATGGAGTACAAGGAAGTCGCGCAACCTCGTGTTGCTCGCACCAGCCTTTCCGCCGCGAGAAGTTTCCCGGAATCGCCGGTGATGATTCCCCCTAACACACAAGCTGAAGTACTGCTGGACCAGGGCGTAGTCGTTTCTGCCTATCCGCAGCTCATCGTCAGCGGCGGCAGAGGCGCGCGCATCGAACTCGTGTACAGCGAAGCGCTGTATGACAAGGAACAGAAGCGCACCCAGCGTGACGCTGTCGGCGACCTCGTTGCTCTCGGCCTCACGGACGCTGTTCTCCCTGATGGCGGGCCTGCACGTTCCTTCATGCCACTGTGGTGGCGCGCCTGGCGTTTCCTTGATTTGAAAATTCAGACCGCCGCCGAGCCTCTGCAACTCGATTCCGCGCATACGTTCTCTACCGGCTTCCCCTTCGTCGAGCGCGGCAGCTTCAATTCCAGCGATTCGGAGCTGGCCCGAATTCGCGAAATCTCCTGGCGCACGGCGCGCCTGGATGCTCACGAGACGTACATGGATACGGCCTATTGGGAGCAGTTGCAATACACCGGTGACACGCGTGTCCAGGCCCTGATTTCCTATGTTGTCGCCGGGGATGACCGTTTGGCGCGCCAGGCGCTTCAGGCCACCAACGATTCGATCATCCCGGAAGGCTTGACGCAGAGCCGCTATCCTTCCTCGCTTTTGCAAATCATCCCCCCGTTTTCGCTGATCTACGTGAACATGTTGCACGACTACTGGCTCTATCGCTCTGACCCTTATTTCGTGGCAGGTCTCCTGCCCGGGACCCGCTCCGTGCTTGCATGGTTCTTGCGCCATCAACGCGATGACGGATTCCTCGGCTCGATTCCCTATTGGAATTTTGAGGACTGGACATGCGAAGGCGATAAATTCCCGCCCAAGGACAAGGCAGGCCGCTCTGCCAACACTACCTTGCAGTTGATAGGCGCGCTCCGGGATGCCGCGGAGATGGAGGAAGCCGTTGGAGATCCCTCGCTTGCAGCCGCCTATCGCAAAAAGGCGCAACTCGCCTCGGGCAGCGTCTACCGAGAGTGCTGGAATGCGAAACTCGGTCTGCTTGCGGACACAACGGAGAAAAATCATTATAGCCAGCAGGCCAACGCGTTCGCGGTGATCTACGACGTGATCCCGGCGAATGATCAGCCCGGAGTTGTGCGGCGTCTCCTGGGTTTGGACGCGCCTCCCGATGGCAGCGTGCCAAGACTCACCCAATCCTCCTACTATTTTCAGTTTTATATCTCGCGCGCCCTGGATCACGCCGGGTTGGGGGATCTCTATCTCGACACGCTGAAGCCTTGGCGGGAGATGCTAGCCAAGGGCTTCACCACCACGCCGGAAACTCCCGACCCCACCCGGTCAGACACACACGCCTGGAGCGGCCATCCAGCCTACGATTTCAATACCATTGTCGCGGGAGTTCACCCTGGCGCACCGGGATTTGCCACGGTACGAATTCAGCCCGCGCTCAGCAAGCTGGATTGGGTTGCAGCCACGACGCCGCATCCTGAAGGCCTGATTCGCACTTCCTACAAGCGCAGCGGCGACACGCTCGATGCCACCATCGAACTTCCCGGCAAGCTCAGTGGCATGTTGGTCTGGAAGGGTAAGCAGTATCCGCTTCATCCCGGGGAACAGAACTTCGAGCTGAAGTGAAGTTTTGGTTTTTCCGAAGCGGCGTGTAATTGCGGGGCAAGGGGACTCAGTATTCTGGAAGGTTTTCGCAACAAGACGTTCTCCACACGGTGCACTGATTTTCACGCAACACGTGATTCTTGCCGGACGTTTGCAGCGCTAAGCCCCTCAATCTGACAGCGGATAACCGTTAATGCGGCCCGAGCTGACAACTCGGCTGGCTTACTTGATTACGGCAGGATGGGTACTGAGAAATGCCCTTGTGGTCATTGACGGACCGACTCCCGGATTGTCGGCAATTCGGAAACTATCCCAGAAAGAGGTTTGGGGGAATGAATATGGAGTTGATTCGGAGTTCGTGGATTTTTTCCAACCCACAGCCCGCAAGAACCTCCCTCTTATATGACTTCCGCGTAGTTTGGCAGTCCCCGCGGTCTGGTAAGTTATTGTAAAACCTAACCACGCTACCCTGATAAGGGCGAGGTCGGTGGTTCAAGTCCACCCAGGCCCACCAGTTCTTCCCGGATTCCCTAGTTAAAAGAGGTTGAACTTTCCTGCGGTCCTACGTTGGGTCAACACCGCTTTCGGGAGCGGGTGCCTTCAGCGGGTCACAACGCAGTGGGAATTATTCCATAGCACGTATTAGTTTTGATAACATCTGATGCACTGCGTCTTGTATTGACGGAGAGGCCATGAGTCACCCGCGGAGGCTTCATCTTCTGGCGTCATTCTTCGTTTTGTGTTTCTTTGCAGATCCCGCCACACCACAATCGCTGCACTTTCGCTGGAAAAAGGAGTTCCCAAAAGAGATTTCCTGGTACGTGCGAACCTCGCCGGGGATTCTTCTGGTTAAGGCGGGCAAGAGCGTGACCGCAATCGACGGCGCGAGTGGACAGCAACTCTGGGAGCTCCCGAAAGTGGAAGGGAGCGGGTTGCTAAACAGCGATATTGCCGATGAGTTTCCGCGCGGGAAAAACATGATTGAAGTGCCTGGGATGGGAGTGCTGCTTCTGAATCGCGTGAAGCTTCCGGGAGATTCCGAGGGGCACCTGATCGCGTTGAACCTCATGACCGGGGAACGCTTGTGGGACCAGCCGGAAGCCGACGACTTGCTTACGGCGATTCCGCTGTACGGCACGCGCGAGATCGTTTTGGTTTCCAGGCGGCTACAACGCAAGGCGTATGCCAAACGAGTCACGGTTTTGGCGGTCGCAGCGGCGGCGGCGGGGCTGGTACCGCCATTGTTCGGCGCGGAGGCGATGACCTTCATTTTGCCGGAGCCGTATCCTTTCCGTCTTGTATTCCAGCGTGTGGACGCGGTCAGCGGAAAGGCGCAATGGAACGCGGAATACCCCCACACGTTTAATCCCGGAGCGCAAAGCTCGAGCGTTATTGGCGAGCAAATGTTCATAAACTTCAACAACGGAGTCTTCGGAGTCGTGGACCTGAAGAACGGAAATCGTTCGTGGGAAGGCCACGTCAGAGCTTTCGATATCAACAGTCTGCCATTGCCTGGGATACGGCCTGGTGACCGATTGATCTACGGTTGGAAGAACGTGGAAGCTATCGATCCGGCCACCAGACAGCTCAGTTGGGAGATCGGCAAACTCGGCCAAATCACGGGAATTTCCGCGTGCGGCGAATTGGTTGTCGCTATCGGTCACAAGAGCATAGCAGCGGTGGATGCAAAAACAGGAGCTGAACGCTGGCGCAGAAAGACCTACTCTCACACCACGAATATACTGTGGGATAAACTGTCCGATGCGATCCTGTACGCGGACGAAAAGGGTTTGCACAGCGTGGAGCGCACCACGGGCAAATCGTTGCTGGATGCGCGGTTGGAAGGCGTCTTCAGCCCCTACTACATTCGCATGGCTAGCTCCGAGGCCGTGGTAACAATCGCTACGGACCAAGTCAGGGCCTACAATTTCAAGACTGGGAAGAAACTTTTTACTGCCGGCAAGTTCTCAAGTTTCTTCAGGTCCTATGCATTTCTGGACCACTGGCCGTTGCCTGACGATGGACAGGATTTGGTTTCACGGACCCCCAAAATACCAGGAAGCAGGGAATGGAATGGCCCGCAGGATGGCACGCCGCTTTCCGCCGATTTGTTGAAGCGATTGGAAGGGTATCCAACCGAGACCGTGGGCCTGCTGGACGCTTTTGAAACCGAGTCGGAAACGGGAGAGCGAGAGGTTTGGTGGATTGATGCGGAAACAAACCGGCTGATCGAACTTAAACTTACGGGGAAGCACCACGATGTCTGCCGGCCCATGCGAATGGTATTTGCAGTGGATGAAAAACAGATGTGGGGGGCCGCGATCGTTCCGAAATAGAGTGCTATCCGAGGAATGACTTAACCTCCGTGCAGAAGAGGGAAAGGCGCAGCTGTTTCCATGCGTAAGGCTGATGCCCAAGATGGCACGCTGCCTGATCCCAACAACTCCCTTCCTCATGAGATTGCGATGAATGGCCCACGTTTAGGGGCACAAGCTGCAGGGTCACATTGACATGACCGTTACCAACGAAGGCTTGCGCATCGAACTGACGAAGAAGCAAGAGTAGATTTTGCAGGCCTCATTTACCAACCAGCCGGACTGGGGCGCCCCCACTGTGCTTAGTGTTTATAACTTTAGTCTTTTCAAGTATTTATATAGGTATTAAGGATACGCAACTTCGTCCTTCCTCGTGCTCATCTAATGCATAAGAAAAGAGTGGTTCGCGTATAGAGGGGAGAACCCGGGAAACTCCTCGCTGGTTTCCGGGTTTAGCTCCAAGGGGCTCTGCTGCGATTTCGGTCTGCCAGCGGACGCGGGATCGCACGAGAAACTTGGCAAGAGAGTCCGTCAGTGGGATCACCCGCCTGATCCCGTCTGCGCTAGACCAGGCAGCGCCAGCCTGGTGCAAACAAACATCATGCAATCGCATGCAAAAGGAGAAGAAAGACCGATGAAGTTCCGCATCGCATGGTTCCTTGCAGTTGCAGCGTTTTTGTCGATGGGGGTGTCCACGAACGCCCAAGGGCGATTTGAAGTCACTCCGTTTGTCGGCTATGAGACTTCCGGCACCTATCCTATCGAAGTGCTTCCGGGCACGGGCGGATCGTTGGCTCTGGTGGATCACCTGCGCGTCAACGATGCCATATCCTATGGTTCTTTCCTGGATTACGACCTCAGCGAAAATTTCCAGCTCGAATTCATGTGGGACCGCAACAACACCTCCTACAGCGCCCGCGACATCACCACGCTGGAGTATTTCAAAGCGTACAACTCGGACATCGATCAGTTCCAGTTTGGCGGACTCTATATGCTTCTCGGGAGCGAGCATAAATTGCGCCCGTACGTTGCCGCCAGCCTAGGATTTACTCACGATTCGAATAGCCCCATCAGCACGGGCTTCACTTCGGTTTCTAATCGCACGGCTTTTGCCTGGAGCGTCGGCGGCGGAGTGAAGTACTACCTCAACCGCCATGTTGGCTTCCGCGGCGATGTCCGCTTCCTGCCGACGTACGGTAGTTCGTCCAACGGAGGGAATTGCGATCCGTTCTATGGCTGCTATACCGCGAGGAATTACCTGGACCGCGGCAATTTCGTGGGCGGCGTAATTTTCCGATTCTGACGAACAATCTCAGGGACTAATGAGAAGGGCCACGAGAGATCGTGGCCCCATTTCATTCTTGGCGATCACCGGAAATGTGCGCACACCATTTGGCTAAGGACGCGGCCTGCAGTATTATTTCCCCTTGGCAAAGACATGAACACGTTTACAGGGGCAATCGGCACCGGCGGGAAATGGCTGCTGGATCGCATTGTCGGTGCGCTCGCGGCTACCGGCATCGAACCGAACCTGCTCACTTTTTTGGGACTATTGGTCAACTTCGGCGCCGCGGCAAGTTTTGCGGTCGGTAATTTCCGTGCCGCCGCGATTATCATTTTCATCGCGGGTTTTCTGGACATGCTGGACGGGCAGGTGGCGCGCAGGCAAAATCGCGTCACGCCGTTTGGCGCCTTCTACGATTCCACGCTGGACCGCTACGCGGACATGGCGCTCTATATGGGACTGCTCGTGTATTACAGCGTGAGCGGCCGCACACCTTACGTCGTGCTGGCCGCGGTGGCGACGGCGGGTTCCGTGATGGTGAGCTATTCCCGCGCGCGCGCCGAATCGCTCATTCCTTTGTGCAAGGTCGGCTTCATGGAGCGCCCCGAGCGGATGGTGCTCCTGATCATTGGGGGGACTTTCAACCGCATGGGGCCCGTGCTGTGGGTGATTGCCGTGATTTCGACGATCACCGTCATCCATCGCATCGTTTACACCTGGCAGGAAACCAAAGGGGGGCGCGTCCTCCCCGGCGCGAAACTTAGCCTCTGAACTTCGCCTAACATTTTTCCGTGTGGGATGGCGACTGCTCACTGCGCCTTTAACCAGGCTTCCACCGGGCCGGCAATTTCCCGCCGGATGCGTTCCTGCAAGGCGGGCAAATCTTCCTTTTTCAAGCCCGCGGTTTCAATCGTTTCGTGGAGATGCACGGTGATGGTCGTTGGCCGCAGGATCCAGTCGCCAGTGCGGAAATGGTGGAACGAACCGACCAGGCTCACGGGCACGATGGGCACGCCGAGTTGTTGCGCCATACGAATTCCACCCTGTTCAAAATCGCCCAGGTGACCATCACGCGTGCGGCTCGCTTCCGGAAAAATAATCAGGCTGACGCCGGAGTGGATGGCCTCCCGCGTCAGGCGCGACAGCCTCTTGAGCTCCTTGGGACCGCGAACGTCCGCCACGGGCACGTTACCGAAGCGCTTCATCATCCAGCCATAAATCGGAATACGGAAGTGAGATTCCAGCTCCCAACCGCGCACGAACTGGGGAATGGCACAATACAGGATGAACGGGTCAAACAGATTGACGTGGTTCGCCATGAAGAAACAAGTGCGGTGCGGGTCGAAGCCCGGAGAAGTTTCCACCTTTACCTTGGCGCCCGAAAAGAAGGCGACGCGCCGGCAAAGTCCGCGCTGCAGCCAATCGTGCTTCCGCTGGTCCAAGATCACCGCGAGCACGATCAATACCGGCGCGGTAATCAGAAAATGCAGCCAGCTCATTCCCCAAAGAAAAATGCTGCGCACCACCTCCCAGGTCCTCTTCATATGTAGACGTCCATCGCTCCCGGCAAGATGTCCAGCGCCTGGCAATCCAACGTGACGATCTCACCGTCAATCATCACGTCCACCGGAGCATCCAAAGCGAATTCCACGTGCTTCACCGCGCGCCGCTCCGCCAGCGGGTGCTCGATGTGCGTCCCGTCGTACAGGCGCGGCAGCATTTTCAGAAGGCCGAGGCGGCCGATGGGTCCCCAGCGCACGTATTCGATCAAGCCATCGGTCGGATCAGCCCGTGGCGCAATCATCATGGTGCCGCCGGTGTACTTGCTATTGTTGAAGGTCAGGAAGAGGCAGCGCCGCTCGTCCCAACTTTCATCGGCATCGGAACGCATGCGGAATCCACGCCGCTTGAGCTGCACCACGCGCACGAACACCCCGAGGAGATATCCGAAGTGCCCGAAAGGCTTGAAGATGCGGTTGGTCAGCGCGCCGACATCCGCGGTAAATCCCACGCTCAGCAGGTTGAAGGAATAAATAGTACCTGCCGCGTGGCGCAGGCGCAGCAAATCCACGCGGCGCTTGCGGCCCGTGAGCAGCGCGTCGATGGAGCTTTTTGCGCCATCCTTCGTGAAGTCGCGGAGAAACGAGTTGCCCGTGCCGAGCGGCAGGAATCCCAGTTCAATGCGCTCGGCAAGCGTTTCGCGCCCGAAAATTCCATTGAGGATTTCGTGCGCGGTGCCGTCACCACCCACGGCGAGGAACCGGCGATAGCCCTGTTCGTAGGCTTCACGCGCCAGTTGGGCGGCATGGCCCGGCCCGGTCGAGGCGATCACGTCCACACGCAGACCGCCTTCCCGGAGGCGCGCGAGTTGCGCCCCGGCAAGCTTCACCGTACGCCCGCGGCCGGCCGCAGGGTTCACAATGGCAAGAAAGCGTTCTCTCACAGTTCTTCCGGTATGGGAATTCTACCTTTTCCGGGGCTAAATCGGCAGGACGACATTGTTCCGGTCCAGTGCTCCCAGGCGTTGCGCCAGAGACTTGCGGATAATTTTCAGGGACGTGGTAAGGGGAAAATCTTCGGGATAGACGACGATGCCATGTACGCGCTTGTAGTTGATCAGCCGGTTGTTGCGCGCGGCGATTTCAGCGCGCAATTCGCCGGTGAAAGCCTGGCCGGGCTCCAGATGAATGACCAACACCAATTGCTCGCCCACCATCGAGCGCTGCGGCCAGATGAAGTTCGCGGCGAACACGCAAAACTCCTTCACCGGCAACCCCTCAAACGCGCTTTCCACGTCCTCGGCGTAAACGTTTTTCCCTTCTTCGGTCACGATCATGTTTTTCTTCCGGCCAAAAAGCTGCAAATGGCCGCGGGCGTCGAACCGGCCCACGTCGCCGGACATCAGCCAGCCGTCCACAATCGCTTCCGTGGTCATCTCCGGCTCATTCCAATAACCCGCCATAACCGTTTTGCTGCGCACGGCCACTTCGCCAATTCCGTCGGCATCGGGATTGACGATGCGCACTTCCATGCCGGGCAGCGGTTTCCCAACCGTGTCCGCGCGAAAGGGCTTCAGATCGTTGACCGTGACCGCGGTTCCCGCTTCGGTCAGTCCATAGCCGTTCGCCACGGGAATGCCTAGGTCGTAGAAAAATTGCAGCGTCTGCGGCTCCGTGAAGGCTCCGCCAACGATAATCGCTTCCAGGCGCCCGCCAAAGGCCGCATGCACCTGCCGAAGCAGGCGGCGGCTGATGGGCAGGCGCGGGCGGCGCTTCGTTAAGACGATGTTGATTTTTCGCAGCGTCTGGAAGATACGTTTGCGGGCCGGCGGCAGTTCGTCGAACCTCGCTTGCAGCCCTTTCTGCAGATTCTTCAACACCAGCGGCACCAGGCTCACATAGGTGATGTGATACTTCGCAAACGCCTCGCGCACGTATTCCGGCCGCAGGGTTCGCAGGTGCACCACCGCGGCGCCGCAGGTGAACGGCCCCAAAAATCCCACCATGAAATCAATGGCGTGGTTCGTGGGCAGGATGCTAAGGTAACGCACGCCCGGCCAGAACGGATACCAGGCTGTCAATGACATGCACTGTTCCAGGTAATTTTCGTGTGTCATCATGCAGCCCTTGGGAGTTCCGCCCGTGCCTGACGAGTAGACGATGCAGGCGAGATCACTGCGTTGGCGTGGCACAAAGGCAGGCTCGCCGGTTCCTTTGGCTTCTTCCCAGCGCCGCGCCCCGGCCAGATCGGCGTTGGCCGGCGCTTCCGTCACAAATATGGTCTTCACGTTTGCAACATCCGCGCGCCCCGGCGAGGCGCTGAGTTGCCGCCAGATGCCATATTCGGTGATCAGCACGCTGGCACTGGAGTGCCTCAGCAACTGCCATTGCTCTTCGGGCTTTAGTTTGTAATCGAGCGGCACCAGCGCTCCGCCGTCATGAAATATCGCGTAGGCCGAAATCAGCCATTTGGACTGGTTCGTCATGATGATGGAAGCGCGGTGTCCTGCGGTGAAGCCCGTTTCCTGCAACGCTTTCGCGAAGGGCAGCGCGCGCTCTTTGAAATCCCGGTACGTCAGCCGCGCCTTCTCTTCGCCGCGGTCCGATTCGAACAGGCACACCTCGGCGGAAAACGTTTCCAGGGCTTCTTGCAGCGCTGCGCCTATCGACGCGTAATTATTCAAATCCAGCATACAGAATGACCGCATCGCCAAAGCGGCAGATGTTTCTCCGTGCAGGGAATGCTAAAGGATATAGCGTTGGGTACCGTGAGTCAAAAATCGCGAATGGAACTTAATCAGACGCCCCGCTGCTGTCCTCTATGTTTCTGCGTCAGAATCTTGCGGCTACACAGGTTGCGGAAAAACCACGCAAATGTCATTCCAAGCACCGTTCGCTTTTTGAACGGGACGAGGAACTCTGCCCCATCGCGTTCTTTTTGCGCGATGAATCTGTTTTTTCCCTGGTCTTTTGCGAAAAGCAGATCCCTCTCCCGCGTTGCGGGATCGGGATGACAATGAATTACCATTTTCCACCAAGCTCTACAAGCGCGCCTGGATGCGCTCCGCAAGCGTCTTGAAGTCGCTCACACCCTGAACCTCGTAATCCGGCAATTCGATCTTGAAATGATCTTCCAGCCGCGAAAGCAGCTCCAGCGCTTGCAGGCTGTCAATCCCCAGCTTTTTGTAGAAATCATCTTCGGCTTTCAGCGAGCCTTCCGGCACTTTAAACTGCCTCGTCGCGAGTTCCAGGATTTCCCGGGTGGTCTCATCCAACGTGCGCATATGGCATCAATTTATCATTCCCCGGTCGAGAAGGAAAACACAGGGAATACCGCGTCATCGTGCGTAGAGTTTCCTCGCTCCTCTTTCGTTCCGCGAGACCTGCCGCGCTCCGTGTTGTGCTTCGCGCGCGAGGATTCCGGTGTCACACCTTCCGCTCTCATGAGATTGTAGCGCGCACGGGCATGCGGACGATGGTCTTCAACTTCTCCGGAGCAACGCGGCGCGGATCGCTGATATAAATCTCGTGGCCTGGGCAGGTTGTTTTTAGCTTCAAGCTTTCCGCGTAGGACGCGAGCTGCTTGTATACCCGCCCCACTGCGTTGTACGGCCCCACGTGCATCACCTGAAGGCATCGCCCTTCCTTCCAGGTCCAGCGCTGGACGGCTGACGTGTCCAGTTGCTTTTTCTCCAGGATCTCTTTCCTGACCTTTTTCAAGTCGCTCTCCGTGACGCGATCCGGAATCCGGATCAACAATTGCCAGGGCCATTCCGCCGGAGGCAGCTTGTCGGGATCTTCCGGCCAGAGACATTCGAGCTTGCTCACGCCGAAATTTATTTTGCCTGCAAACAGGAGCGTGAATTTCGCGGTGTAGGCCAGCGTGAACATTTTCTGAATGGCCTCCTGAAACGCCGCGCCTCCCGGTTCACCCTTGCCCTTGATCGAAAGGAACGTCGCCTTCTCAGCCGTGATTTCCTTGATTTTTTGCGTGGCCGTGTACAAGTCCTTATGCGTTTTCGCAAAGTCGATCTTCCGCATTCGCTTGGTTTTCATGACGGCTCCTTTCCTGGCACTAAGCCCGTGATTGGGACCTCCATCAGAGAGCCTTACGGAATGCCCTTAGACCGCATCTCGTAGCCCCCATGGCAACGGATGCGGACTTCGTTGCCATGAGGCGGGCGCTTCATTCCGCTTGCGGCGACGCTGCTGGTTGGTCCTTACGGGAACCGCCGCGACTCAGTCTTGGCGCATCCTCGCGGACCAACGGGCCAGCTAGCGCCCGACCTTCTCGTCGAGGAACTTGGCCATCTGCTCCAGTGCGTCCTGCGTCTCGGGAAGTTGGAAGTGGTACCAGAAGGCGTGCGGCAACGCCTCGTAAACGAGCAATCGCGCATCGTTGCCTGCGCGCAGCAGCGCCAAATGAAAGAGCGCGGTGTTGCTCAGGAGCATGTCCCGCGTGCTGGTGACCAGCAAAGTTGCCGGCATGCCGTGCAAATCCGCAAACATCGGCGAGAGCACGGGATCCTTCGGATCGGTCTTACCGACGTATGGGCTATCGTTGGCCCCGCTCGGGTAATGTGGTGCCAGTCCGCCCGGCAATCCGTTCAGAGTGAAAAAGTTTTGGGAATCCGAGGGCCGGCTAAAATCCGCCAGAATCGAAAACAAGCCCAGCGCGCCGGGAAGCGGTTCGCCGAGTTGCTTCAGCCGCACGGCAACCTCGGCAGTCAAAATGCCTCCCGCGGAGGTGCCGAAGATCCCGATGCTCTGTGGCTTGTATTCCTTCAAGAGTTCCTTGTAAACGGCAACAACGTCGTCAACCGCCGCTGGAAACGGATTTTCCGGCGCGAGCCGGTAGTACACGGAAACGACTTTAGTTTTCGCCAGATTGGCGATGGGGATGCCTTCAATCAGCGAGCCGGAATCCGAGACGAAGCCGCCGCCGTGCAGATTAATGAACACGCGGCCGCGATTTGCCTCCGGCATTTCCAGCGGCGTAATGATGTCCGTGCGGACGCCGGCGATGATTTTTTCTTCCACATTCACCGGAAAGTGTTTTCGCGCGTCCGCGGAGCCTTCCGCTCGCCACGCGTCCGTGCTCTTGCGCATTTCCTCCAGCGTCTGGGGCAAGGGTTTCACGTGCGTGAGGGATTCCAGCCATTTCTGGGCTTCGGGGCTCACCGTCGTCGGCATGGGAATAACGCGGGTAATGCGCGCGGTGCCGTCGGCATCGAACTTGGCTGAGTCTTTTCGGGGACCGGAACACGAAGTAAGGAGCGTGGCGGCCAGGATCAGAGCCAGACTGCACATTTGTGAATTTCTTTTGCGAGTGTTCATCGGTTCGCCTCCACAATGGATTTCGTTCAAGTATCTGAAGACCGCTCCGCCACGGGTAGATGCTTCATGGGGTCGTCGGTTTCGACGAAACGCCGCAAGCTCTCCATCACCAAGGGGCGGTTGAACAATTTGCAGAAGAGGTCGATTTCCTTCCGCAATTCCTGGTAGGGGATCGGCTTCAGAAACTTTTTTGCCGCCGCGCGCGTCTCCGCGTCGAATTTCGTCACCTGCTGCGCCATGGCCCGCGCCACCTGCAGGGCGTAGCCTTCGCCCGCGAGATGCGACACGAGGCCCGCCTGCTGCGCGCTTTCGGCTTTGACCGTCCGGCCGGTGAAGAGCAGATCGCGGATGAAGCCATTGCCGACATCACGCCGCAATCGTGGAATTCCGCCGAATCCGGGGATCAAGCCAAGGCGCAGCTCCGGAAAACCGAAGCGCGCCATCTTGTCCGCCACGATCAAGTCGCACACCAGCGCGAGTTCCAGCCCGCCGCCCATGCACAAGCCGTGCACCGCCGCGATGGTTACAAACGGCGCCGCATCCAGAGCGTTCATCACCCCGTGGATGCGCTTCAGGAAAGCGCGCATGCCCGCCGCGCGATTTTTCGGCGAGAGCGGCAATGCACCCTGATACAACTCCTTCAAATTTGCGCCCGCGCAAAAACCGCCGGGGCGCGCGCTGGCGATCACGCAAGCGCTGGTAACGGGAGCCAGGCCATCGAACGCGGCTACGAACTTCTCCAGGTCCGCCAGCATCACCCTCCCGATTTCATTGAGCGGCGCGAAGTCCAGCGTCAGCTCTACGACGGCGTCGCGCCATTCCCAGCGCAGTGCCTCGCCGCGGAACTCCTTCACCGCAATTGCGCCACGACGCCCGTTGCTCATGCGTTCCCACTCGCCGCTGCAGCCTGTTTCCGGTACATCTGCTCAATCTCCTCGTGGAACTTTGCGTTGATGGCATCCCGCCGAATTTTCCCCATCACCGTTAGCAAACCGCTCTCCGGCGTGAACGCCTCGCGCAGAATCGTGAAGCTGCGCACCTGCCGGTAATGCGGCAATTCCGAATTCACCATGTCCAGCGCGGACTGCACGGCCTTTGCTTCCAAGGCGCCGGTGACGAGCGCGCACAAATACCCGCGCCCGTTCCCCACCACCACGATCTGTGGCGCCCCCGGCAGAAGCTGCGCAAGTTTCTCTTCGATCGGCTCCGGGGCGATGTTGTGCCCGGAATTCAGGATGATCAGATTCTTGATGCGCCCGCTGATGCGCCAGTTCCCGCGGGAATTCACTTCACCCTGATCGCCGGTGTGAAACCAGCCGCCTTTCAGCACTTTCTCCGTTTCCACGGGGCGGTTCCAGTAGCCAGGAAAGATGTTGGGGCCGCGCACCAGGATTTCTTCGTTCTCGCCGCTGCGCATCTCAATTCCCGGTATGGCTTCGCCCACGCGCCCGGGCTCCGCGGCAATCCGCGGATCGTCCAGGGTGCAAAGGGCCGTGGTTTCCGTGAGGCCGTATCCCTGCAAGACGGGAATACCCAGCATCGCGAAAAACTCCTGCGTTTCCGGGGCCAGCGGTGCGGAGCCGCAAATCAGCGCGCGCAGATGCGTGCCGAAGCGCACCCGAATCTTGCCAAAAATCAGCTTGCGCCCGAGGAAAAGCCAAAGAACGTCTGAGGCGTGCTTTTTGCCTTGTTGCCCGCGCTCCCAGGCCTCGCGCGCTTTCCGGAAGATTTTCTGAATCGCGGTGTCACGCTGCGCAATCGCGTCGAGCACGCCCCGGCGCACGCGCTCCAGCAGCGTGGGCACATTCAGGAAATAATGCGGCGAAGCCACGCGGATTTCATCGGCCAGGCGGTTCAGGTCCGTGGAAAGTGTCAGCGCGCTTTCCCGGGACATGCAGGAAAGAAGAATGACCCACGACCCCGCAAAATTGAGCGGTAGATAGTGAAAGACGCGATCCGGCTCCCGGGTGACGCCCATCAACTGATCCAGGCGCTCCGTGGTGCAAGCCAGCATGTGATCCAGATTGCGCACGTTCAGGCAGACGCCTTTCGGTTCGCCCGATGTGCCCGAAGTGTAGATGATCGTAACAAGATCTTCGGCGCGGCGCGGGTTGGGCGCGGCCGTGATGCCCTTGCCCGCGGGAACATTCCCGAGCGCCTCGTCGAACGTTACGCGCGCCGGCGCCTGCGGCCACACGGCGGCCACCGCTTCGCCAAGCGCCGCATCGCTCACGATCAGGAGCCGCGGGCCGCAATCTTTCATCATGCCCGCAAGTTCGCCGGCGGCTTGCCGCGCATAGAGCGGGACGACGATGGCGCCCTCCGCCATCAATGCCAAATCGAAAGCCACCCAGCGAATCGAATTCGGCCCCAGCAGCGCGCAGCGGTCCCCGGCCTGCACACCCGCCTGCCGCAAATACGCGCGGGCTCGCGCCACCATGTCGAGCAATTCCCTGCCCGAGACGCTGACGAACTTATCGCCTCGGACCTCGCGCAGCACTACGCGCTCCGCCGCCTTTTGCAGCTCCGCAAAAACGTTTTCGAGGAAGTTCGTCATGAAAGTTCAGCGGCCCGCCGCCAGTGCGGTGGTCGTTTGATCGTACGTTTCCACCAGCTTACGCAAATTCTCGCTCAACGGGGGCAGATTATCTTCCCAGCTCACCACGCCGCGCCGCAACGGAAACTCCGGATAAGTGCGGCGCACTTCATCTTCCAGGAAAATGGCCATGCGCGCCATGGCTTTCAGATTGCTCACCACCGCTTTGCCGATGTTTTCGCGGATGGCTTCGGCCTCCGTCACCAGCGATTCCATCACCTGCAGCAACTTTGGTTCGAGATCGGGATCGTCCACGGTTAGGAGCAAATGCTGGTGGCCGCGCTCGCGCATGAGGTTGCGAATGCGTTCATCCATCGTCACACCCGCGGAAACCACCTGCGCCGGCATGCAAGTGACGATCCCGTGATAGCGCGAAGAAACCAGGTAGGTGCACGCGCGCAGGATGGACACCAACTGGAACATGTCGTAATCATCCGAAGTCAGCACCGGCGCGCCAGGAATTTCCTTGGCGATCTCCCGGCAAGCTACCGCGTCGAGACGTTCCATGGCCACGAGAATCGGGAATACGCGATGCTTCTGCAAAAATGCCTTGGCGGCCTTGGCGTAGCCGGAGACGTAGTGCGCGAATTTGCGATCCACCTCGGCGCCCGATTCGAAGAAATAAACGGTGCGGTATTGGCTGTCCTTGTAGGCGCCGGAGGTCACGCGGGCCAGATATTTTCCGATGGAGGCGCGCACGGGCCACACAAAGGGATGGATGGGGCAAAGCGCGAGGATCGGAGTCTTTTCGTCCCAGCCCGCTCCCCGCAAGGCCTGGCGCGCGTATTCCGGCGGATGCGGTTCAAAGGTCCACGCCGTGTCCGCGCCCAACTCATTCGGCACACCCAGGCCGCTGAGCAATTGCTGCGATTCCAGGCTGCGGGTGATCACCAGCGATTCACTGGTATAGCGCGCGCACATCTGCTTGATCAGGTCGTCCATGTGGCCGGCATCGCCGCCATAGGCCACGGACAATTTGTTTTCCGCCGAGGCTATTCCCAGAGACCCGATCATCATCGTGGTCAGCGCGTTCGCGAACTTGCTCTTGAACATGGAGCCTTCGCACGCCACCACGCCGTGATTCGCATGCACTTCGCGGAATAGAAATGGCGGGTACACGTCCGGCAGGTGCACTTGCCGCGAGCCCTCGAAATATCCCTTGGTGCGGTCGAAGTTCTGCGTCATCACGCTGAATTCGACATTTTCCGCGCCCAGCACGTGGCGCACCTGCCGCAGAATCTCCTGCACGCGCACGTCGCTGCCCGTGTTGCGCGTGCCGTTGTAGCCCGCGAACAGGATTTTCAGTTTTTCGCCCGGTGTCCAGCGCTTGCCGAGGCCGAACATCCAGCCAAAGCGCCGGATTTCGATCAGCGCGCTTACCCAGGCAACGAGTAGAAAATCCGTCATGCGTCCGCGCTCCCCGCACTTTTCACTGCCTGGCCGGCGGCATCCCCCGGCCAGGGCTTCGCCGGATACTTGAACTTATTGTTCCGGCTGAATTGCAGCAACGGATAGGCGTAGCTCGAAAACTTTGCCGGAGCTTCGCCCATTTCCGAAACGACACGCGTGTTATCGAACACCGTATTCCAATCCAGATACGGCCAGAAAACTTTCATCAAAGAAGCGCTATAGCCCACCGCGCCGCGCTTGAACGCCAGCCAATTGACCGTCTTCGAGAACGGGCCTCCCAGCCACGGCTGGTACGTTGGCTTACTCCAGCCGCCCTGTTGCGCCAGCGCGTCCGTCAATTCCTTGTAGGTCTGCGAGCCCGCGCCCGACGACAAATGATAAATCCCAAAGCGAGGGTTGGCCATCTGGTGAATTTTGACGATGGCTCCGCCGACATAGTTCGCGGGCACGATGTCGATCTTGTCGTCCGGGCGCAGCGGCAGAACCGGCAACCGCGCAAGCATGGCGAAGGCCTGCACCATGTCGAACTGTGACGTCTCCGGCCAGCGGCTGTCGCCCATCACGATCGCGGGCCGGAAAATCGTGTGCGGCACATCCGGCAAGAGCTGGTGCACCATGTGCTCGCAGAATTTCTTGGTGCGCGCATAAGGGTCGTAGTCGGAGCGGTTCCAGTCGATGGAAGCGTCTTCCGTAACCACTTCGTTCTGCCGCTTTCCGGCCACCGCCACGGTGGAGACGTGCGAGTAGCGCCGCAGACCGTGACGATTCTGCGCGCGCCGCGCCAATTGAATCACCTCGAGCGAGCCGCGCAAATTCACGTTCAAGCACTGCTTTTCGGATTTGCGGTTCAGCGAAGCAGCACAGTGCAGGATGGAATCCGTGGAATCCACCAGCACGTGGTATTCGTCATCGTCCAAGCCGAACCGTTCGCTGGTCAAATCGCCGCGGAAAATGCGCACGCGCGATTCGAGATACGCGAGGAATTCGGGAAACGCGAAGTGCAGTTGCAGCGATTGCCACAGGCGTTCGCGGGCTTTCTGCTGCGACTTCGCGCGCACCAGCAGGTTCAAGCGGTCCGGGTGCCCCGTGAAGAGTCCCGCCACCAGATAGCTGCCGAGATATCCCGTCGAGCCCGTCAGGAAAATGGCCATATGAGGATCGCGTTGCGGTTTAGCGCGTCGCCGCCGATGCTCCCGTGGAAACCGCGGGCCAATCGAGCAAACGCGGCTCGCGCGCTTCCAGCGGCCGCCCTTCCATCAGCGGATAGCACCACCGCCGCAGGGCCGGTATGTGAATGTTAATCCAGTAGTCCCACCAGTCAATCGTTTCCGGCGCAAAGTCGAACATCTCTTTCTCTTCGGGCGGGAGCGCCGCCGAGAGCAGGCGGGCATTCTCGCACTCGAAGACGTGCTCATTGTGCAGGATGAAAGGCTCGTAGAGCCGAATGATTTTCTCAACGCGTCCCAAGTCCCGCTCGGTCTTGGCCAGCGGCGGCTTGCCCAGGTGCAGGATCTCGGCGACCTTGTTGATCCGAGAGACCACCGCCTTTTGCATGGGGATGGACATGCGCTCGTAGCGCAGCTTGGACACGGGTATGGTCTCCATCTTCACCTTGAGCCAATGATCGATGCCGGGTTGCGATTTGTAGTGCTTGCGGTGCGCGAGCCCGGTTAGTTCGATGGAGCGGCCCATGTTCACGGGATTGATCCCCGAAGTGGCCAGTTGGTAGAGCCGCGCATTTTTCCGCAGCACCAGCGCCGCGGCGATCAGCGTCATCCCGCGCGTCACCATGTCCACGGGAATCACGTCCAGGCATTTTCTGGCGTTCGAGGGGAGTTGGCGGAAATTCGTGCCCAGCAGGTACGAAAGCGGTCCCGAGGTATTGATCCCCTCATTCCATCCGGTGAACGGCGTGCGTGTGGAACTCTCCACGATGGAGGGGCGCACGATGGCAATCGGCAGATCGCGGCCACGCTGCGCCAGCAACGATTCACCGAGGCTTTTCGTGAAGGTGTAGGTATTCGGCCAGCCCAAGTGCTCCGCGCGCTTCATCGCCGCGCGCACCAGATGGTTACGCACCCAGCGCGCCCGGTTTCTTATCAGCACTCCGTCAAGTTCCGCTGCCGCCACTTTGCTGGTGTCGCCGCTGCGGCCCAGCGCCTGCCGGCGCAAGGCCTTTGCCAGTTCCGCGCTTTCCGCGCGTTCCTCAACCCGCTTGACCATTTCCCGCAACGAGGCAATCTCCCGCTCGGCGTCAAAATCCGGGTGATTCGCCGGGTTGTAATTCTCGCGCAGCGCTTCACCCACGCGCCCATCTTTCATGCCCACGACGTAACACGTGGAAAGATGGATCAGCCCGGCATGATCGCAATGGCGGAGGAACTCCAGAATGTTATTCGCGGAATCGACGTTGGAGGAAAGCGCATCGCGCAAGTCGGGATTGAAATCGGTGAGACCCGCGCTGTTCGCGATCACGTCCACCGATTGCTGCAGCCGCGCCTGCGTTTCGGCGTCGAGTCCCAAGCCCAGCTGGCTGGCATCGCCTTCCACCACTTCCACTTTGTCTTGCAGGAACGCCGCCAGGCCGGCTCCGTGCCGGTCCTGCAGGGTGTCGAAAGTGGGCGACTCCTCCACAATTTTCTCGAAGCGGCGTTGCGCGGGCGTGGTGCGGCTACGCCGGACGAGCAGCGTAATTTTGCGGAGGTTGGGGATTTTTTCCAGCAGGTCCACCAGCCAGACTTTGCCGATGAAGCCGGTCACACCGATCAGCAGGATGTGTTTCCCGGCCAGCGTCTCGCGCACGTTTAGCCGGTCAACGCGCGGCGTATCGCTGAACAGTACCACCGGGCGCTCTGCGGGTGGCTGCGGACGCGCCACGGGCTGCACGGCCGTTTCCAGTAGCTCGGGCGTTTTCTTCCAATCGAGTTGCAAGACCAGTTTATCCTTGCTGATGTGCCCGTCCGCCGAACCGCTGGCCAGCCACGCGAACGGGCCACGCGGCCGGATCACCGGCTCGCGCAAACGCCCCGTGGCCACGCCGTCGCGGAACTCCAATCGGTTGGCGATGAAGCCTTGCACACTGAAGTATTCCGCCATGGGCCGCAAAATGTGTTCCAGAAGCTGCCCGACCAGCACCACACGCTCGCCGCTGCGCACGGCATCCACCAGCTTTTGCACGGCTTCCTGCCGCATCGCAGGCTTCAGCACATATTGGAAATACTCCTCGCCAAGAAGATCCAGGCGGTCGCGCGTGATTCCCCGCAGCACACTGTGGAGAAACCGCGTGGAAAACGTGCGGCTGGAGAGATAAGCCGGCGGGCGCAGCAGCGTCATTGCCGCCGTGCCGCCGCGGCGAATCCAACGATCCAGGAAACTCTGGCTGTGCCAGTTGAAGAAGCCCACGCTGCGCAGCGCGCTGATCTCGAAGAGCGAGCCTTCCACGCGCCAGTAGCTCACCTCGCGCACACGCCCGGCGGAATTGCCATTCAGGTTGGGAGAATGATCCGGCATCTTTTTTCTTTAGGAGGTGGGGGCTTCAGCCCCCACGTAACCGCACCGAAATGAAAAGGGCTTTAGCCCCTGAAGACCTCTTGGTCCGCCTTCTGTGCGGACTCTTCATCTGGAGCCGCGGTCCGCCTGCTCCCTGACCCCTCAGGCCCCACAAGCGCGTCCAGACCGCTTGGAGTCATCAAAATTAGCATCCCCACGCGCTTCCCGCAACCTGCTGGCGCTGTTTACGCGCACCCCGAAGCTGCCCCGCGTGAGCTTCTTGTGCGGCAAGAGGAACTGTGGGCAATGGGTCACTTCCCGATTACCGCCGTCACCAGGCAGTGTGCCCATCGCACCGTGACGTATTCCTCCCATGCGCCCTGCACGAGCGGGGCGCGTTTCGTTTGACACGCATTCCGTATTAGTGTACTCATACAGTATGCTCTTCCACGTCAATCCATCTTCGGGCGTGCCGATTTACTTGCAGATAGAAACCCAGGTGAAAAATGCGATTGCTGCTGGAGCGCTAAAGGCTCAGCACGCATTGCCCTCCGTTCGCAAACTGGCCGCGGAGCTGGGGATCAATCCCAATACCGCCGCACGCGCCTACCAGAATCTGGAGCGCGATGGTGTTATTTCCACCGTTCCAGGCGGCGGCACATACGTTGCTGACAATGTCCCTCGATTTCTCAAATCAGAGAAGCTGCGCCGTTTACAGCCATACGCCCGGCAGATCGCCGTGGAAGGAGCGCAGCTTTGCCTGACTGACGATGAAATCATAAAGGCCGTGCAAGAGGAGCTAGAAAGGCTAGGAGTGCACAAATGAACGAGCTTGCAATAGGTACCGAGGGTCTCGCGAAAAGCTACGGAAGCGTCCGTGCCGTCAATGGGATAAACCTTAGTGTGCCGGGGGGTGCGATCTATGGGTTTCTTGGACGCAACGGAGCGGGAAAAACAACAACGATAAAAATGTTGCTGGGCCTAATCCGGCCCACCGCAGGCTCGGGCCGCGTGCTGGGGATGGACATTCGTAGCCACAATATCGCCATTCTCCAGCGCACCGCTTTTGTCAGTGAAAAAAAGACACTGTATCCGTCGCTGACTCCTTCTGATCTGGTGCGATTCAGCCGTGGTTTTTACCCGACATGGTCCGACGGCGCGGTGGAAAAATACGCCCGGCTATTTGAAATCCCGATGAAACAGAAGTTTGAAAAGCTCTCCAACGGCAATCAAACAAAGGTCTTTTTGTTGCTGGCGCTGTCCCAGGGCGCAGATCTCTTGATTTTGGATGAGCCGACAACAGCTCTCGACCCAGTTTCGGTGGATCAGTTGCTGCACGTTTTGGCCGAGGACGCCCTCGACCGAGGATGTACCGTTTTCTTTTCCTCTCACCAACTCGAGGAAGTGGAACAGATTGCGGAATACGCCGGCATCATCGATCACGGCAAACTCGTGATGGAGTGTCGGTTAGACGACATCAAGAGCGAGTTCCGGCTGATTACTGCCGCGGGCAACTCCCTCCCGGCACAAATCTCCTCTCAAGTATTGTCCGTTGATGTCGAGGGGAACTTCTGCAGATACGTCGTAACCAAGGATGCGGAGGGCTTTGCTGCTGGGCTTTCCCGCAACGGCGCAACTATTACGAATATTGTCCCCCTAAGCCTGCGCGAAATCTTTTTGGAGCTTGTCCGAAAGGAACAGTCATGTACTTCTGGAAATGTTGGCGCGACACCCGTTCGTTTGCCTTAGTGTTCTTGGTGATTGCCGCAGCGGCAATGCCTGTCACTGCCGTGGTAGGTAAGGGTACAAATCTCCAGGAGGGATTCGGGCCCAGCGTTTTCTTGTCCACGTTTGTTTTGATGCTTTTTGTAGTGGCCTTAGGGCTGGGAACGATAAGTGCAATCCAGGAATTCACTGACAAGACATCCCACTTTTTGTTTACGAAGCCGCGTCCCCGACCATATTTTGTCTGGGCAGGTTGGGTTGTAGGGTGCCTGGAATTCTTGACAATCGCCTTCGTAAATCTGTTCGCCGGTTGGCTCACGCTCGCCCACTATAGCAAGAATCCTTCGTGGTCCGTGCTTCGTGCTTTGTTCAAGGAGCAGGACGTTGTGGGCGTTCTCATTTATACGCTCTTTATCTATTGCCTCACTTACTCAATGACGATTGTTCTGCGTAATGGTCTGAAGGGGCTCGGCGCTAGCATGGGCATCACATTTGGACTTCAGGCTACTCAGATTGCTCTGCGAATGCGGTGGAACATCAATGTGCCCCTTCCGCCTCTTCCTATCGGAAGTCTGCCGATAATCGTAAGCAATATTGTTTGGATAGTTGTGGCACTGCTTATCGTGTTTGCCGCGCAGCTTGTCGTCGAGCGGTCAGAAATTTGATCTGGCCGCTCGAGTAGACTCGAATTGCTCTGGCCCCTGGCTAAGTCCTGGCAAGTAAATGACAACTGACCTGCAACCCAACACTATTTCGCGGGAGTGGGGCTGCGTTTAGTCAGAGGGACGAGGACGGAATGACAAATTAGGTTAGACGCCCCAGCCGTATTTTTCGGCATGCTCGAAGGTGCGCTGCATTTCCTGATGCAGAACTTCCAGGAACGCAGCAGTGCCCACCGTTTTCGTGCCGGGTTCGCTAATGTCCGTGGTGCGATAGCCGCCACCCAGGACGCGCACCAGCGATTGCTCCACCCAGTCGGCTTCGAGGCCGAGCCCGAAGGTATCGCGAAGCATCATCGTGGCGCTCAGAATCGAGCCGATGGGATTGGCCGCGTCTTTCCCGGCCAGCGTCGGCGCCGATCCGTGAATGGGCTCGAAGAGCGGCGCGCTGGTCCCAAAACTGGCGGAAGGAATCAAGCCGATGGAGCCGACCAGCGCGGCGGCCGCGTCGCTCAGAATATCGCCAAACATGTTGGTGGTGAGGATCACATCGAATTGCGTGGGGCACAGGGTGAGCTGCATCGCCGCATTATCCACGTACATGTGCTCGAGCTTCACGGCCGGGTACACCGTGCTCATCGCGGTGACCGTGCGCCGCCAAAGTTGCGAAGTGCTGAGGACGTTGGCCTTGTCCACCGAACACAGCCGGCGCGAGCGGGCCTCCGCGCGTGTATACGCAAATGTTGCGATGCGCTCGATTTCCGGAGTGGAGTAGGACTCCATGTCGAAGGCGCGCTCGACGCCGTTCTCCTTCACGTTGCCGCGCTCGCCGAAGTACATCCCCCCGGCCAGCTCGCGCACAATTTCGATGTCCAAATCGCCCAGGCGCTCCGGGCGCAGCGGGGAAATCCCCCGAAGAGGCTCCAGCGCTTTCACCAGCCGCAAATTTACGTACAGGCCAAGCCCCTGCCGCAAATCGAGCAAGCCGGTTTCGGGCCGCTTGCCGACGGCCAGCGCATCCCACTTGGGGCCGCCCACCGCTCCCAGAAACACCGCATCGGCTTTGTGGCAAGCGTCCAGCGTTTCATTGGGTAACGGGCTCCCGGTCTTGTCGAGGGCCGCGCCGCCAATCGGCAGTTCGACCGTTTCAAATTGATGCTGGAATTCCCGCGCGCATTCCTGGAGCACGCTGGCGGCCGCGCGCGTCACCTCCGGGCCGATTCCATCGCCCGGCAGAAGGACAATTCTCTTCTTCAACTTCATCGTGGGGTCCCCGTTCTTACAGATTGCCGAAAAATGCTTAAAGACTTTACCTTCAGGGGCTAAAGCCCATTGGCAGCAGGAGCATTACGCCGGGGCTGAAGCCCCGGCCTCCTAAAGAGAAGGACTTCTCCCGCAGCCTGCTAAAAGATTGTAGCGCGGGTCAGACCGCGGGTGCGGCTTCGCTGGCCAAAGGCACGGCCTTGCGGCGCATCACTTCGTGGGCGATGGTCATGAGGTCGCGCGCGCGCACCTGCTTGGACTCGTCGGCTAGCGTGGTTACACGGCGGTAGCATTCGGCGAGTTCGGCATCATTCGGTTCGTAGCCGAGTTCCTGGAGTGAAATCCGCAGTGCATGGCGTCCGGAGTGCTTGCCGAGCACCAGCGAACGCGAAGGTACGCCCACGGCCTCCGGCGAAATAATCTCGTAGGTCAAAGGGTTCTTGATGATGCCGTCCTGGTGAATGCCGGCTTCATGCGCGAAGGCGTTTGCGCCCACCACGGCTTTATTGGGGGCCACCTGCGCCCCGGTAATTTGCGTCAACAGGCGGCTGGACTTGTACAGTTCGTTCAGCTTGAGTTTCGTGGCCACGCCAAAGCTTTCCTTGCGCACGGCCAGCGCAATAGCCACTTCTTCGAGGGCGGCGTTGCCCGCGCGTTCTCCAATGCCGTTGACCGTGCACTCAATCTGACGAACTCCCGCGCGGACGGCCGCCAGCGAATTCGCCACCGCCAGGCCCAGGTCATCGTGGCAATGCGCGCTAAAGATAATGTGATCCGGATCGCCCAGGTGCGCGCGCACCTTCAGGAACATATCCGCATACTCTTCCGGCACCGCGTAGCCCACCGTATCCGGCAGATTCAAAATCGTGGCGCCGGCATCCATGGCAACCTGACAGGCCTGGCAAAGAAAATCAATTTCCGTGCGCCCGGCGTCTTCAGCGGAAAACTCCACTTCTTCGACGAAATTCCGCGCCAGCTTGACCATCGACCCGATGGCTTCGAGCGCCTGCTCCCGCGTCATGTGCAGCTTGGCCTGCAGGTGCAGGTCGGAGGTAGCCAGGAACACGTGCATGCGCGCCGATCGCGCCGGCTTCAACGCTTCCGCGGCGGCCAGGATGTCATCCTTACGGGCCCGCGCCAGCCCCGCAATCGGCACCTCGCGAACTTCCCTGGCCACGGCCAGCACGGCTTCCAGGTCGCCCTTGGAGGCGATCGGAAAGCCGGCCTCGATGATGTCCACGCCCAAGGCAGCGAGCTGGTGCGCCATGCGGATCTTCTCTTCCGTGTTCATGGAGAAGCCCGGCGACTGTTCACCGTCACGAAGGGTCGTATCGAAAATGCGGACATGGCTCATGGGCACCCCCGAAGCTGGAACTCCAGTAACGCACGTTGGGAGGGCTTTAGTCCAATTTATCTTGGTTCTATAATTCATAATTCTGTCTTATACTAAGGCCAAACGGGCCGGGGCGGCGGCAAGGTCCCCCGTCATCCCCAGCGCGGCGGGCAACCCCGCTGCGCGCCCTAAAAGAGGCTCTATCGCTATGGATCTAGGCGAATTGCAGGTTTTCCTCACTGTTGCCAAGGAAGGCAGTTTTTCCCGCGCCGCCGAACGGCTGTACCGCACGCAGCCCGCGGTCAGCCTGGCCATCCGCAAGCTGGAGGATTCCCTGGGCCAGCCGCTCTTTGTCCGCGGCGCCCGCCCCGTGCGCCTAACCGATGCCGGTACGCTCCTGCGCGAGTATGCCGAGCGTCTGATCAACCTGCGCGACGAGGTTAAAAAAAGCCTTATGGAGCTGGAGGGGCTGAAGCGCGGCGAGCTTTCCCTGGGCGTCAATGAAAGCTCCATTCACGCCTTGCTGCCCGCGTTGGCGCAATTCCGCGAGGCCCATCCGGGTGTGCAGGTGCGCGTGCATCGCATGTTTTCGCGCGATATTCCGCACGAGGTGGTCAATTACCGGCTGGACCTCGGCGCCGTTTCGTTTGTGCCGCGCGAAACGCAATTGCAAGCCACGGAAATTTTGAAGGATGAGTTGACCCTGGTCGTGCCGCCGAAGCACGCTCTGGCCAAAAAGCGCGTAGTGGAGATCGAAGAGCTGGGCAAGGAATCGTTCATCGCGCACATCGTGGAATCGCCCTTCCGCCGCAAGGTGATCGAGCTGTTTGCGCGGCATCACACACCGCTGAACATGCCCATCGAAATGCCCACCATCGAAAGCATCAAGCGCTTCGTGCAGATGGGTATGGGTGTGGCCATCGTGCCGCGGATGTGCGTAACCTGGGAGGTCGAGCACGGCTGGCTGAAAGAACTGAAGATCCGCCAAATGAGCATTCCGCGGCATCTCTACATCCTCTCGCGGCGCGGCGCGCGGCTCCCTCATGCGGCCACAGAATTCATGCGCATCCTGAAAGGGGAATAAGCTTTGTTGCTAGACTGCGCACGTCGGAGGATTGTCGTGCTGAAACGTTGCTTGAATTGTCTCGCGATCACAGCGGTGTTCATTTGTACTGCCGCACCTGCGGCCAAACTTCCTGCTAGAGCCGACTCTCGTTCTCCAGCGCTTGAGCTGGTCCTCAGACCCGACAGCAACATATATCGGATGTCAGACACTCTCCATCTGGAAACGCAACTAACGAATATTGGCGAAAGCGATGTCTACATCTGGGAGTGGGACATGTGTTGGAACCCAGCGCGAGGGCTGTCCATGCGGATAATCGGGGCCGACGGAAAAGATGTCCAGAGCCGTTTCCTTTTGGATTGTGTACCTCCACCTCCTCGCCAAGGAGACCCCTATCAGTTTGTCAAACTTGCGCCGGGAACCTTTTATGGGCACGCTGAGGGTTTCAAACTGTCGGATATGGTGAACAAGCCCGGAGAGTATGATGTCATTGTATCGTTCAATAGCTTCTTGTCATCCCACTGGATTGCGGAGTACTTGGGAAATGAGCCTATCAGTAAGCTTCCACTTTGGACGATGGAACGTCCCACAGTCACTTCGAAGCGAATCCACATTACGGTGAAGCCGTGAGTAAATCGTTGGGCGTCGGTAGTAGCGGAAAGTCGCATCATGGCCGCGGTTGCATATTTTATGAACCTTTCCGTGCTCAATTGCCCGAACATTGGCATAATGAGAAACTGACCCCGCGCGGAAACACTCGCGTTTTGGCGGGGTTCTCGATTATCCTGTAAGGAGCCGGGTTTTCACCGGCGTCCTATGATCAGCGGATTGGCCATTCTCGTCATCGGGTTCTTTCTGGGCATGCGTCATGCCACAGACCCGGACCACGTTATCGCGGTATCCACCATCGTGACCCGCGAGCGCTCCCTTTCCAAGGCCGCGCTGATCGGCGCGTTGTGGGGCATAGGTCATACGCTGACCATTCTGGTGGTCGGCGCTGCCATCATCCTGTTCAACCTGGTGATTCCGCCGCGTGTCGGGCTCACCATGGAATTGGCCGTCGGCCTGATGCTGGTTCTCCTCGGGGTGCTGAACCTCGCGGGGGTAACGAAATGGCTTAGCGAAAAATTCTCGCCCGCGCATCCTCATCTCACCGGCGAGCACGCGCACATTCATGAGCACGGCTCTCACCTGCATTACCACTGGCATGAGCACGCCCCGGCCAAGGAACACCACGGCGACTCGCTCGCCGCGCCTGGCTGGCTGAGCAGCCCGTTCGCCAAACTGGGACTATTCCATTCGTTGCGGCCCCTGCTGATTGGGATTGTGCACGGCCTTGCGGGCTCAGCCGCCGTCGCGCTTCTCGTTCTCACCACAATCCACGACCCGCGCTGGGGCGTCCTCTATCTCTTGATCTTCGGAGCCGGCACAGTCGGCGGGATGATCCTGATTACGGCGGCGCTCTCCGTGCCGTTCACCTATGCGGGTTCGCGGTTTGCATGGATGACTCGTGGACTGGTGACGGCATCCGGTCTGCTGAGCCTGGGCTTCGGCTTGTTCATTTCCTACCAGATTGGGATCGTCGATGGCTTGTTCACCAGCCATCCGAACTGGTCGCCGCACTGAAGCATTTCCACTTTCACCTGTGGTGAGCAAAGCCCCGGGGCGTGAGCCTCTGTGAGAGTTAGAAGGAGTGACCCCCGGCGGCTGGACAGACAGCGGAAAAACTCGACAAAGGCCTTCTTCAGGGGCTGAAGCCCGCCAGTAGCAGGAGCCTTGCGCCGGGGCTGAAGCCCCGGCCTCCTAAAGAAAAGGAGTTTCTCCGGAGGCTGTGAAGCCGCGCCCTCACGGAAACCACTCATGAGATGGCCTGTCGAAATGTCCGAGTTTTTTCGCTGTGAATTGCGGAGAATTACGATTTCACCGCGGCGGCCTCTTCAACGGTTTTCGCAACCGGCAGCAGCTTCTGCAATCCCGCCACGGTAATCACCGCCGTCGCTTGGGGCAGGGCTGTGCCAGCGCAAAGGTTTTCCCTTGATTGCGCCGGTTTACAAACAGCGAAACCAGGGCGCCCACTCCCGCGGAATCCAGGAAATTCACCCCGCTCAGGTCCAGAATCACGTGCTTCGCGGTCTCCAGGCGCATCCGCGGGATAAAGTCCGCGACCGTCTCCAGGCTTAGCTTCCCCTCAAGTTGGTAAATAGTGACGGCAGCGGTACTTCCAGCAGTCTTTTCAACATCAAGCGTGAATGGTGGCATAAGCAGAAGACAGTAGCCGAAAGGGCGGGAATTGCACATTAACAGGCATTAACAATTGGGCGGAGGGGTCTTGAAGGGGTGCTGTTCCATTTTGGAACAGGTCTTCCCTTTCTTTTACGTTGCTTATTGCATAATCCTTGTTGACGACCTATCTACATCACGCTACCGTCATACCGGTTCCCTCTCAGGCCCAAACATTTTCATCTTTTCAGGAGTAGCACGCGATGAAAGCGTCGTCCTACGTCTTCTTGCGATTTCTTGTGCGAAAGTGTACCCCACCGTTGCTTTTGCTTGGCTTGGCCTCTCAGGGCCTGTGCCAAACACCGCAGCAACACGTGTATGCCACCGGCACGGGGACGAACGATCCGAGTGCGGCGGTCATTTCGGGGTTCGATAAGAACACTCTCTCGGGTTCGCTTGCCGCTATTCCTTCCAGCCCTTTTTCCGCGCATAACGCCGCACCCATGGCGGTCGATGGACAGGGAAAATTTCTATTTGTCGCCGGCCCCACAAGCATCGCCATGTATGCGATCGATCCGGCGAGCGGAGCGCTGACGGAAGTGCCGCATTCTCCCTTTCCGTACATTCCCACGATCAATCCGAACCAGGCTCCTTCTAATCCACTCTCGATTACGACCGAACCCAGTGGGAAGTACGTGTACGTTGGTTTTCAGAATGGTGATTTCCCAGGAAATCCGGAAGGCAACAGTTCCATAACACCCTACGTGATCGATACCTCCAATGCCGCGGATCCGGTGCTGGATCTCGGCCCCCAGTTGTCATTGGATTTCAACGCCCAGCCGACGAACCTATTCGTGGGACCCACTGGCTTGCATCTGTATGTCGCGCTCGGGGCGTATGGCGACAATCTCTACGCGGGATTTGATGTCTACGATATAGACGGGAATACCGGCGAACTCGACAATCCGAGGGCGGCAGACACGCTCGGGCCCTCTCAACTTAGCGCGATGGATCCGCAGGGGCGTTTTTTGTTTCAGGCCTATGGGCAATACGATAGCTGGCTGATGTCCTTCCAGCTATCGCCGTCCGATGGCTCCATCGCGGCAACGACGGCGATCTTTGTCGACTATACGATGGTGCATGGCCTCGTTGCGGATCCCAGCGGGAATTTCCTGTATGTCAACGTAGGTGGAGCGCCTCCGAGCTTCAATACCTACTCCATTGATCAGACAACCGGGGCGCTGACGCCGCTGAGCAGTTCCACACAAATCGCGTTTCCCTTTGGCCTTCTGACGGTGGCTGACCCGCAAGGCCCTTATCTCTATTCGTTGCTCAATGGTTCCCTGCACGGTTTCCAGGCGGACTCGACCACCGGCGCAGTCACCGAACTTTCGGGCTCGCCCTTTACCGACGGTTCAGCGAACTACTATGAGTCCGGACTCTACATCACCAACACCAGCCCTCAGGCTTCCTCAGGCCCCTATTTGGAGATAATCAGCGGGGGAAGTTTTCCGCAAACACCAGTCGGGACCACCTCTCCTCAGACTGTTACGGTCAGTTTAAGCAACATTGGCAACGTAACGATGTCCCTCACCTCCGTGATGATCACGGGTGATTCCACCAGTAGTTTTTCTCAAACCAATACCTGCACCGCCGTCCTTGCTCCCAGCGCCGCCTGCCAGGTAACCGTCTATTTCACGCCCACAACCACGGGAGTGCTTGGTGCAACCCTGCAAGTGGTGGACACCGCTCCGGGCAGCCCGCAAACCGTCACACTTTCCGGGATTGGCACGAGCAGTACGCCGCAGCCACAGGTCTCTTTGTCCACCAGCAATCTGAGCTTTGGCAGCCAAACGCAAGGCACCTCGAGCACGGCGCAAGTGATCACGCTGACCAACACGGGTAACGCGACTCTCCATATTTCAGCCATTACTCTGACTGGTTCTTACCCGAAGGACTGGACTGAGACGGCGACCTGCTCCGCTCCGCTTGCTGCCCAAGGCACATGCACGCTCTCTATCACTTTCTCCCCCAGCGACAACGGCGTTCTCAGCGCCGTTGTAAACATCGCCGATGACGCGCCCAATTCTCCGCAGGCAATTAATCTTTACGGTAGCGCGCCTCCCGCGGCGCTGCTGAACGCCTCTGCAAACGGCGGCTCCACCACGGCAATCGTTCCCGCCGGGCAGACTGCCAATTACAATTTGCAGGCCACGCCTGGCCCTAATTTCGCGGGGACAATCACCTTCGCGTGTTCGGGAGTTCCCTTTGGCGCGGTGTGCACGGTTCCCGCCAGCGTGGCCGTGGCCAACGGAATCGCGACTTCGTTCACGGTGTCGATCTCAACATTGTCTCCTTCGCAGGCGGCAGCGTTTCCGGGGCTGCCCCGGCAACCATACGGCAGTTTGCGCCCGCAACCCGGCTTCTCGCTGGCGTTTTTCGCCGCGTTGCTGTTGTTCGCGCTGACGTTGCGCTCAAGGATGCAGTTGCCGGCTCCACGGTGGCTGGCCGGCGTCACCGCCGCGATGTTAATGACCGCCCTGGTATTTTCGGGAATTGGTTGTGGCAGCGCCGGCTCTTCGCCGTCAGTGAGCCCGCCGCCACCGCAGAGCGCCGCAACGCCTGTGATTACGCCCGCGAGTGGAACGTTTACCGCGACGCAGTCCGTGACAATCACGGACGACACGGCCGGCGCAACCGTCCACTACACCACGGATGGCTCGACTCCGACGGCTTCCTCTCCTACTTATCAGGCGGCGATTCCCTTGAGTTTGTTAACCACCGTACAGGCCATGGCGAGCGCGCCCAACTATGCGAATAGTGCCGTCGCCAGCGCCACCTTCAAGTTCCAAACACCGTCTGGGGCTGCGGCCATCACCATAACCCCGACGGCGACGAGCAGCGGCTCAAGCAGGCAGCTCGCGTTGACACCGATTCTGTTGACGCTAAATGTGCAATGACACGCGCTCTCGCTGATGCGAGCCGCCGCTGCGAAAAAAAAGGGGAGAAACGCTCAGGGCGCGTAGTTGACGCGATAGACCACTCCTGCGCCGTCGTCGCTGACCAGCAACGCTCCATCGGAAGCCACGGCCACGCCCACCGGACGGCCATTCACATTCTTGCCGGCGGGATCCGGCACCAGCCCCGTTAGAAACGGCACGGGATCGGCCGAAGCCTTGCCATCTTTGAAAGCCACAAAGGCCACCTGATAGCCCGCCCGTGTAGCGCGATTCCACGAGCCATGCTCCGCTATGAACGCACCGCCACGGTACGATTCCGGAAACTGCTTGGCGGTATAAAACGCAAACTGCAATGGCGCCACGTGCGCTCCCAGCAGCACATCCGGGATGATGGCCTGGGCGACGAGTGCGGGCTTCTGCGGCTGCACGCGTGGGTCGACATTGTCCCCAATGTAGCTGTAGGGCCAGCCGTAGAAGCCGCCGTCCCTTATCGAGGTGAAGTAATCAGGCGGCAGATTATCGCCCAGTTCATCCCGTTCGTTCACGCTGACCCAGACCTCGCCGGTCAGCGGCTCGACCGCCAGGCCAACCGCATTGCGCAAGCCACTGGCGAAAATGCGCGAATTTTTTCCGTCCGGATCGCACACCAGGACCGCGGCACGGCGCTGGTCCTTCTCGAAATCGATGTTGGATGAGGAACCCACGCTGATGTAAAGCTTATTGCCGTCCTTGCTGAACGCCAGCGTGCGCGTGAAGTGTCCTCCGCCCGTCGGGAGATCGAGGATATGTTCGGCATCGCCTAGCCGTTTGGAGGTTAGCTTGTCGTAGCGAAAGCGCACCACTTCGCCGGTGTTGCCGACGTAGACGTAGTCCTCGTGAAAGGCGATCCCAAAGGGCCGGTTCAATCCTTCGGCGAAATCCTCCCGCTGCTGTGCCCCGCCGGTGTGCTGCGGATCACGGAGAACGATGACCTTCCCCGCGCCCGTATCGGCAAGGAAAATGTCACCATTGGGGGCAACCGCGAGGAACCGGGGCACCTTAAAATCTTTGGCGAAAATATTAATATGGAATCCGGCAGGGACACTTGGAAGAAAACCTGCCGGCGGCTTGCTTTCGGAAGGACCATTGCCCACCGATTCTGTCGTAAAGGGCGCAGGCAATTGCGGCTTCTTTCCGTAGGTCACTTGGGCGCTGGCAGGGCTTGCTGCCAGTACGGCGGTGCAAAAAGCAATGGTGAGATAGGTCGTCGCGCGCATCGTGTCGTTCCTCCAGGTCTATTGTTTCTAGGCACCAAGTAAGATGCCACAGGAAAGCCGCAGGTTCCATGGGGAGGCCAACGCGGACGTGAATCCCAAAAATGTTTTCGTGCATCCAAGGAATCGCAAGGCAGTTTGGGCTCACAGACGGCCCGTGGGGTCAGAGAAATGAAGAAGGGTCACGGATTGTGCATCGCCACAATCGCTGTCGCAGGAGTATGGGTGGGCCTTTTCGGCGCTTCCGGCGCAATCGCAGCCGGCACGAACACGTCTTTTCCGAAACCCGCCGTGGATGAACCAATAGCCACTGCAAGGAGTCGGGAAGTGGCCGTTCTTTCCGGAGGCTGCTTCTGGGGCGTGCAGGCGGTCTATCAGCACATCAGGGGAGTCATATCCGCCACCTCGGGCTACTCCGGCGGTGAAGCGGAAACCGCGCACTATGAGATGGTGGGCGGCGGAAACACGGGACACGCGGAGAGCGTCAAAGTCGTGTTCGACCCTTCGCAGATCACCTATGGCCAGGTGCTGATGATTTTCTTTTCCGTGGCGCACAATCCGACGGAACTGGACAAGCAAGGCCCCGATTGGGGGCCGCAGTACCGCTCCGTTGTGTTTTTTTCGAGCGAGGAACAGAAGCGGATTGCCCAGGCGTACATTGCGCAGTTGGACGCCGCGAAGGTCTACCCGCAGAAGATTGTGACGCTGGTCGTTCCGTTAAAGGCTTTCTATCCCGCGGAAGGCTATCAGCAGGACTACTTGAAGCATCACCTGGATAGTCCCTACATTCAGATCAACGATCTGCCAAAAATTGCCGACCTGAAGAAGCAGTTTCCGCAACTCTATCGGGAATACTGAAAGCCTCCGCTTGACGGCCTGACGATTGGGCCGGACGGTCTGCGACGTATTCTCTCGGTCGAAGTTCCTGCTTGACTTGCTCGCCGCAGGGGCGTATTCAGGGTATCCACGCGCAGCGCTCCCTGCCGTATGCCAACCCGCTGCTTCTACCTCCTGCGCGTTTATCTTACTTTCTCTAAGGAGGAACTATGTGTGCAGTCAAGGCAATTCCAGACGGGTACCATTCGATCACGCCATGCATCGTGTGCAAGGGCGCCGCTCGCGCGATTGACTTCTACAAGGAGGTCTTTCAAGCCAAAGAACTCGGCCGCATGTCGGGACCGGGCGGCAGCATTGGACACGCTGAGCTACAGATCGGGGATTCACGTCTGATGTTGAGTGACGAATTCCCCGGCATGGCCAATGCGCCGGACCCTAAAGGCCCCCAATCGGCTTACCTCTTCATCTACACCGACAACGTGGACGCGTTGTATGACCGTGCGGTGAAGGCCGGGTGCAAAGTGGAGATGCCGCTGCAAAACCAGTTTTGGGGTGACCGCTATGCCAAAGTCCGCGACCCGTTCGGCCACCAGTGGGGATTCGGCCAACATGTGGAGGATGTCACTCCGGAGGAAATGCAGCGGCGCTCGGAAGCCTGGATGGCGCAGATGAGCAAGGCAGCGAGCGGCGACTGATCTGCGAACTCTGCGAGCATCGCGCCTTGAAAGTGGCTCTGTCCCTTGCCGGGCAGAGCCACTTTTTTTGTTTCGGAGATGCAGGCAACTCCTGTCCTGTCAAGAGTTGAGCAGAGCCTCGGAGCAACTCTGTACTAGAACTACTGTTTTTAGTACTCGTAAGCCCATGTAAAGTGGACTCTTAAGAACCACAAGGACGATAGTGTGCAGGAAAAGTCACATTTCTCCTTATCGACCTATTTTGATCAAAATAATCTATTTATTTTCTGTAACTTAAAGAAACTGTTTTCTGGCACTTAACATGCACTGTTCTTACCCAGGGTACCGCAGCCCTATATCTGCATTAGAGGGAATGGTGTATTGCGAGGGGCAATGAAACTTACTTTACGCGCTACAGCCTTAATCGTGCTGCTCTTGGCGGCAGCGACGATAGCATCCGCCAACGGCGTTAGCTTGACGTTGAACAATGGTGGCAACGACGTGATGGGTGGCGTTTTTGTTGGGCCGTACAACTTCACTACGAGTAACGGGCAGTCCCTGCAGTTGGTTTGCGACGACTTTTATAATGACGTCTCCATCGGTGAGAGCTGGACGGCGAGCACAAGCACGGTATCCAGCTTGAGCGGCGTCATGTTCGCTCCAGGTAACCCGCAGTACCAGACGCAGTACCAGGAAGTTGCCTGGCTTGTGGAACAGATGTCTGCAAACAAGGGGAATGCCCAGACCGTGGGCTATATCCAGTGGGCCATTTGGGCCATTTTCGATCCCGCAATCATGAAGTCGGGGTGGACTGACCCCTATGGCAGTATCACCTCGGACATGCCGGGCATCACCTGGTGGTACGATCAGGCCCTGGCTTGCGAAACTGGAAACAACAACTGCACCTATCCAAACTATACTATCTACACGCCGCCGCTCACTGGCCCTGGCCAGCCGCAAGAATACTTCGGCATTGTTGCTACTCCGGAACCCAGCAGCTTGGCGTTGCTCGTTGCTGGCATGCTCGCCCTGATGTTGCTGGTGATCCGCCGCGGCCGAGCTTAGCTGTACAGTTATCCTGCGATTCCCTCTTTCCCCTGAAACGTCCTCCGGCATCCCCGGAGGGCGTTTCCTTTTGTGGCCGGCACCGTATTCTCCCAACCTTCCGCTGACGCAATATCAGAAGCACATGGCCAATTCTCTGCGCATTCTCCTGGCAGGAGCGAAGCACACGCTGGGGCGCGCGGAAGTAGTGTTTATCGTGTTTCGAGCGGCCAGAGCCATGCGGCGCCGCGAACACCGCTGGCATCGCCGTGCTTGGCCACCAGGATCGGCGTATCGGCTTCTCTCCCGAATACATACTCCTTCAACCGCTGCGGCACATTCCGATACAGCCGCGGCACTTGCGAAACGCCCCCGCCAAGGACAATCACGTCGGGGTCGAGGATGTTCACGATTTGCGAGAGGCTGCGCGTCAGGCGATCCTCGTAGCGCTCCAGGCTGGCCACCGCCGCGGCTTCGCCGGCCTCGCAGCGCGCGATGATTTCTTTACCCTTCAAACGAGTTTTGGTGGCGCGCTCGTAATCGTCCTCCAGGGCGGTGCCGGAAATCCACGTCTCGATACAGCCATGAAACCCGCAGTAGCAGACAGGCCCCGGGAATTCGTCGGGGCGCATCCAGGGAAGCGCGGTATGACCCCATTCCCCGGCCACGCCGTTGCGTCCATTCAGCACGCGGCCATCGACGGCAATACCCCCGCCACAACCTGTCCCCAAAACCACCGCAAACACAACGTGCTTGCCCGCGCCCGCGCCGTCCGTGGCTTCCGAAACAGCCAGGCAGTTGGCGTCATTCGCGCAGCGCACTTCGCGATGCAGGGCGTCGCCCAAATCGCGGTCAAACGGCTTGCCAATTATCCACACGGAATTTGCGTTCTTCACCGCGTGCGTGATCCGGGAAATCGTGCCGGGAATGCCCACGCCGACCGTGGCGCTGCGACGCAGTTTGCGCTCGATAAGTTCGACGCCTTCCTGGATCGCGCGCACGGTGCCGTCGTAATCATGCCGCGGCGTGGCCACGCGGTGGCGGTGAAGTTCGCGGCCATCGGACTCAAGGGCGATGAATTCGATTTTCGTTCCGCCAAGATCGATGCCGATGCGAAGTTTTGGAGTGGACTGAGATTTTGAAGGGGCGCTCATAGTTCCCTTGATTCTATCCGCAAAGCGCGCAAATTCCATCCCCTTCAAAAGACAGACCGCTCCTGAATCGGTTTTTCGCCGCGTTGACAGCATTCTGGCAACACGGGTAGCCGCTTTTCAGAAATGGTGCTGACGAAAAGCCCCAGCAAGATCGGTTAACTGGGGAATCGTGTTCGTGCTGCGGTCCCGCTAAAAGTGGAAGCCCAACTCCACCGTTTCTGTTCTCGGCGTCACATAGTGCGTGCCGCTGAAGGTGGAGAGGAAGTTGTAGAGCGCATACTTATTGGCCAGGTTGATCACCGTAAAGCGCAAACTCCACTTGTGGCGGTCGCCGTTGAACAAATTGTCTTCGCCGACGGCAATGTCAAACAGGTTACGCGGAGCGACGCGCGGGGGGTTCTTGTCGTCGTTCTCGGTGCCTGGCTTGGGTATCTGAAGAAGCGTTGATCCATACTGGGATGCGGGACACAAACCGTTCGCGCTGATGGGAACTCCCAGCGGATTGCTCGCGCTTGGCGGGGCTGCCACCACACTGCCGCAGAACAGACCCGCTTGGAATTGCTGATCGGGCGTGAGCCCCGAAACGTTGACGTAACCCGGATCACTTTGGTCACCCGCGCAATTCCCCCCAAAGCAAGGAACCGGGCCCGCCACCAAGCCGCTGTCATACCTCCAATTGGCGCCCACCCACGGCCCGCGTTTCCACGGCTGGTATTGCATATGGGTTGTTTGGTTGAAAAGTTCGTCGTGGTCGATGCGAAACACTCCCGTTCCGCCTTGGCCCGCCGGCGTTGCGCCTATGCCCGTGACTTGCGGTTCGAAGAACCGCGCCGCCACGCTGGAGGCCACGAAATACGCCGTGAAACCGTGGAAGTTCGGCACACTGGCGCGCAGCATGTAGCCGGGTATCTTGGAATTGTGCCATTCAATCGGGAACGTGATCGGGGTATTGCCCAGGATGCTGAAGTCATACGCATTATGCGTGTACTTCCACATGTACTCCCCATCGATGACCAGGTATTTGCCGAAGGCTTGCTGGAATCCGGCATGGAAGTCATTCCGAAAACCGGGGGTCAAGGGAGCATTGAGGCAAGGATAGCCTTGCACCGACGCCATGAGGGCGTTGACCACAGGGTCGTTGCAACCTTCGCTAGCGAGAACCAGGTTTTCGTTGAATGGAGTCTCTAGGGTCCGCGCGTAGGAAAGTCGCAGCACGGTGTTTGTCCGCTTGATGTTGTAAGCGATTCCCACCCGGGGCTCCGCCTGCTTTGTGGCCGCCAGTCCGTTGTACAAATCGCCGCGAATTCCCAGATTGAACGACCAGTTGTTTTTTGTAATGGTGTCCTGCACATACAGCGCCAGTTCCTTCACGTCGGTGTGCCCACGGAAAAAATAATAATTCCCGCCGGCCGTCAAATCGTAAGGAGCCAGGGTCGTGCATGGCGCGGCGAGATTGATGCCGTCCACCTGGCACGGATTGCCATTAGCACCCACCAAGGACGGCAGGAGCACAGGGTCCACGATTCCCAGCGAGTCGTTTTCCGTGAGAAAGGTGTGTTCGTAAGTGATGCCCACCTTAATGTTGTGAATGCCCTTCACGTAAGAAATATCGGACCTCAGCCCCGCGTTGGTCAGCCGGCGAGCTTGGCCGATGCTTTCGCTCTGGAGATTGGGGGTAAAATCCGCAAAAGGATCCGCGCTCGGGTAGTAATGGTATTGGTCCTGGCGCACGAAGGCACCGATGGTGAACACGGCCTCCGTACCGATCAGGTGGACGAACGTTGGAGCCACATTGAAGGTTCCGATCTTGGAACGTTGGTCCGCGGGGCCAACTAACTGGCCGTTGGGGCCCAGCCCTGCGTTGTCCACCACCAGGCCGTTCCACGCCGTGGCATACTGCGCGTCGAAGGAATTCGGGGTCTGAAACCACGAACGCGTGTAGCCCAGGTTCAATTGGACCGTGTTTGTAGCGGAGAATCTATAGTCCACGCGGTCGAAAAAGTTCTCTTCGTTCCCCTTATCGTGCATAACCGCGTGCTCCGGGGGATCGAGGAAGCGGCCGGATTGCAGTCCGCTGAGTGCGATAAAATTCCCCCAGTTATTGCCGCCGTACGCCAGGTCGGCCGAAATACTCGGCGTACCAAAGCTGCCGTACGACGTAGTTACGCTGCCGTGCGGCTGATCGACTCCCAGACCGGAGCGGGTCGTCACTTTGATGACCAGGCTCGTTTTGTCGCCAAATTCCGCTGGCGGTGCGCCGGAGATCACTTCCAGCGATTGAATCGACTCCGACGGTATCTGGTTGGAAAACACCTTGCTCTGCTGATCCGTAATCTGCTGCCCGTCCACGTTGAAGGAGTTGGACGCGTGGTCTCCCAGGCCGTGGAACAGTCCATTCGAATCGGCCGCAACCCCTGGGGTCGTCAGCGTCACGAGCGAACTGACCGAAGAGGTCGAACTCTCCAGGGGCACATTCTCGAATAATCCACGGTCCACATCCGTGTGAAAGGTCGAGTCGGTTTCCAGTAGGTCCGCGCCGCTCGATTCCACGACTACCGTGGTGCTGGTGGTCCCGATCACAAGCGAGATGTCTACCTTAGTGGACACGGAGGAACGTGTTTCTACGTCTTGCGAATAGTTCGCGAAACCATTCGCCGTCACGCTCAGGTGGTACGGATTAAACGGCACATTGGTGAAACGGAAAGAGCCGTCTTTCGCCGTGTTCATTGTGCGGGAATAACCGCTGACTACATTCGTGATATCCACGGAGGCGTTGGCCACGCTCTTCCCCGAAGGATCCAGGACCGTCCCTTCGATGGAGCCGGAATTACCCGTCTGCGCGAATACCGCCGCGGCAACAAAAATCATTTGGACTGCAAATAAAAAAGCTACTCGAAAAGCGTATCGCATTCTTCCTCCGATTCCCCATGGGAACGTCAGCTTGACGTGTCTGTGTGGATATAGACCGCTGGAAAAGCAGCGGGAGCGCGGCTAATTGGAACCGCGCAACGAGGCACTCCCCCTAACTGGGATTTACGACGCGAAGGAGAAAGGCGGGGCGCGGGAAGAAGAATGCCCGGAAGGCGGCTCCGCGAAGCGCACCTCCGAACGAACTACAACTTCACCAACAGAAACGATCGCAATGCTGAACAAGATAAGCGCCACTGCCGGCGCGACGCCCAGATGGGCAACCTGGCAGAGGCGGCAGGCGGCTTCGTCCTGGCCATTGGCATGGAAGTGCGGCGTAACCTGCAGGAGGAACGCGAGCGAGAGCAGCGCCAGCGCGAGCGCTACTGGCCGGGCGAGTCGGCGGAAGATGGGATGTACGTCAAACAACATTTCCGTGCCTCCCGCGAATGAGCGTGTTCGGGGCGGGCCCCCTCTCCGCCACGCGAAAAAGGGACCCTAGCTAATTTTCAGGCATGCTGCCGTGATTTGCAAGCTAGCTTTCCTGGTAGATGTGGCTAGAGAGCAACCGGTTGTATCCTCACTGGCGGGCTAGTTAGTCAGAGAAAGCTGCTGAATTGACGCTGAGGAGAGCCTTCAAGTTTGCCGCGACATGTGCGCAAATCTTGCGGACTTCATCCTCGGTGGGGCTTTTGCTGACCTCGTATTTATCCATGGGGATGTAGTTGTTCAGGCTGATGACCGGTCCGTAATGCGCATCGCAATTCTCCATGGTCATGACCCGGTATAGCGGCTGATCGGGCCGCGCCAGATTGTAGGCCCCCACGTACAGCACGAATCCGGGCGCGGGGTTCGTACCCCCCAGGATCGCCAGGCAATTGTGACTCTGCGAATCTACCTCCGCGAATACCCCTTTGAGCAGCACGCCTTTTTCCGGGTGGGCGCTTCCCTGAAGGGTCGCGGGGAATCCACTTTTCCGGAGCGCCTGAACAAGCGCATCGCCGAAAAAGGTTTTAAGCCGCTCTGCCTGTTTGGAACTGGTATCTGTATCCTGGAGTACGTGCGGTGATTCCCCGGAGGTTCGCGCGCCGGGTTGCGACTTTTGAGGAGGAGGTACCTGCGTGATGGTGGCCGGCTCTTTGCCCGGTGCGGCGTTTATGTCGAACAGCGACACATAGACGCGAACCGACTTCGGATTGAAGTCGGAGCTTCGTGCGCTGCTTGCCGTGAAAGCCGCAGGCCCTGCGTTGCCGGGCAGCAAAACCGGCGCAAGGACGGCTAGGAACATCACACTCGAAAACAGGAAGGCACGCGCCGTGGCCATCGGCACCCCCAAGCTGAAGCGTAGCGGAAGGTAAATGTTACTTTGGTCAGATGAATATGTACAAAAAAAGGTGGGCGAATCTAGACCAAATGATGTAAAAAATGTTTATGAGAGAAAAAGGAACAAAAAAAGCACCCATCCTTTCTCCTGTGAACCTCACACATTGTGAGCCAGCCAGCGAATTGCTCCGGCGTCGAAAACTCTTACGCTTCTTAGAGGGAGAATCCCCTTCCTGGAAGGGAGAAGATCATCCCGAACTTGCCAAAGGGGCTGCCTCCTGGGTACGGAAACTACGGCGGCAGAGTCGCTCCCGCAAGTCCAAGCGTGATTGATTGTCAATCAGCTCAGGATTCTCCTCAATAGCTCTGAGCTGGGGAGTTTGCGCATGCCGGAGATCCAGCTCCACCAGGCGTAACACACGTTTGGCCTTCGCCCGGCAGGGCGGAGCCGCCACATGAGTTGTTCACGAATTGCCTAGGATGCTAGCGCGGCCAAAGCCATCCGAAGGTGCCTGCGGTCAGCAGTCCAAAGACGAGACCATCGATGACTTCTTTCACCGTCATGCCCCAAGGCTGGCCTTTCCAAATGCCATTGCTCAGGTTTCCCAGGCCGTAGGCCAGAAACGCCGCGGTACCTGCAACGCGGAACACCACCAGATAGTTCGCGCCGTGCGCGATGGTGCGCCCCGTGAGATACGCAACGAAAAAGCCGACGATTAAGGTGAAGGCGAACCACAGTCCCAGGTACTTCGGCATCGCGGGCGGGCCGCTGGGAAACACCGTCAGCATCCCCACAGGCCCCTGCTTGTATTTTTCGATCATGGCGGGCGTCTTCATTTCTTTGTGCGTGCAGTACGGGAAAACATAGAGGCCCCTGTGCAAACCGGCGGCGCGCAAGGCGGCAAGAAGTTTGTCTTCCTCGGGAAGCTGGCGGTAATCGCTGCGGTGGTAAGGAAGCAGCATATGCATGATGGAGCTGGCAACGAACACGATGATGGATGACAAGACAATGGGGAGCCAAAGTGCGGTGAGGGGAACCATACCTAGCCTCCTTGGGGGCGAAGTGGAACGCGAGAATTGCGGACGCGAGGCTACACTTTTCGGGAGCGGCGGTCAAGCGAGCGACGGGGTTGCCGGACGAGCGAGAGAGCGAATGATCCCGCTCATCAATGAGCGAGAATTGCTAAGGTTCACCCTCCAACCCCGAGGGTGGGCACACAACGACACGTCTCGTTTCGTGACCCCGACACAAGTGGTCTGCGGCGGTGGATGGACACAGCCTGCCCCTGCGCCAAATCTGTACGTCGGGACAGTTTTGCACCGCTCCGCCTTCCGTTAGCCTGCTATGGGGAGTCCTACACAATGCCGCATTGCAACTCTGTCGTTTCGACTGCCACTTGGCCCCGGCTGGACACTCGCGGCGGCAGGCTTTCATGGCAAGTCCTCGGATTTGTTTCCCCGCTCTTCTTGCTTTTGGCTCTTTCTGGATGCGGTGGTTCGACCAATTCCTCTGGCGGGTCACCTTCGCAGAATTCTCCATCCTCCTCTGTAAGCGTGGCCGTTACCCCGACGTCTGCCTCCCCGGTTGAAGGGGCGTCGCAGCAATTTTCCGCCAGCGTGACCGGCTCCTCCAACACGGCTGTAACCTGGAGCGCCACGGGCGGGACGATTTCTTCAACTGGGTTGTATGTTGCAGGAAGCACGGCGGGGAATTACACCGTCACGGCCACCAGCGCCGCCGACACCACCAAGTCCGCGCAAGCCTCGGTCGCGATCACGGCCCCCGCGCCGCCTCCGGGCACTGCCACATCCATCACCAAGGACGGAGTTACCTGGACCTTCAGCGAAGCCGTCCCGGTGGGCCAGTTTGTGAATGGAGATTACTATGTCGTGGGACCTGTCACCGTCACCGCGATCAGCCCGCAACCCACCACATCTTCGCCCTACCTGAATGGTTCGGTGGTGGATTTGCCGACCGCCAATGGCAAGAGCGGTTTCGATTCCCGATTGAATGACGGCACAGACGAATCCTGGTGGTTTGACGCTACCCTGCGTTCGTATCCGCCCATCACGCTGAAGCCAGGCGATGCGCTGGTTTCCTCGATTAGTCTGGCCACGATTCATTCCGTGCCCGAAGTGATGCGCGCCACGGACATGAGCGTCAGTCCGGTGGCATCCGACTCCGTTCTCACCGTTCTCGCGTCAGCGCCCTCTGCGGATGCCTTTCGACCGTCATATTGCGACCGGAACCAGACCATCTACCACGCGAATAACTTGCAGAGAAATTTGCTGCCTTCTCTGGCGCCGCCGAATCCGTCCAATACGCCGACGCTTGCTCAGTATGAAGCCCTCTATCGGCAGCCATGGATCGATACCAACGCCTTCTTGTTCGATGCACCGGCAAACTACATGCCCAGCTACGGGCAGCATATTGCGTTTGCTGATTCCTACGCGGGGCTCCTTCTTATGCTGAACTTCCCGGCCGCTCAGAAGGTCAATCTCACCAACTATCTGGTGCAGTACGGGATCGATCTCTACGGCTGTGTGCAGGCGGGATACGGCTGGCCGGCATTTGGCGGACATCGCAGCGGCAGAAAATTCCCGATCATCCTGGCCGGCATTCTGCTGAATGACTCGGGAATGAAAAACGTTTCGACGACGTATCCGGACAAATTCGGCGAGGACATGCAGACCCTGTACATCAATCAGTTGCCGCCCGCCGGAACTTACCAGCAAGCCTGGCAAGGTGCCACGGTCATTTATGGCGGCCATTACGGCGTGTATGCCGCCGACTCCACGCCGGTGAGCGCCGGCTTGTACGGGCCCTACGAACAATTGCAGCCCGCGAACTGGCCCATTCTGACTCCGCCCGGCGAACAATTGGGCGAAGCCTATCGCCGCTGCTGCACATCCGTTTCCTGGGTCGGGGAAGCTCTCGCGGTCAATCTGGTGAACGGCGAGAGTGTGTGGAATTACCCGGCCTTCTTCGATTACGTCTATCGCTGGATGATGGAGGATGACACCCAGGCTGTGGCGGAAATCCTGGCGCAGAGCGGCTACGACTACAGCGCGAGCTGGGAACGCCAGGGACAAACGCAGTACTGGCTGGACGGAGAAGTTTCACAACCGACGTTTATCGACGATATGTGGAACGCCTACCACTGGTGACGCGCGGCCCCGTCCATAAAGCGGAAATCCCAAGAGCGCATGTTCCAACTGCGGGGACGACTTGCGCGGTGCACAAAGGCATCAGCCACTTCGAACAAGTGCGACGGAATCTCACAGGAATGAAGTGAGTTCTTCCAAAATCATTCCATGGGGAAATGGACGGCTGTCACATCCCTGTGCGACATGGCCTTGTCAAAGGTCACCAGTTGAAGGCCTGCGGCTTGGGCAAAGGCAATCAAATACGAATCTGCCCAGTCTTTCGGGGCGGCCCGGCGAAGTTGGGTCAGACCTCGGAATGACTTTTCCAAATTTAGTGGTTCCTGAAGAAATAAGACCCTTTCGTCAGAAAGCCACTCATCATAGATACCCCACGCTTGCACCTGAGTGAGAACCTCGTCTGCGCCCATCAATTGTGAGGTGGTCAACAACCGCAACATACCCAGTTGCGTGAACCGGCAGAAGCAGAGACGTTGCGAATTGGGCAATGCTTCCAGCCACTGGGCTGCCAGGCGGTGGTGAATGTGACTCTGGACTGATAGAGCCAACCACACATTCAGATCAGGGAAAAGAAATGAGGTCGTAGATTTTGTCATTGTCGACCTTGAGACTGCCTGGCCTTTTGGAAGGGACTAATGGCAGTGAAACGCGTTTCCCTTTCTTCACGGCCTTTGATCGAAGTTCGACTTCCACTCCGCGGAGAATCAGCTCCTTCACGGAACGATTCTCGCGAACTGCCTTGGCCTTCAACTCCCGGTACACCACGTCCGGAATGTCGACTGTGGTCCGCATGGAGGTAGTCTACCATATTTATGGCTAGCTCAGAGAATTGCTCGAATGACATTCCCCACGTTCTTTTGGATCTCATGGAAATTCACCCCCGGGTCGTGCAACTCAGACTGTTCCTTAGTTCATCGCCCCGCCGAACGCCGAAGGATCAGGAGCGAAGGAGTCTGTTCGGCAATGAAACACCTCGCATGAGAGATTCCACATGCTCCACTACTGCGCTAGCGCCCCACAAGTACTTGCAATCCAGAGACTTAGAGAGTCTTAAGTCCCATTCTCTTCGCTTTTTATTTGCAAAATGCAACATTATGTTAATTGCAGTATTGGTACACTTTTCTAATTCGGGACTACAATCCTCCCCAATGACCTGACTTCGGACATAAGCGTGGAACTTGGCGACCACAAAGGTCTTAACCTGGTCAGCAACGGATCAGGACGCCTGCCAAATCGGGACACCAAGGCGACCGCAAGCGAGGCGCATCTGGCGGATCATAGATGACCCGTCACCTAGGGGCCGAGATTGTGTACAATCCTGCCACCCTACGAGACGCGTGAGGGAGTTTCACGATGAAAGAAACCGTTCAGGAGTACGTGCAGCGGATCCAGGGCAAGCTCGCAGGCCAAGATCCCCTGAAAGTGCAATCTGCGACAGCGAAAAAGCTGGCGCGATTGATCAAGGGCGTGACCCCGGCCAAGCTGCGCAAGCGCCCGGCGCCGGACAAGTGGTCGGTCTCCGAGATCGTTGCGCATCTCGCCGATGTGGAAATCGTCGTTAGCTGGAGGATTCGCTCGATCCTCGGCGCACCGGGTACTCCCATCCAGGCATTCGATCAAGATGCTTGGGTTACCGCCGGACATTACGGCAAACGCGACGCGCGCAAATCTCTGGAACAGTTCCGCGTCTTGCGGGAAACGAATCTGGCTCTCTACAAAATGCTCTCACCCGAGCAATGGAAGCATCACGGACTGCATGCGGAGCGCGGCGAGGAATCCATCGAGCGCATCGTGGGCCTGATGGCCGGACACGATATCAACCACCTCGAACAGGTCGAACGCCTCCTCGCGCGAAAGAAATGAGGGGGCCGCACTACCGACTAGAAGTAACCACAAACTCTGCAAACAGCGCCAGACGCGAGACCCGACGTGAATCTGACGTCTAGGCACCTAGCTGGCATTCGATTTGATCAATCTAGATTAATGTCAATGAATGTGCTAGAATTCAAATATGACCAGAATTGTGAGCTGCATACCGATCACTAAGGCGCGCATCAACCTGGGTCAGGTGGCCCGGCGCGCCCATGTAAATCGCGAATACTTCATCCTGGAAAAGGACGGCATCCCCGTGGCCGGCGTTCTGAGCGCCGATGAATTGGAAGACTACTTGGAAATGCAGGAGCCCGGCCTCAAGGCGCAAATTCGCAAGAGCGCCAAAGAATACCGACGTGGCAAGAGCCGGGATGCCGGAGCGTTTCTGACAGCCTTGCGCCGCAAGCCGGCTCGATCCAAGAAGTGAGCGCTGGGGATGAACGGCGCATTCCGCGTGGTGACCACGCCCGCTTTCGAGCGGGAATTCCGAAAATTATCTCAGGGAAACAACAAGCTGCTTGATGCTCTCGAAGAACTGGTTGCCGTTCTCTCGGAAGACCCTCACGGCCGCATCGGCCGGCATCCAATCAAAAAGCTGGCAGGTTTGAAGCCGGGTGAAGGCCAATGGCGCATCAGGTGGCGCGAGTATCGCCTCCGCTATGACATCTTCGGAACCGAGGTAGTTCTTCATTCCTTCCGCCATCGGAAGGAAGCCTACTGAACGGTCATTGACATCAATCCCGTGGTTGCTAGACTCGCGATTATGCAAGTCCACCTGACACCAGAGCAGGAAGCGGAACTCGGCAAGCTGGCCACGCGCAAAGGCCGCAACGCGAATCAGTTGGCGCAGGAAGTACTTGGCCTTTACCTAGAGCATGAAGCCCGATTCATCGAGGCCGTGAAGCGCAGCTTGGAGTCCCTCGATCGCGGGGAGTACGTTTCCCATGAAGAGGTCGGTGCGCGCATCGACCGTTTGATTCCCTCCTAATGGAAGTTCGCTGGTCACCAAGAGTTTGCGCGAAGAGGGCTCTAAGCGCGCCCTGGGCAAATAATCACCCTTACAATCAGTCGACCGTCCGACTGCTTCTCGAGGTCCGCTGCAAGGCCGTGAGGATTCTTTAGCAGTCCTTTAGGGTCATAAATGAAGCAGACTAGAGTCGCACAATCGGGATGGCTCTTGTACCGCCCAATGTCCTGCAAGAGTTCGTCGCCAATCTCCTTGTCCATAAGCCCGTTTCGCGTCATCTTTGTCTCGACGGCAATTTTCTCCACTTTCAGCAAGAGGTCCATTCGAGGTGCCCGACCTGCACACGAGGGGGTTGGTTCCTCGCGGCGCACATCGTCGAAGTGTTGCCACAGAAGGGCGCGCAGTAGGTCCTGTACGTCGTACTCATCGTTGATTGTGAGAGTGGATCTCTTGTCGTAGCGAGACAGTAGCTCGGTCGCGACCACATGGAACATCCGACATGTACTCAGAGCAACCTCTAATGCGTCGTTGGAGCGCAGTGGCGGTTGAACGCTCATCGCTGCATACGCCTTCAATTGCTTAACCAGACGTAGCGCAAGGTCCCAGAATTCTTCCGCGTTGATCGCGAACTTCTCTACAGAATAGGCCAGCGCACCGCATTCCACGTGTGCTGGGAGCTTCCCGCCTTGCATTCTTGCTTCAGAGTCCCTTGTGGTCATTCGCCGGGCACGCCTTGTCGCAGCACGAATAAACGCATTGTAGGCGGACTCGTCCCACCGATAGCCGTCCAGCTTCTGTAACAAATCCTTTTCCCTGTTCATCCCGTCCAGATTGAGCACCGGTGACAATCGAGCCAAAAGATCACTTTGTAGTTCCTTCATTGCCCGGGCAAGCGCCCACTGTCGTTGCAACATCTCGTCAAGCGACTGATGTGATAGTTCTTCTACCCGGTCAAAAACCCCTGCCTTCGTCCACGATCTCCAGCCGTGTGGGACCCCATAGACACCACCAAATTCCACGTCGAACTGTTGGTTCCACGGTGGCCTCTCAAAGTCGCCGTAATATAACTCTGCGTGCCATCCAGCCCATGAGCCGCTGAAAGACTCCGCTACAGTCGCTATGGCTCCCTTTACCTCCACTGCTGACCTGCCGACGCTTTTTGCCAATTCCGCATGTTGGGAGCGATGGGACTCGACGCACGAAAGCAGACCGTTTAGATCGATTAGAGAAAGTGCGGATTGCGTTGCCATGCTTGGTTATGCTCTGTGTCGCGTGGGGGCGGACTAAGCGCCTCTCGAATATTATTGCATTTCGAGGTCGCGGTCGAACTTTAGAACTCGTCTGCACCCACCCTCTCGAGACATTGAGTAGTGTGCCGATCCCGAGTGCTTCCAAGCGAGGTCAAACGTTGCTAAACAGAGGAATAAAAAAGGGCCGCGCGCCAGTGGCGGACGGCCCTTCGTTCATTGAATTTTTCTCTTTGACGCAACCCTTCGCGGAAAACGCTCAGGGCCAACCGATAGCGATCTGCCAGAACCTGCTCGATAAAGAGGTAAACCGAGTCTAGCATCCTGCAAGCCCGTGAGAGCCGCCGGATGCGCTTGGAGACCCTCCTCCGCACACCATAGCGGAGTAGATCTCGCTGATTTAGAAAGGAGGTGATCCAGCCGCAGGTTCTCCTACGGCTACCTTGTTACGACTTCACCCCAATCATGAGTCATACCTTGGGCGCCTGCCTCCTTGCGGTTAGCGCGGCGACTTCTAGTACAGCTCACTTTCGTGATGTGACGGGCGGTGTGTACAAGGCCCGGGAACGTATTCACGGCGTCGATCTGATACGCCATTACTAGCGATTCCGGCTTCATGCAGTCGAGTTGCAGACTGCAATCCGAACTGAGCAGAGTTTTTTCCGATTAGCTCCCCCTCGCGGGTTGGCAACGGTTTGTGCCCTGCATTGTAACACGTGTGTAGCCCTGGACATAAAGGCCATGCGGACTTGACGTCATCCCCACCTTCCTCTCCGTTATCCGGAGCAGTCCACACACAGTCCTCTCTTGCGAGTAGTAAGTGTGTGCAGGGGTTGCGCTCGTTGCGGGACTTAACCCAACACCTCACGGCACGAGCTGACGACAGCCATGCAGCGCCTATACTCAGGTCCCTTGCGGGAAGGCCGTATTTCTACAGCTGGTCCTAAGCATTTCGAGCCCAGGTAAGGTTCCTCGCGTAGCGTCGAATTGAACCACATGTTCCACCGCTTGTGCGGGCCCCCGTCAATTCCTTTGAGTTTCAGTCTTGCGACCGTACTCCCCAGGTGCAGGACTTAACGCGTTAGCTCCGGGACGACTTCCGAACGGAAGGCACCCCAAGTCCTGATCGTTTAGGGCTAGGACTACCAGGGTATCTAATCCTGTTTGCTCCCCTAGCTTTCGTTCCTCAGCGTCAGTTGTGGTCCAGCGCGCCGCTTTCGCCACGGGTGTTCCTGCAGATATCTACGCATTTCACCGCTACACCTGCAATTCCACGCGCCTCTCCCACACTCGAGCACAGCAGTTTCGGAAGCAGCCTCTGGGTTAAGCCCAGAGATTTCACTCCCGACTTGCCGCACCGCCTACGAACCCTTTACACCCAGTAATTCCGAACAACGCTGGCCCCCTACGTCTTACCGCGGCTGCTGGCACGTAGTTAGCCGGGGCTTCTTCTACTGGTACCGTCATTCCCTTGCGGGTATTCGTCCCAGTCGAAAGGGGTTTACACTCCGAGAAGCTTCATCCCCCACGCGGCGTCGCTGCGTCAGGCTTTCGCCCATTGCGCAAGATTCCCCACTGCTGCCTCCCGTAGGAGTCTGGACCGTGTCTCAGTTCCAGTGTGGCTGGCCATCCTCTCAGACCAGCTACCGATCATTGCCTTGGTGAGCCATTACCTCACCAACTAGCTAATCGGGCGCGGGCTCCTCCACCGACGCCTTGCGGCTTTGAATCCCCAAACCGAGGTTCAGGGAATGTTATGCGGAATTAGCCCCGCTTTCGCGGGGTTATTCCCCATCGGAGGGCAGATTGCCCACGTGTTACGCACCCGTGCGCCGTGCACCCATCCCCCTGCCTTGCGGCAGGGAAACTGTGCACTCGACTTGCATGTGTTAAGCACGCCGCCAGCGTTCGTTCTGAGCCAGGATCAAACTCTCGTTTGAAGCCTGTCGCTTGGCGCAAAAAAATAGCCCGGGCCTAAACCCGGACCAGCCTGCCAAGCAAAATTGTTAGTCGCTCGATTTCACTCAACCCATTCGTGCTCGAAAACCCGAATGGGGTCGAACAGATTCTGGCACATCGTATCGGTTGTCAAAGAGCGGTTGGCCTCCCTGTCCAGCAGAGTGGCATCCATCGAACCTTCTGAGCATAGCAGATGCGCTGAATTTGTCAACACCCCATTACCGCCGACATCCCCTTTTCCACACCTTTCCTCAGCCTTGCACCTAATTCCATGAGCCTTCAGGGTTCTGTGGTGACTCCAGTTGAGGCAACCTCGTTATGCCCCGGATGACCGAAAACCTACCCCTTACGTTATGCAGAAGTCAACGCGAGGACGAATAGGAATGATACTCTCATGCTCGGAACTGTTTGAAAGACCGGAGATGGAGAGTCCGCACCAATGAACTCAAAAAGTGTTTTGGCAGGTTTCGCATTCTTGCTCGTGACACCATTCGGCCAACATTCCTTGCAAGTCAAACGCGATCCTAACTCTATGATTGCTTTTCATGGCGGAACAGGGTCGCAGTTGCTGCCATCCTGTCAGGCAGCGCTGAAAATCGGAACGGGCGGTAACAAGACGATCATGATCAAGCCGACGGCGACAGATATACAGGACGCAGTGGACGGCTCGTTCTGTAGGGGATACGTCTTGGGCGTTGTGGACGCGCTCATCGCCACCAGCGCCACAACCGAAACGGCGTACTGCATCCCCACCAACACTGACAGCGATCAACTCGTCCGCGTCGTGGCGAAGTACCTCAACGATAATCCGGCCAAATTGAACGAGCCCGCCGACCTATTAGTGACTAAATCTATGCTTGATGCGTTTCCGTGCAAGTAGGCTGCTTTAGGCGGTTGCGGTGTGCCACAGTTACCAGTTAGCTGCGCGTGACGGAACCCGCGCCAAGGAGGAAAGATGCAAGCGGCGTCGCCAGATTACCTCACAAAATTCTTGGCGGCTTGGGGCGCGATTCTTGCAACATTCGGTCTGGGCTGGACACTCTACCGAGATTTGCTTGACCGTGCGAAGCTTCAAGTATCCGCATCCGTTCGCCGAATTGCAGTCGGTCCTGAAGGAACGCTTCTCGCCGTCGCGCCCGACGTTAAGGTTAAAGCAACTGAAGAACTGTTCGTCGTAATGAATGTGGTGAACGTGGGGCGGCGTCCGGCCATGTGGGAAGGCTGGGGCGGGAAGTACCATAGGCCCGAAGTTGAATCCAATGCATTCTTCATAGTTGGCAAGAACCTGCCGAAGATGTTGCGAGAAGGCGAATCGCACAGCGAGTTTGCGAAGCTGAAGGCGAACCTCTGGCCAGCCAGTGACAACGTGCGGCGATTGTATGTATGGGATCCTGCGGGCAGGGAGTGGGCGCTGTCAAGGAGGCAACTTAGACAACTGAAGAAGGAAGCCCGCGAAGCGACAAGATAGGCTCGCCGATCTCCAGGGGCTTGTGCTTTTGTATCAGTCTGGAATTAGTCATATACTTGCCATTAGGACCGCATCTGATTGCGGAGGAGATGCAAAGTGCTGCTTACCATAACGATAGCTAAGGTCGCTGAGGGCTACAAGATTGAACCAACTAGCCACATCGCCGCGACCCTCCGAGAAACACATCGTTGGGTTCGCGCCAACTTTCAGGTGTCCCCGGAGGAGTGGTCCAAGGTGCAAGCCGACCTTGCGCACACGGGAAAAGCTTCGATAGAAATAAACGGAGGAAAATTTGTACAGATTTGGTAGGGTGGCCGACACAATAGAAGAGAGAACGACTTTGGGTGCCGCATCCTCTGGTTTTATTACAGAAAAGGATGCGGTTATTGACGTTTCTTGGCGGGTGGCCGTTTGCGTTCTCTGCAAAGGGTAGGCGCTTCTTCCTCACGAAATACAGTAGAATGAAGTTGTGAATTTTGAATGGGACCCGGGCAAGGCCCGAAAGAACCGCCGGAAACATCGTGAAGCCATCTCACAAACGGTTCCCGGGAGGGCACGGCTTCAGCCGAGCCGAAGGACCTCGCAAAATCAGGTGTTTTAACCCCTGAGGGGCGCGCGGCATCTATGGGATAGGTTTTTGCTTGACATGCGTTACGTTACGCGTTACGGTACAATATGGTCCGGTCGATCCGTCACAAGGGGTTGAGGCGCCTCTACGAGGAAGATGATCCACGCGGCGTAACTAGGGAACACGCGGAAAAGTTGCGTGACGTTCTCGCGCGCCTGGATGCTGCTGCTGCCATTGCGGACATGGATTTGCCGGGCTTCCGGCTCCATCCCCTCAAGGGGGAGTTAAAGGGCTTTTGGGCGGTGACCGTTCGGGCAAACTGGCGGGTCATTTTCCGTTTTGCCGACGGCGACGCCCTCGACGTTGACTATATCGATTACCACTGAGGGGAGTTGAAACATGCCGATGAAGAATCCACCACATCCCGGAGGCGTTGTGCTGCGCCAGTGCATCGAGCCTTTGGGCCTGACCATCACAGACGCCGCCTCCGCCCTCGGTGTCACCCGCACAACCCTGTCGGAACTCGTGAACGGCAACCGCGGAATCTCTCCCGAAATGGCCGTGAGGCTCTCGCAAGTCTTCGGCGGCAGCGCCGAAAGCTGGCTCACCCAGCAGGCGCATTACGAGCTTGCGCAGGTCCGCTCCGGGCGAATAAAGCTCAAGCGCTTGGAATTGGCAGGAAGGTAATCGAGCCGCAAGAAACTGGCCCGTCGGGTGGCCCGGGTTCTCAACTCTTTTTCCTGAAGCACTCGCTGTAGAGCGAACCTCCCGATGTTTCCGTTCCCTCGAACCGATCAACCACGGAGGGTGCCCCAGGTTCGATTTGGGAACCTGGGGCTTGGGGTTGCCGTGCCTCACTCAATCCACCACATCAACGCGCACCAGTCCCGGTTGGCGGGTGGTGCGCTTTTTGCGCCTGCCGTCTGCTGCAGGGCGGGTGGTCTCTTGGGGTCCCCTTACTTTCACTCAAGCCCTTTTCCCATTTCACTCTTCCACTCTCTCCCCCTCTTCGCACGCCCTCTCCCCATCCCCACCGCCCCTGTCCTCTTTCCGCTATCGGATCACCGATATCGGCTATCCCCCGCCCTTTTCCATTGACAACTCCACTATTGTACTGTATAGTATCCACTGTGGAGGTAGAAAAGGTGTGTGTCTAAACCTTGCTTCTTCCGCCCAGGCCCGCAATCTTCACCCTAGCTGATCCCGTTCACCCTCAGCTCTGTCCGCGAAGCACCCCACGCCTTTCCCCGATTTTCTATTTTCACTTTTCCATTTTCGCCTTCCGATTCTTGCACTTCTTTGCCGCTCATTTCCGTATCTTCCGTACTCCCTTCCCCCTATCTCTTTTCTTTTCTGTCGTTTCCCCAATCCGTACCGAAAAATCCCCGGGGGGCACCCCCAAGAATCTTCAATCGCCCCTTCGACAGGAGTTCCAAAATGAAAACCCCTCGCCAGGCGAATGACAAATCCACCGCAAACGCCGCCGCTTCCTTGCACCCTCCCCGTCCGCACTGCCTGCACGTCTCCCGCAATGGCCGCCCCTGCCGTTACCTGGGTCTCTCCCCGGAGAACCCCTTCTGTAAGGACCACGTTCCTCCCCCGCCTCCCGGCACCCCGGAAGCACTGGCCTACGCGCTGCAGCGCGCCGCGGCAGACTTCTCCTCGCCGCAAGATGTAAAGAACGTGATGGCCAAGGTGTTTTGCGCCATGCTTGAGCGCCGCCTCTCTCCCAAAGAAGCCGGCGTCCTCTGTTACATCGCGCAGACCATTCTCCATTGCCAGCGCCTCAGCGCTTATTTCGATAAGGTCAAGGAGCAGCTCGCGAAGGACGCGGACGACGGTATCCCGTGCAACTTCTTCGGCGACCCCATCATCCCTTATCGTCCTCGCCCCGATAACACGGTCAACACAGACAGTGCCTCCACTCCAGCATCGCAGCCCGCAACTCCCGAGGAATCAGCGCCGCCCGCCCCCGCCGCGTCGCAGACCCAGCCTGCTCCCGCCAACTCGGCGCTCTCTTCCTCCACCTCATCTCCTCCGCCCAAGCCTCCCAACCTGAACCACTTCTATCCTCGTGACCCTGCCCTTCCCCCCGGATCGCAGGACCCGAACCGTTTCTCGTCGCCGACTCCCAGCCTCGAAGAACTCGAACGCCGCAACGCCCGCTTCAACCCCGCCCAGGGCTCACGCTCTTCCTCGGCTAAGCAGAGCTATCCGCAGCATCAAGACGCCGAATGGAAAATCATCAATGGCCGATGACCGCAAAAGCTTGGAAAACCGGTGGGAAAACCGGGGACAGACGGAACGTTCCCGTCCCCACTTAGAGGAATAGAATAAATGAAACGTGCAAACTTTCCGCTCTTCGGACCGATTCCCTACGGAGATGCGATCTCAACTCGCCTTCACGGGTTGACCGTTAGCCAGCATTTCGCCCAGCAAACTCAGGGCGCTCTTGTTTATCCTCATCCTAACGGATTTTCCGGACTCTCGTCCGGCTCCCTGCTGCTTCGTTATATCAGAATACCCGGCTCTGTTTTCAGCACAGTCCGCATGGGTGAATTGAACATCCCTGAGGCGCCTCCCCAGCTACCAAAAGGCGCATTTTCCCTGGCTGGCAGGAACGTATCTCCTCCGCAGAGCAAGGTTTGCCGCCAGCCATGAAAGCACTCGTTCCATGCTTCTTGCGAATGTCGTGCAGTCCTGGTTCACGTCTAATTATTCACTTGCCTTAATACATTTCATTAAGTATGGTTAATCATTGCAATGGCGCCAACGAACCAGTTTCGGTCCGCATGCATGCTGCGCCCAGCGGTGTCTCTATTAGTCTTCGTCGCATCGTTGCATTTTTTCCTGTCCGAGGCTGCTTGCTCCCAGGGCGAAACCACCAGCGCCATCGTTGGACAAGTGAGCGACGCGAGCGGAGCGGGAGTGCCGGGAGCAACGGTGACCGTCACGAACAAAGAGACTGGTTTGAAACGAACCGCGAGGACCGACGAATCGGGCAGGTTCAACTTCCCCCAACTCAAGCCGGGCACTTACTCGGTCAAAGTGGAAGCACAGGGCTTCGAGCCGCAGGAGAATGACTTTGTGACTTCCGGCCTGGGCCAGAAGCAGACCGTCGATTTCACGATCAAGGTTGCTCGCGTGATGGAGAGCATCGAGGTAAATAGCGAAGCGGCGATTCTCAACCCCGAGGATGCGAACACATCAACTACGCTCAACGCTCCTGCGTTGGAGGACATCCCCAATCCCGGGGGGGATTTAACCTACCCCCTTCAGTTTGCCGCAGGCGCGCTTATCAACACGGCAGGCAGCAGCAATGACTTCGTCGGCGGCACGAATGGCTACGGCAACGTTGAGTTCAATGGGCTGCCTGCTCTCTCGAACGGCTATATCGTCGATGGCCTGGAAACGAATGATCCGCTGACCAACCTGAACAGCGGGCTCTCGACAAACCTCGTCCTGGGATTGAATTCGATATCGGAAGTGACGGTCAATACGCTTTCGTATTCTGTGGACCAGGGACGGTACGGCGCCTCTCAGGTCAACTACGTGACAAAATCCGGCACGAACCAGTTTCACGGAAATCTGTATGAGCTGTGGAGCGGCTCGAAGTTCAGCGCGGCCGACTATTTCACGAACGCCACCCCGGGAAATCACAAACCACGTTCCACCGTGAATCACTTCGGCGGGAGTGTTGGCGACCCGATTGTTCACGACAAGCTGTTTTTCTTCTTTGATAGCGAGTGGATTCGCATTGCGCTACCCATCGTCACGGCCGCCACCGTTCCAACTGCTGCATTTCAAAGTTACGTCTTGCAGCAACTCCCCCTGGGCGGGACAGATTCCATCACGGGGTCGGTCTATCCGCCCTCTCCGCAGTCGGTGCCGTTCTATCAAAAGATGTTTTCGCTCTACGGAAATACCAGCGGCACGCCTCTCGCTGTACTTGGCTGCCCTTTCGATGCCGGCGGAGGTTTGCCGGCAATTGCCAATGATGGAAACGGCTGCGCCAATCGCCAAAGCATTTCGCATTCGAGTGACGATCATGAACAGGTCCAGACGGCTCGAGTCGATTACAACATCAATGAAAAGAACACCACCTGGTTTCGCCTTCAGGCTGATACCGGCGTACAAGCTGCCTATACCGATCCGATCAATTCCTTGTTCGACTCGGTCTCTCCCCAGCCGCTGTACTCCTTCGCGGCAGGATATACGCGCGTCTTTTCGCAGAATCTGGTGAACTACTTCAACCCCGCATTTTCGTGGTACGAGAGCCTATTTGGGCCTGCGGATTTTCAGAAGACTCTTGCCGCATTCCCCATCGTTCTCGAAGGCAGCGGCGCGAATGCGCCTTTCACCACGGTGGGTGGGCTCGACAACACCTGGGTCCAGGGAAGGCGCGCCTCCCGGTTCTTTATCAATGACAACCTCGCCTGGAGTCATGGCGCACACGAATTCCGCTTCGGCACCAACACACGCATCTTTCGCCTGAATGATTATGACTTCGGCGAAGGTGGTGTCGCCACCGTCACCTACACCACCTTGCCGCAATTCATCTATGGTGTGGCCTCGACAGCCACACAGACATTCCCCACCTCAGCGAACGAACCCTTCAACTTCCTCAATTTGGACCTGTACGCCCAGGACACCTGGAAATTGACCAAGAAGCTCACGTGGACCTTCGGCTTGCGCGATACGTTTAATTCCAACCCGCAAAATCCTCACGGTGAAATTGCTCGTCTGCGTGGCTCCTTCGATTCCATCTCCCATGATGTGAACCAGCCGCTAAATGCCGCCATTCAAACCGGTTTAGAGCACGTATTTTCCTCGACGCCCCTCGCGATCCTGCAACCCAGAACGGCCATCGCCTGGCAGTTTGAACCCAAAACCGTGGTGCGCGCCGGCTTCGGACTCTTCAGCGATATCTTGCCCGGCAGCATCGCCGACGTGGTTGGTGTCAACCCACCTTACGTAAAAACTTTTCAGGGTGGGCTCCTTGGGACTGTCGGCGGAACAGCGATCGTTCCGGCAGTACCTGACAGTGCGGTTGACGCCACCGTGGCCGCCAATCAAGCGTTTGGTTCGGGATTTCCGCAGGGACAGCTTTCCTGCGCCTCGGTACAATCGAGTCCCTCAACATGTCTTCCTCCGGTCGCCATCACGGCGATGCCCGACGGAAAACTTCACGCACCATACTTCATGGAGTGGAGTCTTGGCCTGGAGCATCAGTTGGGATCAACGGCAAGTATCCACGCGCAATACGTTGGCACCCGCGCGGTAAACCAGCCTTATCTGACGCAAGTAAACGGCGATCAAACGGTCTGCGACGGGTGTTTTGCGCCCTTTCCCTATGAACAGCCTACCGATCCACGATTCGGGGCAGTGACACAATTCTCCACGGGTGCGAACAGTCACTACAATGGGCTGCAACTCTCCGCAATGAAACGCCTGGGGCACGGACTGATGGGCCAAATCAACTACACCTGGAGCCGCTGTATGGACACCGTCTCCAACGGCGGATTCCTGCAGTTCTCGGCCGGAGGAATCTTGTCCCCCCTCCCGGGAGACTTGGCACGCGATTACGGTCCCTGCGACTACGACATCCGGCACAATCTCAATGCGCAATACGTCTATCAATTACCGGTCAAGGTCGGAAACCGGTCTTTGGGATACGCGCTGAACGGCTGGCAAGTGTCGGGAACCGCGTTTTGGCATAGTGGGATTCCGTTTTCTGTCCTGAGCACGCCGTATTCAGCAAATGGCAATGGCATTGTGAACGGCAGCGGGCCGCAATTCGCAAGCGTCGTTCCCGGCGTGCCGCTCTATGAACACAAACCAATTCCAGGGGTCACGCAACCAGGCACAGTGCAATGGCTCAATCCCGATGCTTTTGTCTCGACTGTGGACCCGAGTACCGGGGCGTGCTTTGGCGGCGACAGCCCCAAGAATTGTCAATTCGGGAACCTCGGCCGCAACGCGCTGCGCGGTCCCAATTTTACCTGGAGTGACTTTTACCTCACGAAGTGGTTTCCGTTGACCGAACGGGTGAAGATGCGCTTCGACGTCCAGTTCTTCAATGTGTTCAACCATCCGAATTTCGGCCTCCCGAGCATGGTGCTGGCCGGCATTCCGGGAAAACCCTCTACCCAAACTGGGTTTGGGGCGCTTACCTACACGACTTCTCCGCCGACCGGCTTGCTCGGTGTGGGTTTGGGCGGTGATAGCACGCCGCGCATGATTGCCTTTCAAGTGCGCCTGGAGTTTTAGGCCCGCTGTCCTTCAGCGAGATGGAATTACACGGACGGCATCAACTCGCCTTCACGGGTTGGCCGTTAGCCAGCATTTCGCCCAGCAAACTCAGGGCGTGCTGCTGAACGGATTTCGGGAGTTTCGCGTAGTCCAGACCTTCAGAGAGTTCCTGTCCCGCACTGATGGTGTACTCGATGAAGTCACGAATCGACCGGCGTTCCTCGGCATCCGAACCGTCCTTGGCTATCAGAAAAAAACTCACCCCGGAAATCGGATAGGCCTCCTTTGCCGAAGCAGGCGGGTCCACGATGGCGGCCCGTGCATCACGGGACAATGCCTCGTCAAAAGCTTCGACCGCCGCAGTCGTGCTGGCCGAACTAGGCGCCACGAAGTTGCCCGCGCGATTCTGCACGGAAGCGACCGGCAAGCGTTCTTCCTTCGCAGCGTTCAAGTCCGCGTAGCCGATGGTGCCCTGGTTTTGCTTCACGAACCCCAAAACGCCGGTGGTACCTTGCTCGCCTATTCCCACCGGCCATTTCACGGAAAGCCCATTACCCACTTTCTGCGACCAGCCGGGACTCGTTTTCGCCAGGTAGGACGTGAGAATCCCCGTGGTTCCGCTTCCGTCCGAGCGATGCACGACAATGATGGCGGCATGCGGCAATTTGACGCCCGGATTGTCTCTTGCGATGGCCGGGTCCTGCCAACTGATGATGTTCCCAAGGAAAATTCCCGCTAGAGTCGAAGCGCTGAATCGCAGCGGGCTTTTCACCTCCGGGAGATTATAAACGGCACACACTGCACCGGCGGTGACGGGAACTTGAATCACCGGAACCGTCTCCTTCAATTGTTCGTCGCTCAACGGCGCATCGCTTGCGGCAATCTCCAAGGTGCCCTGCTTGAGAAGATCAAGGCCGGCGGCACTCCCGATGGGGCGATAGTTGATGAGCGTGCCGAGGTGCGCCTGCTGATAGGTGCTAATCCACCGCGTCATGATGGGATTGATGAACGTACTTCCCGCTGCCCCAATGGCCGTCTTGACCGAGGTGGAAACGGCGAAATCCTTTTCTTTGACGGGTTCCTCGCCCTTGTAATTGCATCCACCAAGAAAGGCCGTGCCGAGCACGGCGGCCGCTGCAAGAATCGACGAACGAGGATTGGACATCGCGAAAGCCTCCTGGCCACGGACTAAAGCTCGCATTTGGAAAGGCCGATGTTACAGCGTGAGGCAACGACGAATGTTAAAGAATTGTTACGCCACGGTGACAATGTCCAAAACGGGACATGAGCCGGCCGGCCCCAAGGTACAGGTGAACATCAAAAAGCAATTTGCCTTGCCGCATCTTAAGAGTTGTGCCACGATTAGAGAGTCTCTCCGGCTTCGCTCCCAACCGCGAATCTGGTCGCGGCCTCGGCCGGTAAAATGCACAAGACACTTCACCTCTATCTCATCAAGCCTTCCCAATATGATGATGACGGTTATGTGGTGCGCCATTTTCGCGGCGTCCTTCCGAGCAACACGCTCGCCTGTCTTGCCGGGCTCACCGAAGATGTTGTCCGGCAAAAACGCCTGGGCGACTCCTGGAAGATCAAGGTTCACCTGTTCGATGAAACGGTCGACAAAGTCCCCGTCAAACGCATCTGCCATTCCCAGCGCTGGGGTCTCGCCAAGACCATCGTGTGCCTCGTCGGCGTGCAAACCAATCAATTCCCCCGCGCCTGCGATCTTGCTCACACCTTTCGGCGCGCCGGCCTGACCGTTTTGCTTGGCGGCTTCCATGTCAGCGGCTACCTCGCGCTTCTCCCGGACATCCCTCCCGACATACAGCAGCTCCTGGACGCGGGCGTTACGATCGTCAAAGGGGAGGTCGAAGAGACCTGGGGCGACCTGCTGGACGATGCCGTTCACGGCCGACTAAAGCCTCTCTACGATTTCCTGAACAACAAGCCCGACCTCTACACCAAGCCCATCCCCGCCATTCGCAAGAAATATCTCCGCAAGTTTGCCGCCTCCAATTTCGGCACGCTCGATTGCGGCCGCGGCTGCCCGTTCGAATGCACCTTCTGCACCATCATCAATGTTCAGGGCCGCAAGATGCGTTTCCGCTCCGCGGAGCACATCGCCGAGTCCATTCGCCGCAACTACCACGAAAACGGCATCACCTTCTATTTCTTCACCGACGACAATTTTGCCCGCAACAAAAATTGGGAAGCCATCTTCGACGTGCTCATTCGCCTGCGCACCGAGGAAAAAATCCCCGTCAGATTCATGATGCAGGTGGACGTCCTCTCCTGGAAAATCAAGAACTTCGTCAACAAGGCCCGCCAGGCCGGCTGCCTCAATGTCTTCATCGGCATGGAAAGCGTGGATCCCGGCAACCTCGCGGCCGCCGGGAAAAAACAAAATCAGGTCAGCGAATATCGCCAGCTCATCCAGGCCTACCGCGATTCAGAAATTTCCACGCACGTCGGCTACATCATCGGATTCCCCTTCGACACCGTCGACTCCATCCGCCGCGATTTGAAATTCCTCATGAACGAGGTCTGCCCGGACCACGCCTCTTTCTTCATACTCATGCCTTTGCCCGGCTCCATGGACCACCTCAACATGCTGCGCCGCGGCGAGTGGATGCACCCGGATTTCAACCTCTACGATTCCCAGCATGAATTGACTCATCATCCCTACCTGAAGCATGGCTCCTGGAAAGCGACTTATTTCGAGGCCTGGCGCACCTTCTATAGTTTAGAGAACATGAAGGCGATCTTGCACCGCGGCTCACGCGCCAATTACTGGAACAATTTCCTGCGCTTCATCTGGTACAAGAATTCCATCCAGACCGAAGGGCGCCACCCGATGATGTGCGGCTACTTCCGCCTCAAAGGCCGTACTGCGCGCCGTCCCGGCTTCCCGGTGCTTTCCCGCTGGGACTATTACACCGCCCGCTTCAAGGAAGTTCTCGGCGATCTAAAGAGCATGCTCAGCGTCCTGGCCGAGATGGAAGAGCTCTGGCTCCAGACCCGCTATCCCTCCGAAGCCGAACGCCGCGTCGTGGAAGAAATCGCCGTGCTTCGCGAAAAGTATGGCCAGCTCAAGATCAAGGATTTCCAGGCGGCTTACCAGCGCGCCAAGGAGCACTTCCCCACGCTCCACGTGCCCTCGAAAGTCACTCTGTTCTGGGCCAAGTGGAATCCCTTGCTCGTTTCCCATTGCGTCCATACCCGCGCCGACCTCGACGCCTACTGGAAGACCGTCCGCCTGCGTTGGACGGAACGCCGCATCTTCCGTATCCCCGTCTTCATGATGCCTTTGAATTTCTTTCGTGACGTTCAGCTCTCTCTCCTCTTCCTCTTCCACATGGGCCGCGCCCTTTAGCCCGCTACTTCGCCCTCACCGGCACATCGATTTGCAATTCGCCCCACAAGCAATGGCTCTCGCTACGACTCTTCTGATTTGATTGCTATTTCCTTAGCAACGAGTTATCTCTGTCCACGTTTCCATGGTCAGCTTGCCGTGACGCGCGAAGGCGAAGTTCGCATCAGTTTAGAGTTACCAACGATTCTGCCCGGAACGTGGACTCCTGTTCTCCCAGAATGACGCCAGGTGTGTCTTGCGCACGGTACCCACTGCTCCAGAATGTGCGACTTACTTCACTGGTTTCACGGCAATTCTCATCTCGGTGGTGGAATCGTCCGGCCAGCACGTCATCGTCGGACCTGCCGGGACATAGCCGTTCTTTTCGATCCACTGAAATAACTCAGGCCAGGGCTTGGGTTGCGAATGCGGGCCAGCGACGTTGGCTGTAACGACGACCGGCTCGTCGATTTTCCGCACCTCGAAAGGACTGACAGCCGTTGTTCCCTCCGGAACCGGGACGCCAACCTCCCAGCGCAGCTCGTTCTCGGGAACTGCAGCGGGGCTATTGAGATAGCGGGCGAAGAGCGGCCCCGTCTGGTTGACGCCTTTCGACGCCAGGTAGGCGGTGACGAGTTCAATTGCTTCGCCGTGCAGGGCGTACGAGCCCGTCATGGGGAGGATAAGGGCGTACACGGGAGGCAAGTGCTGCACCTGGGGCTCGAGTGTAGGCGTGGCGGGCGAGTTGGCCACCTGGGGCGGCGTCATCCCCCCAGCTTCGGTTCTGGGTGCTTCAACGGTGCGCCCACTCTCCTGCAGAACAGCCTTGGCGATCGCGCCATCGGTGCCCCTGACAAACTCCACTGTGACTTTAGCTTCGGTGAGGAAGAACTTCGTCTCCGATCGCGGAAACAGCTCGAAGCCGGGTTGACCGGCGATCTGGCCGAAGAGAGAATCCTCCGCGCGAGTCACTGTTAGGAGCTCTCCGCTGCGGAGACGATAGTGACCGGCATAAGCGGCAGAAAGAGCTGGCGGCACGCTCGGCAACTTGGGAATGACGACCGCATCCCCATCTATATCGTTGATCGCGCTCATCACCCTGCCGTGTTGGTCTTTGAGGAACTCGATTTGCCCGGTGAGAATCTTCGGGTCGTAGGTGAATGCGGTTTTCGTCTTTGGGAAGAGCTCGATCTTTGGACGCCCCGTGGCCTGTGCAAAGAGGCGGTCGCCCTCCTTGGTCACCATAATCACCCCATTGAAGCCCTGGTCGTAACGGCCAACATACGATTCGTACACGCGGGTGTCGATGCGAGGGTATGGCCCCAGCTCGTTCTGCGGCGCCATGTGGTCGTAGAGATAGAGTTGCGCGATCAGTTGTGCCGTCTCGCTTGGCCCAAAGGTCGGAATGGGACAACTGGAGTTGGCAAGGATGGCGATGGTCAGGCGCTCATCGGGATAGATGTAAAGGGCACTGCAGTACCCGCCGCTGGCACCTGTGTGGGAGACTTGCCGCACTCCGCGAAGGCGTCCAATGCTCCAACCGTAACCGTATCCGGCCGTTCTCTCGTACGACCTAGCAGTGTTCGCTTGGATGGACGGGGTCCACGCTGCCTGAACGCTGGCAGGACTCAGAATGCGAGCGTTCATGTATCCTTCACTCCAGCGGTACAGGTCCTCGACCGTCGAGTCCAGCACGCCGTTGGCGCCGACTCTGGCGCCTTCCCTAGCTTTCTGCAGTCCTTCCAGCTTGCCATTGGCATACCAGTAGGGCATGGCTTTGCCGGACTCGCCGGGAGCGTAGATGCCAGTCTGTTCCATCCCCAGAGGCTTGAAGAAAGTGCTGGATAGATAATCGACGTATCTTTGACCAGTCACTTTCTCAATGATGTAGCCCAGCAGATAGTACCCAGAGTTGCTGTAGGCGTATTGCGATCCCGGGTCGAAATCAAGGGGAAGATACTTGAACAAAGCGAACAGATACTCTTGGCTCGCGGGGAAAAAAGCGGTCGCCAGTGTTGCCGGCCCACCCAACTTTTCAGGAATGCCCGAGGTGTGTGTCAGCAGATGACGAATGGTGATTTCGTTTCCTCTGGGGTAGTCGGGGATGTATTTCGAGAGAGTGTCGTCGAGGCTCAGGCGTCGCTCTTCCTGCAGCTTCAGGATCGCCGCCGCGGTAAACGGCTTAGTAATTGAAGCGATGTTGAAGACGGTTTCCGAGGTGACCGGAATCCCGCGCTCCACGTTCGCGAGACCGTAGGCCTTCTCAAAGAGAATTTTCCCGTCCTTGGCAACGAGGACGGCAGCGCCGGGCTGGCCGGGGCGGACAACATCTTTGAAGATGGCGTCGACGACGGTCTCCGTAGGCGGCGCCGGAGCGGCAGTCTCGGCTCCCTGCGATTCCAGAAGCTTCATGATCGTTGTGCGTCCATAGATTCTTGCCCATTGATACGCAGTCAAACCGTATTTGCCCTTACCGTTCCCGCCGCCCGCGAGTCGCGCTACCCGCCGCACCGATTCGGTGTCGCCGGCGATCACCATCTCCGACAGCCGTTCGTGGAGGCGTGCGGAATCGATGGGCCGAACGACGAATCCCCAGTCGCCGCCGCGATTCTGGATCTTGAGCAAGAGACGGTTTGCGCCTTTCTTCAGCTTCAGTTCGAGGATGTCGTCATCCAGGCGAGTACGCCGAGCTGTCCAGTTCTCATGGACCAGCACTCCGTTCAGCCACACTTTGATCGCGTCGTCGCTCCCTACTCCGAAGAGAACCGCTCGCGCTTCCGGCATCTCGATCTCGCTGAAAGCGTAGGCAACCGAGTTTTCTCTGCCGAAAACGGCGCCGAGATCGATGACATCGGTCTGTGAATCCAGGCGCTGCCACTTGAGCGGTTGATCTGGGGGGCTGAACACCTGGCCCTCTTCGGGGACGATCTTCGCCGTGCTGCTGTGCGTTGGTAGGTCATCCTTGTCAAACGCGGCTCTTTGTGCAGCCTCGTCCGGTGCCGCTTCACCGGCTCGGGCAACCCGAATGGGCCCGAGAACAAGCCAAGATCTCAGACAAGTATCGGGTTTCAGCTGAGAATAATGAGAGCTTTGATCGGCGGCGAAGGCGAGGGTCGTCAGAATCAGAATAGCGCAGCAGGAGCGGCACACGGTTCGACAACAGGTCGGACTCAAAGCGGCTATTATCGAACCCCAATGGCGGGCTGAAGTTAATGAGCGAGACATATCGAGAATTCCCCCTTGGCTTGAAAACTGCGGCCATCTTATTCCACACTGCGCGGCACATGCTGTGATGTGGCCGCGATGCGCTGTGATGGACGTACATGAATTGCCGCCGAATCGGCCAGAGTCAGCTTTTGGCAGGTTAGGTGACACGCCTCTCCAGGATTATGCCCTGACCCCGGAATACCCGGAACGTTCCACTCCTCTACCGCTCGCTACCTGGTGTGTTCTGCTCTCGACCTGCCTGCCCGGCGTTGTTAGGATACCTGCTGATGCGAGTTTCCCACGGTTTTGCAGCAGCAAGCCTGACGGAGGAAGCAAGGCAACGAAAAACCATGGCTCGGCGAACTGAGCTCGACCAACGGCTCATAACCCTCCTCCGCAGGGGCAATCTGCTTCGTCCCGGAGAGCGCCTGGGTGTTGCTGTCTCCGGCGGCGCGGATTCCGTCGCCTTGCTGCATCTTCTCCTGGAACTGCGGGAGGAGTCGGGCTGCGTGCTGTGCGTGGTGCACTTCAATCACAAGCTGCGCGGCCGGGCTTCGGAGGCCGACGAGAAATTTGTCGCGCAGCTTGCGGCGCGGCACGGCTTGGAGTTTTTTGTGGCCAGAGAGAACATCGCCGCAAGAACCAAACGCGAGCGCGGCAACCTGGAAGACGTGGCGCGGCGGGCGCGTTACGCTTTTTTTGAGCGCCTGGTGCAAGAAGGCCGCCTCGTGCGCGTCGCCGTGGCGCATACTGCTGACGATCAGGCGGAGACCGTGTTGGCGCACATCCTGCGCGGCACGGGACTTGCCGGGCTTGGCGGGATTCACCCCACAAGCGGCGTAGTGGTGCGCCCGCTCCTCGGAATCCGCCGCGCGGAGCTGCGCGCCTATCTGCGCGGCAAGCGCCAGTCCTGGCGCGAGGACGCCTCCAACCGCGACACCCAGCGCATGCGCGCCCGCATTCGTCAAAAACTCCTGCCGCTGCTGGAGCGGCAGTTTCAGCCCGCAACCGTGGAACATCTCTGCCAGCTTGCTGAATTGGCGCGCGAGGACGAAGCCTATCTCGAAGGCCAGGCTGCATTGCGCGAAAAGGAAATGACGCAAGCAGCGCGAAACGCAACGCGCCTCGCCTTGTCCGGTCTTCTTCGCGAGCCTCGCGCCATTCAGACCCGCGTGCTGCGCCGGATCGTCGAACATCTGAAGCCGCGCGCCGGCCAATTCAGCTCCGCCCATGTGGAAGCGCTCCTCGCACTCGCTAAGCATCCCGACAGCGGGAAGTCGCTGCAACTGCCTGGAGGAGTCGAAGTGCGCCGGGAATCGCAAGCGTTGGTCTTTGTGCCCTCGGCGAAAATGGAGCCGTCGGGCCGAGGGAAAACCGCGTCGCACGAGTATGCCTACGAAGTCGATTTGCGCGCCGGCCAAGCCGTGTTGCACGTTGTGGAACTTTACTGCCGCCTGCACCTCAGGGTGATTGACTGGCCCCAAGAAGGGCGAGAAACTAACACTATAGGAGCGGTCTTGGACCGTGGACGGTTGTGTGTACCCCTGGTGCTGCGCAACTGGGTCCCGGGCGATTCTATGCAGCCTCTGGGCCACCGGAAACGCCATAAGTTGGCGCGCCTGCTGAATGAGATTGGCGTCAGCCGCTGGGAAAAAAAGTCGTGGCCGGTGCTCACCACTGGCGGGCAGATCGCGTGGGTTCGCGGATTAGGCGCCGCCCATGAGTTTGCCGCTGGGAAAGAGACACGGGAAGGTGTCGTGATTACCGAGGACCGAGCATCGTGACCAAGCCGAGCGTCTCCACTTATACTGCCGCGCGGATCGCGAACCGCGTCAAGGCCCTCGGCCGGGAAATTTCGCGTGGCTGCCACGGCCGCAGGCTGGACGTCGTGGTGACCATGGACCGCGCCTTCGTCTTTGCCGCGGATCTGATTCGCGCCATCGATGCACCCGTGGTCGTGCACTTTGTCCGCGAAGATGTGCGGGACGTTGACCAGGGTGGCAGCGTGCGCCGCGAAGTTTTCTTCGCCCATCGCGGGGCCATGGCCGCCAGCAAGGAGCGCCCCGAATTCCAGGGCCGCGACGTCCTGCTGGTGGATGCGGTGATCGAAAGCGGCGTCACTCAGGATTTTCTGCTGCGGCGCATCGGGGAGAGCAAGCCGCGGTCGTTGCGCCTGGCCGTGCTGCTGGACAAGCCAGCGCGGCGCCATGTGGCTCTGGAGCCCGATTACTTTGGCTTTCAGACTGCATCTAACCAATTGTGGACCGGCTACGGGCTGGCCGCCGCGAACGGCACAGGTCGCAACGCCAAACACCTGGTGGCAGGTGGTGGAACGAAACAGCGCAGCAAGCCGAAGCGGCCTGCCAAAAAGAAGCGCTAGTGCCGTTCCAACTAGTTGGGCCAGATGACGGTCCAAGCATCTGAAGCGAGCACGGAGAGAGTATTCTCGAAAAGATTTGCTGGAATAAGTTGGAACGGCACTAGGGGCGCTTGAGAGATTTCACGGGTTTTCCTGGGTTCATGGGTCCAGGGTCAACAGCGAGGGTACAGTGAATTCCAGTTCCACGGTCAAGACGATTCTCTTTTGGATTTCGATCGTATTCCTTGGGGTCATGCTCTGGCGCCTGGTTTCCGCCAACAGCCAGACCGCTCGCGAAGACACGCCCAGCTACAGCGAATTCGCCGCGAAGGTCGACGCGGGTGACGTCAAGGAAGTGACGCTGTATATCTCGCCGAATAGCTACGAGCTTCAGGGTGAATACATCCGCCCGGCCAACCGCAAATTCCGCGTCACCATTCCCAAAGAGAAGGCGCCGCAGGTGATGGACACGTTGCGCGACAAAGCCGTGCAACTCAACGTCAAGGAAGGCCGCAACAGCGATTGGTGGCTGGTCCTGGTGAATTTTCTGCCCTTGCTTTTGCTGGCGGCCTTCGTCTTTTTCCTGATGCGGCAGATGCAGGCGGGCGGCAACAAGGCCTTGAGCTTCGGCAAATCGCGCGCCCGGCTGCTCTCCGCGCAGCAAAAGAAGGCCACCTTCAAGGATGTGGCCGGCAGCGACGAAGCCAAGGAAGAACTTCAGGAAATTATCGATTTCCTCAAGGACCCGCAGAAATTCCAGAAACTCGGCGGGCGCATTCCAAAGGGCGTGCTGCTCGTTGGGCCTCCAGGGACGGGCAAGACCTTGCTGGCGCGCGCGATTGCCGGCGAAGCGAACGTGCCGTTCTTCTCCATTTCCGGCTCGGATTTCGTGGAAATGTTTGTGGGCGTGGGCGCCAGCCGCGTGCGCGACCTCTTTGAGCAGGGCAAGAAGAATGCGCCCTGCATCGTCTTTATCGACGAAATTGACGCCGTCGGACGCCATCGTGGCGCCGGCCTCGGCGGAGGTCACGACGAACGCGAGCAAACTTTGAACGCCCTGCTCGTCGAAATGGACGGCTTTGAATCGAACGAAGGCGTCATCCTGATTGCCGCCACCAACCGTCCCGATGTGCTCGATCCCGCCCTCCTTCGCCCCGGCCGGTTTGACCGCCGCGTGGTTGTGGCGCGCCCCGACGTGAAAGGCCGCGAAGAAATTCTCCGCGTGCACACGCGCAAGGTGCCTATTTCCGATGATGTGGATCTTTCCATCATCGCGCGCGGCACGCCGGGCTTTTCCGGCGCGGACCTCGCCAACCTCGTGAACGAAGCCGCGCTCTGGGCGGCGCGCCAGAATCGCAAATTTGTCATGATGGCCGATTTTGAAATGGCCAAGGACAAAGTTTTGATGGGCGTGGAGCGCAAGTCCATGATCCTCTCCGATGAGGAGAAGAAGAACACCGCTTACCACGAAGCCGGCCACGCGCTGGTTGCGGCCATGACGCCCGGCGCCGATCCGGTGCACAAAGTCACGATCATCCCGCGCGGCATGGCCCTCGGACTCACCATGCAGTTGCCCGAAGCCGACAAGCACACCTACACCAAGGAGTATCTGGAAGGCATGCTGGCCGTGCTGATGGGCGGGCGCACCGCGGAAGAGATTTTCCTCGGCCACATTACTACCGGCGCAGGCAACGACATCGAACGCGCCACGGACATCGCGCGCAACATGGTTTGCGAATGGGGCATGAGCCAGTTGGGACCGCTGGCCTATGGCAAAAAGGAAGAAGCCATCTTCCTCGGCCGCGAGATTGCCCAGCACCGCGACTTCAGCGAGGATACCGCGGTGCAGATCGATAAAGAGGTGAAGCGCATTGTCAACGAGGCTTACGAGAACGCCCACGCCCTGTTGTCAAACCATCGCGACACCCTGGAGCATGTGGCCCTGGCTTTGCTCGAACGCGAAGTGCTGGACGCCGTCGAAGTGAAACTGCTGATGGAGGGCAAGCCGCTGCCGGACAAGCCGCGCACGCCTCCCACACCGCCGCCACAGGGCGCGCCCAGCACAGACCCGAAGGTCGTCCGTCCGGAGTTGCGGCCCGCACCCGGCTTCACCCGCGGCGATTCGCCCGCCAAGGCCTGAGGGAGTTTTAAGTGATCAGTTTTAGGTATTAAGTCACCCGTGGGGCGGAGTACTGCTGCGCCCCTTTTGGCAACCAATTCCAATCAGATGGATTTCCCGGGCTCAATCGAGCGCGCTCGTCTTGCTGGCTACACAGGCCTTTGCCGTCTTCCTCATTCGGCGGATGACTGAAGGCTATCCGCAGTCTTCCTGCCCTTTGAAAAAGGAGTAGAATACCGCCATGGGACGCAAAGACGGCGAAAACCTCAATGTGATTTGCCCGTGCTGCCAGGCCAAGCTGGTGATCGATCCGATCTTCGGCGCGGTGCTGTCGCACGAAGCCCCCGTGAAGCCCGGGCCCGACGTGGATCTCACCCAGGCCGGCAGCATCCTCGACGAACAACATCGCCAGCGGGAAGACAAATTCGCCGATTCGTTCTTCCAGGAAACGCACAAGGAAGACATCCTGGCGAAAAAGTTTGAAGAAGCCATGAAAAAGGCCAAGGACGCCCCGGCCGGCAAGCCCATCCGCGATTTCGACCTCGACTAATCAGCGCAAATAGATTGTCATCCCGAGCGGAGTGACCCGGTTGTTTCATCCGCGCCGCTCTTCCGTGCGCCGGGTCACGGAGTTGAGGGATCCCTCTTCGATCTTCAAAACTGCTCGGCTCCATAATTTCCGCGTTTGGTCCTTGCTCTCATTTCTACGCTACACTTTCCCTTACAGATGCCGACACGCAAACTTTTTCGCCTGAAACTTC